>Ga0233425_10001694_pt1 | contig 47585 bp, 34 predicted proteins | sample Watercolumn_Towu_2_FD_181712 | JGI IMG/M metagenome (GOLD analysis project Ga0233425, IMG submission 181712) | Freshwater microbial communities from Lake Towuti, South Sulawesi, Indonesia - Watercolumn_Towuti2014_140_MG | ecosystem: Environmental > Aquatic > Freshwater > Lake | place...
GGGCAAACGTGTCATGGAAGTCGCTGAATTCATACGCGGCTACCCCATGCAGCCCGGTCAACGATTCGGCAACGGGTGAAGGGAACGGGGAACGGGGAACGGGGAACGGGGAACGGGGAACGGGGAGATGCGCGGCTTGCAGCACGCCTCTTCCGTCCCGACGATGCGGCGAGTGTCAGTTGGTGCCAGCCCGGTGAATCGAAAGGAAATACGTGGTATCGTTGGAATCAACTGCAATCGACAAATAGCGTGCAACGGAGAGTCAACCGATGTTGGAATCGAATTGGACGCGACGGCGCGTCTTGCAAATTGCCGGAGCTGCCGCAGTTCCTGGTTTGCTGCCGGGCTGTGTTGAGAGCGGTTCATCGACCGCGCCGGTCCAGGGCGGCGCATCGCAAGCGCAACCACCTGCCCCCGCCACGAGCAGCGGGACCCCCGAAAAACTGGCCAAAGAATCTGGCAACGATCAAGAGCAACCCTCCACTTCCCAATCTCAGGAGCAGAGCATGAACCTCGGTGCGTTTTCCGTCAGCCTGGCCGTCAAGGACCTGGAACTGTCGAGACAGTTTTACGAGAAGTTGGGGTTCAAACCGTTTGCTGGAGTCGCTGCTCAGAAGTGGTTGATTCTCAAGAACGGCGATCACGTCATTGGCCTGTTTCAGGGAATGTTCGAAAAGAACATCATGACGTTCAACCCTGGCTGGGACCAGAATGCCCAGAAGCTGGAGTCGTTCACCGACGTGCGCGAACTGCAACGGCAGCTCAAATCGCAAGGTGTGAAACCGGTGACCGAAGCGGATGAGAACACGAAAGGTCCCGCCAGTTTCATGGTGGTCGACCCGGATGGAAACACCATTCTCTTTGATCAGCACGTATGATCCAGCGAGGTAACACGATGGCGCTGATGATTCCGTTTGTCGAGTTTCCCATGGCGATGCTGATCGGGATCGTGTTCGCGATGGTCACGGCATGGTTGGCATTCAAGAAGGGTTATCCACCGTTGCTGGGACTGGTTGCCGGAGGAATCGTCGGGCCCCTGGCACTGGTCGTCTACTTGTTTCTGCCGCGCACGGAGGACGCCAATCACCAGGCCGAAATCGAGGGCCAGATTTCGGCCGAGCAGTCCGAGGCGGCGAAGACGCGCCTCTGCCCCAATTGCCGTCGCGTGCTTTCGATCACGGCCCGCGTCTGCCCCAAATGCGAAACGCGGATTCCGGCGGCGACGCCACCAACTACGGTTTGAGAATCTCGCGGACGACTCGTCCGTGCACGTCCGTCAATCGGAAATCCCGTCCCTGGTAGCGGTAGGTCAGGCGGGTGTGGTCGATTCCCAGGCAATGCAGCATGGTGGCGTGCAGGTCGTGTACGTGCACCGGATCGCGGGCAATATTGTAGGAGTAGTCGTCGGTCTCACCATAGGTGATCCCTGGTCGAACGCCGCCACCGCTCAGCCAGATCGTGAAACATCGAGGGTGGTGGTCTCGCCCGTAGTTTTCGGCCGTCAGCGTTCCCTGGCAGTATACCGTTCGCCCGAACTCGCCTCCCCAGACGATCAGCGTATCGTCGAGCAGCCCGCGCTGGCGAAGGTCGTGGATCAGCGCGGCGGACGGCTGATCGGTATCGAGGCACTGTCCGGTGATTTGTTTGGGCAGATTCAGATGCTGGTCCCAGCCGCGGTGGAATAACTGCACGAAGCGAACTCCCCGTTCGAGCAGCCTGCGGGCCAGCAGGCAATTGGCGGCGTAGCTGCCCGGCTTGCGCGAATCGGGCCCGTACAGATCGAACACATGATCGGGTTCGTGCGTCAAATCGGTCAGTTCAGGAACCGATGACTGCATGCGAAACGCCAATTCGTATTGTGCGATGCGGGTGGCGATTTCGGGGTCGTGCTCATGCTCAAGCCGCTGCCGATTCAACGCGGCCAAATCATCGAGCATCAAGCGGCGCAATCGGCTATCGATGCCCGGCGGATTCGACAGGTGCAGCACCGGGTCGCCTTGGGAACGGAATTTCACGCCCTGGTACCTGGAAGGCAGGAAACCGCTGCCCCAGAGTCGGTCATACAGCGGCTGATCGTTCGGGTTTCCCGTCCCGATCGAAACCATGGCGACGAAGGCGGGCAGGTTCTGGTTTTCCGATCCCAGGCCATAGGAAAGCCATGACCCCATGCTGGGTCGGCCCGCCAATTGAGCGCCGGTCTGGAAGAACGTCACCGCCGGATCGTGGTTAATCGCCTCGGTGTGCATGGAGCGGACGAAGCAAAGTTCGTCGACGACTTTGGCGGTATGCGGCAACAATTCGCTGATCCAGGCTCCTGAATTGCCGTAACGCGCAAACGCGTAGCGGCTGGGCGCGACCGGAAAAGAGGATTGTTTGGAGGTCATGCCGGTCAGCCGCTGGCCCTGCCGGATCGAGTCAGGCAGCTCGGTCGCTCGCCGCGGATCGAGTCCCGGCTTGGGATCAAACAGGTCGAGCTGCGAAGGCGCGCCGGATTGAAACAGGTACAGAACACGTCGGGCGGTAGGCTGAAAGTGCGGCAGTGGCAACTGCGTTTCCCGATCGGCTCGGCCTTGACGTTCCGATCCGAACAGCCATGCGAACGCCAGGCCGGCGATCCCGGGAAGTCGCTTCAGCACGTCACGTCGCGAGGCGCGTGGATCGAACATGCTGGTCTCCTGTTCAGTTGCGGGTAATCACTTCATCCAGATTCAAAATCAGATTGCAGGTCGCCGTCATGGCCGCAAGTTCGGACCGATCAAAGTCCGCCGGCAGCGGACTCTCGCCCAGTTCCAGCAGTTCCCGAGCCGCATCGGGATGGCGGGAAAAATGTTCATGAAATCTCTGGAAGCCCTGCACCAGTCTCCGCAGTTCCGCGGCGGCCGGCGGCCGGCATGTCGCTCGTCGAAAGGCTTCGGCAATTTTCCGATCGGGCGACGCGCCCGGTTCACGCAGGGCGACGGCAGCCAGATTGCGCGCCGACTCCACAAAGGTGATCTCGTTCAACAGGGTAAGGGCCTGCAGAGGTGTATTGGTACGCACTTCGCGCACCACGCAGGTCTCCCGGGCCGCGGCATCGAACGTCATCATGTTCGGCGGCGCCACCGTGCGTTTCCAATAGGTGTAAATCCCGCGTCGAAACAGCCCGCCACCCCGGTCGGTCTGATAGTCGTTGTCCGTGGCCAGCTCCTTCCACAAATCGGCCGGTTGATACGGCTTCACCGACCGTCCGCCAATCCTCTCCACCAGCAGATCGGCAACAGCCAGCGCCTGGTCGCGGATCATTTCCGCCGACAATCGGAACCGAGGTCCGCGGGTCAGAAGCCGGTTCGTTGAATCCGTTCCTGTCGAGTCGGGATCGATCGACGATGCTTGCAGGTAGCTCGCGGAAAGCAGCAAGCGCCGCAGCAGCAACTTCTGCGACCAGCGCGATTCTGCATCCTTGGATTCGGCCGCCACATTTCCGCTGGATCGGGCAAATGTGACCGCAAGCCAGTCCAGCAATTCCGGATGGCTCGGTGTGTCACCCTGCGTTCCAAAATCCTCAACGGTACGCACGATTCCCGCGCCGAACAGCATTTGCCAGCTGCGGTTGACGGCGACTCTTGCCGTCAGCGGATTGGCGGGATCGACGAGCCACCGCGCGAGTCCCAACCGATCGGGCGGGAACTTCCGCGCCGCGCCGCCAAACAGCTCGGGGATCGCCGGCGCGACCTGTTCGCCCAGCTTGTCATACTCTCCGCGAATCAAGATCCGCGTTTCCCGGGGTGTCGGCATTTCTTCCATGACCATCACGGTCGGCAAAGCGCGCTGGAATGCATCGAATTCACGGCGCAGTTGCAGGTGGCGACGCCAGGCCGCAGCGTCTGCCGGCGACGCGACGCGAGTCAGGTAAAACTCCCTGAGCTTGTCGCGCTCCACGGCGCTGCGTTGCGGCGCAGGCGTTGCCACGAGACGGCTCAGCGGCGTCGCATTCGCCAGCAGCGCCATCTCGCGCGGTTCCAACGCCCGATCGAAAATCCGCATTTCGTCGACTCGTCCATGCATCCCGTACTCGGGACCCCCGCCCCCGCCAACGCGCAACGGCTCTTTGTTGGCAAACGACTGGTTCAGACCATCGAGCTGAACGATCTTTTCCTGCGGAATTCCATCCAGGTAGATTGTCACGCCTTTGGCTACGCGCGTTCCATCATAGACCACGCCGATATGATGCCACGCGCCGGTCGGCACCGGTTGAGCCGTTTCCAGGCGCAGCGCATCGTCCAGCCATCGTTTGACAAAATTCACTTGAATCCTGCCCTGCGACCAGCGCAGCGACCATCCGTCGCCGTCCGGAGCGTCGGTCATTTTCGAAACGATCGTGCCGCGGCGATTGTCGGTCGCGTGTACCCAGACCGAAACAGTGAAGCGATCGAAATAGCCAAAGTCGCCTGGCAATCGCGGAGCGGCCGGAGCGGCCGGATCGATCGCTCCCGCCGCGGGCGAACCGGCCGGCGGTACCGACGACGCGAGTACGAACACAGTATCACCTTCCAGCGCGAGAGCGTTGCCCGAGACGCCCTCGGCGGACCGCCCGGTCGCCTCCGACTGGTTGCTCAACGATTCGACTCTCCAGCCCTTCTCCTCGACCAGCGACGGCGGATCGCAGTCCAGCCGCAACTGCAGTCCGTCTTCGATATTCCAGTCGTCGAGAACTGGTCGATCAGCCGGATCCAGCCTGCTTGTCTGCCGCGATTCCCATTCCTGCTGCTGCCGGATCAGTTCCGGTTCCGCTGCGGCGGCGCGCTGTTCGGCGTCGGCCAGGCGGTCCAGCCATTCGCGCTGCAGCGCGAGTTCGTGGTCGGTCGGAGCGACGATATAGGGCGGCGAGTTTCCTTCTTTGATCGCCCGCCCATGTTCCGGCACATTGTTGAAATAGGCGAACAGCTGATAGAACTCGCGGTGCGAAATCGGGTCGAACTTGTGCTCGTGGCAACGCGCACAGCCCAGGGTCATGCCTAACCATACGGTGGCGGTGGTATCGACTCGATCGACGACGTATTCGGCCGCGAACTCCTCCGGAATGATGCCGCCTTCCGCATTGCCGCGGTGGTTACGATTGAACCCGGTCGCGATCCGTTGACGCAAGGTCGGTTCGGGCAGCAGGTCACCCGCAATCTGCTCGATCGTGAACTGGTCAAACGGCAGGTCCTGGTTGTAACTCTCGATAACCCAATCGCGCCAGCGCCACATGTCGCGTGGTCCGTCATTCTGGTAGCCGCTGGTATCGGCGTATCGCGCCGCCTCCAACCAGCGGATCGCCATGCGTTCACCGTAGCGTGGCGATGCCAGCGCCAGATCGACCGCACGTTCCAGAACGTCGGGTGGTGCCGGTGCCGACGGCTCGCCCAGGCTGCCGTCCAGCTGCTCGGAGCTGGGCGGGATCCCGGTCGCATCCAGAAAGATCCGTCGCAACTGGGTCTGCAGCGGGGCTGCGGGCGCATGCCCCAGTCCCGATTGCTCTTGCTTAGCGCGTACAAACTGGTCGATCGGCGTGCGGGGCCAGCTCGAATCCTGAACTGCCGGAACCGGCGGAAGTTGGGGTGCGTTCCAGGCCCAATGATCTTCCCAGGCCGCGCCCTCCTCGATCCAGCGGCGCACGAGCTGCAACTGTCCGGCGGACAAGCGGGCTCGTGTGTCGGGCGGTGGCATCTGCTGTTCGGGATCCTGGCTGGAAACGCGTCGCCAGAGCTCACTCTTGTCGGGCGATCCGGGAACGACCACCGGAGTCTCGCCAGGCGCGCTGGCGGCCGGAGCCAGATCGAGTCTCAAGTCGGCCTTTCGCTGATTGCGATCCGGACCATGGCAGGAAAAACAGCTGTCGGCGAGGATCGGTCGAATGTCACGATTGAAACGCACGGGCTCGGCGCCCAGCGGCGGCGGGAAAATCACGCAATACAACCCGACCATCGCCGGCAGCAACACACGCAGCGGATGCCGAATCCTTGACGGAGTCATTACGCTGTTACGAACAACACGGTCCGATGCATTAGGTCGCATTATCCAAGCCCCGCGTCCGCCGCTGCGGGCGACAATATTGAGATCGACCGCTATTGTGATCCACTCGCCGCCGCTTTCCGGCCGAAATCGCCCGCGGTAACGATGACCAGATTTTTCGGATCGAGGTAGCGGCGAAACACGGCCGCAACCTGATCCGTCGTCAACGACTCGATTTTCGCTTCCAGTTCTCGTTGAGCGCCGAGATCCCGGTTCTCGTAAAGCATGCCGACGAGCATACCCACGACGGCCGCGTCGCTGGAACGAGACACTCGGCGCTGCTCGAGGTAGCCTGACTTGGCTCGCAATAGCTCGTCGGAACTTACGCCCGACTGCAACATCCGATCGATTTCTTCGCGGACCACGCGTGTCACCTGGTCCCGGTTCTCCGGATTGTAGATTGCCGAAATCGTAAACGTGGCACGCGGCTCAAACGAGGACGCCGAGAACGAAGACGAAACGGAATAGGAGAGGCCTTCCTTCTGCCGCACGCGATCTCCCAGGCGCGAGGAGAGCGATCCGCCGCCGAAAATGAAGTTCGCCAGCGACATGGCGGGATACTCCTCGTCCGATTCCTGGATCTTCAGCAGGCAGCCGGCGAGGTATGTTGCGTTGGCCTTGTCCGGCGTGTTGATCGATAGCGCTTTGCCGGTCGAGGACTCCAGCGGGCGCGGAATGCGCGCATACGGCTGTTGTGCAGTCCAGCCGTTGAAGGTTTCATTCAGAACCGGCAGGCAGTCTGCGGGATCGAAGTCACCGACGATGGCGATTTCGCCGTGCTGACCGCCCAGGTAGTCGCGGTAGAGTCGACGAATATGCTCGATCGTAACCGCCCGATTGCGGGCGATTTCCTCTTCGATGCTTGGTACGTAGCGCACGTCGTCGGGTGCATAGGGTGCGAACTCACGGCCCAGTGCCCGCGAGCCGAGTGTGGTCGGCTCGGATCGGGATTGCTCCAGGTTCGCAAGCCGTTCCTGCTTCATGATTTCGAAGTCCGATTCGGGCAGCAACGGCTCGCGCAGGACCTGTCGCAGAATTTTCAGCACTTCGGGGAGGCTTTCGCGTTTGGTTTGGATGGAGAAACTCAAGCTTCCCAGGCCGCCGCCGCCGCCCCCGCCACCGCCTCGCCCGCGCCGTCCGCCGCCGCCCCCGCCGCCCAGGTTGGCCTTGAGCCGATTCAATTCGTCGAGAATCTGCTGCCGCGTCATCTGCCGCGTGCCGCGCATCATCAGCGGCATCAGGTAGGAGGCAGCTTCGTTCAGTCCGCGCAGATTCGCTTCATCGCCATAACGCAGCACGATCGTCGCGTTCACTTCTTCGCCGCGATTTTTTTTCGGCAGCATCGCCAGCTTGATGCCGCCGCCGATCGTCTGAAAAACAGTGTTACGCTCGAGGCTCTCGTAGCTGTAGTCGAATTCCTCGCCGGCGGCGATCGCCGCTCGGCCTTGATAACTTTCGACGAGCGAGTTGATATCAGGTGTCGAGGGGATCGGAACGCGTTGCGGCGCGTCGGTGGGAATGTAGATGCCCACGGTGCGGTTATTTCGCACCAGATAGCGGGCGGCAACCCGGCGCACATCGTCTTTGCTGACCGTCTCCAGGCGATCGCGGTTCAGGAAATAGAGCCGCCAATCACCCTGAGCCGACCACTCGCTGAGCGAGACGGCGAGCTGGCTGGTGTTTGTGGCCGCTAACTCCCGGGCCTTCAGCAACTGCTGTTTCGCCCGTTCAACTTCCTGATCACTGACGCCGGTCTCGCCGATTCCCTCCACGAGCGAAAGGAGTTGATCGCGAACCGATTCGATCGAGCTGTCCTTGCCCACTTCGGCATCGACGGAGAAGATGCCCGGATCGTGCATCGCCCGCGCGAACGCGCCGGCGCTGGTGGCGATCTTGGTTTCCACCAGCTCCCGATACAAGCGACCGGATGGCGGTGTGGTGAGAATGTTGCCCAGGACCTGCAATGCCGGGAAATCGGCATGCGAAACCGCCGGAATGTGGTAAACGGCGCCGATGACACCGACGTCGCCCACCCGTCGCAACGTCACGACCCGTTCCCCATCCTGCTCCGGTTCTTCGGTGTAGGTCTTGTCGAGTTTCCGGTCCGGTCGAGGAATGGCGCCGAAGTACTTCTGAATCAGTTCCAGCGCCTTGGATTGATCGAACTTTCCGGCCACCACCAGCATCGCATTATCCGGTTGATAATGTTTGCGGTAGAACGCCTGCAGATTCTCAATCGGAACCCGCTCAATGTCGCTGCGATTGCCGATCGTTGTCTTGCCATAGTTGTGCCACTCGAACGCCGCCGACATGATCCGTTTGGCGAGCACGGAACTGGGCGAATTCTCGCCGCGCTCAAATTCGTTGCGGACCACCGTCATTTCGGAGATCAGATCCTCGCGTTTGATATAGGAATTCACCATTCGATCGGCCTCGAGCTGAATGGCGAATTCCAGATTATCGTCTGACGCCGCCAGCGTCTCGAAATAATTCGTACGGTCCACCGACGTCGTGCCGTTGAATTGGGCGCCCCGTTGCTGCAGCGCTTGGGGTATGTGCGGAAACGTCGGAGTGCCCTTGAAGACCATGTGCTCCAGCAGGTGTGCCATCCCCGATTCGCCGTACCCTTCGTGACGCGAACCGACGAACACGGTCAAGTTCACCGTCACGCGGGGGCGTGTCGGGTCGGGAAACAAGAGAACCCGCAGGCCGTTGGCCAGTCGAAATTCCGTGATTCCCTCGACGGATGCGACCTTCGTCGGCGGATCCTCGGCGTTTGCCGTGGAAACAAACTGCATCATGGCACACGATCCTGCAAAGAGAAGACAAAATACGAGGCGACTCATGATGGCAATCCTCGGTCGGCGGAGCGGTATTCGAATCGCGGTCCTGGACGGGAGCGAGCGGACGGATAATTAGCCTAACTCCCACCGCTGACGATCGAAAGTAGGGGCGGCTCACAGGCCGCATCGAGCATTCAAGGTGCGTTTACCGGACGGTATTCGCCGATCAATGCGTCGCGGGCCGCCGCAACGGCTTGTAGATTTCGGTCGCGGTGCCGAAATGGACTTCGCCGGCGTTCATCAGCGTTTCGCTGAGCGTGGGGTGCGGGTGAATCGTCGCGGCGACATCGCCGATTTCACAGCCCATTTCGATCGCCAGGACCGCTTCCGAGATCAATTCGCCCGCGCCCGGTCCCACAATGCCGCAACCCAGGATCCGTTGAGTTCCGGGATCGATGACCCATTTCGTGAGGCCCTCCGTGCGGCCGATCGCCTGCGCTCGACCACTGGCTGCCCAGGGATAGATCGCGACCGCGACTTCGCGGCCGGATCGCTTGGCGCCATCCTGTGTCAGGCCGGCCCAGGCAATTTCCGGATCGGTGAACACAACGGCGGGAATCGCGGCCTTGTCAAACTGCACATTGCGTCCCAGGATCACTTCCACGGCCACCCGCGCCTGATGCACCGCCTTATGTGCCAGCATCGGTTCCCCCGCCACATCACCCACGGCAAAAATCTGCGGATCGCGAGTTCGCTGACTGCTGTCGACGATGACGAACCCCCGTTCGTTTCGCTCGACCTGCGTATTTTCCAGGCCGCATCCGTCGCTGTTCGGTCGCCTGCCGATCGAGACCAGCACGCGATCGTACTGCTCCACGCCGAACTTGCCGGGGCCCTCAAACGCGACTTCAACATTTCCTGCCCGCTCCCCTAGCGAACCGACCTTGGTATTAAGGAAAATCTGGTCGTGGAACAGGGCCTTCAGATGTTTTTCCAAGGGGCGGACCAGGTCGCGATCGGCGCCGGGCAGCAATCCATCCGTCAATTCGACAACACTGACGTCGCAGCCCAGGTTCGCATAGGCGCTACCGAGCTCCAGGCCGATGTAACCCCCGCCGATCACCAGCATTCTCTGCGGCAGCTCCTGCAGTTCCAGCGCAGCGGTCGAATCCATCACCCGCGGCGAATCGATGCGAAATGCCGGCGGCACCGCCGGAATCGAGCCCGTCGCCAGGATCAAATGGTCGAAAGTCAGCTGCCGCTCCTCCGGAATCGTCGGATCGTTTCCCTGCAATCGCAGTGTCCCTGAATTCTCAAGCATGCCGCGCGCATGGATGATGCGTACATTGCGCCGTTTCGCCAGCTGCTTCAATCCGCCGGCCAGCGTTCCGATTACTTTCTGCTTGCGGTCGCGGATGGCCTCGAGCCGGATTCTTGGCGAGCCGAATTCGATGCCCCAGTCGGTTTGCAGTTCCCTGACTTCGCTCAGCACCCGCCCGACGTGCAGCAGTGCCTTCGACGGAATGCAACCGCGCAGCAGGCAGGTGCCGCCAAGTTGGCCTTCGGCCTCGACGATGGTGACTTCGAGACCTTCATCGGCTGCGAGAAACGCCGCGGCATAACCGCTTGGCCCGCCGCCCAAGACCGCGAGTTGGCTGTGCATCCGTCCGTCTCAGCGTGACAGGAATTCGACCACCATGTTGGCATCGACCGGCAAGCTGATATCGCTGGGGCCAGGGTTGCCCTGAACCGTAATTCGCAATGTCTCCGGGTCGAAGGTCAACCATTCCATCGGTTCCGAGGACTGGTCAGCGCAAAGGGCTCGATAAAAGTCCAAGAGATTCTCTCGTGGACGAACGGTAATCACGTCGCCCGCCCGAAGGATATACGACGGCTTGTCGACCTTGATGCCGTTGACCTGGAAATGCCCATGAACGATTCCCTGGCGCGCCTGCGGACGCGTCTTTACCATGCCGGAACGACGAATGACATTGTCCAGCCTGCGTTCGCACATCAACAGCAAAGTCTGACCTGTATTTCCCTTCCGGCGAAGGGCGATATCAAAGTACCGTCGCAGTTGCCGTTCGCCGAGACCGTAGTAGAACTTGATTTTCTGCTTCTCCATCAACGCCCGGCCATAGTTGGACGGCTTCTTGCCGCGCGTATGCATGCCCGGCGGATTCTCGCGACGCTCCCAAGCCCGCTTGGCTCCCGAACTCTCATACAGCAATGCGCCAAAACGACGGTTGATGCGGGCTTTTGGACGAGTATAACGCGACATGAACCGAAACTGCTCCCGCGGCCTCTAGCCCAACGGGCCGGCCGACAACATGGATCCCGAATTTTGTCAATCGGAAAGCCCTCAATCATGACGAATCGAACGCGGCATGGCAAGGGGAAGCCACGCAAGTCGGTCGAGGTATTCCGAGCCCACCACGCCAGCCACCGGGAGTTTGCCCGCGCTAACGAGCTGGGCGCTCCGATCGCCAAAGTCGCGAAGCAGAATGGGGGTTCACCCGGTTCACCCTGTTCGTTCGGTTCCGGAGTCTGGTGGGCCTCGGAGTACCTCGACCCACCCTACGGCACATCTTGCAGGGGTTGCGCGTCGCGTCCCATCGCTCGGAGCCGCTCGGCAAAACCGGCTGGACCGTGCGTGCAGTAGATTTTGCGCGGCTGAACCCGCTGAATACACTCCAAAAGCTCGTCGTAGTCCGCGTGGTCGGTCAGCGGGAATGCGTAGTCCAACCCGTGCCGGAAACGGTATCGCGGATCAATCGCCCAGCCGGTAACGGCTATTTTCATGCAGCCGCCGGGCAGCGGCAGGCGGCGAGCCCGCCGCTGGCCCGACGGAGGCTGCAGGATGACATGTCCGGGCAGGTGCCGCCCGTCATACACATGAATGGGACCGGGGTCGCAGCCGCTCGCCAGATAGAGGCGGCTGATGCTGGCCATTGCCGGATGTTGTTGCGTCGGAATTCCCGCATCCCAAAGCAGTCGAGCCAGTTCCTGGGCCTTCCCGGTCACGTAAGCCTCGATCACCGGAATTCGGCCAGCTTTCAGTGTGCAGGTGATGGTATGAACCAAATCGGCAACGACATGTTCCCTCGGCGGGAATCGATGGCGGGGGTCTCCATAGGTCGATTCCATGACCAACAGGTCGGCGCGAGGCAGTTCCGCGGGCTCCGCGGTGGCCGACCGGCGAAGCCGAAAGTCGCCGGTGTAGAGCATCGACTGGCCGTCATACTCCACGAGCAGCATGGCGGATCCGAGCATATGTCCGGCCGGAAACGCAGTCAGGCGATGGTTCGCGACGATGCACGGTTCGCCATACGATAGTTCCTGGACCCGGCGTCTGTTCCCGAATCGGTGACGCAGCAGCCGCGCGGTGGCAGGCGTGCAGAGGGTCAAGGCATGGGGCGCCATATGGTCGGCGTGGGCATGGGAAACGAATCCCATTTGCTGGCCGGTCCGCGCATCGATCGCGAGATGGGCCGCGGTGATTCTCAGGCAGGTGTCAAAGTGAAACATGCCGGAGGCGTTACGACGAGCGGCGCAGCTGGTAGTCGCGGGGAGAGTTTTTCTGTGCCCACCATTCCTTCCAGCGATCGACGTCGAAGAGGAAGTTGGTGCCGGGATAGAGGGCGTTGAGCCCCGCCAGAACGCCTTCATTCTGCGATTCCAGCGTGACCTTCTGCGGGCGATTACCGCCGACGCTCAATCCGCCGTTTGACGAAAAGCCGATTCCCATTCCGCCGCCGCCCCCATCGCCTCCCGTAATGCGGGTGTGTCGAGTCACCAGCGCCGAAATCATCTCCTGGGTATGATCGCTGATTCCCATCGCACCGATCGCATTTCCGGCGCGGTTGATATGCAGCGGGTTATCGCTGGTAAGGTGTCGCGCGAAGAGCCTCGCGGCGATACGATTGGAACCCTTGGCCAGTTGCGCGGTGCACCGATCGCGCACCTGCTCGTCGTCGTCTTTCACCACGCGATCCACAAACGCACCGATCACACTGTTTCCGCCGATGTTCGACAAAAGGTCGATATACAGCAGCTTCATGGAGACCGGTTCGTTCTTGTCGTCCAGAAGATCGACCAGCGTCGGGCCGGCCATCGGATCCTGGATCCCCCGTAGCTCTTCCAGCGCTTTCGCGTCGCCCCGTTCGAGGACTTTTGAACGGAGCAGCTTGATCCGCCGCTTCCATTCCAGCGCGGATTGATTGAACTTGTCGCGAGCATTGAGGAACTCGATTTCCTGCGGGAGCCGCCAGGCATTCTTGTAACGTACGTAGCCCTGGTTGCGCATCACATCCTCGACCGTGACCCATTTCTTGTTCCGCAGGGCGTAGCCGAGCGCGTGGCGGGCGGCGACGTTGTTCGGGTCAAGCTTCAGAACTTCCTGCATATGAAATTCGCGCTGTGCATCCAGGCCATGCTTCTGACACCACTCCGCCATCTTCAAATGATCTTCGGCGGTGGACTGCATCTTCGGTAACAGCTCCTCGTAGCGCGATTCGGCTTCCTTGCGGACGACCTGCCGCTCCACCTGCTTGCGGGCCAACGTCAGCTCGCCCCCCGCCGCGGTCCGGATTACATACTTTTCCCGCGGCGATTCGTCGCGATTGACGAGTTCTCCCTCGACCTGGCCGCCGTTACTTAGCAGAAACAGGTCAGCCCGGGCGGGAACCTGCGTGAAGGAGGCGGGGAGGCCGAACAGCCAGACGGCAGCTAGCGCGGCATACCACGACCGCGCGCTGGTCGCGAAAATGGTTCGACTGCGGTTCATCAAGCACCGGTTGTTTCTGGGCCAGAGGCTCCGCTGTTGATTATAAGAGCCGTTCGGCGATTCAGGCAAACAAAAAGGGCCGCCGGACATCTGTCCAGCGGCCCTGAATCGACCGATTGCGTCGACCGTACGGCCGATACGGCTTAGTACATGTCGTAATCGCCGCCATGCCCCTTCTTGCCGTGGCCCTTGTCATCCTTCGGCTTTTCCGCGATCAGGGCGTCGCTGGTCAACAGCAGAGTGGCGACGCTGGCAGCGTTGGCCAAAGCGGTGCGGGTGACCTTGGTCGGATCGATGACACCCGCCTTGACCAGATCCTCGTAGGTGTCGGTCAGGGCGTTGTAACCGAAGTTGCCTTTCCCTTCGAGAACCCGTTCGCAGACGATTCCACCGTCCTGGCCCGCATTGGACGAGATCCAGGTCAGCGGCGAACGGCACGCGCGAAGGACGATATTGTAACCCACCTGCTCGTCGTGGCTGAGGTTATCGCCCGGCTTCAGGGAGGCGGTCGCACGCAACAGCGCCACACCGCCGCCCGGCAGAATTCCCTCTTCCGCGGCGGCACGTGTCGCGTGCAATGCGTCCTCGACACGGGCCTTCTTCTCTTTCATCTCGCTCTCGGTCGCGGCCCCGACGTTCACCTTGGCCACGCCACCCGCCAGCTTGGCCAGGCGTTCCTCGAGCTTTTCACGATCGTAATCGCTGGTCGAGTTCTGGATCTCGCGTCGAATCTGATCGATGCGGGCCTTGATGTCGGTGCTCTTGCCGGCACCCTCGATAATGGTGCAGTTGTCCTTGTCGATGATGATCCGCTTGGCGCGACCCAGATCGCTGACAGGCATCGATTCCAGCTTGATGCCCAGCGATTCAAACACCGCGGTGCCGCCAGTGAGAATCGCAATGTCCTCCAGCATCGCCTTACGACGATCGCCGTAGCCGGGCGCCTTGACCGCACAGCACTTAAACGTGCCGCGCAGCTTGTTGATGACCAAGGTCGCCAACGCCTCGCCTTCCACCTCTTCGCAGATGATCAGCAACGGCTTGCTCTGTTGCACGACCGCTTCCAGCAATGGAACCAGGTCCTTCACGCTGGTGATCTTCTTTTCGTACACCAGGATGTAGGCATCGGTCAGTTCGCAATGCATCGAGTTGGGATCGGTCACGAAATACGGGGAGAGATATCCGCGATCGAACTGCATCCCCTCGACCCACTCGACTTCCGTGTTGAGGCTCTTGCTCTCGTCGACGGTAATCACACCGTCCTTGCCGACTTTGTCCATGGCGTTCGCCAGCAACTCGCCGATTTCGCGGTCGTTGTTTGCCGCGATCGAAGCGACGTTCGCCATCTCGGACTTGTCGCGGACCTTGATCGACATCTTCTGGAGCTTTTCCGAAATGTCGGCGACCGCTTTCTCGATCCCCTGTTTCATCTGTACCGGGTTAACGCCCGAGACCACAGCTCGTAACCCTTCGTTGAAAATCGCCTCCGCCAGAACTGTGGCGGTCGTCGTGCCGTCGCCGGCCACGTCGCTGGTCTTGCTGGCAACTTCGCGAACCATCCGGGCGCCGATATTTTCGTAGACGTCTTCCAGGTCGATTTCCTTGGCCACCGTAACGCCGTCTTTGGTGACGGTTGGAGAACCGAAACTCTTCTGCAGAATGACATTTCGACCTTTGGGTCCGAGCGTTACCTTGACCGCCTTCGCCAACTTGGAAACGCCGCGCCGAATTGCTTCGCGGGCCTCTTGATCAAATGCAATAATCTTCGCCATGGCTTAACAAACTCCTCGTTTTCGTTGGAGGGCGTGACACGCCCGGAAAATGTCTCGTGAGACTTAATCTTCAATCACCGCCAGGATATCGTCCTCGCGCATCAGCAGCAGTTCCTGGTCGTCGACCTTGAAGGTCTCGCCGGCATAGCTCGAGAAAATCACGCGGTCGCCTGGCTTGACCTGCAACGCGCCTCGGGTCCCGTCGTCCAGCAGCTTGCCGTTGCCCACGTTGATGATCGTTCCGCGTGCCGGTTTGTCCTTTGCCGAATCCGGAAGCAGAATCCCGCCCGCCGTTCGCTCTTCCGATTCCTCCCGCTGCACCACGACCCGGTCGCCCAGCGGCTGCAACTTCACATTGGTGGTGGTCTTTTTCTTGGTCGCCGTTGCTGCCATGGATATCCCTCCGCACGAAAATCCACAAGTTGGTAACAGTTTCTGTACAACTCGCCTGCTGGGTTCGATCGACACTCCGTTTCAAAAAGGGGCCCGCCACGGCCGTCTTGCCGGCTGCGGCGACGGTCGTCGGGCACCAGAGTGGCCTGTCAAATCTGCATTCCAGCCAGGTGAGACCAGCGTAGTCAGGCAAGTGGCGCGCCAAACGGGGTAATCGAGTTACAAACACAATGCCAGCAATTATTTGCGGCATTTGACCGATCGGCCGCCGGTTCACGAGCGGTGCAAGGTGGCAGGAATCGACCAACGTGGTCCGGCGCCGCTGCCATAATGGCAGCAGGGAGCGCTTGCCCAAGCAAAAGTCACGAGCCACAATAGGAAACCGCTCGCCGCTTGCGCCGCGAGCCAGCCCAACGAACTCGACGAGTGCCTGAAAAATGCCGATCAAAGTTGTTTGCCAATGCGGGCAGGCGTTTGCCGCAAAAGATGAATGGGCCGGCAAGACGCTCAAATGTCCAAAATGCCAGTCCGCTCTCGCTGTCCCCCAGGCCGCCGCGCAATCGGGAACTCCGGCCGCGCCGATCGTTGATGCCCAAGGACTTCACGAACTGCTCGACCAGGAGGGCTTTTCCTCCCATGTCGGCGTGCGCTGTCCCAAATGTAACGAGCCGATTCCGCCCGGAGGAATCATCTGCATCGGCTGCGGCCAGAATATTCAGACCGGTCTGGCGATCGCATCGAATGTCCGAAAACAGGCGAAGAACCCAGGGCATGGTGAGGCGGCGGAGTCGATTCTCAGTCGGGCCGCCGAAGAATTGAAAAAGGCTCCGCCGCCGAAAGACGAGTCGGCCGGTGGAATGGCAATGTCGTATCTGCTAACGCTGGGGATGTTCGTACTCGTCGCCGGAGCGGCCGCCGGCGGCTTTTTCCTATTCCGGATGATGGAAGGTGCGAGTAATAAGACCTACGCGTCGGGGCAGGCGATGACCTGGATCGGGCTCGGTCTGGGCGGATTGGGACTGGTCTGGATCGTGGTGGTAGGCATGATCGACAACCTGGTGACAGGACTTTTGTGCTTGATCCCGTTCTACCAGTTCTATTACGGAATCGTGAAAGGGTATAAATTTCAACTGTTTCTGATCGTCCTGGGAACGATCATGGTCGCCACCGGACTGGGACTGATGAGTTTCGGAAATAGTCCGGATCCATCCAAACCGGTCGGTTCGTAGCCGAATCGATCCGGAATCGTGCGGTAGCAAAGGCCCGTTCGACTCGTCGCTCCGGGCTGCCCAGGTTGCCGATTCCCGCATTGACCGGGCCCGGCGAAATCAGGATACTTCGCCGCCTTGAATGGCCCGAAACGTAGTCAAACGGCCCGATGAAAACAGGGGTAGTTGCGAATTTCGATGCCGACAGATGTTGACGTTCTGACGCGCTATTGTCGAGCGACGGCCGAGCAAGCGCGGGCCGCCGCGGCTGTGCTCAGCCAATTGCCACGGTCCGCAAAAGATGAATGGCTGCGCCGTTCCGCGCGGGAACTGCGCGATGGCTGCGATCGTATCCTGCGAGCGAACGATCGGGATCTGCAGAGCGCCAGGGCCGAGGGATTGTCGGCCGCATCGCTGGATCGACTGGCTTTAGATCCGGCGCGGATCGAGGGGATCGCTCAAGCCATGGAATCGGTCGCCGAACTTCCCGATCCGGTCGGCGAACGGATCGAATCGACGATCCGTCCCAACGGCCTGCGGATCGAAAAAATCCGCGTACCGCTGGGAGTGGTGTTTTTCATTTACGAGTCACGACCGAATGTTACGGCGGACGCGGCGGCCATTTGTGTCAAGAGCGGCAATGCGGTCATCCTGCGCTGTGGCAAGGAAGCGGCCCATACCAGCCGCGCGATCGTCGAAGTCCTGCACGCATCCGCCGCTTCGACCGGCATTCCCGCCCACGCCGTGCAGCTCGTGGAGCCATCCGATCGGCAGGCGGTGCGCATTTTCCTGCGGCTGAACGACTTGATCGACCTGGCCATTCCCCGCGGCGGAGAAGGACTGATCCGGGCCGTCGCCGAGGAGGCGCGGATGCCAGTGATCAAGCACTTCACCGGGAACTGCCATGTTTACGTCGATCGGGCGGCCGACGTGCCGATGGCGCTGGAGCTGGCGGTGAATTCCAAGTGCCAGCGGATGGGCGTCTGTAACGCCTGCGAATCCCTGCTGGTCCATCGCGACCTTGCCTCGCAGTTCATCCCCAAGGTGACTCAGGCGTTGCAGGCGCGCGGTATCGAAATCCGCGCTGATCAGGATAGCCTGCGACTGTTTGACGGCGGACAGCCGGCCAGCGAAGAAGACTATTACCAGGAGTTCCTGGGCCCGATCGTGAGTTTGAAAACGGTCGCGACGCTCGACGAAGCGATCGATCATATCAATCGTTACGGCTCGCATCACACCGATGCGATCGTCACGAGCGACGAGCAGGCTGCGGATCGGTTTGCGGCGGGGGTCGACAGCGCCGCGGTGATGATCAATGCCAGCACTCGCTTCCACGACGGGGGCGAATTTGGCCTGGGGGCCGAGATTGGAATCAGCACCGACAAGTTCCACGCGCGCGGGCCATGCGGCCTGCGCGAACTGACGAGCTACAAGTACGTTTGCCGGGGCCAGGGCCAGGTAAGGAATTGAGCCAGCGGGGCGAACCGCACCCGAAGTCTCTGACCGAGTCATGTTCGAATCGGCCAGGGAAGTTATTGTCAAGGAGGATCAAGCAATGGCCGACGAAGTCTTGAGTCAGGCGGAAGTCGAGAGTCTGCTCAGTGCGCTGGAAGCCCCGGCCCCCAAGCCGGTCGCGGCAGGCTCCATGCCGCAGGGCGGTCCGCGAAGTCGCGAGAAAGTCTCCCCTTACGATTTCAAACGGCCGGAACGCGTCGGCAAAGACCAGATGCGCGCTCTGCAGTCGCTGCACGATGGCTTCAGCCGTAATTTCGGCGCCTCCCTTTCCGCATTGCTGCGTTCGATCATCGAAGTCAAGCTGACCAGCGTCGACCAGTTGACCTACAGCGAATTCGTCTTCAGCCTCGAAAGCCCCACCTGCTTCAACCTGGTCCGCGCCGAACCGCTGGAAGGACACCTGATTCTCGATATCAATCCAAGCATACTGTTTCCGATCATCGATCGGCTGTTGGGCGGCGGAAAAGACACCACGCCGCCCGCGCGCCGTCCGCTGACCGAAATCGAACTTCGGCTGGTATCGCGCATTACCTCGCTGTTTCTGGCGGAAATGAAACATGCCTGGGAAAACGTGGTGCAGCTCAACCTGGCCGTCGATCGCGTTGAAAGCAATCCGCAGCTCGTGCAGATCGTGCCACCCAATGAAGTAATCATCCTGATCAGTTTCGAACTTGCGCTGGGTGACATCCGCGGCATGATCAACCTCTGCATCCCCTTCAACGCCATCGAACGCGTGGGAAACAAGCTGTCCAACAACAGTTGGTCCAGCTATGGTCGTATGGGCGCAAACGCCGAATCGGCCGCGGCGATCGCCAAACGAATGGACCGCTCCCTGGTGGAGATGGTGGTGACGCTGGCCGAAACGACCATCACCACCGAAGACCTGGTCGGGCTCCGCGTCGGCGACATCATCACCACCGACAAAGACGTTCACTCGCCCCTGGAAGTCGCCGTCGCCGGCGTCACGAAATTCGAGGCCAGTCCCGGCGCTTACCGCGGCTACAAGGCCGTTCAAGTGGCAATACCCGTTTCGGAAAAGGTCAATCGCAGAGCCGCTCCGTAAACGAGCGGGATCCGCCTTGCGGCACGCTTGTGGTCGCGCTGTTCCGCAACGCGACGCCGGGTCGCGGAGCGACTCGGCCACGACCCCCAACTAGATGTAGTACATCGCTTCGGCGTGCTGTTCGAGCTGTTCCAGCAACGCCGCGAATGTCGTGCGACTCAAATAGTCTTTCTGCACGCGGTCGGCTTCCCGCCACACCGCTTGAAGCACTTGAGCCGCTCGAGTCCTGTCCGGTCCCGCACCCGTATTGCCGGAAGCTTCGGTCACGACGAGAACGTCACCCAAAGTAATCTGACGCGGGTCGCGCGCGAGCCGATATCCGCCCGCCGCTCCGCGAACGCTCTCGACGATCCCCGCTCCCTTGAGCTGCAACAGAATCTGCACGAGGAACGGTGTCGGTATCTGGTGCTGGTCGGAAATCTGCCGCAACGGCACCGGCTGGCCACCACCCGACTGCCGGGCCAACTCCAGCACCGCCAGGCATGCGTATTGCGTTCGCGCCGAAATATTCACGACTTCAATTCGCCCGGCTGCGAGGGCTGTGGTTCAATCGAATGCAGTCCGCATTCGGTCTTGGCAAAACCGCTCCAGCGACCCGCCCGCTCGTCCTCGCCAAACACCACCGCCCGCGTGCACGGCCAGCAACCAATGCTGGGGTACCCCTGGTCGTGCAGAGGATTGTAAGGAATGTCGTGATCGACAATCAGCTTCCAAACGTCGGCCTTGGTCCAGTTCGCCAACGGGCTCACCTTCACCAGCCCGAATTTCTTGTCCCAGCCTACAATCGGCGCTTGGGCGCGGTCCGGACTCTGGTCACGCCGAATCGCACTCGCCCAAGCCTGCATCCCCGCGACCGCCTGCGTCAACACCGCCAGTTTCCGGTCCGCACAGCATCGATCCGGGTTCGATTTGTAAACCGGTCCGCCGTGCAATGCTTCGTATTCCGCGACCGTCGTTTCAGGACGCTTCAGCTCAATCGCGATCCCGTATCGCTGCAGAACCCGCTCCCGCAATTGCAACGTCTCCGGGAACTGGTAGCCGGTGTCGAGATTGAAAATCGGTGTTTGTGGAGCAATCTCGGCCAGGAAATGAACCAGCACCATTCCCTCCGGGCCGAATGCCGTGGCCATCGTGAACCGCCTCGGGAATCGCTGCACCGCCCACTGAAGGATTTGCTGCGGCGACGCGCTTTCCAAGGACTCACTCGCCGCCCCCAGCTCCTTCCCCAGCTCGGGTGTCCACACCAGAGGACCCTCATTGCTGGTTTCTGCGGCCGAAGTAACCGATGCCATCATCCTCAATCCTGTCGCGTATGTTCGAGGAACCGCCGCACTCAAGTCCGCGGCAGCCACAGTGCTCATCACACCGCTCATGTCACCCTCCCGGCCACGTCGATCGGCTTAATCATAGTATACCTAATCAACTAAGTAAAGTATCGGGCCGCACTTTGATTGGTATCGGTAAACTCGCTACCGGTTCTACAGCCGCAAATACCGTCAATCCGCCCTGTCCGCTTCCGAGCCACGGAACATCAAGATTCGGTCGAATCAGCCCAATTCGACGACTTGCTGGTATTCAGGAACGGACACATCGAGTTTCCAGCGGTCGCGGATTTCAGCGGCCAGATGTTGGGCGACGGACTCCTCGCCGTGGGTCAGAAAGAGCCGTTTCAGTCCGGAGATTTTTCCCAGCCATTTCAACAATCCCGACCGATCGGCATGTCCGGAGAATCCAAAGATCTGCTGGACCTGAGCGCGGACTTTGAATTCTTGTCCGTGGATTCTCACGATCGGGGTTCCTTCGAGGATAGTGCGACCCAGGGTGCCTTGACCCTGGTAGCCGACGAACAGGATGGTTGATTCGGAGCGGCCCAGGTTTTGGCGGAGGTGGTGCTTGATGCGGCCGGCGGTGCACATGCCGGAACTGGCCATGATGATGCACGGCTTTTTGTAGTTATTGATTGCGCGGGATTCACTCACCGAGTGGCAGAAGGTGAGGCCGGGGAATCGCAGCGGGGGCCGGTTGTCGGCCATCATCGCCAGGGTTTCCTGGTCGAAAAAGTCACCCAATTCGCGGTAGATTTCGGTAACATCGACGGCCATCGGGCTATCGACGAAGACTTTGAGTCGGGGGATCCGCGAGCGGTTCACGAGTCGGCTGATATAGAACATCAGTTCCTGCACGCGTTCGACGGCGAAGGTAGGAATGACGACATTGCCGCCGCGGCGGGCGGTTTCGCAGATGATTTTCTCCAGTTGGGATTCGACGTCGTCTTGTTTGCGATGTTCGCGGTCACCGTAGGTTGACTCCATGACGGCATAGTCGGCCGACTGCAGGTAGGTCGGGTCACGGACCAGTGGTTTGTCGTGTTGTCCGATGTCGCCGGAGAAAACGATGCGTCGGGTCTGACCTTGTTCGGTGACATCGAGTTGAATCATGGCCGAACCGAGGATATGACCGGCGTCGAAGAAGCAGGCTTCGATGTGGTCGAAGACTTTGAATGGCTGGCCGTAGCGGATTGGTTGGAAGAGTTTCAGCGATTCGGTGACATCCAGGTCGGTGTAGAGGACGCGCTCGGGGTACGCCGATTTTCGTCCTTCGCGCGCGTGGCGTCGCGCTTTGTAATCGGCGTCTTCGTTCTGGATCTTGGCGGCGTCGCGAAGCACGACCTCCGCTAGTTCCGCGGATGCGCGGGTGGTATAGATCGGTCCACGAAATCCCTCGCGCACGAAGCGGGGGATCAATCCGCTATGGTCAATATGGACATGGGTCAACAGCAGGGCATCGACCTGATTGGGCGGAATCGGGCAGGCGTGCCAGTTTCGTTCCTCGAACGGTCGTTCCTGGAACATACCGCAGTCGATCATGACCTGCTGCCCCATCGAATCGAGGCAGTATTTCGAGCCGGTGACCTGGCGATTCGCGCCAAGAAAGTGCAGTTTCATTTTGCAGCCTTTCGCTCGAGCGTAACTCCAATGATGGGAGGGATGCGTGAGCAACCAGTGTAACTGCGCATCGTGAGGCCGTGGTAGCTGCGGCGCCGATTACTGTGCGGACCATTACTCCGCGGACCATTACTCCGCGGACCATGCCTTGGTGTCCGCGAGGAACGCGGCGATCGTGCGTCCCAGATCGTCCGCGGCATGGGCGGCGGCTTGGGCCACTTCGGCGCCGGTGGTTTTGTTCAAGCGGTCGGGGTGGGCGACATTGGTGACCGTGGAGAGACCGGCCACGCGCAGGCCCAGTCGGTTGGCTTCGAGCACTTCGGGGATCGTGGACATGCCGACGACGTCACCGCCGATCCGGCGGGCCATACGGTATTCGGCGCGCGTTTCGTAGTTGGGACCGAGCATGCCGACATAGACTCCCGGCACAATCGGAGCTCCCACATCGCGGCCAGCCTGCAGCATGCTGCGTAGCAGGCGCGGGCAGTAGCCGAACGATCGGCCGCCGAAGTGTGGCGACGCAACAATTGGCTCGCCGAACGGCTGTCCGGGCCGCTCGCCGGACCGCTCACCGGGCCGCTCGCCGGGCCGTTCCCTGGGCCGCTCAACCGGCTTCTCGTTCGATTGTTCCGCGATTGGAGCGCTCGGTGAACTGGCGATTCCCATCAGGTTGATATGGTCGCTGATCGCCACGATATTACCGACGCGCAGCAGCGGGTTGACGCCGCCGCTGGCGTTCGTCACCAGCAGCAATTCGGCGCCCAGTTCCCTGGCGATCCGGACCGGCAGCGTCACGTCGGCGAACCGATGGCCTTCGTAGAGGTGCACGCGTCCCTGGAACGCGACGATGGGGGTCTCGGCAAGTCGACCACACGCCAGTTGTCCTCGATGTCCAATCGACGTTGCCTGGGGAAAGCCGGGTAGCGCAGCGTAGTCGATACTGGTCTGCACCTGGATCGCATCGACGAAGCCACCGAGTCCGGTTCCCAGGATAATGGCTGCGCGGGGCCGGCAGTCCCAGGCGTCGCGAATCGACTCTACCGCGGAGCGCAGCGTCCGCGGATTCTCCGGTAGCCGATCATGAAGGGACATATCACGGGTCCGCGTGGCGCATCCGCGCCGCGTTCAATTTGACGATTCGGCCGCAAGGACCCCGGTAACGATGGTGCGCAGTTTGGGTTCGGCTCCATTCGCCGTGGCGATGATCTTGGCGATGTTCGCCGGTTCGAGGCAATCAGGGAGGCACATGTCGGTGACGATCGACAGTCCCAATACTCGCAAACCGCAGTGCGCCGCGACAATCACCTCGGGAACTGTGGACATGCCAACGATGTCGGCGCCGATCAGACGCAGGAATCGGTATTCGGCTCGTGTCTCCAGGTTGGGACCGAGCACGGCCACAAACACTCCGCGATGCGCGACGATGTCGGCGCGCCGGGCGATTTCGAGTGCCCGATCGGACAAGCCGCGATCGTACGGCTGGCTCATGTCGGGAAAGCGAGGTCCCAGGCGTTCGTCATTGATGCCGACCAGCGGATTCGCGCCCATCAGGTTGATGTGGTCGTCGATCACGACGATATCGCCGGCCGAATAGTAAGGGTTCATTCCGCCGCTGGCATTGGAGACGACCAGCAACTCGGCCCCCAGTGCCTTCATGACTCGCACGGGCAAGGTGATCGACTGCAGGGGATATCCTTCGTACGCGTGAAAGCGGCCTTCCATGGCGGCGACCGGCACGCCGCCCAGTGTGCCGCAGACGAGTCGTCCGCGGTGCGAAATGGCGGTCGATCGGGGAAAGTGCGGGATCTGCTCGTAGTCGATTGCCGCTTCCACGGTCATTTGATCGACGAGTCCGCCCAGCCCAGTGCCCAGAATGATCCCGGCTTTGGCGCTGCCTTTCCAATCTTGACGGATGCGTGCCACGGCGTCGGTGATCTGGCCCCATAGTGCTTGCATGGGCGGTTCCTGTTGGTGGAAAAAAAGGATGCACCTGGCGGGCGGCCGAACGGGCGGATCGGGGAACGGTTCTCTGCTTTATAGAGGGCGTACCGTTCAACCGGCAAGGGGCGGGAAATCGGGAGACCTGGGGGCGGTGGGGGCGAAGGTGTTGAGAGAGAACCCAACGCGGCCTCGCTGTAAGCTCTGAACATATCCTCTGTGGGCTCTGTGCCCGCGGCGGTTTCCTGGATGCATCGCCGAACCGGCCGCGTTCTACAGAAACTCCCAGCCTTTCCGGTAGGCGCGGTCAATCAGCGGCGCGGCGCGCTGTGAGCCCTCGACTCGAAACTCTCTGGCGTTCCAGCGGATCGGTTCGCCTGCACGCAGGGCGATGTTGCCGAGCAGGCAGATTTCGGTGAGTTGCGCGCCGTATTCAAAATCGCATTCCGTCTTGCCGTTGCCTTTGCAGGCGTCGATCCATTCCTGGTAATGGTTTTTCGGAGCGGGAACGGAGTCGAGCTTCGGTTCGGTCATCGTGCGTTCGGCCGCCGCGTTGCCTGCGGCGGACGGAATGATCAAGGGGTCACCGCCGAGTTCCGGCAAAAACAGCCGGGCCTTGGTGCCGACCAGCACGACGCCGTTTTTCGGAAGAAAGTCCCGCGCTCCGGTTACGTCCAGCGGCGGTTGCTTGCCGCCGTCGTACCAGCTCAATTTGCGTGGTGGTTCGCCTTGGCGCCCCGGGAATTCAAAGCGCACGATGCTCCATTCGGGTGGCGATTCCCGCGTCGCTCCGCTCGATTCGGCGACGATCGTTTCGGGCGGCGGCAACTGCAGGCCTTCCAGGACCGGGTCGAGCAAGTGAGGGCCTCGGTCGCCGAGGGCGCCGGTCCCGAAATCCCAGAATCCGCGCCAGTTGGTTGGATGGTAAGGCGCGGCATACGGGCGCCATTCTGCCGGACCGAGCCAGAGATCCCAGTTCAACGAAGCCGGAATCGGTTCTTCCGCCGGCCGTTGCTCGATTCCTTGCGGCCAGAACGGGCGATTGGTCCAGGCATGGATCTCGCGGACGTCGCCGATGGTGCCCGAACGCAGCAGGCTTACCGCCCGGCGGTATCCTTCGGACGCGTGGTGCTGGGCGCCGGTTTGCGTTACCCGCTTGCGCCTCCGAGCCCGTTCGGCCATCGCGCGCGATTCGCGCATTGTCGTCGCCAGCGGTTTCTCGCAATATACGTGCAGGTCGCGGTCGAGCGCGAGAATCGAGGCGTGGGCGTGCGTATGATCGGGCGAGCTGATCACCACGGCGTCCAGCTTGGGCATGTCGAGCAGCCGGCGGTAATCGGCATAGCGCCGCGCCGCACGATATCGCATCGCTGCCTGCCCCAGATAGTCCTCGTCCACATCGCAGAGTGCGACGATGTTCTCCCGGTTCACTCCGATCAGATTGGTTTCGCCCCGATTGGCGACACCGATGACGCCGATATTCAGTTTGTCGTTGGCGGCTCGCGAATTGGCCGCCATCGCCTCCGACCAGAATCCGGTCGCAATCATCCCTCCGGCGAGCGTGCCGAGGGCCTGTCTGCGCGAGACCTCGAACGTCGACCGAATCGTGTTCTGACGGGCCCACCGTCCGTTTGAATCCTGCATGGTGCTCCCGCGAAACGAAGCCGACGTCCCCTTGCACGCGGCACTTCCGCGCGGAATAACTGTCGCCGCAGCGCTAAATCTAATCATATCTCCAGGCAGGGGCAATTCGAATTGAACGAAGCTAGTGAGAGCCAAACGAGCCTTGCCGAGGAATTGGCGCGACTTCCGTTCACGATTTCGCCCCAAGCCGGCGAACAGTTCGAGCGCTATTGCCAGCTGCTTTGGGACTGGAATCAGAAGATCAATCTCACGCGGCACACGAATTACTCGTTGTTTGTCTCCCGTGACGTGCTGGACAGCTGGCATCTGGCCCAGCAGCTACGGCAGGGCGAGCGGGTCCTGGACGTTGGTTCGGGTGGAGGCGTTCCCGGGATTCTGATCGCCATTCTGCGACCGGATCTAGAGGTATCCCTGAGCGAATCGACGGGCAAAAAAGCGAAGGTCCTGGAATCGCTGGTGCGTGATCTGGCGCTGAAAGTGACGGTCTATGCATCACGGGCGGAGGCGGTGCTGGCGGAGCGATCGTTCGACGTCGTGACCGCTCGCGCCGTCGGGTCGATCGCCCGCGTCTGTCAGTGGCTTCAGGGCCGCTGGCCGGCGATCGGCAGGCTGCTGATGATCAAGGGACCGCAATGGATCGAAGAGCGTGGCGAGGCGCGGCACCTGGGATTGCTGAAGTCGCTCGAATTGCGCAAAGTCGATTCCTATCCGATGCCGGGCACGACGAGCGAAAGCGTGATCCTCAAGCTCTGGCCTAAAGGTCAACCCGAGGTCTGAGTCGCGCTATTTGAGGTCGGCGATAAATCGCAGCAGGCGGGCTTCGACCATAGCAAGATCGCTGCCGAACGCGGCGACGAAATCGGTCACTCTGCGTTCGGTCTCCGGCGCGGATGACGATGGTGTGGAGGTTTTCACCAGGTATTGCTGCAGCGCTCGGGGACTCGTCTCCGCCAGATAAAAGGTCAATGCCCAGGCTTCCGAGTAAGCTGCCGCGGGGTCGTTGCGGAACGAATCGTCGTCGGTGACGATCTGCATCAGTGTGCCGGTTCGGCGGCGACTGCGGACGTATTCGCGGAAGGCAGCCAATTGCGCAGGATTGATGCGCTCTCGCACGGGCCGGTTCGTTTGCGCGTCCCAGACTGCGGGCGATTCAAACATCGTTGCCAGGCCCTCGACGATCCAGCGGGGCGCTGGCGACCAGCGGCTATGCAGGCCGGTATTGAAGGCCGATTGGTGCGTCGCCTCGTGGACGATTGTCGCGGCATTGAGCTTCCAGTTGTCGCCGTTTTCCGCGGTCTGTTCGTACATCACTACGCGGTTGGAAACGGCGGAATAATAGCCGATCATTCCGGGACCCAGCCGAACCGATTCCTGTTCGGCGTGCTGGCGAAACTCGGCGGCCGAGCCGTAAATCACCGCCACCAGGGGAAATTCCGGCGTTCGAGGCGCCAGGCCGCGGGCGGTACAATACCGCACGAATCCCCGGTAGAGATCTTCAAACCGCTGCGGCCATGCCGAGGGCAGTTTTTCGCGGTGAACAACCAGGTAATGGACCGTTCCGCTGACCTGGTAGCCGGTACCGAATTCTTTCAGCAGCCGGGCTCGCATTTCCGCTGGCGTATAGGGGCGAAAGACATCGCCTACCCGCGAAAAGTTGTGCGCCATCCTGGATTCGAAGACCGACAGGCGTCCGTCGCGTCCCAAGAGCGACGTCCAACCTTCGGACTGATGAAGCGGCGCGCCTTCCAGCGTCTCGCCTTGGACGGTGACGCGAATGGTGAGACGGTTGTCGGCGGCCGGGGCTATGCGGATGGCCGATCCGGCACCGCAGACGAGCCCGCAGGCCAGCACGAGCGGATTCAGGAACCGAATACGGCTCGTCGCGCGCATCTGTCACCGCTCCCCTCGCTGTTGTTACTGCCGTCGCTGTCGTGGTCTCGACGCGCGCCGATCCGGCCGCTCTTGCCGCGACACGGCTGCCGACCCAATCCTAGTTCACACACCGCGGAAATTGAGGCTGTGCGAGCGCGAAAAAAGGCGTACAATGGCCGGCGTTCGAGCCAGCAGGAGAGCGCCTTGATACCTTCGTTTTTATTGGCCGGAGCATTACTGCTCGCACAACCCGATTCCTCGACACCTGCTCCGGCGTCCCCGCAGGACTTGCCTGCGACGGTGCAGCGACTGGTGCGGCAGTTGAACGACGAGCAGCTAGCGCGGCGCGAGGCCGCGGAAAAAGAACTGACGGCATTAGGTCCGAAGGTGCTCGAACTGCTGCCGCAAATTACCCCGCGGACGCCGGCGGAAGTCAAAGACCGTCTGGGGCGGGTACGCAAAATACTTGAAACGGCCGCCGTCGAACTGGCAACACGGCCCGCGATCGTTACGCTGACAGGCGAGATGACCTTGGAGGAAGCGCTGGCGGCCCTGGAAAAACAGACCGGCAATCGGGTGATCGATTTCCGGGATCGCTTTGATCAGCAGGCCACGCCGATCAAGGTCACGATGGAAGCGTCCCAGGTTACGTTCTGGCAGGCGCTGGACGAGTTGCTCGATCGGGCCCGCTTGACGACCTACAACTATGGCGGCGAGGCCTCGGCGCTGACCATCGTTGCCCGGCAGGAGTCCGATGCCGATCGCAGACAGAAGGCGAGTTACGCCGGCCAGTTCCGGATCGAACCGCTGCAGCTCGACATCAGCCGAAACTTGCGCAATTCCAGCAACGATTCGATGACTTTGACGCTCGACGTCGCCTGGGAGCCGCGACTGCGGCCGATCGTGATCTCGATGCCGTTCCGCGACCTGCGGCTGACCGATGAATCGGGTGCCGCGCTGGAGACGGATGAAAGCGGCGGGGAGCCCGAAATCGCCGCCGAGGGCAATGTCTCGGCCGCCGAGATCAATTTGCCACTGAAAATCCCGCCGCGGTCGACCAAACGCATCGGCAGCCTCAAGGGACGCTTAAATGTGCTCGCCCAGGGCCGCATCGAGACATTCGAATTCACCGACCTGGACAAAATGCGGAACGTGGAGCAGAAACGCGCCGGGGTTACTGTGATCTTCGAACAGGTGCGGCGCAATCAGGACGTCTACGAACTGCGCGTGCTGGTCCGCTACGACGAAGCGTCCAACGCGTTGGAATCGCACCGTGGCTGGATCTACGACAACCCGGCCTATCTGCTCGACCCCAGCGGCGCCCAAGTCGAAAATGCCGGCCTGGAACCGGTGTCGCAGAAAGAGAACGAAGTCGGCCTTTCCTACAAGTTCGTGCTCGATAAACGCGGATTCAAAGGATACAAGTTCGTCTACAAGACGGCCGCCAGCCTGATCGAGCTGCCGGTGGAATTCGAATTGAAAGAGATCGAGTTACCGTGATGCGAAAAGGCTTTCGAGGTAAGAAAACGAATCCGCGAAAAATTCCGCCCGTCGCCATAGAGTTTGTGGGTTGCGCGGCCAGGAACTTGCGCAGCGCGGCAGCCTGGTTGCCGCTGTGGGTCGTGCCGGTGATTGCGATCGCCATGCCGCCGTGGACCTGCGGCAGCGAATCGAGGGAAGCCGATAAAGCCGATAAAGCCGGGGAAATCGTCGCGACCGTCAACGGCCAGGCAATCACGGAGTCCGACGTCGAGCGCGGGCTGGCGGCGATTCTCAAGAGCCAGACGCTGACGCCGGAGCAGTCGGCGGCCTTGCGCGGGGAAATGCTGCAGCGGCTGATCGATCGCCAGTTAATCGCTCAAACACTGGCCGCGGAAAAACAGTGGGTCAGCAATCAGGACATCGACCTGGCGGTGGATCGTTTGACGGAGCGGCTTGCACGCTCGAACCAGTCACTGGAACAGTTCCTGGGCCGTAATCGCATCGACCTGCCGACGCTGCGGCGGCAACTGGCCTGGGAAAACGGATGGGGCAAGTATCTCGCCGGCAAGATCACCGACGCGACGATGGAGAAGTTCTTTGAGGCGCATCGACGCGAATACGACGGAACGCGCTTGCGCGTCGGTCAGATTCTCTTTCCGGTGCGCGCCGGAGATGCGGAGGCACTCGAGAAGCAAGTCCAAGCCGCGCGGCAGGTGCTCGACGACTTGCGCCAACAGAAACTCACCTTCGAGGAAGCGGCGATGCGCTACTCCACCGGCCCCGCAGCGCGCGTCGGAGGCGACCTGGGCTACATCGGTCGGCACGAGCCGATGCCCAAGGAGTTCGGCAAGGCGGCCTTCGCACTGGAAAAAGGCGCCATCAGCGAACCGGTCGTGACGCCGATCGGCGTGCACCTGGTTCGCTGGACCGAATCCAGGCCGGGAATCAAAACCTGGTTCGATGCCCGTGAACAGCTCCAGGAAGATATGGAAATGCTGCTCTTCGATCGCCTGGCACAAAAGGCCAGAAAGGAAGCGAAGATCGAACTCCATCAGGCTGCCGCGAAGGCACCTTGATGCGGGGCTCTCCCGCCGCCAACCGCGATCGGTAAAGCGAATCGACGGACTAGAAGTCCGTCGTACAAAAGTGCCGATCGGTAAGTTCCTATCTGCCGCTCGCCTTATTGACCATGTGGCGTTGTCGAAGGAGCGCGACGCCGTCTCCAGCGGTCAATAAACCAGTCCCAGACGTACCACTCCAGCATGATCAGTCCGATCGGTACTGCCAGAATGAAAATCTGCGCATAGCGGGCCCGATTCGCCCATTCCGGCAACAGAGGTCGCAGACGCACGAACAGTACGCCCGCCATCATGCCGTTCATCACGAACAGAACGCAGGCAACCGCGAAGACGGTGAGCAGGTAGCCGCAGCCGCCGGTCCGTCGGATTCGAGTGTTCGGTTGGGGCATGGCATCTTCCTGCTGACAGCCCATCATACTGTGAGACCCGAACGATCCGATAGAGCGTCAGGTTGAGTGCGGCGGCACAGCCGTGGCTGCGTGGAATCAGTCAATCCCCAAACCGTGCACTCTCCGCTGCTAGCACCTGCCATCGCAAAGGCCGCGGCGCTATTGCGGGACCAGCCCGAAGCGAAAAACCGTTGCGGCAGGATGCCGCGAAATCCAGGACAGGAGGTCGTCACCCCGTCGGGAGTGCCATGTGGTTGCGGCGGAGAGCAGCAAGGCCACGCCAGGCTACTCTGCGGGGGGAAATCCCCAATTCCTTTCATCTTGGAGCGATTCCATCCAGGGGCTATCATGGGCGATTACATTTCATTGTCGGGACAAAGATCCGGGGAGCATCATGAGCGAGTTTAGGGTCGAACGGGACTCGATGGGGGAAGTCCAGGTTCCCGCCAAGGCGTACTACGGAGCGCAAACGCAGCGTGCCGTCGAGAACTTTCCGATTTCCGGATGGCCATTGCCGGCGGCGCTGATTCATGCGATGGGGATTGTAAAGTTCGCTTGTGCCACCGCGAACCGCGACCTAGGGAAGCTGAGCGGGACTGGCAAAGCACGGCTCACCCCGCAACAGATCGACGCGCTGCTGGCCGCCTGCCAGGAAGTCCGCGAAGGGAAACTGGATGGGCAGTTTCCGATCGACGTTTTTCAAACCGGTTCGGGCACTTCCAGCAACATGAACTGTAATGAAGTGATCGCCAATCGGGCGATCGAGTTGCTGGGTGGGGATCGGTTCAGCGCGGAAAAGCCGATCCATCCCAACGATCATGTGAACATGGGGCAGAGCACCAACGATATTTTCCCGACTTCGATTCACGTCGCGGTGGGGGTTGAGATCAAGACCCGGCTGATCCCAGCGCTGCAGAGGTTTCAGGAAATCCTGGCCCAGAAAGCCAAGGATTGGGATCGCGTAATCAAGATTGGCCGTACGCACCTGGCGGATGCGACGCCGTTGCGGCTGGGGCAGGAGTTTGGTGGATTTGCGCGGCAGATCGAGTTATCGGTCGGGCGTGCCCGGCAGGCGATGCAGAGCGTCCTGGAATTGCCGGCGGGAGGCACGGCTGTCGGCTCGGGCATTAATACGCATCCCGAGTTCGGCCGGCGCGTCGCGGAGGTGATTGCTCAGGAAACGGGCATTCCGTTTGTGGAGACGGCCAACCATTTCGAAGCCAACGCACAACGGGATGGGCTGGTCGATTGCCACGGTTCGCTGCGCACGATCGCCAACACGCTGTTCAATGTGGCCAACAACATCCGCTGGCTGGGGTCCGGTCCACGTTGCGGGTTTTACGAAGTGATGCTGCCGGATCGTCAGCCGGGAAGTTCGATCATGCCGGGTAAAGTGAATCCGGTGATGTGCGAGAGCATGATGCAGGTCGCCGCCCGAGTTTTCGGCAACGATCAGACCGTGGCGATCTCCGGCGCGACCGGCGGACAGTTCCAATTGAACATCATGATGCCGGTCATGGGGCATGCCACGCTGGAGAGTATCCAGTTGATGGCCAACGTGACGCAGGCATTCATCGATTTCTGTGCGGAGGGCATGGTCGCAAACGAGCAGAATTGCGAGGCGTCCGTCGAGCAGAGTTTGTCGATGGTCACGAGTCTGAATCCGTTGATCGGCTATGAGAAGGCAGCGAAGCTGGCCAAAGAGGCTTTTCAGACCGGGAAGACCATCCGCGACCTTTGCCGGGAACAGGGAATCCTCCCGGAGAATACGCTCCGCGAGGCGCTCGATCCATGGAGCATGACGGAGCCTCAGGGATAGCCGGTTATTTTTCCAGGGAGGGATTGAACAATGCAAGGCAGTCGAAAATCGTTCGCAATCTATCTGTCGCTGCTGGCGCTGGGCGGTGCAGCGACGATCGGGCCCGCGCTTGCCGCGCCGCCCAAGACGGACCGGCAGCAGTCCGCGTTGCCCGATCGCGAAACGGTGGCCGTAATGGCGCAAAGTGCCAGGACGGTCGGCGATTATACGGAACTTGTCGACGCCTTGACGCCCTCGGCGTCCAGCGGCGATCTGCTGCCCAAAGACGACTACTTCCGGGAAATGCTCGGCTGGGCGCTCAATCGCCGGGGCGAAGTCTACCTCAAACATGCGACGCTGGCGGCAGAAGACGGGAATACCGGGGAGTCGCAGCGGCTGGATCGGCTGGCGATCGCCGATTTCGAATTGGCGGTCAAAGCCGATCCCGGCAAATGGAAAGCGGTGCATAATCGGGGTACATACTATGCCGTGCAGGGTCGACTGCAGGAGGCACTTCGTGACTTCGACCGCGTCGTTTCCCTGAACCCCGACTACGCCAACGCCTGGTTCAACCGGGCCGAGTTACGCTTCGATCTGGGCCAGTACGAAACGGCGATTCGCGATTATTCGGAAGCGCTGTTGCGTGACGAGACGCTGCATGTGGCATTACGAAAACGGGGTCAATCAAAATTCAAGCTCGGCAAGGTTCGTTCCGCACTGACCGACTTCGAAAGCGGCCTGGAGGCCGATGACTCCGACGCGCAACTCTACGTGGACCGTGGGGAGTGTCACCGGGTTATGGGAAATTGGGAGCGAGCGGCGGCCGACTTTCGTCGTGCCATCGAGCTGCAGCCGAATCTCAGCCAGGCTTACCAGCGCGTGGCCTGGCTGATGGCAACCTGCCCCGAATCGCGTTTCCGGGACAACGCAATGGCGATCCGCGCCGCTCGTCAAGCGTTGGAACTGGGGGATGCGGACGATTACCAGAGCCGGGACGTGCTGGCCGCCGCGCTGGCCAGTGATGGTCAGTATGAGCTGGCCGTCGAGGAGCTGCAGCGGGCGATTGGCGTCGCGCCGCGCGACGCTCGGCCGTTGCTCGATCAGAGACTAGAGCTCTACCAGAACAATCGTCCTTATCGCCAGCGGGTCGAGGCGGTGGCTGGTAAGAAATAATGACGTAATGCGGCCCGAAGAACTGTTATTGATCGTGAATCCGCGCAGCGGCACCTGGGGAAGTCGCCGGATTCTTGACGACATTCAGGGTCCGTTGCGTCGTTCGGGGTGTCGGCTGCAGATCGTGGAGACCACTGCCGCTCGCGACGCGGAACGAATTGCCCGAGAAGCACTGCTCTCCGAATCGTCCGCCGTCGGACTGATCGGTGGCGACGGCACGTTGCACGAGGTCCTGAATGGACTCCTGCAACGTTGCGACCCGACTCCACCTCCGCTTGCCGTCTTCCCAGGTGGAACCGGAAATACGGTGATGGAACACCTGGCATGCCTTGATCCGCTGCGCGTTGTCGAGCTCTTTCTCGATAATCGCACGACTCCGATCGACATTGCGCGCGTGGAGATGCCGGGACGCACGGTCTACTGTTGCAACATCGTCGGCTGGGGGATGGTCTCCGACATCAACAGCACGGCCGAGAAACTACGTTGGCTCGGAAGGGCTCGCTATACACTCGCCACGTTGCTGCACTTGATCGCGCCACGTCGACGCCGCGTGCGACTGACGATGGATGGCGTCGAGTTCGACAGGGAACTGCTGCTGGCGATTGGTTGCAATACGCGAACGACGGGTCGCGGATTGCTGTTGGCACCGTCGGCGCGCCTTGATGACGGCCGGATCGACCTGGTACTGGTGCGGCAGGCGTCGCGCTGGCGATTGCTGCGACTGTTTCTGGACGTCATGCATGCGCGACCGACCGATCCGCGCGTGTTGGAGTCGTACCAGGTACGCGAGTTCAGTTTGAACCCTGAGTTCGACGGGTCCTTGAACCTCGACGGCGAACAGTCCGGCCAAACCCCCGTCCACGTGACCATGCTGCCGGCCGCAATTCGACTCTACGCGGCTCCAGCGGCCTAATGCGTCCCGTTACGCGACGCTCGTTTCGCGACCTCGCGCCGCTCGAAACAAATTTCGAGCTACATGGCGCGTAACTCGAAACGTGTTTCGAGTTAGTAGCTCGAAAGTTGTTTCGAGCCGCTCTCCCTCGGTTGCAGTGACAATTACTCGTGCATTCTCTGCCCGGTTCCTAAGCAGCCGCATCGAAGCGGCGATAGCGGAAATTCTACAAAGAAGCAGCATCGAGCAACGATTCAGGGCATGAACGGCCCATTTGCTCGATGGCCCATCGCATGGCTGGCACGCCGCTTGCGTAGCTTCGATCGAGTGCACCTTTACGCGGACTTGGCGGACCGCAGTGGAGCGGGCGACACGGCGTGCGTTGCGCAGTGGATTGTCGTTGCTTGTTGTTCAGGTCGCCATGTCCCTTGCGTTGCCTGTCCTCGATTCGGCTGGCCCGGTGCGGAACACCGCGGATTCGGCCGCACTATTGTCACTGTTGCTGCGCGAGCAGCAGGCGACCGCGGTCGAGTCGTTTTCTCTTTGGCACGATCAGAAAGCGGCGACGAGCGGCGTTGTGACGCGGCCGTCCGAATCGCGCTATCGCCGCCTGCTGCCGGCGGCGGCTCCGAACGCGGGGGAACAGTATGCTTTTGAAGTTGATCTGGATGGCTGTTCGGGCTGCAAGGCTTGTGTCGTCGCCTGCCACAACCTGAATGGATTGGAAGAGGACGAACTGTGGCGATCGGTGGGAATGTTGCATGGTGGCAGTTCGTCGGCGCCAGTGGTTCAGCATGTTACGGCGGCTTGCCACCATTGTCTGGAGCCGGCTTGCCTCAGCGGTTGCCCGGTGGACGCCTATGAAAAGGATCCGTTGACCGGAATTGTCCGCCATCTCGACGATCAGTGCATTGGTTGTCAGTACTGCATCTTGAAATGTCCGTATGATGTCCCGAAATACAGTCGCGCGAAGGGGATTGTTCGCAAATGCGACATGTGCAGCCATCGTCTGGCAGCGGGAGAGGCTCCGGCGTGCGTGCAAGCGTGTCCCAACGAGGCGATCCGGATCACGATTGTCGATCGGCACGAATCGGCGGAGAACGCGGAAGCCAACTTGTTTCTTCCTGGGGCTCCGGAACCAGGCTACACGTTGCCGACGACGATCTACAAAACGCGCCGGCCGCTGCCGGCGAATCTTCTGCCCGCTGACTACTACAGCGCGGCGCCTCAGCACGCGCATTGGCCGCTTGTGCTGATGTTGGTATTGACGCAGATGTCGGTTGGCGCATTCGCAATCGATCAGATTTTCGCCATGACTCTGGGGGCCGCTCGGGAGAGTGGGGGAGCGCCGGCATCGATGTCGCGAGTTATCGCCGCTTTTGTTCTGGGCTTGGTCGGGATATCGGCATCGGTGTTTCACCTTGGCCGTCCCTGGCTGGCCTACCGCGCGATCCTGGGCTGGCGCACGAGTTGGCTCAGCCGCGAGGTATTGGCTTTTGGGCTGTTTGCGACCCTTGCATCGGCCTATGCAGCCGCCGTCTGGTTACGAGGCTGGACGGTCGCGAGTGATTCGCAATCGTCGATGATCGTACGGCTGCTTGGCTTGGCGGTCGTGGGCAGCGGATTGGCGGGGGTGGCTTGTTCGGTAATGATCTACGCCAGCACCCGACGCCCGTTCTGGAATCCCGCCTGCACGGGATTGAAGTTCCTTCTGAGCTGTTTGGTTCTGGGGATTCCTACGGCGATGTTGTTGAATCTGCTGTCGTCGGCGTTGTCGACCGTGGATCATTTTTCGCTCACGGCAACGTCGATGCAACATTGGCCGAGCCTTGCTTTCGTGGCGGCAGTGACGTCGAAACTGGCGCTCGAGGCGACCGCCTTTCGATGGCTGGCCGCCAGGACCTTCACGCCGATGCGGCGGACCGCCTTACTGATGACCGGGCCTTTGGCTCGTGCGACGGGCTGGCGGTTTATCACAGGCGTAGGCGGCGGCATTCTGCTGCCAGCGCTGCTGGTGGCTCGATCGAGCAGCAATGCGAGTTCCGCACCGCTGCTGGTCGCAGCCGTCGTGGTGGGCATGCTGTTGCTTAGCCTGTCGGGAGAATTGCTTGAGCGGTATCTGTTCTTCGCCGCCGTGGTAGCGCCGAAGATGCCGGGAGCGCCTGCCGCATGATCGATCGCAGCGCCGAGACGACAACCGACGCGAGCCGTCGCAGTGGACTGTTCCGACAGTATGACGGTCCCTTGACCGCGGACTTGCTGTTACGTCCTGGCGGGTTCGGGCTCGGGCAACTACCCGTGCGGCATCTACCGGACGCGACAACTCCCGTCACCTGTGGATACTGTTCGACCGGATGTTCCTTAACCGTCCATCTGCAGCATGGCCAGGCTGTGGGGCTTTCGCCGACGGTGGACTATCCGGTGAATCTGGGCATGGCTTGCCCGAAAGGTTGGGAAGCGTTATCCGCCTTGAGCGCCACCGATCGAGCCACGACGCCTCTGTTGCGCGATCGCCAGGGTCGACATAAGGTGTTGGATTGGCCGACGGCACTGAAGACGTTTTGTGAACGAATGCAGGCAATCCAGCGGCAGTATGGCCCGGATTCGGTCGCCTTTCTCGGTACGGGCCAGATCGCCACGGAGGAACTGGCCTTCCTTGGCAGCCTGGCGAAATTCGGCATGGGAATGATCCATGGCGACGGCAATACGCGGCAGTGCATGGCAACCTCGGTGGTGGCGTACAAGCAGTCGTTTGGATTCGATGCGCCGCCTTACACCTATGACGATCTTGAACAGTCGGACGTGATCGTGCTCGTCGGATCCAATCTCTGCATCGCGCACCCCATCCTCTGGCAACGTATCTGCCGGAACCCCCATCAGCCGCGGATTATCGTGATCGATCCGCGCAAGACGGAGACGGCGATGTCGGCAACGATTCACCTGCCGTTACAGCCGAAATCGGACCTGGTGCTGTTCTACGGGTTGGCTCGACTACTCGTCGAGAACGGCTGGATCGACCGCGAGTTCATCGCAGGGCATACGAACGGTTTCGAGGAATTCCGCGGTCACGTCGCCGAGTTCACGCTGGAACGGGTCGTCGCGGCGACCGGAATCGAAGCAGAGACTCTGCAACACGTCGCGCGTTGCCTGCACGAAGGCCAACGCGTCTCGTTCTGGTGGACGATGGGGGTGAATCAGAGTTACGAGGGGGTACGGACCGCGCAGAGCATCATCAATCTGGCGCTGATGACCGGCAACATCGGTCGGCCGGGGACGGGCGCCAATTCCATTACCGGGCAATGCAACGCGATGGGATCGCGGTTGTTCGCCAATACGACAAATCTGTTGGGCGGAAGGGATTTTCAGGACGAAGGGCATCGGCGTCACGTGGCGGGGATTCTCGAGATCGACCCCCGCCGTATTCCCGATCGTCCCAGTTGGGCCTACGACCAGATCATCGAAGGAATTTTACGAGGCAAGATCAAAGGACTGTGGGTGGTTGCCACGAATCCGGCGCATTCCTGGATCAATCAGCACATGGTCCGCGACGTACTGTCGCGGTTGGATTTCCTGGTCGTGCAAGATATGTACACGACGACGGAAACGGCGCAGCGCGCCGACCTGCTGCTGCCCGCCGCGGGCTGGGGCGAGAAAGCGGGAACGTTCATCAACTCGGAGCGTCGGATCGGGCTCATCAAGAAGGTGGCGCGGGCACCAGGTCAGGCACTTGCCGATTTTTCCATCTTGCGGCTGCTCGCCGACGCCTGGGGCTGCGGTCCGATGTTTCGCCGCTGGACCAGCCCGGAGGCGGTGTTCCAGCTGCTGAAGGAGCTCTCGCGCGGCCAACCGTGCGACTTCACGAGGATCGCCGACTACCGGGTGCTCGAAGAACGGGGCGGAATTCAATGGCCCTGTCCGGCGATTGGCGGCGACGATCGCCCACAACGGCGGCTATTCGAGGATCGCCGCTTTTACCATGCCGATGGCCGTGCACGGTTCTTGTTTGACCGGCCGCAACCGATGCCGGAGCGGCCCGGCGAACAATTCCCGATGCTGCTTTTGACAGGTCGCGGCACGGCTTCCCAATGGCATACGCAGACGCGAACGGGCAAGTCGCCGGTGCTGCGGAAACTCTATCCCCAGGATATCTATCTCGAAATCAACCCCACCGACGCGCGACGAATCGGCGTCAAGCCTGGCCAGCGCGTGGTGGTTCGTTCGCAGCGTGGTCAATTAGTCGCCAAGGCATTCGTGACGTACTCGGTGCGGCCCGGACAGGTCTTCCTGCCCATGCACTACGAATCGACCAATCGGCTCACGCTGGCACATTTTGACTCGCATTCACGCCAACCTTCCTACAAGAACTGCGCCGTCAGCGTGCTGCCGTGGGAAACCGCGGACGGCAGCGAATAACGCCGCAACACTCCAACGATGCAACACAATTCCAAAAAAAAAGCCGAGCCGCTGTCTGTGGTTGTTATTGGCAACGGGATGGTCGGCCATCGCTTCTGCGAAAAGCTGATCGAATTCGACGTTGATCGCCGCTATCGTATTGTCACGTTCTGTGAAGAGCCACGTGCGGCATACGATCGTGTTGGATTGACTTCGTTTTTCGCGCATCGCGATGCCGAAAAACTGATGCTTGCGCGTCTGGACTGGTACCGGGAACAGGGAATCGAACTGCATATCGGGGACCGGGCATCGCGGATCGACCGCCAGTCGAAAACCGTCATTTCGGATCGTGGCCAGAAAGTCCGGTACGACTTTGTGATACTGGCGACGGGCTCCTATCCTTTCGTGCCGCGCATTCCGGGCGTTCAAAATCGCGGAGTGTTTGTCTACCGCACGATCGAAGATCTCGAGCGGATCATCGCTTACGCCAGCGATGCCAAGCGCGCTGCGGTGATTGGTGGTGGCTTGCTGGGTCTGGAAGCTGCCAAAGCGGCATTTGATCTGGGCATGCAGACGCATGTGGTCGAATTCGCGCCGCGTTTGATGCCGCGACAGATCGACGACGCCGGGTCAAAAATCCTGGTGCGCAAGATCGAAAACCTCGGCGTATCGGTGCATCTCAATCGCGGAACCAGCGAGATCCTTGGCGATCCCTGCGTGCGAGGCCTGCGGTTTGATGACGGCCAGCAACTGGACGTGGAAATGGTGATCATCTCCGCCGGGATTCGTCCACGCGACGATCTGGCAGGGCAATCCGGTTTGGCGCTGGGTGAACGCGGTGGCGTTGTCGTCGATCATGACCTGCGAACATCCGATCCCGAAATCTTCGCGATTGGAGAAGTGGCCTTGCATCGCGGTATGGTTTACGGCCTGGTTGCGCCCGGATACACGATGGCTGAAATCGTCGCCAGGAACCTGGTACAGCCGGGATCGGCTACATTCGGCGGTGCCGACATGTCGACGAAACTGAAGCTGATGGGAGTCGACGTTGCCAGTTTCGGCGACTACGAATCCAAATCGGATGGTGTTCAGGCGCTCACCTTCGAAGATCCATTTGCCGGCGTCTACAAAAAACTGCTGTTCAGTTCGGATGGCAGGCGATTGCTCGGCGGAGTCCTGGTGGGCGATGCGTCCGATTACGCGAATCTGTTGATGCTCTGCAAGAGCGCTGATCCGCTCCCTTGTCAGCCGGCGGAACTGATTGTTGGATCACCTGCTCCGGATCGGGCTCGAGCCACGCTCAGCGCCGACACTCAAGTATGCTCCTGCAATAGCGTAACACAGGGCGCAATATGCAATGCAATCCGAGAGCACGGATTGACGACGGTCGCCGACGTCAAGCGATGCACCAGGGCGGGAACCGGTTGTGGTGGATGCATTCCGTTGGTTACGGGGATCCTCAACGCCGAATTGGCCGCATCGGGCCAGATGGTCAGTACCGACCTTTGTGAGCACTTTGCTCATACCCGTCAGGATCTGTTCGAAATCGTCAAGGTGCGGCAAATCAGGACCTTTGACGCTCTGCTCGCCGCATGCGGACGAGGGCAGGGATGCGAGATCTGCAAACCGGCGGTGGCATCGATCCTCGCAAGTCTCTGGAACGACAACATCCTGGACCCGCTGCACCAGACACTACAGGATACGAACGATCGCTTTCTGGCGAATATCCAGCGCGGCGGACTCTACTCGGTCGTCCCCCGCGTTCCCGGCGGTGAAATCACCCCCGATCAACTGATCGCCCTGGGCCAGATCGCCAAGAAGTTCAACCTCTACACCAAGATTACGGGCGGGCAACGAGTCGATCTGTTCGGCGCGCAGGTACAGCAATTGCCAGACATTTGGGAAGAGGTCGTCGCGGCCGGCATGGAGAGCGGCCACGCATATGGAAAAGCACTGCGAACCGTCAAGAGCTGCGTCGGGTCCACCTGGTGCCGTTACGGTGTTCAAGATTCCGTCGGGTTGGCGATCCGAATCGAGAAACGGTATCGCGGTATCCGCGCGCCGCACAAGATCAAGGCCGCGGTCAGTGGATGCATCCGCGAATGCGCGGAGGCCCAAAGCAAGGACTTCGGCCTGATTGCTACAGAAAAAGGCTACAACCTGTATGTCTGCGGCAACGGCGGAGCGAAGCCCCGACACGCCGATCTGCTGGCCGCCGACCTCGATGAGACCACGGCGATCAAGTACATCGATCGATTTCTGATGTACTACATCCGTACTGCCGACCGGCTGACTCGCACCAGTGTCTGGCTGGAAAACATGCAGGGTGGAATAGAACATCTCCGCGACGTGATCATCCACGATCGACTCGGCCTGTGCGAAGAACTGGAACGACAGTGCCAGCACCTGGTCGATACCTACCGCTGCGAATGGACCGAAGTGATCCGTGACCCGGAGCGTCGCCGGGCGTTTCGCCAATTCGTCAATTCCGACGAGTTCGAGACGGGGATCGAAATTGTCGTCGAGCGAGGTCAATCACGTCCCGCGGACTGGCCCGCCGAAGGGCAACTCTGGCAGTTATCGGGAATTGATGGCGTGGCGGTTCCGGGAACCGCTGTCCCCGATGCTCGCGACGACGAACAAATCGCCTGTCGCGGCGACGAGCGGCCGCAGATTCAGGATGTCGCCGCGGACCTCCATCCAGGCCCGAGTCGAGACGGCGCAACAGGCGTAGGCCCCGCCCGGGACGCTTCGCCGAGCCGTTCGAATCGTCGCCGTAATCCCCTGCCACGCGATGACGCCCATCCCGAGTGGGTTGCGGTGGGACGGCAATCGGATTTTCCCGAGGAAGGTGGAGCGGCGATCAAGTACGGCAAGGTGCAGATCGCCGTATTCCGATTCAGCAGTCGCGGAGAATGGTACGCCACGCAGAACATGTGCCCCCACAAGCGGGCGTTTGTGCTCTCGCGCGGCATCATCGGCAGCCAGGCCGACGTCCCCAAAGTCGCCTGTCCGCTTCACAAGAAGACTTTTTCCTTGCAGACCGGCGCATGTCTGTCGGGCGACCCGATGTCGATCAAAGTGTTTCCGGTAAAGACGGTTGGCGATCAGGTCTACGTGCTGTTACCCCCTCGCGAGCAACTGGATGCCCTGCTGGCGACCGAGTTGCATTGCGTCACCGCCTGCGAGTCGGCGCGTCAGCTTAGCCAGCAACGGTTGGCGACGTCGCCAGCGGCACCCGTCGTGGCGGACGCCGCCCTGCTGCCCCTGACAGGCAGCACCGGTTCCTGATGAAAACAGGCCAGCGAAGCCTCAGGGCATTTGCCGGTCCAGTTCGACCGTTCCTCGTTAGATATCCGACAATCCCTTTCCAATTTGCGAGTTCCTTATGCCTGACGAGCTGATCAACCAAGACCGATGCCGATCGCGCGTACTTTGGCTTTCCACCGTCGCATTCACGGTACTCTTCGCCGTGTGGTTGATGCTGGGAGTACTGGGATTGAAGATCAAATCCGACCCGCGACTGATGCTGGGAGGATTAGCCGAAGAGCTGAGTGAGTCCGCGGCGCGGGCCGAAATCGAATCCCGGTTCGAGTGGCTGTTGGCGGTTTCGATCCTGGCCGGGGCGCTGCCGCGATTGAACTTCGGCATCTGGGCCGACCGGTTCGGCGGCCGCAATGTGATGGTAGCGCTCCTCATCGGCTGCGCGCTGCCGACGGCCTGGCTGGCGTACGCCAGCAGCTATGGGCAACTACTCGTCTGCGCAGCGCTGTTCGGGTTGGCCGGTAATTCCTTCTCGGTCGGTATCGCCTGGAATTCCGCCTGGTTCCCGGCGGAGCGCAAGGGTACGGCACTTGGGATTTTCGGCGCAGGCAACGTCGGCGCGTCGGGAACCAAGCTGCTGATCGTGCTGATTCCAGGTCTGCTGACGCTGGTTCCACCCGCAGGCCTGTTCGAGGGCTGGCTGCCGGGAGGATGGCGCGTCGTGCCGCTGATCTATAGCGGCCTGCTGCTGCTGACCGCACTGGCGATTGTCGCTCTCTGCCCGCGACGTGATCCGACACCCGCCGGCGGACGATCCCTGGGGGCATTGCTGCAACCGTTGAAGTTCCTGCAGGTCTGGCGTTTCGGACTGTACTATGTGGTTGTATTTGGCGCCTATGTCGCACTGTCCGCCTGGTTGCCGAACTACTACGTAAACACGTTTGGGCTCAGCCTGATCTCGGCATCGCTGCTGACCGCCGTCTTCATTTTCCCGGCCAGCCTGCTGCGGCCGCTCGGCGGATGGCTGTCCGACAAATATGGACCCCGCGCAGTTACCTACGCGGTCTTTATCGCCATGACGCTGGCCACCATTCCGCTTTGCATTCCCCCCGTCTACCTCGCCATGGACGCCAAGGGCTTTACGGCACTGTTGTTCGTCGTCGCGGTGGGTATGGGAATCGGCAAGGCCAGCGTCTTCAAGTACATCCCGAATTACTATCCTCGGGATGTTGGCGCCGTGGGAGGATTGGTCGGGTTGCTCGGAGGACTCGGCGGATTCTTGCTCCCGAAGGCATTCGGCCTGCTCGGCCGTACCACAGGGTTTCCCCAAGCCGCGTTTCTTGCCATTCTCGCCATCTCCGCCGGCAGCCTGCTCTGGTTGCACTTCGCCGTCCGGGCTATTTCGATGACACAACGCCGCGCGAACTTGGAAAAGGCACTGCAGGTTGCGGGGTAAGAGGGGAACGGGGAACGGGGAACGGGGAACGGGGAACGGGGAACGGGGATGTGCGGTGCACGTTGATTAGAGGAGGTCGAAAAGCGAGGCGATCGTTTCGTTATCGCGGGCGGCTTGCCGATCAATGCGCAGCGCGGTCCAGCCTTGGGCGCGTGGCGCGGCCACGTCGTTCTGATAATGATCGCCGATCATGAAAATCTCGTCGGCCATGACCGACAGTTGCCGCATCACCCGCTGATAGAATTCCGGTTGGGGCTTGATCGATCCAAGCTCGGAAGAGATGAACAGCTGGTCGCATTCCACCAGTTCGGGAAGCGCGGCCTGGATTGCTCGCAACCGTTCGTCGAAATTCGAGGCGATCACGATCCGCAGGCCGCGCCGCCGCAATTCGGACCAGACCGGCGCCACGTCCGCAAACACGTGCCAGTGGCTTGGGACGGCGAAGTAGGTCCAGAGCTCTTCGAAGGCGGCTTGCGGATCGGGACATGATTCGAGTACTTCGGCAACGATTTGGCGCCAGCGGGATTTTTCGCCGGCGGCGCCATCCTTCGACTCCACGTCGGAGTTTTCCAATTGTTCGTAGGTCTGCGAGCCAAACTTGCGCACGGCGGCGCGGAATCGTGCATCGACCAGCCCAATGTCGATCTCGACGCCCTGTCCCGCCGCGGCGCGACGATAGACTTCGGCGACCGGCTCGGCGGGGACCAGCAACGTTCCCACGGCGTCGAATGCAATCACACGAACATGCGGCGGCAAAGGCGATCGCATCGGCAATCCGCGCAGGGAATCAATTCCAGAACCGAGAGATATCGAGTCCGATGACGGTGACCATCAGCAACAGCAGCAGCCCGACGCCGACCAGGGTGATCCATCCCTGCACCGTCGGGTTGGGCGGCCGGCGCACGATCCCCTCCCACGCCAGGAACGCGAGATGTCCTCCGTCCAGCGCCGGGATCGGCAGAATATTGAGCACCGCCAGGTTGGCGCTGAGGAATGTCAGGAAGATCAACAGCCGCGCGGGGCTGCGTGAGGCTTCCGAAAACGCCGCCATCGCAATCGTGCCGGGTCCGCCGAGATTCTTGACCGATAATCGACGGTCGACCAGACTCTTCAGAATCCGAACGACACCCGACAACTGATCCAGGGTTTCTCGCAGGGCCAGCGGGATTGCGCCCGCCCAGGATTCAGCTTTGTGGATGGCGGTCATTGCTTCCAGCGGCAATCGCCGGTCCTCATTGAAACCGGCACTATCGACTACGGGCAGCTGGAAAGAGATCCGCGAGTCGCCGCGCTTTACCTCGACGCTCACTTGGGAATCGGGCAGCAGGTCCTGGATCGACTCCTGGACATACGGCCAATCGGAATTTCCGGCGAACAACTTGAACGGATTTTCCATCAACCTGGTTCGCGTTTCGTCTTCTTTCTTCTGCTGTTCGTCGGCTGCCACGAACGTCACCGATTCGATCACGTCTCCCGGCTGCAGACCGGCATCGGCGGCGGGCGTTCCGAGTTCCACTTGCGCGATGACGTTTTCGGTGCGGTAAGCGATGCCCAGAGTATCGAGTCCGATGGCGCAATTGGCGGTGAAGTAATTGCAGTGCCGCGGGGCGCGGGGCGTGATTGGCAGTTTGAGAATCGACTTTTCGCCGGAAGTCTGAACGCGCAAGACCTCGATAAGGATCTCATGCCCTACACGGTCGGCAATCCGTTGTGGCAATGTGAGCGGGTCGCCGGGCAAATCACCGTCAATCGACACGATTCGGTCGCCGGTCTGAATGCCCGCCTCTGCGGCCGGCGAGTTGGGCTGGATGCCGGTGATTGGCGTCATGACCACCGTGAAGCCGAGCCACCGCATGGGCGACGGAGGCACGACAAACGCAAAGGTTCTGGCCGACGCGGAACTGGTCGGATCGGGCCGTTCGATGCTCAAGTGGAGTGATTCGCGAATATGCTGAGCAAAAAACTCTTCGAGTTCGTTGGCGCTGGAAACTGGCTGACCATTGACTTCCACAATGCGGTCGCCTTGCTGCAATTCGTGGACGTTCGGAATTCGCCGTGTGAAGAAGCTGGCTTTTTGCGGCAAGCGTCCAATCTGTAGAGAATTGGGAATGATGACGCCGATCGTCGATCGGTCAAGTTCGCGCTGTATCAGCCGCGAGGTCGGCACGACCGTATACCACTGTCGCTGTTTGTCGGGATGTTCGATAAGCAGGTCCAGAGGCTGATCGCGGCTGAGGATCACATTGGTTATCAGATCCTTATCGTAGCGCAGATGATCGGAGGGGTTGCCCTTCTTATGAATCTGCACGATTTTGTCGCCGGCATCGATGCCGGCAAGCCAGGCCGGATCGCCAGGGACCGTGGCTTGGATGATGCAAGGCTGATACGGAACGCCGTTGCGGAACGCGATCGCCGCCAGCACCACGGCAAAGATGACGTTCATGATCACACCGGCCGAAATAATCGCCATCCGCTGTGGCACCGACTTGGCCATGTAGCTCCGCGGGTTCAACGCGCCCTCAGGTGTCTCCCGAGCCCGTTCGGCTTCCGCCTCCGCCTCGCGCGGGTCGTCATGCTGACCGAGCATCTTCACGTAACCACCCAGCGGAATGATCCCGATGCCGTACTCGGTTTCGCCCCATTGGAATTTGAACAACGTGCGCGGGAACTTCCAGATCGGAATATCGAAGCCCACATAGAACTTTTCACATTTTACGCCACAGGCTTTTGCGACCAGAAAATGGCCCAGCTCATGGACGAAGATCACAAAACCGACTCCCAGCGCGACCTGCAAGCCGAACCAGTAGTTGCTCAATTCCAGCCACCAGGGGGCGGCTGCGATCAGGTACAAACCCACCTTGAAATCTCCTTACGCGCCCATCGATCGACCTTCAGCAGGTCGTCCAATGACGGTTTCGAATCGAACGAATGTTGTTCCAATACGCTCCGGCAGGCCGGTACGATCTCCGAAAAACTCAATTGGCCCCCAAGAAACTCGTCGACGGCCGCCTCGTTGGCGGCATTCAGCACCGCACCCGATGTGCCACCCGCCCTGGCCACTTCGTAGCCCAACAACAACGCCGGAAACCGCTGCAAATCAGGCGGCTCGAATTCCAGCCGATGGCTGGCTGTCCAGTCGAACCGCGCTGCGGGCCCCTCCCTACGTTCGGGGAAGGTTAGCGCATATTGGATCGGCAGCTTCATATCGGGGGGACTTAACTGAGCGACCACCGAGCCGTCGACGAACTCCACCATCGAGTGCACGATCGACTGGGGATGCACGACGACTTCGATCTGGTCCGGCGTCACGTCGAACAGCCACCGCGCCTCGACAATTTCCAGCGCCTTGTTCATCATGGTGGCCGAATCGACGGTGATCTTGCGACCCATGTTCCAAGTGGGATGGGCCAGCGCATCGTCGATTGTTGCCGTCGCAATCGCTTCCTCCGACCAGGTACGGAACGGACCGCCGCTTGCGGTGAGTATGATCCGCTTCAAGTCGGCGCGCCGACCCGCCTGCAACGCCTGGAACACCGCGCTGTGTTCGCTGTCGACGGGGATGATCCGAGCCTGCCGGCGTGCGGCCAGCTCCATCACCAGCGGACCGGCCATGACCAGCGTCTCTTTATTCGCCAGTGCCACCGTCTTCCCGGCATCGACGGCGTTCCAGGTGCCCGCCAATCCGGCACTTCCGACGATGGCCGATAC
>Ga0233425_10001696_pt1 | contig 47574 bp, 44 predicted proteins | sample Watercolumn_Towu_2_FD_181712 | JGI IMG/M metagenome (GOLD analysis project Ga0233425, IMG submission 181712) | Freshwater microbial communities from Lake Towuti, South Sulawesi, Indonesia - Watercolumn_Towuti2014_140_MG | ecosystem: Environmental > Aquatic > Freshwater > Lake | place...
GGCGCGAGACGCGCCCCCCAAACCCCCCGCGCTCCGGGCGACGGCGGAGCCGCCGCCCTCCGCGAGTGTTCAGCCGGCCCGCGATGGCGCGAGACGCGCCCCCCAAACGACCCCGATTTGGCTGTATCCATACCGACACATTGAAACGGCGCGCGGCCAGGGCTAGGTTCTGCTCATGGCCGGCAATCAGAACGGTGGACCGCTGGACCGCGGCACGCGCCTCCTTCTGTCCGAGCTGCGCGATTTGCGGCTGCAGATGCGCGCCGATCGGCAAGAGGATCGGCGCCTACGGGAGGAGGATCGGCGCCGGGCGGAAGAGGATCGGCGCCGGGCGGAAGAAGATCGGCACCGTTACGCCGAAGAGCGGCGCCGCTCGGATGAACGTTTTGAACGAATGTTCCAGGAATTTCGGCAGGACGCCGGCCGTCGCGAGGCCGCGACGAACAAGGTCTTCGGAGAGCTGCGGACGGTCGGGCTCGCGATCGTCAAGACGCTCAACCGGCACACCCGCATCCTCGAGCATCACACGGGATTGCTCGAGCGCATCGATCGCAACCTCGGGGCGCGCCGGAACGGGCCGCCGCCGCAGGGCAATGGGAGGCGCGGCTAGCATGGCCCCGGGGGTGTCCTTGACAGTCCTCGCGCGACCTGCGAGGATCGGCGCCGTGCTGCAGCGACGCGTCGACGACCGACAGATGTGGTGGTGGTCGCTCCCCTGAGGGGCGGCCCCCGCAGACGCACGATTTCACGAGGAGCCGCCGGTCAGGCGGCTCCTTTTTTATTGGGAGTCGCCCGTGCCGGCCGGTTCTCCCTGAGGGGAGTCAGTGATGATCACCGATAGCTATGTGACCCGCGGCGGCATCCGCATCCACCGCACCGTCGACGCCATTCCCGTCGCCAACGCCATCGAGCCGATCATCACGGCGCTCGACGAGCACCGCGGGGTGCTCCTCGCCTCCAGCTACGAATATCCCGGGCGCTACACGCGCTGGGACATGGGCTTCGCCGATCCGCCGGTCGTCGTCGCCGCGCACGGGCGCGACCTTCGCATCGAGGCGCTGAACGCGCGCGGCCGCGTCCTGCTGCCCGCGATGCGCGAGGCTCTCGGTCGACTCGACGCGCTGGAAGGGGTCGCGAGCGCCGACGGTGCGCTGACCGCGACGGTCCGCACGCCCACCGGTCGCTTCCCCGAAGAAGAGCGCAGCCGGCAGCCTTCGGTGTTCTCGGTGCTGCGCGCGCTGCGCGAGCTCTTCCACCACGCGGAGGAGCCGCACCTCGGGCTCTACGGCGCCTTCGGCTACGACCTCGCGTTCCAGTTCGAGCCGATCCGGCTGCGCCTCGACCGCTCGACGGCGCAGCGCGATCTCGTGCTCTACATCCCGGATGAGCTGGTGATCGTCGACCATCGGCGAGGCGTCGCGCAGCGGCGGCGCTACGAGTTCGAGGTCGCGGGCCAGTCGACGGCCGGGACCAGGCGCACGGGCCCGACGGAGGCGTACGTGGCGGCCGCGAGCGTCGCGCGCCGCTGCGACCACGAGACCGGCGAGTACGCGAAGATCGTGCGAGTCGCGCGCGAGGCGTTCAAGCGCGGCGACCTGTTCGAGGTCGTCCCGGGACAGATGTTCTTCGAGCCGTGCGCGCCGCCGCCCTCGGAGCTCTTCCTGCGGCTGCGCGAGCGCAACCCGTCGCCCTACGGCTTCCTGATGAATCTCGGCGAGCGCGAGTATCTGGTGGGCGCGTCGCCCGAGATGTACGTCCGCGTCGACGACGACCGCGTCGAGACGTGCCCGATCTCCGGGACCATCGCGCGCGGACGGGATCCGATCGGCGATGCCGCGCAGATCGTCGCGCTGCTGACGTCCGCCAAGGACGAGTCCGAGCTGACGATGTGCACGGACGTCGACCGCAACGACAAGTCGCGCATCTGCGTCCCGGGCAGCGTGCGCGTCATCGGGCGGCGCCAGATCGAGATGTACGCGCGGCTGATCCACACCGTCGACCACGTCGAGGGCCGGCTGCGCGAAGGCTTCGACGCGCTCGACGCGTTCCTCGCGCACGCGTGGGCGGTGACCGTGACCGGCGCGCCGAAGACGTGGGCGATGCAGTTCATCGAGGACAACGAGCGGTCGTCGCGCGCGTGGTACGGCGGCGCCGTCGGCCTTCTCGGCTTCGACGGCAACATGAACACCGGTCTCACGCTCCGCACGATCCGCGTGAAGGACGGCACGGCCGAGGTGCGCGTCGGCGCCACCCTGCTCTACGACTCGGATCCCGACGCGGAAGAGGAGGAGACGCGCCTCAAGGCTGCCGCGTTCCTCGACGCGATCCGCCGCCCGCGCGGCGAGGACGCGGCGCCGCACGTCGAGGCGCCGCGCCCGGGCGCCGGCAAGCGCGTGCTCCTCGTGGACCACCAGGATTCGTTCGTGCACACGCTCGCGAACTATCTGCGCCAGACCGGCGCCGAGGTCACCACGCTGCGCGCGGGATTCGCGGAGAGCGTGCTGGACGAGCTGAAGCCGGATCTCGTCGTGCTCTCACCCGGCCCGGGCACGCCGAAGGATTTCGGCGTGTCGAAGACCGTCGACTCGCTGGTGCGCCGCGGGATTCCGACGTTCGGCGTGTGCCTCGGCCTGCAGGGCATCGTCGAGCACTTCGGTGGCACGCTCGGCGTGCTCGACTACCCGATGCACGGCAAGGCGTCACGGATCAACGTGCGCGGCGGCCGGCTCTTCGCGGGGCTGCCGGAGGCGTTCAGCGCCGGCCGCTATCACTCGCTGTTCGCGATTCCGGAAACGCTCCCCGCGACGCTGAAGGTCACCGCGCAGAGCGAGGACGGCGTGGTGATGGCGGTGGAGCACGCGACGCTGCCGGTGGCCGCCGTGCAGTTCCACCCGGAGTCGATCATGTCGCTCGGCGACGAGATCGGATTGCGCCTGCTGCGCAACGTGGTCGCGCAGATGACACGCCGCTAGGTGAGCCCCATCGCCTTGCGGTAGGCCAGCGTGACGTCCGCGGGCTGCCCGGCCTGGAACACGAAGCCTTCGGGCAGCACCGGGCCCGGCGTCTTCTGGATCTCGCTCGCGATCTTCGTCTTCGGAAATCCCTTCACGAAGCGCTCGCGGTCGATGATCGGCAGCGTGATGCAGCGGTTGAGCGTGGCGTCCCGGATCACCGCCATCGGCTCGCCCCCGCGCGCGACGACCTCCATCTGCTCGACGAGCTTGCGGCGCATCATCGCGACCCCGCGGTCGCTCTCGCCGAGGTGCTCCTGCGTGCGGTCCGAGACCGTGCCCTGCCCCACCCACGCGACGAAGTCCTGGTTCATCACGTGCGAGGTGATCCAGCGGCCCGTCTTCTCGTCCTTGATCGGCCCGTACCAGTACGGGATCCGGTCCTGCGCGAACGGCTCCATCTCGTTCGGCACGCGATCGAAGAACCAGCCGACGCTCAGCATGTTGCCGTCGTCGATCGGCACGCGCCACTCGAAGTGCGCGCCGGTGAACAGACAGTTCGGCCAGAGACACGTGCGGCCGACCGTCCACAGCTCGCTGTCCTCCGCCTGCCCTTCGAGGATCCGGCGATACGCGATGCCGTACGCGAACTCGTCGAACGCGATCTTCAGGTGGGTCGGCGAGCGCCCGGCGATCCCCTTCATCGCGCGCGACCAGTTGCCGTGGAGCCACTCGAAGTGCACGGGGTCGATCGAGTTCTCCTGCGCCTGGAGCCAGTTGCACGGGATCTCGGAGAACACGATCTGCACGAAGCCGTTGGTCCACGTGAACGGCTCCCACGTCGGCACGAGCGGCGCGGGCGCCGGGCCGAGGTAGGCCCACAGGAGCCCGGCCTTCGCTTCCACCGGGTACGCCTTGATCGTGACGCGGTCCTTGTAGCGCGCGTCCGGGTGCGCGATCTCCTCGAACGGCTGCGCGATGCAGCGCCCGCGCTCGTCGTACTGCCAGCCGTGATAGTTGCAGCGGAGCCCGCACTCCTCGACGAACGCGTACGTGAGATCGGCGCGCCGGTGCGGACAGTGGCGGTCGAGCAGCCCGTACGAGCCGCGCGTGTCCTTGTAGAGGACGAGATCCTCACCGAGCAGGCGCACCGGCTTCGTCGGCGCGTCGTCGAGCTCGGCCACCGCCGCGACCGGCATCCAGTAGCGGCGCAGCAGCGCGCCCATCGGCGTGCCCGGCCCCACTTCGGTGAGTCGCTTGTTCTGCTCGGCGCTCAGCATCCGAAGAGCTCCATGCGCCACTCCCGGTGCGCGGCGGCGTCCGCCTTGAGGAAGCGAAAGCCCGAGGCGACCGCGTAGCGCTCGTCCGTGTCGGTGTCGCCGATGTGATAGTACGCCGACGCCGCGAAACGCGCGCGCACGTCGTCCAGCCGGTGCTTGAGCGCGGTGAAGTCGTGCGCGATCTCGAGCGTCGCCCACATGTCTTCCTGATAGCTGATCGGCCGATCGGAGCAGCTGCCGATCACGTAGCCGAGCTCCTTCGCCATCCGGACCAGCGCGATCGTCACCACGCCCGGCGGCTCGCCGATCTCCAGCGTGCCGTCGATGTCGAAGCTGACCAGCGTCAGGCGGCTCACGGCAGCCCCGCGCCCGGCACGTCGACGGCGACCGCTTCGATCCGGCCGTCGCGCTTGTCCGCGACCGCGGGCCCGCTCGCGAAGTTCGTGCAGATGAAGAGCGTCGTGCGATCGAGGCCGCCGAGCATGCACGCGAACGCGCAGCGGTCGCCGGTCGAGATCGTGCGCTCGATCCGCCCGCCCTCGAAGACACGGACCACGCGCGGGGTGCGCGCGTCCGCGACCCACACCGCGCCCTCGGCGTCGAGACAGATGCCGTCCGGGAAGACGCCGGCGAGCCGGGCGAAGACACGGCGGTTCGAGAGCGAGCCGTCGGCGGCGACGTCGAAGGCGGTGAGTCGATGTCCGAGCGTTTCGGCCACGATGAGCGTCCGCCCGTCGTCGGTCACGACCGTGCCGTTCGGAAACAGGAGATCGTCGGCCGCGCGCGTGACCCGGCCGTCGGGATCCACCCGCGCGATGCACGCCGGCTTCTCCGGCTCCCCGCGATGCCGGTCGAACCCGAAGTTGCCCACGTACGCGCGGCCCTTCGCGTCCACGACCATGTCGTTGCAGGGCCCCGTCGCCAGCGCCGAGAGATCGGCGACGACCGAGAGCTTGTCGCCGTCGAGTCGCATCAGCCGGCGATCGAGCATCGACACGATCAGCAGCGTGCCGTCCGGCGTCCACCCGAGCCCTGACGGCCGTTGCGGCACCTCGGCGACCACGTCGACGTAGCCGCCGATGTCCACGCGCAGCACGCGGTGCGAGTAGAAGTCCGAGAACCAGAGCGCGCCGTCGCGCCAGCGCGGCCCTTCCGCGAACGTCAGCCCGTCGACGATGACGTCCATCAGGATGGCTCTCCTCTCCCTTGGCGCACCAGTCGAAGCGTTTCCTGATAGATGGTGGTGCGCTCTCCCACCGCCACCACCTCGACGACCTGCCGCCCGACACGATAGACGATCCGAAAGCGCCCCACGCGAAGACTGCGAAGCCCTTCCAGTTCCTCCCGAAGCGGCTTCCCGACCGCAGGATCGTCGCCGATGGCGTCCATTCCGGCGCGGATCTTGCGCTTCAGATCGGGGTGAAACGCGGCCAGGGCGTCCGCCAGCGCCGTCGGAACGCGAACCCGAAACGACGCGCCCACCGCCCGGTCGCGAACCGATCAGCGTTCGCGAAACAACTGCTCGAGCGTATAGACCTTCGCGCGCCCTCGCTTGAGATCGCGCAACCCGCGGCGAATCTCGCGCATCAAGGCAGCGTTCGACTTGATCGCGCGCGTTTCCTTCCACGACTCGTATTCGTCGGGGCTCACGAGGACGGCGACCGGGCGACCGTTGCGCGTGATCAGGACCTCCTCGTCGGTCTTCTCGACGCGATCGACCAGGCGGCTGAGCTTGGCCTTGGCTTCGGCGAGCGGCAGTGTCTTCATTGGTCCGAATCCTGACCAAGCCTAGCGGGCGGTCGTTGCCTCGTCAAGCATCAACAGCAGCCGCCGGCGATCGGCCTCGCGAGCACGCGGTCCGGCTCCCAGCCCCACGGGCGCGGCCCCCACTCCGGCGTGAAGACCTCCCCGCGCTTCACGGTCACGAACGGAACGACCGCCTTCGTGACGCGCATCGTCGCGCCGACGACGTCGTTCACCGTCCACTCACCGTCGCGGATCTCGATCACCGAGATGTCGGCCTGCCGTCCGACCGCGAGGCTGCCGAGACGGCTTTCCTCGCCGAGCGCGCGCGCCGGGTTGGCGGTCGACATCGTCACGACGCCGGGGAGCGAGAACCCGAGGCCGAGGAAGCGCGTCATGATCTCGACCATCGAGTGCACGGTGTTCGCGCGGCCGGGCACCGTGAGGTCGGTGCTGATGCAGTGCGGGAGCAGCCCCTGGTCGATGCAGCGGCGCCCGACGTCGAAGCTGAAGTTCATGCGCCCGTGCGCGGTGTCGAGCCACACGCCGCGGTCCGCCGCCTCGCGCGCCTCGGGCACGAGCTTGCCGTTGGCGTCGAGCACGCCGCCCGGGTTCGCCGTGAAGTAGTGCGTCAGGATGTCGCCCTTGTCGAGGAGCGGGAGCAGCTTGCGGATGACGTTCGGGTCGTAGCGCTTCGCGGTGTCGCCGATGTGGACCATCAGCCTGGTGCCGCTCTCGCGCGCCGCGCGCTTCGCGAGCTCCGGCATGCGCATGCCCATGATCTCGAGCGCGGGCGACACCATCCGCGCCTTGATGCCGCGGATCAGGCCTTTGTTCTCGCTCATCACCTGCAGCGTTTCGTCGAGGTCGATGCTCGACTCCGCGATGATGTCCGGGTTCGTCGCCAGCCCCGTGCGGCAGATGTGCAGGAAAGGAATCACCTCGGTGTGCGAGCTCGGGATCACATAGCGCGGGAAGGCGCCGAACGTCGCGGCCCCCGCGCTGCCCGCGTCGACGACCGTCGTCACGCCGGCGAGCACGCCTGCCAGATCCGGGTTGACGCCGGTGCGGTTGACACCTTCGTAGACGTGCGCGTGGAGGTCGATGAGCCCCGGCACGACGACGCGATCCTTCACGTCGATCGTGCGCGCGGCGTCCTTGCTCGCGATGTCGGGCGCGATGCGCGCGATCTTCCCCGCCTCGACCGCGACGTCCTGGATTCCGTCGAGCTTCGACGAGGGATCGAGCACTCTTCCGCCCTTCAGGATCAGGTCGTACATGGCCTCCCCTCCCGGCCGGATAGTACCGCGCCTCGCTGGTAGACTGGCGGCGACATGACCGACACCCACGACGACTCCGAAGATTTCGCGACGCTGTTCGCGCGCCACGAAGCGGCCGGCCCGGCATTACAGGTCGGTCAGGTTGTGAAGGGCCGGGTCTTCCACATCACCGCCGAGAGCGTGTTCGTCGACGTCGGGGGCAAGGGCGAAGCCTGGATCGATGCCGCCGAGCTCACCGACGACGAGGGCAAGCTGCGCGTCAAGGTCGGCGACGAGATCGAGGCGACCGTCGTGAGGACGGGTGACGAGACGCGCCTCAGCTACAAGCTCCAGCGCGGCGCCCAGGCGCGCCAGGCGCTGGCGATGGCGCACGAGAGCGGGATGCCGGTCGAAGGCAAGGTCGCCGCCGTCATCAAGGGCGGCTACGAGGTCACGGTCGCCGGCCTCCGGGCCTTCTGCCCGTTCTCGCAGATGGACCTGCGTCGCGTGGAGACGGCGGAAGACTTCGTCGGCAAGGTCCTCGAGTTCCGGGTGACGAAGTACGGCGAGAACGGCCGCAACATCGTGCTGTCGCGCCGCCAGCTCCTCGAGGAACAGGCCACGAAGAACGCGGAGGAGACCCGGAAGAAGCTCGCGGTCGGTCTCGTGATGCCGGGCACCGTGGCGGCGGTCGCAGAGTTCGGCGCGTTCGTCGATCTCGGCGGTGTCCAGGGCCTCGTGCCGGCGTCTGAGATTTCACACACCCGCGTCGGCCGCCCCGCCGACCGGCTGCGTGTCGGCGATCAGGTCACCGTGAAGATCCTGCGCATCGACGACGAGAAGGGCAAGGTCACCCTGAGCATGAAGGCGCTCGAGGGCGATCCGTGGGTGGCGGTGCCCGGTCAGCTCCGCGAGCGTCAGGCCGTGCGCGGGCGCGCGGCGCGCGCGACCGACTTCGGCGTGTTCGTCGAGCTCCTCCCCGGCGTCGACGGCCTGCTGCACGTCAGCGAGATCCCTCGCAGCAAGCAGACCGCGCTGCGCGAGGCCGCGACGGCCGGCGGCGAGGTCACGGTGATGATCATCGGCATCGACATGGAGAAGCGGCGCATCGCGCTCGCGCTCGCGCCGGACGACGCGGCACCGGGCGCCGACGTGACGTCGCCGGTGGCCGTGGGCGCCGTGCTCGTCGGCACGATCGAGCGACTGGAGTCGTTCGGCGTCTTCGTGCGCCTCGGCCCCGGCCAGACCGGGCTCGTGCCGAACGCCGAGCTCGCGCTCGCGCGCGGCTCGGATCCACGCAAGAGCTATCCGATCGGCGGCGAGCTCAAGGTGATGGTGCTGGCGATCGAGGAGAACGGCCGCCGCATCCGGCTCTCACAGACGAAGGCGATCGAGCAGGAAGAGCGCAACGAGAGCCAGTCGTACATCCAGGACGAGGCGAAGAAGTCAGGCGGCTTCGGCATGACGATCGGCGAGCGCGTCAAGAAGAGGACGGGCAGACTCTGACCCGGCGGGGGTCCATGATCTCGGGGAGCATGCGATGGCTGCTCGTCCTGATGTTCAGTGTGTGGCTCGCGCAGGGGGTGGCCTCCGCTCAAGTGGTTTCCGTGCCCTTCAACGAGCGCGGGTTTCTGTTCGATACCGCACCGACGTTGACGTTTCTCTGGCCGGCCCAAAAGCCGAGAGTCACCCTGGTCTTCGTTCCCGGCGGTGAAGGCCGCATCGGTCTCGTGCCGGACCGCAAGGCACTGGGTGGCTTCTATGGGGCCACCCTGAAGCCTCTGAGCGACGCAAGCCTGACCAGCGGGTCGTTCAACGTCGTCGTGTTCGACTCTCCCGCCAATTTGCCGGTGGGCACTGACTACCCCGCTTCACGTCAGGGTCGCGAACATCTGCTCCGCATCGAGAGCGTCGTCCGTCACTACAAAGAGCTGTATGCCTTACCTGTTTGGATCATGGGCCACAGCAACGGGGCGGTGAGCATCACGGAGTTTTACAAGATGCTGCAGAAGGCCCGGAAAGAGAATCTGGTGGACGGCGCCATCTACAGCTCGGCGCGGAACGGCGCGAGCTTCAACGACGACACGAGCATGCCGGTCCTCTTTCTGGCGCATGAGCGTGACGGCTGTGAGAAATCGAAGCCGAGCCAGTCGCGCGCCGTCTACGAGCAACTCCGTAAACATGACCCGCAGCGCGTCGAATATGTCGTGATCCGGGGTGGTGAGTCACAATCGCAGCACCCATGCTCGTCCGGTTTTCACATGTTCTACGGGGCGGCCGAAGAGGCCTACAAGGCCATCGACCAGTTCGTGGGGGCCTCTCAACGGCCCTAGGGAAGCGCGCGGTGCCGTGGCGCCGCTCCATGCGCTCCACGTACGCTGACGTGAGCGAGGGCGACGCGCCGCCGAACCACTCGAACGCGCCCTGGTAGCCCGGCGACCAGTCGATCTCGATGTGGCCGTGGCCCCAGTCGCGCACGACGGCCTTGATCGTGCGCTCGTCGCCGACGACGGTCTGGTACTGCGAGCGCACGGTTCGGAAGAGCGCCTTGTGCACGAAGCCGAGGTGATAGCCGTCGCTGTCGTTCTCCGGCAGCATCTTCCAGCTCGCGGCGCAGCGATGCTTCACCCGCCCCGCGGTCAGCTCGATCTCGCCCTCGGGCGAGAGGTCACACGAACGATCGAGCAACTCGGTCGCCTTGCCGAGATGCTCCTCGAGCGTGATGCCCGTCGCGCTCAGGCTCGCGAAGATGAAGCCGCGATAGCTCGCGACGCGCGGCGCGTGGACGAGGCCGCGCGTGCTCTTAGCGTGCCGTCGAGGTCGTACGTCCAGCCGTGATACGGGCACGCGAACGTCTTCGTGGTGCCGCGGTCCGCCGCGCACACCATCGTGCCGCGGCGGCGGCAGCGATTCAGCATCACCGCGACGTCGCCGGCGGCGGTGCGCACCATGATCGCGGGCTGCGTCCCGATCGGCCGCGTGACGAAATCGCCGGCGCTCGGAATCTCGCTCGCGTGCCCGACGAAGACCCAGCCGCGATGGAAGATGCGCTCCATCTCGTCGGCGAAGATGCGCGGACCGGTGGAGAGCGAGGCGTGGATGCGATCGTCCCGCACGAGCTCGTCGTAACGCACGGCGGCGGTCACTGTAGCACGCCCGGCGCGCGCGGCCAGCGCGGGAAGGATGGGAGAGTCGTTCGACAGCGCGAGCCCGGTGCGTTACGTGGCCGCCCGCATCAACAGCAACGCCCCGGGCGGGCGCGGCGCGACGACCGGCGGTGATCCCCGGGCGTGGGCCGACGCGATCCGTGAAGTGCTCGCGTTCTTCGGCACGCACCTGAAGGGCGCGCGCTAGACCACCTTCTCCGCGCGGAGCTGCGCGATCTCCGCCGCGCTCATGCCGAGGACGCCGGAGAGGATCTCGTCGGTGTGGCGGCCCATCGTCGTGCCCGAGTGCCTCACCTGTCCCGGCGTCAGCGAGAGCTTCGGCACCACGCCCGGCTGCGGGAGCGCGCCGAGCGTGTCGTCCGGCACGTCGATGATCATGTCGCGCGCGCGGAAGTGCGGGTCCGCGAAGATGTCGGCCATGCTCATGATCGGCGAGTGCGGAATGTCCGCGGCCTTCAGCTCGGCGAGCGCCTTCTCGAACGAGCGTGACTTGAACCACTCGGTCATCATGTCGATCATCGCGGGGATGTGCTTCGGCCGCTCGCTCGCGCTCGCGTAGCGCGGATCGCGCGGGAGATCCGGGTGGCCGATCATCGCGCACAGCCGGTCGAAGAGATGCTGCGCCGGCGCCGTGAACACGATCCACTTGCCGTCCATCGTCTCGAACGCGCCGCCCGGCCAGCCGGAGTGCTGCACGCCGCCGCGCTCGCGCACGACCTTCTGGCGCCCGTACTGCGTGGTCGTGTACTCCATCACGCGGAACGCCGACTCGTAGAGCGCGGCGTCGATCCACTGGCCTTCGCCCGTCGCGTCGCGATGACGGAGCGCGGTGAGCACCCCGAATGCGGTGAAGAGACCGGTCATGTAGTCGGGATAGACCGGCGTCGGGCGCGCGGGCGGACGATCCGCGGGGCCGTTCACGTACCACGTGCCGCCGAACGCCGAGCCGATGGCCGCGTAGCCCGGCCCGTCCTTGAGCGGGCCGTCCTGGCCGAACGCGGTGATCCGCGCCATCACGAGCCGAGGGTTGATCGCGCGCAGCGACTCCCAGCCGAGGCCCCACTTCTCGAGCACGCCCGGCCGGAAGTTCTCGAGCACGACGTCGCACTTCTCGACGAGGCGGCGCACGATGTCCTGGCCTTTCGGCAGGTGGAGATCGAGCGTCATCAGCTTCTTGTTGCGGTTGTCGACGGCGAACCAGTAGGAGTGACCCTGTTCCGCGGGGCCGAGGCGGCGCAGATCGTCGCCCCGTCCCGGCATCTCCGTCTTGATCACCTCGGCGCCGAACTCGGCCATCAGCGTCCCGCAGAACGGGCCCGCGACGACCTGTGCCAGCTCGAGAACGCGGATCCCTTCGAGCGCGCGGCGAGGCTCAGTCATGACTCGCGGAGTGTAGCGTATGATCCGCCTCTATGAAGATCGCGATCATCGGCCAGCAGGATTTCGGCAAAGCGGTGCTCGAGGCGTTCCTCGCCCGGAAGGACGAGGTGGCCGGCGTCTTCTGCGCGCCGGAGAAGCCCGGCGCCCGGGCGGACGCGCTGCGGGCGGCGGCACAGGAGCGCGGGCTCCCCACCTTTCAGCTCGCGTCGTTGCGAAGCCCGGAGGCGCACGAGGCGATGCAGAAGCTCTCCGTGGACATCGCCATCATGGCGTTCGTGCTGCAGTTCGCGCCCGACAGCCTCGTGAAGATCCCGCGACTCGGCACGATCCAGTACCACCCGTCGCTGCTGCCGCGCTATCGCGGCCCGTCGTCGATCAACTGGCCGATCATCCGCGGCGACACGCGCACGGGGCTCACGATCTTCCGGCCGACCGAGGGGCTCGACGAAGGGCCGGTCGTGCTCCAGAAGACGTGTGACATCGGGCCCGACGACACGCTCGGCGAGATCTACTTCAACCGCCTCTTTCCGATGGGGGTCGCGGCGCTGCAGGAGGCCGCAGATCTGGTCGCGCGCGGCGGGCACAAGGAGACCGTGCAGGACGAATCGCAGGCAAGCTACGAAGGCTGGTGCCGCGAAGCCGAGGCGCGCGTCCACTGGGCGCATCACGTGGATCAGGTCTACAACCTCATCCGCGGCTGCAATCCGGCGCCGGGCGCGTGGACGACCGTCGACGGCAAGAAGCTCGAGATCTACGACGCGCGCAAGCATCCGTTCCGCCGCTTCGCGGATGTGAAGGGCAAGATGGGCGAGATCACCGACGTCACCGACCAGAGCTTCAAGGTCACCGCGCAGGGCGGACGCATCGAGGTGCTGCGCGCGCGGGCGGCGGACGGCAAGAAGGTCGCGGGCGGCGAGGTCGCGAAGGCGCTCGGACTCGCGGCCGGAACGATCCTCGGGTAAGAAGGCGCTCTGCGCTAGGCGCGCTCCGCCACCGCCTGGATCATCAGGATGCGGCGCTCGGCGCGATTGCGGTGTCCCGCGGCCGTGATCGCGTCGAGCGCGTCGCCCATCACGATCTTCGGAATCGCGTAGGCGGGAATCGCGGCGGCGGTCGGCGGGCCCGCGATCTCGTCGGTCACGTCGTCCCACGTCTTCACGCGAAACCCCGACGTCTCGATCACCGCGCGCATCTCGTCCGGCGTGCGCAGAAAGCTGCCGCTCGGATCGCGCGCCCACATCACCGGATAGACGATCGGCTGCACCGGGCCCGCCATCGGCTCCTGCTGCACGAGCAGGCCGCCGCGCTTCACCGCCCGCGCGAGGTTGGCGTAGAGCCGGTCCTTGTCGGCGATGTTCATCCCGCTGTTCTGCGTCCATACCACGTCGAACGAGCCGGGCGGCACGTCGAGCGCCAGCGCGTCGCCCACCTTGTGCGTCACCCGGTCGGACAGCTTCAGCCGCCTGGTCAGCGCCTCCGCGGTGCGGACGTACGATTCCGTGAGATCGACGACGGTCACCTCGCAGCCGTACTCGGCCGCGAGCGTCCGTGCCGGGCCGCCGAAGCCGCCGCCGACGTCGAGCACGCGCAGCCCCGGCCCGAGGCCCGCGCGCCGCGCGAGACGATCCGTCGCCGGCTTGCCGCCGCCGTGGAAGTGATCGGCCGGCGCCAGGTCGGCGACCGTCAGCGCGTCGATGTTCCGGCCCGCCGCCGCGAGCGCGGAGAGGATCTTGTCGAGAAGGCCGTCACGCTCCCAGTACGTGGTCATGTCGAGCTAGACTACACGACGCCGATGCCGGCCCGAAGCGGACAGTCGTACGTCGAATCGCTGAAGAAGAACGCGCCGCGCGTCTTCCTGGGCGGCCGCCTCGTCACCGACGTCACCGCCGAGCCGATCTTCCAGGAGCCGATCCGCGCGATCGCCGAGCAGTACGACATGCAGCTCGATCCCGCGTATCGCGACGTGATGACGTACCCGTCGCCCACGACCGGCGATCCCGTCTCGACGTCGTTCATGGTCCCCTACTCGCGCGAAGACCTCGTGAAGAAGCGCAAGCAGTTCAAGCTGCGTGCCGATCACAACTTCGGGTTCATGGGCCGGGCGCCCGACTTCATGAACCAGTTCGTCACGGGCTGGCACCTGATGGCAGGCCGCTTCGCCCGCGCGGGCGCGCGCTTCGGCGAGAACGCCACGCGCTACTACGAGTACGTGCGCGAGCACGACCTCTTCCTCACGCACATGCTCATCAACCCGCAGATCGACCGCTCGAAGACTTCATCGCAGCAGGAAGATCCGTTCCTGCACCTCGGGCGCGTGCGCGAGACGTCCGAAGGGATCGTCGTGCGCGGCGCGAAGATGCTCGGCACGATGGCGCCGATCACGGAGGAAGTCGCGGTGATCCCGTTCGGCGGCGTGCCGCCCGGCGACGACGCGTACGGGCTCGTGTTCGCGATCCCGAGCAACACGCCCGGGCTCACGTTCATCTGCCGCGAGACGGTGTCGCCGCTTCCGCGCTCGCGCTTCGATCACCCGCTCTCGAGCCGCTTCGAGGAGATGGACTGCATCGCGGTGTTCGAGGACGTGCTGGTGCCGTGGGACCGCGTGCTCGTGGACGGAAGCCCGGGCAGCGGCGAGCTGATCAACACGCTCGGCGCGGACTTCGGCGCGCTGACGAACCTCCAGACCGCATCCCGCATGCTGAGCCAGATGGAGTTCTTCTGCGGGCTCGCGATGAAGGTGGCCGACGCGATCGGCATCACCGGCTTCCTTCACGTGCAGGAAAAGCTCGGCGAGATGCTGAGCCAGATGGAAGTCGCGCGCGCCGTCTACTACGGCGCGGAAGCGATGGCGCAGCCGGGCCCGGGCGGCGTGTGGCTGCCGGCCGGTCACGGACTCCGCGCGTTCCACCTGCAGACCGGCAAGATCTACAGCCGCTTCGTCGAGATCGTGCAGACGCTCGCGGCCGGCGGCTTCTTCTACGCGCCGACGGAGGCGGACCTCGCGAGCCCGGACGTGCGGCCGATGATCGACACGTTCGTGCGCGGCCGCGCGGGCGTGTCGGCGGAAGAACGCATCGCGCTGTTCAAGCTCGCGTGGGACGTGACGGGCGAGACGTTCGGTCAGCGCATGCAGCAGTACGTGCGCTTCTACTCCGGCGACCCGATCCGTCTCAGCGCGGGGTTCTGGGCCCAGTACGACAAAGCGCCGCTGCTGGAGATCGTGGAGCGCGCGCTCGGCCGCCGCGAAGGTCAGCCGATCCCGCTCTCACCGGACCACGGCGCGTCCGCCGTCCCGTACCAGCCGGGGAATCGCTCGATGGCCGGCCAGTACGCCGCGAGCTCGATGCCGGCGAAGACTGGAGAGCGGCCGTAGCGCGTCTCAGCCGCCGAGCGCGACGTACAGGTCGCCCTTCTCCTCCTTCAGCGGAAAGCCCTTCAGACCTTCCTGTGCGTCGCCCATCGGGGCGCCCGTCTTCACGTCGAACTGCCACATGTGCTCGAGGCACGTGAGCACGGCGCCGTCGCACACGCCGTCCGCGAGCGGAATCGCTTCGTGCGGGCACATCGCCTCGTACGCGACGAAGCCGGAGCCGGTGTTGAGCACCACGACACGCGTACCGTTCGCCGCCACTTCCTTGATGGTGTTCACGGGCACGTCCGCGGCCGCGCACACGCGATGCCACTGCTGCGCGCTTGCCGTCGGCACGGCGGCCTTCGGCTCCACGTCGATCTTGTTCGCGCCGGGCTTGCCGGGGTTGTAGCGGAGCCGCTCGACCGGCTTGCCGCCGATGATGTGCGACGTGAGGATCTCCTGCAGGTCCGACTCCTGGACGCCGTGGTACCAAACGTCCTCGGGATACACGACCAGCATCGGGCCGTGGCCGCACTGCGAGAAGCAGCCGGCCTTGTTGACGCGGACGTCCTGCTGCTTGCCCGCCGCGCGCGCGCCGTCGCGCAGGATCTTCACGAACTTCTCGACGTCGCCCTGCTCCGGACAGGTGTCACCGGTCGTGCACACGAAGACGTGACGGTCGTACTGGCCCATGACGCTCCTTCCTTGACGCTAATTAGCTGAACTTGTCGTATCGGATGTCGGCGGGTGGCAGGCGCGCCTCCCGCAGGAGTAGACGGAGGCTCGCGTCGACCATCGGCGGCGGGCCCGCGACGTACGCGCGCACGCCCGCGAAACGGTCCTTCATGCGCTCGCCGGCGACCGCGTGGACAAAGCCGCGCGCGAACGCGAAGCCGGGATACTTCGCCGCCAGCGACTCCGGCACGTCCTCGTCGGAGAGCGCGATGGTGATCGACAGCCGCCCCGGGAAGCCCGCGCGGAACGCGTCGAGCTCGTCGAAGAAGAACGCGTCGCGGGCGCCGCGCACGCCGAAGAACACGTGGCCGTCCCACTGCGCGAAGTGCTGCGCCTGGCACGCGTGCGAGAGCACCGACATCATGCCCGCGATCCCGCTGCCGCCGGCGATGCACAGCACGTGCTTCGCGGTGCCGGGCTGCCAGATCGCGTGACCGACGGGCCCGAAGATCTCGAGGCGCGTGCCCTCGACGCGGCCGCCGAACAGCCACTCGCTCACGCCGCCGCCCGGCTTCTTCTTCACGACGAACGACAGCCGACGCGCTCCACGGTCGAAGTTCACCATCGAGTACGCGCGGGCGCCGGGGACGCCGGGCACGGTCAGCAGCGCGAACTGGCCCGCGTCGAAGTCCATCGGCGCGTCGAGGTCGACCTCGAACGCGACCACGTCGTGCGTGAGCTGACGAAAATCGCGGAGCGTCCCGCCGGTCGCGCGCGGCGCGGACGTCGCCTCGCACGGCTTGATCGCGAACACCTCGAGCGCGCAGTCCTCGTGCGCCACGCTCTGGCACGTCAGGATGTCGGTGTCTGCCTTCAGATACTTCGTGCCCGGCGCGGCGGACCACCGGCTTTCCGTGCGTCCACTGACGAGCTTCGCCTTGCACGTCCCGCACGTGCCGGTCGCGCACTCGTACGGCAGCTCGACGGCGGCGCGCAGCGCGGCGTGGAGGATCTTCTCGCCGGGCGCGCAGTCGAACTGCGCGCTCCCGCCCCTCCCGCTGACGCTGATCTTCACGCGGTGGCGCCGGCCTTCGCCGCGTAGTGCGGCATCACTTCGGTGGTGAAGAGCGCGATCGAGCGCATCGCCTGGTCGTGCGTGAGATCGCCCCACTGGAACGAGGCGACGAAGTAGTTCGCGCCGGTCTCGAGGTACTCGTCCATGTACTCGCGGACCGCCGCCGGCGTCCCCGCGAGCGCGACGCCGCCGAGCCGGTTGGGATGGGTGCCGCGCTTCACCTGGTCGAAGCGCTCGAGCTCGGAGTCGATGTCGCGGCGCATCTCGCGCTCGGGCAATCCCTTCGGCCGCTCGCCGACGAAGCCGAACGAGCCGTCCTTCGTCGACATGAACTGCGTGAGGTTGCGCTTCTCCGCTTCGAGCCGGCGCGGCGCCGCGAGGTTCCAGCGGTACTTCTCCCACGCGGGCTGCGCGATGCGCAGCGCCTCCTCGTTCGTCTCCGCGACGACGAGGTGCACGACCAGCCCGATCATCGGATCCTGCCCCTGCACCGTCTTCGTGCCCTTGCCTTGATGCTCCTCCCACGCGGCGCGATAGCGCGGCACGGCGACGGCGAGACCGTCTACCGAGCCGACGATGATCGTGTGCATGCCTTCCATCGCCGCGGTCACGGGATTGCGCATGTACCAGAGCGGCGGATACGGCTTCTGCAGCGGGCGCAGGTACATCGGCAGCTTCTCGAAGCTGTGGAAGCGCCCCGCGTACGTGAGCTCGTCGTGGCTCAGACCTTCACGGAGGATCGCGAGCGTCTCGACGTACCGCGCGTAGTTCGTCTCCGGATCGGCTTCCTGTCCCCAGAAGAACGCTTCCATCACGCCACCGCGGCCGACGCCGATCTCGAGGCGCCCGTCGCTCAGGTTGTCGAGCATGCTGATCTCCTCGATCAGCCGGAGGGGATGGTGGAGCGGCAGCACGTAGACGCACGGCCCGAAGCGCATGCGCCGCGTGCGCTGCGCGACCGCGCCGAGGAACACGTTCTGCGACGGCGCGAGGCTGTGGATCGCGGGCGTGTGGTGCTCGGCGAGGTGGTAGGCGTAGAAGCCGGTCCTGTCGAGCTTCTCGATCTGGACCAGCCGCTCGCGATAGATCTGATCGAGCCGCTGCCCCGGGACCGGCTCGATGTGGTCGAACACCCCGAATCTGAGGCTCATGCGCCGTCCTCCGGTGCGCATGATAGCTTGAATCGTGCGCCGCTTCGTCGCGCTCCTGACGACTGTTCTCCTCGCGGGCTACGTCTACCTGGCCTCGCGCCTGCTGTCGAGCGTCGAAGCGCGTCTCCTCCTCGCGGTGCCCTTCCTGCTCGTCTGGATCGTCCCGATGATCTACTGGATCGGAGGCCGCGGACGTGTGAGCCCGGCGGACGATATCGTCCACGGCCTGGGCTACGTGTCCCTGGCGTGGCTGAACTTCCTCGCGCTGATCGCGCTGGCGCGCGACGCGGTCCTGCTCGTCGCCACCGTCGCGCCGTCGTTCGGCGGCCTGCGCGCGGTGCTGCACGACGCGGGCCCCGGCGGCGTCGTCCTCGCGTCGGTGGCCGTGGTGGCGACCGGCACCGCGATCGTCTTCACCGGTCCGCGCGTGCGCCGCGTCGACATCCCGGTGACGGACCTCCCCGCCGACCTCGATGGGTTCCGGATCGTTCAGATCAGCGACCTGCACGTCGGTCCGACGATGCGGGGCGCGTACGTGCGGCGCGTCGTCGAGATGACGAAGGCGCTCGCGCCCGATCTGATCGCGCTGACGGGCGACATCGGGGACGGCCCCGTGGAGCGCCTCGCGTCACACGTGGCACCGCTCGGCGATCTCGCGTCGGACGGGCGCGCGTTCCTGGTGCTCGGCAACCACGAGTACTACGCGGGCGCCGCCGGATGGACCGCCTGCTTCGAGTCCCTCGGCCTTCGTGTGCTCCGCAACGACCACGCGACGATCGTGCGCGGAGCCGCGCGGCTCGTCGTCGGCGGCGTGCTCGACCCCGCGGCGCGGATCGTCGACGCCGACGCCGGACCGCGTCCCGACCTCGCCGCCGCGGCTGACGCCGGGGACGCCTACCGGGTGCTGCTCGCGCACAACCCGTCGATCGCGCCGAGCGCCGAGCAGGCCGGCTTCGACCTCCAGCTCTCGGGGCACACGCATGCCGGCCAGTTCTTCCCGTGGACGCTCGTGATCCATCTCGTGCACGGGCCGCACGCCGCCGGGCTCTCGCGGCGCGGGCGCATGTGGGTCTACGTCAGCGCGGGGACGGGCACGTGGGGTCCGCCGGTACGCCTGGGCACGAAGCCGGAGCTGACGGTGCTTCGCTTGCGGCGCGTGGCTCTCTCTACCTCTTGAGCGGGCGCCTCAGCTTCAAGAGCCTCGCGGCGTTCAGCCCGAGGATCTTCGCCTTGTCGGCGTCCTTCAGGAACTTCGCCCCGTCAAGAAAGCCGCGTGGGTCGTACCAGCCCATGTCGTACGGATAGTCGGTGCCGACGACGATGTGATCCGCGCCCCAGAGCGCGATCAGGTGGCGGAGCTGCTCGGTGTCGAACACGATCGTGTCGAAGTAGAGCTTCGCCAGCGACTGGCGCGGCTTCTTCCTCACCACCGTGCGCGCGTCGTCGCGCGCGTTCCACACGTGGTCCATGCGCGCCGGGTAGTGGGAGACGTACCCGCCGCCGTGCGCGACCACGATCTTCAGCTTCGGGAACCGCTCGAGCACGCCGTCGAACACCAGGTAGCCGACCGCGATCGTCGAGTCGAGCGGGTTGCCGATCGCGTTGATGAAGTAGTGGTCGGCGAGGCGGTCGCCGTGCGTGAAGCCGTTCGGATGCATGAAGACCATGACGTCGAGCTCCTGGACCTTCGCCCAGAAGCGGTCGCGCCCGCGCGAGATCTCCTGCCCCGCGATGTTGGTGCCGATCTCGACGCCGCGGAAGCCGAGGCGCTTCACGCAGTACTCCAGCTCCTCGACCGCGGCATCCGGCGCCTGCAGCGGCACGTTCGCGAGCGCGACGAAGCGGTCCGGATGCTTCCGCACGATCTCCGCGAGGTTCTCGTTCGTCATGCGCGCGGTCTTGCTGCCGTACTCGACGGGCAGCGCGTACATGAACTGGAACGGAGACACCGAGATCGCCTGGACGTCGACGCCCATCTTGTCCATGTCGCGCAGCCGCTGCTCGACGGACGTGAGACAGACGCGGACGTTGTCCATCTGTTTCTTGTTCGTCAGGCGCGAGATCTCGCTCGAGAACCGCGCGTTCGGCTCGAGCTCGGGCCGGTGGATCCCCTTCACCAGCTCGTCGGCCGGCAGGAAGTGGACGTGACAGTGGACGTCGACGCAGAGGTGCCGGCGCTTGCCTTTCGCGGCGCCTCGGGCGCCGCCACGCGCGGCGTCGGCGGGACAGGTGAAGAGCATCAGCAGAGCTCTTTCAGTCGCGGAAGAACTTCCCGGGAGAACATCTTCAGCCCCTTCGTCGCTTCCTCGTGCGTCATGAACCCGGAGCGGCTCGCCAGCACGAGATGCTCGTAGCGGCCGACCTTCTGCTGGTGCTCGGTGATCTGGCGGACCACGCTGTCCGGGGTGCCGGCGAACATCAGCCCCTTCGCGATCGCCTGCTCGGCCGTGAGGCCGACGAGCGCGGCGGCGGGCCGCGCGATGACCGGCGTGCCGGGTCGCGGCTTCGTGCGATAGATCCCCGGCGTGTGCTCCGGCTTGATCGCGCCCGGCAGGAACTTGCCGTACTGCGGCGCCGACTTCAGCCCGGTGTGGAGGAACCACAGCAGCTTGCTGCCGATGCGCAGGGCTTCCTCGTCGGTGTCGCCGGTGTAGACGAACGCGGTGTGACCGAACCGATCCGGCCCCGGCTCGGGCAGCCGGGCCTCCGCTCGTGCCTGGCGGTACGCGCCCCACGCGCGCTGGCACTCCTCGATGCTGCGGAACACCATCACGTTCACGATCCCGCGGCGCCCGAGCTCGGCCGACGTCGTCGGATCGCCCGTCGCGGCCCACAGCGGCGGATGCGGCTGCTGCCACGGCCCGGGCCAGATGTTCACGTGCCGGTGCGAGAAGTACTTTCCTTCCCAGCTGAACGGTCCGTCGCGATGCGAAAGCGTCTTCAGGATCAGGTCGATCGCCTCCCAGAAGCGATCGACGATGCCGATCGGGTTCGCGTTGCCGGACGCCATCTCGCTGCCGCCCGACTTCACGAAGCCGATCTCGAGCCGGCCGCGCGTCATCACGTCGGCCATCGCGTACTCCTCCGCGACGCGCACCGGATCTTTCCGCACCGTGATCAGCGTGCCGAGGCTGAGCACCCGCACCTTCTTCGTCTGGCGCGCAAGCACGCCGAGGATGAGCGGCGCCGCGCCGAAGAGGCAGTTGATGCCGGCGTGATGCTCGTTCGACACGACGTTGATGCCGAGCTCGTCGCAGAGCAGGTACTCGTCGAGCGCTTCCTCGAAGAGATCGGCGGCGATCTTCGGGTCGCACAGCCGGTTCGGCAGGCTGCCGCGCACGGAGTCGGCGGCGTCCAGCACCGACGGCGGCACGAACGGGTACGGGTTCTCGTTCAGGTACCAGGCCTGCATGTCACGCCTCCAGGAATGCGAGGACCTTGTCGACGAACGCCTTCGCCTGCTCGATCTCCGGATGATGGCCGGCGCCGTCGATGAGCTCGAACCGTGCGCCGGGAATGCTCGCGCTGTACGCGCGCCCGTACGCCGGCGACACCACGCCGTCGCTCGCGCCCCACAGCACCAGCGTGGGCACGGAGATCCGCCCGAGCCAGCGCTTGAGCTGGGGCGTGTACATGTATGGATGCCACGCGTAGAGGCAGAGCGCCTCGCGGCTCCGCGCCAGGGCGACGATCTCGTCGTCTTCCATCGCGTCGAAGTCCGGCGCCCACGTCCCGGGATCGTGCCACCGCCGCCGGCGGACCTCGGCCGGCGACGCGTTGAAGAGGTCGAGGACGTCCGGCGTCTCGCGATCGCTCACCTTGATGCCGACGGCGTCGACGAGGATCAGCTTGTCGAGCCGGTGCCCGCACTTCACCGCCAGCTCCGCCGCGAGCCAGCCGCCGAACGAGAGCCCCATCAGCGTGACCTTCTCGTACGGAAGCCGGTCGAGCAGCGCGAGATAGAGGTGGACGAGATCGTAGACGGTGTCGAAGTCGTCGGGACGCGGCGTGTGGCCGAACCCGGGATGCGTCGGCGCGAAGACCTCGACGTCGCCGGCGAGGTCCTGCAGGAACGGCGCGTCGGGCGCGATCGGCGTCAGCCCGTGCAGGAGCACGAGCGGACGGCCGGTGCCGCGCCGCAGGATGTCCACCTCCACGCCGCAGAGCGAGAGTCGCTCGAACATGCCTCAGTAGATCCCGAGATGCTGCCGCAAGTCCACGCCGTCGCGCGTCAGCCCTTCGGCCGTGCCGCTCACGGCCACGCGGCCGCTGTTGAGGATCACGATGTCGTCCGCCACGTCGAACACCAGTTTCGCATTCTGCTCGACCAGCACGATCGAGAGCCCCTGCGCCTTGAGGCGGCGGATCGTCGCCATCACTTCGGCCACGATCTGCGGCGCGAGGCCCTCCGACGGCTCGTCCATGAGGAGCACGCGCGGATTGGACATCAGCGCGCGCCCGATCGCCAGCATTTGCTGCTCGCCGCCGGAGAGCGAGCCCGCGAACTGGTGCCGCCGCTCCCGCAGCCGCGGGAACAGGTCGCCGACGGTCTCCAGCGTCCACGGCGCGGAGCCTCCGCGCGGCTTGCGCGCGGCGACCAGCAGATTCTCGCGCACCGTCAGGCTCCGAAAGACGCGCCGGCCTTGCGGGACGAGCGCGACCCCGTGCGCCGCGATCACCTCGGGCGCGCGCCCCGTCACCGGGCTGCCGAAGACCGTGACGGCGCCGCGGCGCGGCGGCAGCAGCCCGACGGTCACGCTCATCGACGTGGTCTTGCCGGCGCCGTTGCGTCCGAGCAGCCCGAGCAGCCGGCCTTCCCCGAGCGTGAGCGAGACGCCGTGCAGCACGTGGCTGTCGCCGTAGAACGCGTCGACGTCGCTGAGGACGAGCGCGTCACTCGCCAAGGTAGATCTCCCGCGTGCGCGGGTGCGCGACGACTTCCGCGCGCGTGCCCTCGACCACGACCTCGCCGAAGTGGAGGACCGTGATGCGCTCGGCGAAGTCGAGCGCCACGTCCATGTCGTGCTCGATCATCACGATCGTGACGTCGCGGGGGATGCCGGCGACGAGCGCGAGCACGTCGCGGCGCTCCTCGATCGACAGGCCCGCGAACGGCTCGTCGAGCAGGAGCACGCGCGGGCTCTGCGCGAGCGCCATCGCGATCTCGACGCGCCGCCGCTCGCCGTACGAGGTCTGCGCGAGCGGACGTCCGGCGAGATCGCTCAGGCCGACGCGCGCCAGCACCTCGCGCGCCCGCGCGATCAACGCCGTCTGACGCTCGAGGCGCACGAACGGATTCCAGCGGAGGCCGGTCAGCCCGAGCAGCGAGAGCGTGACGTTGCGCTCGAGCGTGTCCTTCCCGAACAGCGTGATGATCTGGTACGTGCGCCCGATCCCGAGGTGCGCGCGCCGCCGGCTCGGCATCCGCGTGATGTCTTCGCCGAAGAGCGTGATGGCGCCGCCGTCGGGCTTGAGCTCGCCGGTGATGAGATTGAAGAGCGTGGTCTTGCCGGCGCCGTTCGGGCCGATGATCAGCCGCCGCTCGCCGGGCTCGACCAGGAGATCGACGGACGACGTCACGCGCAGCCCACCGAACGACTTGTTGAGCCCGCGCACGCCGAGCGCGGTCATCGCGCGATGACGAACGCGCGGCGCGTGAGCCGCACGATCCCCGGCACCAGACCTTCCGGCATGAACACCACGATCAGCACGAAGATCGCGCCGAGCACGAAGTTCCAGCGCTCGATGTAGGCGCTCGCCACGTTCTTGACCATGACGACCATCCCCGCGCCCACGATCGGCCCGAGCAGCGTGCCGGTCCCGCCCGAGATCACCATCAGCAGCGCTTCCGCGGACGCGGTGAGCGCGACCGTCTGCGGGCTCACGAACTGGTTGTAGTAGAGGTAGAGCAGCCCCGCCACGCCGCTCCAGAAGCCGGAGAACAGGAACGCGACGAACCGGATCATCCACACGTGATAGCCGAGCGCGTTCATGCGCCGCGGCTGATCGCGCGTGCCGCGCACGGCGGCGCCGAACGGCGAGGCGACGAAGACCGCCATCGACCCGACCGCGAGCAGGAAGACGGCGAGCGTCGCCCAGTAGAAGCTGCGCGGGGTGGTCAGCACGAGGCCGAGCGGGCTCGGGCGCCCGCTGATCGTGATCCCGTTGTCGCCGTTCGTCAGGCTGATCCAGCGGTACGCGACGCCCCACACGATCTGGCCCAGCGCCACCGTGATCATCACGAAGCCGAGCCCGGTGCCGCGGAGCGCGAGCACCGCGAAGACCGCAGCGGCGCCGACCGTGATCGCGAGCGCCGCCACGTCGGTCACGAGGTGACCGAAGCCCGCGGTGAGGATCTTCCCGCCGGTATACGCGGCGATCCCGAACAGCCCCGCGTGGCCGAGCGAGACGAGCCCCGCGTAGCCCGCGAGGATGTTCACGCCGAGCGCGAAGATCGCGTAGAAGAGAATCTGGCTCGCGATGTTCACGTAGAACGTGCCGGGCACCCAGAACGGCACCGTGACGAGGCCGATCAGCGCGACGCCGAGCGCCACGCGCCGCGGAACGGTCGTCGATCGCATCACGCGACCTGCCGTCCGAAGAGCCCTTGCGGGCGCACGACCAGCACGAGCAGCATCGGCAGGAAGAGCACCACGTACGCGAGCTCCGGGAACATCGCCTGCCCGAAGTTGTAGAGGAAGCCGACGATGAAGCTGCCCGCGAACGCGCCGAGCAGGCTGCCGCTGCCGCCGAGGATCACCACGACGAGCGCGAGCGGCAGCATCTCGCCGTCGAGTCCGGGATACACCGAGAGGATCGGCCCGCCCATCACGCCGGCGAAGCCCGCGAGCCACGCGCCGAGACAGAAGACGATCGTGAACAGCCGCGACACGCGGATCCCCGCGACGCGCGCCATCGCGGGATCGTCCACGCCCGCGCGGATCATCGCGCCGAGGCGCGTGCGGTCGAGCAGGAGCCACAGCGCCACGGCGAAGACGACGGCGATCAGGCTGATCGCGAGGCGGTACGTCGGGAACCCGAGACCCCCGACGGCCGTCGCGCCCTCGAGCGCGCGCGGCGTGGCGATGCGGATCGGGTCGCCCGTCCACACCATCAGGCACACGTCGGCGACCATGAAGGAGAGCCCGAGCGTCACGAGCACCTGCGCCAGCTCCGCGCCCCCGAGACGGCGCAGGATGACGCGCTCGACGACGCCGCCGAACACGGCGACCCCCATCCCGGCCACGACGGCGGCCGTCCAGAAGCTGAAGCCGTGCGCGATCAGGCTCGTCGCGAGGTAGGCGCCCAGCATGAAAAACGAGCCGTGCGTGAGGTTCGGGATGCGCATCAGTCCGAAGATCAAGGAGAACCCGGCGGAGAGGAGAAAGAGAAGGCCGCCGAGCGTGATGCTGTTGACGGTCAGCAGCAACCACAGGCTCATAGCGTGAGGGGGCCTCGACGGCCCCCTCCCGACCTCCCCCAGCTCAGGATTGCGGCGGCAAAGCCGCCGCTCGAAGGGCTCAACTCTTCAGCGGCGGGTAGTCGCGAGAATATACCGGTTGCGACAGGAACCACTTCTCGTCGTACGTCCAGAACTGGCTGACCTTCGTGTACGTCTTGATCGTCGTGTTGACGAGCTTGTCGCCCTTCCGCTCGCACCGCCGGATGTAGTAGTTGCCGACGACGTTGCCGAAGCGGTCGAACGAGAACGGACCGCGGGGCGTGTCGGTGAGGGACACCGAGCGCAGCGCCCTGGTGAACGCCTCGCGGTCGTCGGTCTTGCCGCCGGTCTTCTCGAGCGCCGCCTCCGCGACCATCCCGTTGATGTAGAGGCCGGCGGAGTAGGTGCCCGGGATGTTGCCGTACTCCTTCACCATCCGCTCGATGAGCTTCTTGTTGCTCGGGGTGTCGACGTCGTTCGAGTGGAAGTTGCTCGAGATCATCCCGATCGCTTCGTCGCCGAAGGACTTCAGCAGCGCGTCGTCCCCGGCGGGCGCGCCGGCGACGATCGGCAGCTTGAGGCCGGCGTCCTTGTACTGCTTCATGAACTTCAGCGGGTTCGAGCCGGCGAACCCCTGGCAGACGGCGTCGGCGCCGCTGATCTGCGCGATGTACGGCGTGTAGTCGGGCGTGACGAGCGGCGGCCACAGCTTCTTCACGATCCGGCCGCCCGCCTCCTCGAACACGCGCCCGAAGCCGGCCATCTGCTCGTGCCCGAACGCGAAGTCGTCCGCGAGCGTGATCACGCGCTTGAACTTCAGCTCCTTCGCCGCGTAGTCGGCGAGCGGGTGCATCCCCTGCGACGAGGTGGCGGAGGCGCGCACGAAGTACGGGTTCGGCTTCCGCTGCGTCATGTCCTCGGCGGCGGCGAGGCTCAGGATCGGCATCTTGTTCTGCGCGGCGTAGTCGCTGATCGCGAGCAGCTCGAACGCGGCCAGCGGTCCCAGGATCATGTCCACCTGGTCGCGCTCGGTGAGCTCCTGCGTCTTCGTCTTCGTCCCGGCCGGGTTGCCGCCGGTGTCCGCGACGACGAGCTCCACCTTGCGTCCCGCGAGCGTGTAGTTCCGGTCCTTGAGGAAGCAGACGAGGCCCTGCTCCATCTGGATGCCGCCGGCGGCGAGCGGGCCGGTCTTCACGGTGAGGAGACCGATCTTGACGGGCTTCTGCTGCGCGAAGGCGGGCGCGGGCATCACGACCGCCGCCGCGGCCCCACCGAGGAACGTCCGACGCGTGAGTCTCACCGCCATTGGTCTCCTCCTTCTTTGGGACGACCGTTCAGCGCACGATTTCGAGCGAAGCGGGCTCGTCCTCCATCGTGCCGCCGACGGGCACGTGGCGGACCCTGTCCCAAAGCTCGTCGACCTCCGCGAGCACGACGTGGTCGGGCTGCTCGATGTCGATCGGATTGGCGACGGGCACCCAGCTCGCGCGGCCCGTCAGCCAGAAGACTTCGGTTCGGTTGCCTTCGGGATCGAAGAAGTAGCAGCCGATCGCGCTCGCGTGGTTCACGACGCGCTCGATGCGGTATCCCTCCGCCCTCAGCCGCCGGTGGAACGCGCGCAGGTCGTCGAGGCTCTCGCAGCGCATCGAGATCTGCTGGATCAGGTGCGGATCCTCCGCGCTCGGCCGCCCGCGCATCAGCGCGATCTCGTGATCGACGGTCTCGGGATCCGCGCTGAGGAACACGATGCCGAGCTTCCAGTTCTGCTTGGTGATCCGCATGCCCATGACGTCGCGATAGAACGCGACCATCGACTCGAGGTCCCGCACGTAGATGCCGACGTGGCCGAGGCCCGTCACTCGTGGCATGGCTCCCTCCTAGTCGCGGACGACCAGCTCCGCGACCGGCACGCCGGCCTCGAAGCGCTTCACCAGTCCGTCCGGATCGAACTCCACGCCGATCGGGTTCTTGTCGAAGGCCGGCGAGAGCATCCACGCCTGTCCTTCTTCCGCCGTCGCGAAGTTGTCGATCTGCAGCTCGACGCGATTGCCGTCGGGGTCGCGATAGTACATCGACGTCGTCGGACCATGGTTGACGCAGAAGATCGGCCGGATCCCCTGGCCCTTGAGACGGACGTAGTGGTCCAGGAATTCCTTCATCGAGCCGAACGTGAACGCGACGTGGTGAAGTCCGGGCTGATCCGTCGCCCTGATCATCAGCTCGCTGCCGGTGGCGGGATCACGCGGCGTCAGGGGCCCAAAGTCGGCGAACGCCACGCGGTGGTGCTCGTCGTCGTAGGTGACGAAGCAGAGGTGCGGGTTCTCGTAGATGACGTGGCCGCCCAGCACGGTGCAGTACCAGGCGCTCATGTCCTTCAAGCGGTTCGTCTGGAACACGACGTGCGCCAGCTTGCTCGGGGGCATCGTCAACCTCCTCGTGCCGTGGACGGCTGCCCGGATTCTACTCGATCGCTCCGCACGATCCGATCCGCCGGTCAGCGCGCGGGACGCTGCGGGTCGAGCCAGTCGCGCAGGCCGTCGGCGAGCATGTTGAAGCCGAGCACGGCCAGCATGATCGCAAGCCCCGGGAACACCACCATCCACGGCGCCTGCAGCATGAACCCGCGCCCGTCGGCCAGCATGAGCCCGAGCGAGGGCATCGGCGGGCGCACGCCGACGCCGAGGAACGACAGCGCGGCCTCGACGAGGATCGCGATCGCCATCAGCACGGAGGCCTGCACGAGCACCGGCGTCGCCGCGTTCGGAAGGATGTGCGCGCAGATCACGCGCGGCGCCGTCGCGCCGAGCGCGCGCGCGCCGTCGACGTACACTTCGATCTTCGTCGCGAGCACCGCCGCGCGCACGACCCGCGCGACGATCGGCGTGTAGACCACCGCGAGCGCGACGGACACGAGCAGCGCGCCGGTGCCGAACACGCTCATCAGCGCGATCGCGAGCAGCACGCCGGGAAACGCCATCAGCACGTCGAGCGGCCGCATGATGAGCTGATCCGGCACGCCCTCCGCGTATCCGGCCACGAGCCCGAGCAACCCGCCGACGGCGAGCGCGAGCACGACGGAGGCGATCGCGACGCCGAGCGAGATCCGGTACGCGTGCACGACGCGGCTCAGCACGCTGCGCCCGAGATCGTCCATGCCGAACGGCTGCGCGATCGTCGGCGCGCCCAGCGCGTGGTCCTTCGCGATCGCGGTCGGATCGCCGATCGGCAAGGCCGGCGCCGCGAGCGCGGCCAGGCCGAGGGCCGCCACGAGCGCCACGCCCGCCAGCGCCAGCCGTCCGCGGGTCATTGGCGGCGCACGCGCGGGTCGATCGCGCCGTACAGGAGGTCGGTGACGAGGTTCACGAGCATGAACATCGCGCCGATGACCAGCACGGTGCTCTGCACGACCGGGTAGTTCCGCTCGAGGACCGCATCCAGCGTCATGCGCCCGACGCCGGGCAGCGTGAAGATCATCTCGACCACGATCGCGCCGCCGAGCATGTACCCCACCTGCAGGCCGAGCACGGTCACGATCGGAATCGCCGCGTTCGGCAGCACGTGGCGGAACAGGATCGCGCGCTCGCCGAGCCCCTTCGCGCGCGCGTATTGCACGAACGGCCGCTGGACGACGTCGAGCACCGCCGCGCGCGTCAGCCGGCCCAGGACCGCCGCGCGACTCAGCGCCAGCGTGGCCGCGGGCAGCGCGAGCGACATGAGGTTGTCGAGCGGCGCTTCGGTCAGCGGCACGAAGCCCGCCGACGGAAACAACCCCGCCCACAGCGAGAGGCTCAGGATCAGCATGATGCCGAGCCAGAAATCCGGAATCGACACGCCGACGAGCCCGACGGCGAGCGCGGCGCGATCCGCCGCGCCGCCGCGCCGTCCCCCACCCAGGAGCCCGAGCGGCACCCCGATCAGCGCGGCGCAGAGGCTCGCGAGCAGCGTGAGCTCGAGCGTGACGGGCAGGCGATCGAGGATCATGCGGCCGATCGGCTCGTTCTGACGGAAGTCGAGCCCGAAGTCGCCGCGCACGACCCCGCCGAGCCAGCGCACGTACTGCACGGGCAGCGGCTCGTCGAGATGGAAGGCCGCGCGGAGCGCCCTGACGCCGTCCGGCGTCGCCTTGAAGCCCAGCACGACGACGGCGGGATCGCCCGGCACCAGACGCATGAGCCCGAACACGAGCAGGCTCATGCCGAACAGCAACGGAACCGCGAGGGCGAGCCGGCGCGCGGCGTACGCGGTCAACTAATCCAGGTGTCCTCGAAGCGCAGCTCCAGCGACGAGAGCGGCGCCGAGCCGTGAACGTTCGGCTTCATCCAGTAACGCTGGATCTCGTTGCTGAAGACGATCAGCGAGCCTTCCTCCTGGAACCACTTCACGAGCTCGGGATACATCTTCTTGCGCGCGGCCTGGTTCGTCGTGAAGCGGAAGGCGTCGAGGCGCTTGTCCGCTTCTTCCGACTTGAAGCCGGAGAAGTTCCAGCCCGACGACGAGTGCTGCATCGGGTAATAGAACATGTCGGGATCGACGGTGACGCTCCACCACGCGCCCGCGATGTCGAACTTCTTGCCGACGAGCCCCTCGAAGTACTGGCCGGACTCGAGCGGCTGCACTTCGAGATTGATCCCGACCTTCTTCAGCTGCTCGCGCAGGATCTCGCCGGTCTTCACGAGCACCGGCACCTGCGACTTCACCATGTACGTGAGGTTCAGGCCGCCGCTCACACCCGCGTCCGCGAGGAGCTGCTTCGCCTTCGCGAGGTCGGGGCCGCCCTTGTGCGCGTTCACGCCCGTCGCCCACGGCCCTTCCGGCGTCGGCTCCGCCGTCACCGTGTGGCTCGAGTAGTACACGAGCTTCACGATCTCGGTGCGGTCGATCGCCCACGCGATCGCCTGGCGCAGGCGCTTGTCCTGCAGCGGCGCGCGGCTCGAGTTCAGCATCAGGAAGAACGGGAAGTACGGCTTGCCGGGCGAGGCCTTCATGTCGCGCGCGCGCTCGAGCTCGGGGATGCGCTGCGGCGGCACGGTCTGGATCCAGTTGTAGCGGTTCGTCTGCAGCCCCGTGAGCCGCACGGTGTCGTCGGCAGGCGCGTAGAAGACGATCCTGTCGAGGTGCGCCTTGTTCGGCCGGAAGTACTTGTCCCACCGCTCGAGCGTGACGTGGTCGTCCTTCACCCACTCGACGAACTTGTACGGGCCGGTGCCGACCGGGTAGAGCTTCGGGTCCTTCTCCTTCAGCGCCTTCTCGTTCACGATCTCCGTCGCCTGCGACAGCATCGCGAGGAACGGCCCGAACGGCCGGTCCATGTGGAAGCGCACCTGCGACGGCCCGACGGCCTCGACGCCGGTGACCGGCGAGAAGAAGACGCGCATCGGCAGCTTGTTCGCCGGATCGAGCAGGCGGTTGAACGTGTAGACGACGTCCTTCGAGCTGAACGGCTCGCCGTTGTGGAAGACGGCCGTGGTCTGGAGATCGAACAGCCACGTCCTGTCGTTCTCCTGCTTCCACGACTTCGCGAGCCCGGGGACGAAGGTGCCGGTCTCGTCGACGTAGACGAGCTTGTTGAACACGTTCTGATACACCTGGAGCGACGAGTAGAGCTGCGCGTAGCCCGGGTCCATGTTCACGGGCTTGTCGACGGTGGCGACGCGCAGGATGCCGCCGCGCTTGGGCGCGCCCTGCGCGAGCGCGGGACGCACGCCGAGCGCCGCCGCGCCCGCGGCCGCCGTCGAAGACGCAAGCCATTGCCGTCGTGTCATGTTCATTCGTCGTCCCTCCCCTGGATCTCGCCGTCCTTCACGACGAGGCGCACGAGGCGCATCGCCGCGATGTCCTTCAGCGGGTCGCCGTCGATGGCGATCAGGTCCGCGCGCTTGCCGACTTCGATCGTCCCCACCTGGTCCTGCACGCGGCACGCTTCGGCACCCCAGCGCGTGGCGGCGAGCAGCGCGTCGGTCTTCGAGACGCCGAGCCGCACCAGCGTCGCCATCTCGAACGGCATCTGCCCGTGCACCGCGTCCGTGCCCAGCGCGAAGCGCACGCCGGCCGCGAGATGCCGCGGGAAATTTTCGTCGACCACGCGCCGCGCCCACAGCATCTTCTCCATGATCGCGGGGTTCTTGCCGTCGCCCTTCTCGATCCCGTTCGGGTGCAGGAAGATCGAGAAGGTGCAGACGAGCCACGCGTCGCGCTCCTTCATCAGCGCGATGTCGTCGTCGGTCGCGAGCGCGCCGTGCTCGATCGTGGACACGCCCTCTTCGACCGACATGCGCAGACCGGGGCCGCCGTGAGCGTGCGCGGCGGCGTACTTGCCGGCGCGGTCCGCCTCCTCGACGGCGGCGCGGATCTCGTCGCGTGTGTACACGCAGGCTTTCAGCGTGCTCCCGGCCGACGCGACGCCGCCGGTCATGAAGATCTTCACGTGATCGGCGCCGCGCTGGAAGTTCTCGCGCACGCCGCGCCGGATCTCGTCGACGCCGTCGAACGCGGAGTACGCGCGCCCGTGCCCGTTGCTGGCCGTAATGCCGCGCGTCCCGCACAGCAGACGCGGTCCGGGGATCACGCCGGCGTCGATCGCCGTGCGGACGTCGAGGTCGAGGAAGCTCTCCTCCGACATCACGCGCATCGTCGTGGTGCCCGCGAGCAGGTCGCGCCGCAGATTCGCGGTGGCGCGGAGCGCCTGGGGCACCGCGGGCTGCTTGAGCTGGCCGATCTGGTCGCCCATGCCGGGCACGATCGAGATGTGGCTGTGGGCGTCGACGAGTCCGGGCATGACGAACCGGTCGCGCAGATCGATGAGGTCGGCGCCGCGCGGAATCGGCGTGGCCGCCGCCGGGCCGACGGCGGTGATGCGCCCGCCGCTCACGATCACAACGGCGTCACGCTGGGGTAACGCGCCGGTGCTATCGAAGAGCATGCCGCAGCGGACTGCGCGGAGGGTCACGGACGGGAGCCTACCTCATGTCGCGAGCCGCCGCTCTCTCGTCACGAAGCGGGACGAGCATCGCGGACCTGGTGCGGTTCCTGGAAGTGCTGACCGGACAGGTGCCAACAGACGTGGGTACCCCCCGGCCCTTCCGAAGTAGAATTCTCGGGCCTGATGATGGGACGGCTTCTCGCCCTTGCGACGGTGCTCGTGCTGGCCGCGGCTACGGCCGCGGGAGCCCAGCTTCCCATGAAGCTGCCGCTCGGCCTCCAGGAGCAGGCCGCGAACATCCCGGACGACAACCCGATCACTCCTGAGAAAGTCGCCCTCGGCAAGCAGCTCTTCTGGGACAAGCGCTGGTCGCGCAACGGCACGACCGCGTGCGTCTCGTGCCACGACCCCGCGCACGGGTGGGCGGACGCGCGACGGCTCTCGCTCCGCTTCGACGGGACGCCGACGGCACGGCACTCGCCGACGCTCGTCAACCGGCTCTTCGCGGACGTCCAGCAGTGGGCGGGAACGCGCAAGTCGCTCGAAGATCAGGCGCGCAACGCCTCCGACCAGACGCCCGAGCTGCTGGTGAAGAACCTCGGGTCGATCGAAGGTTATCGCGAGCAGTTCCAGAAGGTGTTCGGCACGGGCGTCACGCCCGACGGTGTCGCGAAGGCGATCTCGGCGTACGAGCGGATGATCCTGTCCGGGAACTCGCCGTACGATCGCCTCCGCGCCGGTGACGCGAACGCGCTGCCCGCCGCGGCGAAACGCGGCCTCGCGCTCTTCGAGGGCAAGGCACGCTGCGTGACGTGCCACGCCGGGTTCAACTTCACCGACGAGAGCTATCACAACCTCGGCGTGGGGATGGACAAGGAGAAGCCCGATCTGGGCCGCTTCACGGTGACCAAGCGCGAGGAGCACAAGGGCGCGTTCAAGACGCCGACGCTGCGCGACGTCGCGAAGCACCCGCCGTACATGCACGACGGCAGCCACGCGTCGCTGGCGGAAGTCGTGGCGCTCTACAACGCGGGCGGTGTGGCGAACCAGTGGCTGTCGGGCGAGATCAAGCCGCTCGGCCTCAACGCGTCGGAGATGGCGGACATCGTCGCGTTCCTGCAGTCGCTCACCGGCGAGGTCGATCCGTCGGTGACGTCGCCTCCCGAGTTTCCCAAGTAGTCGCGTAGTCGGCCATCGCGGCGCGCACCACGGCAAGCGCGTGCCGGCGTCCGTAGACACGCCCCGCGCGCACGCGCGCCCGGGTGCCGGGCTTGTAGGTCAGGAAGTAGTGCCGAAGGCGCTCCACGAGCACCGGCGGAACGTCTCGAACGTCGCGGGCCGCGCCCCAGACGTCGTCGTTCTCCAGCACGCCGATGATCTTGTCGTCCGCCTCGCCGTCGTCGATCATCTGGATCCCGCCGACGACCCGCGTGCGGACGATCACCTCGTTGCGGGTGATCGCACGCTCGCTCAACACGCAGATGTCGAGCGGATCGCCGTCGCCGCGCCGCGCGCGTGGCGTCAGCCGGCGGACCGCGTCGCCGCAGTACGTGCGCGGTACGAAGCCGTAGAGCGCCGGCGGCAGCGCCGAAGTGCGCTGCGGCCGGTCCACGCGGAGGTAGCCGGAGACCTTGTCGAAAGCGCGGGACCTCGCTACGAAGCCTCGATGCCATAGTCGCGCCGCGCGGCTTCGCGCGAGACGTAGCCCTCGCGCACGTCGCGACGGACCGCCTCGGGATCGCGCTCCGCCGGCGGGCCCCAACCGCCGCCGCCGCCCGTCATCAGCTTCACGATTTCGCCGGCCGCGATCGGGTGCTGCGTGGCCTTGCGCACGTGGCGCACGCTGCCGTCCGGTGACGTGATCTCGACGCCGTTGTACGCGCCGTCCTTGCCGCCCCAGAGTCCCCACGGCGGCGTCGCCTTGCGCTCGAGGCTGAACGTGATGAACGCCGGGCTCAGCATCTCGTAGATCCGCTCGACGCCGAGGCCGCCGCGGAACTTGCCGGCACCGCCCGAGTCCTGGCGCACGCCGTACTTCAGCACGCGCATGGTCGGGATGCGCGACTCCACGACCTCGACCGGATTGTTTCGCGCGGTCGAGCCGCCGAGGATGATCATCGCCGACTCGCCGTCGAACGTCGGCCGTCCGCCCGTGCCGCCCGCGTTGAGATCGCCCTGGATGAAGAGCTTGCCGGTCTCGGCGTGCGTGCCGAACGCGATCGTCGGCATCTGGTCGCCGTACGCGCCGGCGGGAATCTTGTCCTTCATCGCGGGCGACAGCGCCCTGAGCCCGAGCTCGATCAGGAGGTTGATCGGCACGTAGTAGCGCGCGGTCGGCGCCGGCTCTTCCACCGCGAGCACCGAGCGTTTCGGGATCACGACCTTCAGCGGACGGAAGCATCCCTCGTCGACGGGATCCTGCGGCGTCGTCAGGCACTTGATCAAGAGACGGCACGCGCTCACGGTGATCGCGTCGCCGCAGTTGAACGGCCCCACCACCTGCGCGTCGGTGCCGGTGAAGTCGATCGTCATGCTGCCGTCGCCGACGGTGATCGCCATCTCGACGCGCACCGGCGTGTCGAGCGTGATGCCGTCGTTGTCGAAGTGGCCGACCGCCGTGTACACGCCCGCGGGAATCGCGGCGAGCGCCGCGCGCGTGCGCCGCTCGGACTGCTCGAGATAGAGCTTCGTCGCGTCCAGCACCGGCTCGCGCCCGTACTTCCCGAGGACCTCCTTGAAGTACGCCTCGCCCGCGCGGCACACCGCCACCATCGCCTGCACGTCCTTGAGCGTGCCGCTCTCGGTGCGGATGTTCGCGCGGATCACGCGCATCACTTCCTCGTTCAGCGCGCCGCGCTCGTAGAGACGCACGGAGACGAACCGCAGGCCTTCCTGGCGGAACTCGCGCGAGCCGATCTGCATGCTGCTCGGCACGGGACCCCCGACGTCGCTCCAGTGCGCCTTGACGGCGACGAAGCCCGTGAGCTTGCCGTCCCAGAAGACCGGCATGGTCATCGCGACGTCGTTGAGGTGGTTGCCGTTGCCCGAGTACGGGTCGTTGTGGATGAAGATGTCGCCCTCGCGAAACGCCTCGATCCCGCGGTCGGCGATCGTCGCCTCGATCGGAAAGCCGAGATGGCCCTGGAAGACCGGCAGCCCGATCCCCTGCGCGATCATCTGCACGTCCGGGTCGAAGATCGCGCAGCCGAAGTCGAGGCTCTCGCTGATGATGTGGTTGTACGCGGTCTTGATCATCGTGATCCGCATGCGCTCGGCGGCCGAGTTCAGCGCCGCGCGAATCACCTCGACCGTGATGCTGTCGGGCTTCATTCCCTCAGGCTTCATGACGTGACCTCGATGACCAGGCAGCCGTGCTCTTCGACGAACAGTGTGTCGCCGGCGTCGACAACCGTTGTCGTTCCAGGCTCTTCGACGACCGCCGGCCCGTTCACGCTGTCTCCACTCCGCAGCGCATCCCGCTGGAACACGCGAAACTCGGGCGTGTCCTGCGTGCGCGACGAAAAGATCTTGCGCGTCGCGAACGGTGCCGCGCCCGACGTCCGGCGCTCGCCGCGCGCGAGGCGCGGGCGCTCGATCGGATAGACGATCGTGAGGCGCAGGTTGATGAGCTGGACCTCGACGTCCGGCGCCATGTAGCCGTACGCGCGCTGGTGCGCGGCGTCGAACTCCTTGCGCAAGTCCTTCCATGCCGCGGCGCTCGCGACGGTGACGGTGACGGTGTGCTCCTGGCCGAGATAGCGCAGATCGGCGGCCCGGTGAACGAGGGGCGCGCCGACGCCCGGCAGGATCGCCTCGATCTCGCGCTGCATCTCCGCGTAGCGCGCGTCCGCCCACGCGCCGTCGGTGCGCTCGAGCGGCTCGAGCACGGTGCGCACGAGATCGTGGCGCAGGTCCGTCGCCAGCATCCCCCACGCGGAGAACGTCGACGGCGCGGGCGGGATCACCACGCGCGGGATGCCGAGCTCGCGCGCGATCGCCACCGCGTGCAGCGGGCCGCCGCCGCCGTACGCGACCAGCGCGTATTCGCGCGGATCGAGGCCGCGCTCGGTGGTGATGCTCCGCACCGCGAGCGCCATTTTCACGTCGGCGAGCCTGACCACGCCCGCCGCGGCGGCGTCACGACTCAGCCCGAGCGGCTGGGCGAGCGTCTCGTCCAGCGCGCGGGCCGCCGCCGGCGCGTCGAGCGGCATGGTGCCGCCGAGGAAGCGCGAGCCGTCGATCCGTCCCAGCACGACGTTGGCGTCGGTCACCGTCGGCGCGGTGCCCCCGAGCCCGTAGCACACGGGACCCGGCTCCGCGCCGGCGCTCTGCGGCCCGAGCGCGAGCGCGCCGCCCGCGTCGATCCACGCGATCGTCCCGCCGCCCGCGCTCACTTCCTTGATGTCGATCACCGGAATCCGCAGCGGCCGGTTGTCGACGTGATACTCGTCGGTCGTCTGCACGAGCCCGCGCTCGACGATCGCGCACTTCGCCGTCGTCCCGCCCATGTCGAAGGAGATCAGCCGGTCGAGACCGAGCGCCTGCGAGAGGCTCACGCAGCCCACGGCACCGGCCGCCGGACCGGACTCGATCGTGTGAACGGGCTTCGATCGCGCGGCCGCGAGCGAGAACGCGCCGCCGTTCGACTGGGTGATCAGCACGCGGCCCTTGAAGCCGCGGCCCGCGAGCCCTTCGTCGAAGCGGCCGAGATAGCGGTCGACGATCGGCTGCACGTACGCGTTCACGACCGTCGTGCTCGTGCGCTCGTACTCGCGCCACTCCTGCGTGAGCCGGTGCGAGACCGAGATCGCGACGCCCGGCAGCTCGTCCGCGAGAATCTCGGCGGCGCGCTGCTCGTGCGCGGGGTTGCGGTATGAGAACAGGAACACGACCGCGACCGCCTCCACGCCTTCGCTCTTGAGCCGGCGCGCGGCCGCGCGCACGGCCTCTTCGTCGAGCGGCACCAGCACGTCACCGCGCGCGGTCAGACGCTCCGGCGCCTCGAGACAGCGCCCGCGCGGCACCAGCGGCGCCGGCCGCCGGTAGAGCACGTCGTACATGCGCAGGAAATTCCCGCGGCCGATCTCGAGGACGTCACGGAAGCCTTCGGTGGTAAGGAGCCCGGTCCGGGCGCCCTTCCCTTCGATCAGCGCGTTGATGCCGATCGTCGTCCCGTGGATGACGAGCTGACACTCCTCGAGGCGGACGCGCGCCTGATCGACGCACTGGAGCACGCCGTCCAGCAGCGCGCGCGGGGTGCTGAGCGCCTTGGTGTTGACGACGGCGCCCGTGCGCTCGTCCAGCGCTACGAGATCCGTGAACGTGCCGCCGATGTCGACGCCGATACGCAGGCTCACAATCTCAGGAGTATAGCGCCCTACACGCGCGCGACATCGGCGCGGCCGAGCAGGCCGTACGGCCGCACGCACAGCATCGCGATCAGCGCGACGTAGGGCGCGACGCTGCTGAACCCGGCGCCCAGCCAGGGGTCGAGATACCCGGCCGCGAGGCTCTCGATCACGCCGACGAGCACGGCGCCGGCGATCGTGCCCGGGATGCTGTCGAGCCCGCCGATGACGACGGCCGGAAACACCTTCAACCCGACCAGCACGAGCCCGAGCCCGCCGCCCGCGACGAAGCTCCACAGCGTCCCCGCGACGACCGCGATCACGCCTGCCGCCGCCCACGTGAGCGCGAGGTGGCGCGAGAGGTCGATCCCCATCGAGACCGCGACTTGCTGGTCGTCGGCGATCGCGCGCAGCGCGATGCCCGTGCGGCTCCAGTGGAAGAACGCGGCGATCGACGCGATCGCGATCACCGAGACCGCGGCGGCGATCATGCGCTCGGGCGCGACGACGACGCCGGCCGCGTCGAACGGCTCCGACGGGAACGGCGAGACGATGCGTCCCGAGATCCCGCGCAGCGTGAGAAAGCTCATGCCACGCAGGAACGCGCCGAGCCCGAGCGTCACCATGATGAGCGCGATCAGCGGGCGCCCGGCGAGCGGGCGGAGAACGACGCGATTGAAGAGCAGCGCGAGCACGATCATCCCGGCGCACGCGCCCGCGACCGCGCCCGCCAGTCCGAGGCCGAGCGCGTGCACGCCGGCGCCCACGAGCCCGACGGCGACCATGATCCACTCGCCGAGCGCGAAGTTGATCATGCGGGAGGCCTTGTAGACGACGACGAACGCGAGCCCGATCAGCGCGTAGATCGCCCCGGCCAGCGCTCCGTCGACCAGCAGCGTGACGAAGAACGTCACGCTGCGCTTACGCGGGCGCGATCTCGACGGAGTTGCTGTTGTACGTCGAGGCGCCGCAGGGCGCCGAGCGATCGTTCGTCAGCACGTTCGCGCAGCCGCGCGTGTCGTCGCCGTCGGCGTTCGGCGTGAACCAGGCGCCGTCCTTGATCGACACGACGCCCGGCATGATCCGATCGGTCACCCGGGCGGGCAGGATGCTGGCGCCGCGATCGTTGAACACGCGCACCTTCTGGCCGTCGACGATCCCGCGCGCGGCGGCATCCTCCGTGTTGATCCACACGTCGTCGCGGTCCGCGCGCTCGAGGATCGGCTGGTTGCCGTGGATCGAGTGCGTGCGCGCGCGCGACTTCGGCGAGCAGAGCCGCAGCGGATGCTTCGGATCGGGCGCGTCCGGGATCCACGTGGGGATCGGCGGGATCGGCCCGAGCCCGCACAGGTCGTCGTTCTCCGCGAGCCGCGTCGCGTAGATCTCGATCTTCCCCGACGGCGTGGAGAACGGATGCTTCTCGGGCTCGCGGATCTCGCGCGCGAAGGCGACGGCGTCCTCCGGCGCGGGCAGGCGCGCGAGCCCCTTCGCGCGGAACTCCTCGAAGTCGTCGATCGCGTCCGACGCGAGGTGGCGCAGCCACTCCTCCTCGCTCTTGTCGCTGAAGTCCGCGATCCCGAGCCGGCGCGCGAGGTCGGCGCAGATGTCGAGATCGTTCCGGCACTCGCCCGCGGGCTCCACGGCCTTGTTCATGAAGATCGCGTAGTGCCCGCCGCCCGCCCACGGCGTGTGCATGTCGTTGCGCTCCCAGAACGCCGTCGACGGCAGCACGATGTCGGCGAAGCGCGCGGTCGGCGTGATGAAGTGCTCGTGCACGACCATGAACTCGAGCTTCTGCGCGGCGGCGGCGATCTTCCTGACGTTCGGCGTCTGGTTGAAGAGATCGCCGAACGCGCAGTACACCATCTTGACGTCGGCCGGATAGCCGCCGGCCTTCCCGCGCTCGAGCACGTCGGCGAGGAGCACCGACGACACGCGCGCGCCGGCGGGATTCGCGCCCGGCGGCAGCATCTTGATGCCGCCGCGGCCCGTCGCGCCGTTGCTGACGCCGGAGTTGCCGCCGCTCTTGCCGACGTTGCCGGTCATGGCGGCCAGCGCGTACGCGGCGCGATGGAACTGCTCGCCGTGGATCGTGCGGCCGGGCGCGTAGCCGCAGTGGAGCGCGGCCGGCTTCGTGGTCGCGTACTCGATCGCGAGCCGGCGAATGACGTCGGGCGGCATGCCGGTGATCGCGGCCGCCCACTCCGGCGTCTTCCTGACACCGTCGCTCAGGCCGAGGAGGTACGAGCGGTACGACGATCCGGCGGGGGCGCTCTTCGGCAGCGTGGCCTCGTCGAAACCCTGCACGTAGCGATCGAGGAACGCCTGGTCCTGGAGCCCTTCCGTCACGATCACGTACGCCATCGCCAGCAGCGCGGCGGTGTCCGTCGACGGACGGATGAAGACGTGCTCCTCGGCGAAGTCGTAGCTCGTCTTCGTGCGGCGCGGATCGACGGCGACGATGCGCACGCCCTGCCGCTTCGCCTGCTTCAGATAGAGCGGCGTGTTGGTCCCGAAGTGACCGTCGCCCGGGCTCCAGCCCCACATGATGATGAGGCGCGAGTTCACGTAGTCGATCGGCTCGCGCCCCGCGCTCTTGTAGTCCGCCTTCTGCCCGAACGTCTCGCGCACCGAAAAGACTTCCGCCTCGGCCGAAAGATTCGACCAGAGGTCGGTGCAGCCGCCGAGCTTGTAGAGCAGCCGCTGGACGATCGCGCGGTTGTGGAGCATGGACGTGTTGCCGGAGCGCGAGCAGTCGAGGATCGCGGCCGGCCCGTAGGTGTCGCGCACGCGCCGGAGCTGGCGCGCGACCTCGTCGAGCGCCTCGTCCCACGTGGTCCGCTCGAACTCGCCGGCGCCGCGCGGCCCCACGCGCCGCAAGGGATATTTCAGGCGGTCCGGGTGATTCATGCGCTCGACCTGCCCGAAGCCGCGCACGCACGCGTGCAGCGGCGGCACTTCCGGCGTCCACTTGCGCGGGTCGGTCGTGATCTTGACGATCGTGTTGTCCACGACGTGCGCGTTGACGACGCACCGGCCGCCGCAGTTGTGGCCGCACGTGCTGGTGACGACGGTCTCGTCCGGGGACGACGGCGCCACGCGCGGCGCTTCGTAGATCGTGCGAGAGGTCATGGCGCGAGCATAGCATCCGGCCTCGTGGCGGCGGACCCGCCGCGGCGCCTCACTTCACGCACTCGACGAAGACCGCGAGCCGGCGGGCGCGCTCGGCAAGGTCGACGGTGCCGGCCGCGCGCGGCACGGGCTCGAGCTCGACGCGCTGACCTTCCAGGAACGAGCGCACGGCGGTGGTCTGCGTCGCCACGTTCACGTTCTGGATCGGCGCGCCGCCGAGCCAGCCGTTGGCGGCACGCATGAGCGCGAGGTCGTGCGCCTTGTCGACCGCGACGAGCCGCGCGCCGACCGCCGCCTCGTGCACGCTGTTGCGCGCGCGCAGCTTCACGCAGCCCTCGATGCTCTTCGCCGCGGTGACGATGAAGCCGGTGCGATCGACGAAGAACCCGGTGCCCGCGCTCGCGACCTCGAGCCCGCCGGTCTTCGTCGGCACGGCAGGCTGACGCTCACGCGGCGGCGTCCAGCGGCGCGCGAGCTGCTGCGCCTCGGCGACCTGCGCCGGGGTCATGAACTTCGTCGACGCTTCCCGCCCCTCGATCGCCTTCTGCTGCTCGCCGCCGCTGAGACGCGACGCCGCGAGGTTGAACCAGAGATGCGCCTGCACGGGATCGGCGGCGGCGCCGCAGCCGCCCTGATAGCACTTCGCGAGACGCATCTGCGCGTCGCCGTCGCCCGCCTGCGCGGCCGCGCGCCACCACCGGATCGCCTCGTTGTAGTCCTGCACGACCCCGTAGCCGCGGTAGTGCATCGTGCCGAGGTTGACCTGCGCCGACGTGTTGCCGGCGCGCGCGGCCTTGAGATACCAGCCGAGCGCCAGCCCGGTGTCCTTCACGACGCCGCGGCCTTCCTCGTGGAGGAACCCGAGCGCGACCTGCGCGTCGAGATTGCCGGCGTCGGCCGCGCGCCGGTACCACTGCGCGGCGAGCGCCGGGTTCGCGCGCACGCCGCGGCCCGTCTCGAGCATCAGCCCGAAGAAGTACTGGCCCGCGGCATCGCCCGCCTCGGCGGCGCGCGCGAAGAACTGCGCGGCGTCGCGGTCGTCGTTCATCACGCCGTCGCCGTTCATCAGGAGGTACCCGAACAGCACCTGCGCGGCGACGTGCCCGTTCTCCGCGGCGGCCCGCAGCCAGCGCACCGCTTCGACGTCGTCCTTCCTCACGCCCACGCCGAGCCGATGCGCCATCCCGAGCCGGTGCTGCGCCGCCGCGTAGCCGCGCACCGCCGCGCGGCGATACCACGCCGCCGCCTCCGCGAGATCGCGGTGCACGCCGTCGCCGATTGCGTAGCTCAGCCCGAGGTAGTGCTCCGCCGCCGCGAGCCCCTGGTCGGCCGCGCGCCGATACCAGCGCACGGCCTCGACGTGGTTCTTCGGAAACCCGCGGCCGAAGTCGTGGCGGATGCCGAGCTCGAACTGCGCGGCCGCGATCCCGTTCGCCGCCGCGCGCCGGTACCACTTCACCGCCTCGCCGTCGTCGCGCGGAAGCCCGAGCCCGATCTCGTAGAGCGACGCGAGCGCGAGCTGCGCGTCCGCCTGGCCCTTCTCCGACGCGCGGCGATACCAGCGCGCGGCCTCCGCGAAGTCGCGCGCGACGACGTGGCCGGCCTCGTACGCCTGCGCGACGTGATACATCGCGAGCGGGTGGCCGTGGTCGGCGGCCTCGCGCAGCACCGCGAATGCTTCGGGCCGCTCGCGCGCGAGCGCGACGACGTCCTTGAACAGCGCGCCGGTGGCGTCGTAATCCACCGCGATCCGCGCCGCGCGCATGATCGCCGGGTCGGCCTCCGGATCCTTCGGCGCGTTCGCGGCGAACGCGAGGAAGTGCTTGCCCGCGGCGAGCGGATCGCCGGCGCGCAGGGTCGCCCACGCCACCGCGAGGAGGAGACGATCGACCTTGATCACGCCCGCGCGCAGCACCGTCTGGTAGTCGGCGAGGGCGCGCGCGTAGTCCGAGAGCGCGTACTGCGCCTCGGCGCGGATCAGCGTGACGACGTGGCGCTCGATCTCGTCGGCGGGCGCGAACGGCGCGAGGGCCGCGATCACGTCGCGGAAGCGTCCGGACTTCAGGCGCAGCTTCGCGAGCTCGAGCGTGGCGTAGCGCGCCACGTCGTCGCGCGGCGCGTGCGTGCGCGCGAGCGCGAACAGCGCCTCCGCCTGCTTGTCGTCGCGGCCGGCACTCAGCACCGCGCCCGAGAGCGCGAGCCAGCCGTCGATCTCCGCCCCTGTCATCGCGCTCTTCGCGAGCGCCACCAGATCCTCGCTCCGCCCGGTCACGCGCAGCGCGCGCGCGAGCGCGGCGATCGCCCACGCCTTCTCCGCGCCGGTCGATTCGTTCGCCGCCGCGCGCAGCGAGGGAATCGCCTCCGCGGGCCGGCCGGTCGCGAGCAAGGACCAGCCGAGGTGCGCGTGCGCGGACGGCAGCACGCGATCGTGCGACGAAGCGACGAAGCGCTGCAGCTCACGCGTCGCGGCCTCGACGTTGCCGAGCTGCGCGAGGGCCTGGGCCTTCCAGAACAGCGCGTCGGCCGGGAAGACCTCGCCGCCCACGCGCTCGGCCGCGTCCCAGGCGCGGACGGCCGCCCCCCATTGCTTCGCGCCGTAGTACGCGAACCCCAGCCCGAGATAGGCCGAGCCCATCGGCACCTCGGGGCGTCCGCGCGTCGTCTCGACGAACGCGGGGACGGCCTCCTCGAACGCGCCGGTGACGATCGCGGCCCAGCCGAAGCCGTAGTACATCCACTTGGTCGGCGTGCGCGCGCTCGTGAGGACTTCCTTGTAGGGCCACGCAGCGTCCGAGAAGCGCCGCAGCTTCCACAGCGATTCCGCCTCCCAGAACGCCGCGAGCTCGCGCGACTCCTGGTCGCGCACGTAGCGGCCGGCGTCCGAGAACCCGCGCGCCGCCTCGGCGAAGTCGCCGCGCGCGAACGCGGCGCGCGCGCACTCGAACGATTCGGAGAACAGCGGCAGCCAGCGGCCCGCGCACGGCAGCATCCGCGGCGTGCCGACGAGCGGCGTCGCCTTCGCGGCGAGCACGCTCTCGGAGACGGAGAGGACGGGCGCGGGTGGCGGAGCGATCGTCTCGGGAGCCTGAGGCAGGCTGCGCGACGGAATCTCGAGCGGCGGCTTGTCGTCCGCGATCGCGGGCGCCGCGCCGGCGCCGAGCCACAGCGCCACGACCGCGACGATGATCAGCCGCAGCGGCGCCCGGCGCATCCTAGACGGCCGGCACTCCACCGAGCACGCTCCGCGACAGGTGCGGATGGCTGACACCGGCCTTCCGCAGCTCCTTCGTCGCCTCGACCCAGTCGGCGCCCTTCGGCAGCACCACGCCGCCCGAGCGCTGCCGGTAGACGTCCGGCTCGTCGGCGCCCGGCGGCACCGTGCCCCTGTCGCGAAGATCCTTCGCCGCGTCGATGAGCCGCTTGCGCGTGCGAATGACCATCGCGTCGCTCGTGCCGAGATGCTCCTGCGTGCGGTCGTAGATCGGGCCCATGCTCTCGGTGACGGCCTGGTCCTGCAGGAAGATCGCGTTGATGCCGGTGTAGCTGTTCGTCCTCTGCGACTTGCGGTCGATCAGGTAGTCGTTCCGCTCGTCCGCGACGCAGCGGAAGCGCCCGTACCAGTCGGTCGTGTTCGGCAGCGTCTCCGGCGGGCCGACGGTCTGACGGCCGGCGGTGCGCGACTGCGGCGGCTGATCGAGACTGATCGTGATCGCGAGCGTGTGGTCGTCGTCCATCGGGATCCAGCCGCGGACGCGCTTCTCGAGGCCGAGCACGCCCGTCGGCACCATCGCCCAGAACGGGAACAGGAAGCTCGCGATGCGCCAGTACTCGCTGTCCGCCTCGGCGGGACGCGCGGCGCCGTACATCACGCCGTACGGCATGTCGCGCACCTCGTAGCGCGGCGCGCGCTTGCTGAGCGCGTACTGCGCCCACGTGCCCTCGGGCACCTCGCTCTGCCCGACGCTGCCGAGATGGAGGAACACCGTGTGGCCGGTGTCGATGTCGCCTTCGAGCGCCTGCACCCAGTTGCACTCGCGCTGGTAGACCTGGAGCTTCGCGTCGGCGGACATCGCCGGCTCGAGCGCCGGCATCGGCGGCGGCGTGGTGCGCGGGCCCATGTACGTCCAGATGAGGCCCGCGCGCTCGACGCACGGATACGCCGTCGCGCGCACCTTGTGGCAGAAGGTGCTCTCCTCCGGCTCGCTCGGCAGGTCCGTGCAGCGCCCGTCGAGCCCGAACTTCCAGCCGTGATAGACGCAGCGGAGACCTTCGCCCTCGTTGCGTCCGTAGAACATGCTGGCGCCGCGATGGGGACACGCGTTCTGCATCAGGCCGACCGCGCCGGACGCGGTGCGATACGCGATGAGGTCTTCACCGAGCAGGCGCACGCGCAGCGGGGAGCCTTCGGGCTCCGGCAGCTCGCTCGAGAGCGCGGCCGGAATCCAGTACTGGCGCATCAGCGCGCCCATCGGCGTGCCGGGGCCGACGCGACACAGCAGCTCGTTGTCTTCACGGCTCAGCATGACGCTCTCCTACGGGTTGATGGGAGGCATGCGCTGGTCCTTGACCGGATTCGCGACCGCGTCCTCGAGCGTGAGCGCCTGGCGCCACTCGCTCGACGGGCGCACGCGGCCGTCGGTGCCCACCTGGTCGATGCCCCAGTAGATCTCGAGGTTGTTGCCGTCGGGATCGGTGAACTCCACCGCGATCTGGCAGCCCGCGCGCCGGCGCCCCTCGAAGTGGATGGGGACGTCGTGCTTCTTCAGCCACGCGCGGGCGCGGAAGACCTCGTCCGGCGAGCCGACCTCGAACGCGAAGTGGTTGAGCGACGACTTGTCGAGCTTCGACGCGCCGCCGACCAGCGCGATGCCGTGGTGGTCGGTGCTGATGCACAGGAACACCATGCCGCCCGGCACCATCGTGTCCGGATACCGATCGGTGACGCGCAGGCCGAGCACCTCGGTGTAGAAGCGGACCGACGCCTCGATGTCCGTCACGTTCAGCACGACGTGGCCCAGTTTTCGGAGCGCGAATGGCTGCATGGGGCCCCACTTTAGAGGCCGCGGGCCCGCCTTGACAAGGGTCAGGGACGCGCGCGTAATCCCCGCAACCAAGGAGGGTCCTCCTCATGCCGAGACGCCTCGCCTCGTTCTTCCTTACCGTCCTCCTCGCCTCCTTCGCCGTCGGTGGTCCCCCGGCGGCCGCGCAGGGCAAGAAGATCAAGATCGGGGTGATCTACGACTACAGCGGCCCCCTCGCCGGCGGCGGCTCGGACCTCCACGCGCTCGGCGCGAAGATCATGATCGACCACTTCATCAAGAAGGGCGGCGTGGAGGGCTACCAGATCGAGGCGCTCTACGCGGACGCGCAGAGCAAGCCCGACGTCGCGATCAACGAGGCCGTGCGGCTGATCGAGCAGGAGAAGGTCGACATGCTGCTCGGCTTCTACTCGTCCGCGCAGTGCGTGCCCGTCGCCGCGCGGATCGAGCAGCTCAAGAAGTTCATGTTCATCACCACGTGCATCTCGTCCGCCGTGCTCGAGAACCGCAACTTCAAGTACGTGTTCCGCGCGCAGCCGAGCGGCCGGCAGTTCGGGCTGATGTCGATGGACTTCATCGCGAAGAACGCGAAGGAGAAGCTGAAGAAGGATCCAAAAGATTTGCGCGTCGCGGTGATCCACGAGGACGGGGCGTACGGCATCGACGTCTCGAAGGGCAACGAGGAAGGTGCCAGGAAGGCGGGCTTCAACCTGGTGCTGCGCGAGGGCTACTCGGCGACGGCGCCGGACCTCTCCGCGCTGGTCACCAAGCTCAAGCGCGCGCGCCCCGACGTGCTGTTCCACACGGGCTACAACCCCGACATCGCGCTCTTCCTCCGGCAGGCGCGCGAGCAGGGCTTCAGGTTCGGGGCCCTCGTGGGCCACGGCGCGGGCTACGGCGTCTACGACAAGCTGAAGGAAGCGATCGGCAAGGACGTGAATTACTTCTTCAACGTCGATCCGATCTCGATTTGGCTCGCGAACGAGAAAGCGCTCAGGCCAGAGCTGGCCCCGCTGATCAAGATGATCGGCGACGAGTACGAGAAGGCGCGCCCGGGCACGCAGGTGAAGTCCGCGCACGTCGGCATGTCGGCGAGCAACACCTACGTGTTCATGAGCGAGGTGCTGCCGCGCGCGATCAAGAAGTACGGCGGCATCGACGCCGACGCGCTCCGCAAGGCGTCGCTCGAAGTCGACATCCCCGAGGGCGGGACCATGCTCGGCTTCGGCGTGAAGTTCCTCGGCGACGGCGCGATGGCCGGCCAGAACGACCGCGCCTTCCCCGTGATCGTGCAGTACGTCGACGACAAGCCCTACGTCGTGTGGCCGAAGAGCCTGCAGCACCGCGAGCCGGTGCTTCCGCTGCCGGCCGCATCGCCGTACGCCGCGAACTAGCAGGCTGCGGCGCGGCCCGGCGGCGGCCTGGGATCGCGGCCCAAAGGTCGGACTGCGAGGCCGCACAGCGGTCTCGTGTCCTCCATTCGCCGCTTGACCCCAGGCCGCCGCCGGGCCGCGCCGCAGCCGTTCGAGCGCGCCTCGGCCAGTCCGATCCGTATCGCCTCGACGTCACGACGGCCAGCGGCACCCAGACGAGGCGGACCGCGACCGCCGCCGCGCTGATCAGCACCCCCTTGACGACGAAGTGCGTGATGCCGCCGGGCAA
>Ga0233425_10001697_pt1 | contig 47571 bp, 45 predicted proteins | sample Watercolumn_Towu_2_FD_181712 | JGI IMG/M metagenome (GOLD analysis project Ga0233425, IMG submission 181712) | Freshwater microbial communities from Lake Towuti, South Sulawesi, Indonesia - Watercolumn_Towuti2014_140_MG | ecosystem: Environmental > Aquatic > Freshwater > Lake | place...
TCATACCGCTGCCAATGGCATACTCGATCTTTCCTATTTCATCGAACATAATAACGGTTGCATTTTTACCGATTTTGCACAAGGACTCAAAGAGTTCAACTGCTGAGGCAATATCAAATACAAACTCATCCTTGGTTATCAGAGGGAACCCTTCTTTTATCTGTATTTTCATGAAATCCTCATTCACAGAAAGGGGAGCAACCTTTATGGAGGGACGAATAATTGACTGTGCTTCAAGAATATTTTCGTAGAAGCTGAGAAGTTCCTTATGCTCCGGCTTTTGTTTTTTCAGCCGAATAATCTGTTGTTGCAGGGTTTCAAATGATTTGTCCATCAGGATACTATTATAAACCCGGGAATAAAAAAAGGGGACAGCTTTGAGAAGTTCTCAATACTGTCCCCCCATCTCTGCTTATTTCATTCTTTTATCAAAAGTTCACAAACGGTTGAAACAGCTTTTTTAATGCTGCCATCCTTGTAATTCCTTCTGCATCCGGATCAGAAGCTGACGCGAATTTGTGGTATTTCTGCGGATCATCAACTATAAGAAAAATAATCCGCACTGATTCGGCATTGAGGAGTTGTGCCTTGGGGTGGCTGTCTTTTATCTGGGATAGTCTGCTGTTAGCCATTTCAAGGATTTTGTCTCTGTCTCCGAAGTTCATTGTGCCAGTCGGACAGGCCTTGACACAAGCCGGTATCATTCCCTCTTTAATCCTGTCAATGCACATGGTGCACTTTGCCAGTCCGCCAGTCTTATCATCCCAGCGGGGAATATCCCAGGGACAGGACTCCTTTATTTCCTTTGCAACTGAAGCCTTTACCTTAATTGCGGGATTGTAGACAACCGCGCCCATGGCATCATCCCGCGTTATAGCCTTGACTCCCTTGGCTTCTGCCGTGTACATGCATGGAGGTTCAAGGCAATGTCTGCACTGATCGGCAAAGAAATACCATATTGGCTTGCCATCAACCTCCATCTCGCTGAACCTTACCAGCTTAAAGGTTGAAAAACTGAGGTCATCAGGGTTTTGATGGCTTCCGCGCTGCACGGTAGCAGTTGCCGGGTTCTGATTCCATTGCTTGCAGGCAATCTGGCAGCCACGGCAAGCTGTGCATTTTGTTGTATCTATAAAAAAGGATTTACCTGCCATATTAATTCACCTCCCTTATTTCTTTATGGCTTTCTTGGCCGGTTTTTTAGCTATTTTTGTTACATTTGCCATGAATGCCTTTGATTCGGGTATCATTGTATTTGGATCTCCGATAGTAGGAGTAAGCAAATTCGCGCTGTCACCGCCTTCTCTGGGGTGCAGCCATCCATAATGCCATGGTACACCAATCTGGTGAACTGTCTGTCCTGCAATAACAAAAGGCTTCAGTCTTACGGTTATGATCGCTGCAGCTTCCAGCTTGCCTCGCGCGGTTTCAACGAGCACCTTGTCTCCATTGGCAATGCCCCTGAGCTTTGCAAGTTCATGGCTGATCTCACAGAAGACCTGCGGTTCTGCCTCGATTAGCCATGGGAGCCAGCGGGTGAGCACACCGGTCTGCCAGTGCTCGGTTACCCGGTAGGTAGAGCAGACAAAAGGATACTTAGGATCGCAGGTAGCAAAGGTATCGAGCCCACCTTCAAATATCTTTACGACAGGATTGATTCTCTGCCCTGACATCAGGTTCTTCTCGACAGGACATTCCAGGGGTTCATAATGCTCAGGGAAAGGGCCGTCCTTTAATCCCGGACCGAATATGGATGCAACTCCGTCGGGTTTCATTATATAAGGATATATACCGGTTGTTCCCATTGGAGGCGCAGGTCCGTCCGGCACATCTCCAACCCATTTCCCTTTGCCATCAGGCGCAACCTCCCACTTCAGAAGAGCACGCTTTGGATTTCTTGGATTTCCGTCAAGGTCAACGGAAGCGCGGTTATATATTATTCTCCTGTTAACCGGCCATGTCCATGACCACTGCGGATAAAGACCGAGCCCGGTCGGATCATCCTTTTTCCTTCGTGCTGACATATTGCCTGCTTCTGTATAGCTGGCGGAATATATCCAGTTGCCGCATGATGTGCGGCCATCATCAAGGAGGAAAACAAAACTTGGAACAAGCGTTCCTTTCTTGTAGGCTTTTTTATCAACAGGATGCTCCGGTACGTCATCAAGGAAATATCCATTAATTTCCTTTGCCACTTTATGGATATCAAAATGTCCGTCTGTCTCATAATCCCATTTGAGATTCAGAATGGGATGGGCGAAAACACCTTTTTCTTTCTGGTAGAGCGCGGACACCTTTTTAAATAGCTCATAGATAATCTCTCCATCAGGCCTTGCTTCGCCGGGAGGGTTTGTGCACTTCCAGCGCCACTGCATCCATCTGCCACTGTTGGAAATGCTCCCTTCTTTTTCGAGGAAGGCGGCGCATGGAAGCTGAAATACCTCGGTCTTAATCTTTTTGGGATCCATTCCCGGCCCATTCCAGAAAGAGCCGGTCTCACTATCGAAGACATTGACATTGACCATCCAGTCGAGTTTGGCAAGTGCCTGTCTTACCTTGCCGGCATTGGCGCTTGAACAGGCAGGATTCATTCCCCAGGCAAAGAAACCGGTGAATTTGCCCCTGTTCATTTCATCAAAGAGATTCAGCCATGAGGCATCCTGAGTTTTATCAAGCTTCGGGAGCCATGCGTAGCCGAAGTCATTGTCTTTTGTTGCTTTTTCGCCGTAATAGGATTTCAGCAGACTTGCAACATACTTGGGCCTGTTTTTCCACCAGTTGACACTCCTTGGATCTTTTGTTGAAGGAGTGGTTTTATTGTAGTCCTCAAGTTTTTGCCATTGCTCCCTCGGAGTCGGCAGATACCCGGGAATAATATGATAAAGCAGTGCCTGATCAGTTGATCCCTGAACGTTGGATTCACCGCGAAGGGCATTTACTCCGCCGCCAGTAATTCCCATATTTCCAAGGAGGGACTGGATGATGGACATCGCCCGGATGTTCTGAACTCCTACAGTATGCTGCGTCCATCCCATTGCGTAAAGCTCGGTACCGGCCTTATCCGGCTTGCCTGTTGCCCCATAAGCCATATAGACTTTCTCAAGGTCTTCCTGCGGTGTCCCGGTAATGGCGATAACCTTTTCCATAGTGTATCGTGAATAGTGTTTTTTGAGAAGCTGGAACACGCAACGTTCATCCTGAAGTGTCATGTCGCGTTTTGGAATGCCGGTTTCATCCTTTTCAAGGGACCATACAGAGGCGTCATATGACCTCTTTGCGGGGTCATAGCCGGAAAACAGTCCATCGTCAAAATTATATTTCGGATTTACAATAAACGATGCATTGGTATAATTCCTGACATAAAATTCGTCGTAGAGGTTATTGTCGAGAATGTATTTGATCATGCCGCCAAGGAAAGCGATATCTGTCCCCGAGCGAAGTCTTACAAAGATATCCGCTTTTGCGGATGTTCGGGTGTATCGCGGATCAACGTGAATAAAGGTTGCTCCCTTTTCACGTGCGGCCTGTATCCATTTGAAGGATACGGGATGGTTTTCTGCAACATTGCCGCCCATGTTCAGGATAACGTCAGCATTCCTGAAATCAATATAATGGTTTGTCATTGCGCCACGTCCGAACGACTCTGCCAGAGCCGCTACAGTAGCGCTGTGTCATATTCGGGCCTGATGTTCAATATAGACAAGGCCCAGCGACCTCAGCATCTTTGAATATAGCCAGCATTCCTCATTGTCCATTGCGGCGCTTCCGACTGATGCTATGCCCATTGTCCTGTTAACTACCTTGCCATCGGTGTTTTTTTCAACAAAGGACTTGTCGCGGCTCTTTTTGATATTTGAGGCAATCCTGTCCATTGCCCAGTCCCAGCTCACCTCTTTCCATTTATTGCTGTTTGGGGCACGATAACGCACCTTTTTCAGGCGATTTTCATTAACGGCAATCTGGTAGGAAGCGCTGCCTTTTGCGCAGAGCGCTCCTTCGCTGATCGGGTGGTCAGGATCTCCCTCTGCATTGATAACATTGCCATTTTTGTCTGTGGAAACAAGAATGCCGCATCCAACAGAACAGAAGCAGCAGATAGTGGGAGTCTCTTTTGCGCCCTTGATTCGCAGTTCAGCCGCATATGCCCTTACAGGAGTCAGGTCAAACCCCAATTGGCTCATTGTTGCACCGGCAACTGCTGCGCTTGAGAACTTCAGAAAATCTCTTCTCGTAACTTCCATAAGCCCCCCTCTCGTCAAGATTAATACGAATCAGTAAAAATACAGTGTTAACAGATTGACAGAATTAACTCTCTTACTGAAACAGATTGGTATGAGAAAAATTCATAGAGTTATCTCCTGTATTCATCTATATAATATTCTTAGGGTAAAGTCAATAAAAATAATGCAAAACCAGCATGCTATAAAGCGTCCTTGGCTGTTGCCTGTATTACTTCCTTGATATTCCGGTCAATTGTCTTTGGCAGATAGGGTATGTCAATGTTCAGAAAGCCGGATGTTATCATGGAAACTGCATCGTCTTTGGATATACCCCTCGACATCAGATATTCGACCTGCTCTTCTGAAATCGGACCGATAGATGCCTCATGGGAGAGATGCGCCTTCATGGCCCCCTCTGAGACAAGTTGGGGAATGGCAATAATTTTTGAGCGCTTTGAAAAAACAATACCCCGGCAATCAAGATGGGCAAGACAATTCCCCTTTGTCTTTGCTACAAAGTCACCCCTTGCGCAAATCACACTTTCATCAGCCGCGATGGTGCGGGCAACTGACTCTCCTTTTGTATCAGTGCCTTCAAGAATAATCCGTGAGCCGAGGTCAATATATGAGTCTTTTAATCCATAAACGACTGTATTGAACTTCGCGGACGCCCTGTCTCCTTTCAGGTAAGCTGCAGGGAATGCCTGAATGGATTTAACCGGCTTCAGCATCACGTAGTTGCTGATGTATGATCCGTCTTCCTCAATGACTGTCCATGTCCGTGGTCTTACATGGAAATTATCCGCCCAGTTGTGAATCATGGTGAAAAATAACTTCCCACCCTTCTTAACATAGAATTCTGAAATTCCAAGATGTATTCCTTCAGCGTCATTTTTCGCGAGAGAACATCCGGTGATTACCTGGAGTTCCGCGCCTTCTTCAACAATGATGATATTGTGGACATTCTGGCTTACATAGTTCTCGGCAACAAGGAGACAGGCCTGGACAGGATATTCAAGTTTCTGGTTGGGGAAAACCCTGATGAAATACCCGTGGGTCATATTCAGCGCAACCTGCGCTGTATATTTATCCTGATCAACCGGTACAGCCTTCCAGTAATACTCATCCATCCAGTCATGCCGTTTTATTGCCTCGGTTGTGCTCATGATTTCAAGCTTGCCTTCATAGCGCTTGTTCAGTTTCTCGTAGACAACGGAATGATCCGTCTGGATGTATGAGCCGGAGCGGGATTCCTCTTTAAGGTTTATGCCGGCCATGACAGCAGCCTCTTTTTCATGCTGTGAAAGGCTGTCAAGGCTCTCTATTTTGCCGCGCTCGATATGCTCCTGATAACGGGTGAGGTCAATGTCATTTCCATACAGAGCCTTCTTGTCCTTTGCCTTTTCAGCCTTTTCCCTGAGTTCTTTAAGATATTCGCTGTTTATCGGCATACGGCGCACCTCCTGTACCCATGTTTTTTAATCTCAGCGAGGATGTCTCTGGGGTTCCCTCCGCACACGAGGTTCCCGTCAATAATGATATATCCCCTGTCCGCGTTGACATAGTCGAGGATATATCCGGTATGGGTGATGATAATTGCTCCTCTCTTGGGATCCTTTATCCTGTCGACTTTGCCTAAAAGGGTGTTGATTGATTCACCAACCAGGGCAATGTTTTCAAGATCAACGCCTGATTCCGGTTCGTCAATGAGGACAAGATCAGGCTTCTGCGCGATAAGCTGGAGGAGTTCCGAGCGTTTCATCTCTCCGCCTGAGAATCCGTCATTGAGCCCCCGTTCCATATGTCCTGTGAGCTTGAGAGCCTCCGCTATGCCGGATAGCTCTTCTTTTTTTATCCTGTCATTCCCAAGTATTTCAACCATTTTCTTCAGGGTAACTCCCCGAACGGTAGGAGGCCGCTGGAAGGAAATTCCCAGACCAAGCCGGGCCCGCTCATACACATCCAGATTAGTGATATCCACTCCCTTGAAATAGATTTTACCTTCATCAATTTTGTATCTTGGGAATCCCATGAGCGTCATGATAAATGAGGTCTTTCCTGCTCCGTTCGGCCCGAACAGCATGTGGACCTCGCCATAGTTCATGGAAAAATTCACCCCTTTAAGCACTTGCCTGTCACCCACGGACAGCCAGAGGTTTTCTACCTTCAGCATTTCCTTCATGATTTACCCCTCCCGTAAAAGAGCTTGTTTTTTATTGTATAACGAAACAAAATAAAAACAAACTTGTTCATCAAAGGCTTGATGACAAAACAGTAATTTGAATTACACTGCTAACAACCGGCTTGCGCAATAGACTCTAAGACAGGCAAGAACAGCGAGTTTGAGCCGGGAAGGGAGATTTTTTATGCAACGAAGCGACTATCAGCTGGTGATCCGGGACGTTCCGATTTTTCAGTGGGTATTTGGCATTATTTCCGCGGGCGTCGGCATTTTGGGCATCAATCAGGGAGGTCCGCCGGTTTTTGGGGGCATCTTTGCGTCTATTGGTGCTGGTTTTTTGCTTTTTAGCAGCGTTCTGACCATCACCGCAGACCGGATGACACTAACATTGAAGCTGGATTACCGCTCTGCATTGCGACACACATTGAAACATGTGCCTTTTGACGAGATTGCCGGCATCAATGTAGAGCGCAGTAGCGGCAGAAAGGGAGGTTTTACATACCGGCTGACTTTATTGCGCAAGGACGGACAGGTAATCCCGTTCCATTCGTACAGTTCCAGCGGCTGGAAGGGGAAGGAACGGATTGCAGGCAAACTACGCGAATTTCTCGGGATTCAGGATTCCAACCGCATCCCCGCCGGGATACTGCCCGTGGAGCTGTCGCAGCCAGCTGTAATTCACGAGACAAACGGCGTACATTGGCTAATTCAGCCAATGTTTACCGCCAGTTCTTCCGCTCCCACTGGAGCCCGCTGGCATTCGCCGGACTTTAAGACACCGGGTATTTTCCTGTTTGTGGCGCAGAAAGCCGAAGGGCAGCCGTCAGGAGGTTTTCTCGCGTCTCTGGGCAGCATGTTTATCCGGCAGGCCCTCTCGCTCCACGGTTTTTCGCCGGAGGATACAACCGGGCTGGAACAGGCCGTGACCCTGGATTTGCTTGAACCGGCGATCGAGCACCACTTTATGGCATACACCAATTCTCCCTCCTCGGCTCATCAGTTGCTGAATTCGAGGGTTGCCGCACAGCTTGCGGATTGGGCTGCGCGCTATCCGTTGAAACAGTTCCAAAGAAGACTGGGCGACGGCCAATTAATGACCCTTTTCGGGCCGAATGGCGTCTACCTGGCCACGCTTAACATGCAGCAGCCCAACCAGGCCCACGAACTAGTCTCGCTGGGAGTGGAACTGGTCAAAAGCCAGAGTGCCGGTTTTGGGGAAAAACTCCAGGGTCTGACTTGACAAATTTTATAGTCTTCAGCTTAGACGGAGAAATAGGGAATAAAGAAGCAATTGAACAGATTCGACAGGAAATAGAGCGACTGAAGAAATAAATCCCCGCCCGACAAATCGTACAATGGCTATTTGTGCACTTGCGTCTGACACCATGTATTTCTCTATAGCTTAAACGTCGAGCATGGCTCCTTAAAATTATTTTGGGGGATTTGTTCCTGTCCATACTTCCCCAGTATTTCTGATAATAATCTCATTATCTTCCATGTCTTTAACTAAAATATTTGTCATACGTTTTTCATCGCCCGGATCTATTCTAAAATCGACCTGCTTTATCCCCCATGCCTCGATTTGTATGGGCAATTTAATACGGTTCTCATAGCCACGGCCTCCAATAATACCGTTTTCTTCCCTAACATATAAATCAACTATAGCAGTTGGACGAGGACTTAAATTACGAAATAGAAGATTAATCTGAGTGCGATTATCTTCACTGCCCTCGTAAAATGTTTTCCGCTGTGAAACTTCTAAATTTGCTTTGATTTCTTCTTTTGATAGTTTTGATTGATGGTTATTGGCTTTGCTACCTTTTAGTTCTTCAATAGTTCCAATATTTATTTCAGGACTTTTTTCCGATAGTAAAGGTCTTTTTAATTGTTCCTTTAATATATGTAGTGAATCTTCTCTGCTTTTCAGATGAAACCCATATGGTATTGTAACAATAGAAATTAGACCACATATTGCACCAATTATTATCCATATATTCCCTGATATATTCATCCAACAAAATTATAACAAGATTTCTCAGTACAATGCTTAGAGCCGTTTAGTTATTTCTTTGAGTAAGTTATGGCAACCCCTCTCCAAATGAGCAAAAAAAGAGAAGGGCTTACGCCCTCCCCCAGTATTTCTGAAGCTCGGTATTATTTCCCGACGGATGGTACTGTGATGCCGTCCGATGCGTTTTCCTATTTCTCTCAGACTAATGCCATTTAGTTTAAAATGGCTTATCACATATCGGTTTTCTCTGCTAAGATGTGTGTAGGACATGATGGGTTCCTTTCTGTAGTGGAAGTTGGTCGTGCTTCTTCACGCTACCAGAATACCCATCTTGTCCTATTGTTTACTCCCCTGGCGTGTTTCAGACGGTGGTATCAATGAGATGGCCACAAGGGTGGTAAGTACGCCTTTCTCCAGCAGGACAAACCCTTTACAATCCCCATAGGCTTGCTTTATATTCATAACGATGGCTCCAACCTGTTTTATCCGCAACGCCTCCGGCTTTACGGATAAAACACTATACGCGTTGTACGTCAGATATAATCCGAAAATGTTAAACTATATCCGATGAAAGCCCCGCAAAAAACTATACATAAGATAATAAATGGTGATAGCCGGCAAATGAACCTTTTACCTGACAAATCGGTTCATTTGGTAATTACTTCGCCGCCATATTGGCAATTAAAAGACTACGGGACTGAAAATCAAATAGGCTTTCACGACAGCTATGAAAGTTATATAAATAATCTGAATCTCGTCTGGAAAGAATGTCATAGAGTATTACATCCAGGTTGTCGGCTTTGCATTAACATTGGAGACCAGTTTGCTCGATCAGTTTACTATGGTCGGTATAAAGTGATACCAATAAGAACAGAAATTATTAAATTCTGTGAATCAATTGGGTTCGACTATATGGGAGCAGTCATCTGGCAGAAAGTCACCACATGCAATACTACCGGTGGAGCTACGATAATGGGAAGTTTTCCATATCCCCGAAACGGCATTTTGAAACTTGATTATGAATTTATTCTTCTTTTCAAAAAACAGGGCATGCCGCCGGTGCCGACCAAGGAACAAAAAGAACTTTCAATAATGACAAAAGAAGACTGGAATACTTATTTTTCAGGCCACTGGTATTTTGCAGGTGCAAAGCAAGGCGGACACATTGCTATGTTCCCGGAAGAACTACCGTTGCGTTTGATTAAAATGTTTTCCTTTTCGGGTGAGACAGTCTTAGACCCGTTTCTAGGTAGCGGAACAACCTCTCTCGCTGCGCGGAATTCAGCTCGCAATTCAGTCGGATATGAAATCAATCCGGATTTCATTTCAACAGTCAAAATCAAGCTAAATGTTGGAGAATCCGATCTTACTGCCACAGAATATATTTTTCAAAAGGACAACATTAAGACAGACTTAAATAAAGAAATCGAACAGCTACCCTATATATTCAAAGACCCTCATAAACTTGATAAGAAGATTGATCCAAAAAAGCTGCAATTTGGCTCCAAAATTGATAAAGACAGCGGTGATAGAGAAATTTATTACTCCGTAAAAGAGGTTCTCAGTCCGGAGTTGGTGAAATTAGATAACGACTTGGTTGTACGTCTTATCGGCGTAAAAGAAAAAGAGTCTGCCAATGGACAAGCAATCCGGTTTCTGACAGAAAAGACAAGGGGCCAAAAAGTATTTATGAAATTCGACAATCAAAAATATGATGAGGCGAACAACCTTCTTTGTTATCTCTATCTAAGAAACAAGACCTTTATAAATGCCCATATAATCAAAGAAGGGTTAGCGAACGTTGACGGCTTGAGTGATTTTAGACACAAAAAGAAATTTATAGACCTGCAGAGGCATTAAATGGAAAAACCTCAAAGGTTTTCTATGGAATTCGGGAAAAAAGAAAAAGTCCTGAACTATGCCTGTCAAACCTACCAGTTATCAAGACCTAACAAAGTCGGTGCAGTGATGACCCTTATCAGGGAATGTCAGCCAAAAACAATTCAGGAATGGGAACAATGGTATTTTGCAAATGCATATACAGCCGCAAAGACACCGACTAAAATTACTCAGGAATGCTTGCGTGAACTGGGCGAACGCCTTTACGAGAAGATTACAGAAGTTGTTATTCCTGAATGGCAAGCAGCTTTCAGCCAACTGACGCTTCAGGATTGTATTGATTACATTTATAATCTCACAATAAATAGAACATTTGACGGGTTTCTTCGTGAGAAGTCCGTTGTTAATGACGGTTTAGCCAAAATATTTCCTGACATTATTTTTGAAGAATCAGACTCAGAACTTGACCATGCAGGAGATATTGACTATCTGGCCAAAATTGGCGATAGAGCATTCGGTATTCAAATCAAACCCGTAACTGCAAAAGCAAACTTCGGTAATTATTCTCCCTCAGAAAGAATGAAAGCCAGTTTTGCAGACTTTGTAGAACAATACGGTGGCAAGGTATTTATAGTCTTCAGCTTAGACGGAGAAATCGGGAATAAAGAAGTAATTGAACAGATTCGACAGGAAATAGAGCGACTGACGAAATAAATCCCCACCCGACAAATTGCTCAACGCCGATACTCATTCCGCTCCGCTTCTTTCGCACGGGGTTAGCCTGTTCGTTATGAGTAGAATAAAATGAATCTTAAAGTTTTGCCATATTTTTCAATAAGTTTTTCCATTATAAAAGGAGAGCTTCCTAACGTCCTGTATCAATAAAGAAATCGAATGTATCAAAATTCTTCAGCAGAAAATTGGCAGGCATATTGTTGGGACGGTAAAGGATAAACCGTGGAAAGTGGTGATTAAGAAATTGTAAAGTTAACAACAACTCATCATAGGAGACCACCCAAAAAAACGTTTCTCATCGAGATGTTCGTAATAATAGGAAGGCTATATAACTATTTCTTTCTTGACGCGGGCTGAGTCTTCTTGGCCATACCCTTTTTTGATTTTTTTAGACTTTTCTTGGGAGAGATCAAAATCTCTTTATAAAGTCTTCTCTCGTCATCGCTCAGGTAATCATCAAATCTGGTTAGAAACTCATCAGCAATATTCTTAGCATATACTATCTCGACTCTTTCTTGGGCTCCCTTTGCCACTTCCCAGCAAGCCTCAGCCAACTTGATTCTCGCATGTATAAAGTTGGGATACAGCTTTACAAGGTTATTCAAATATTCCAGTCGCTGTGGGGAAGACGCCAGGGTCAGACTTGCCTATTGACATTTAGACAGAACGATTAACCTCCATATCTGTTTAAATGCATGATGTGTCCTTTGAAAAGGCATCCTGAGAATATCTGTTTTTGACAAATCACTCCACAGGATGCGGCAAAGTATCTGCCTCTCCTGTAAGCTCCGCTTTTAATCAGCTGGTAAACAAACCCATGGCAGTGCTTGGGGAATTCGAATAACCCGGCAATTAATAAGCTTGACTTCCCAATGTCTTTATTGTCTAATTATTTTAAGGGGGCGTATTTAACAAAAGCTGTTTTTTGCCGGTACTGAATGCTTTGTCAATTTCATTACAGGGGACTTTAAGTTATCCGGATTAGAAGGAGGAAGGCCATGAAGAAAATAACCATTTTGCTTCTTATCATCACTCTTTGTCTGACAGGTTTGATAAAGGAAATCATTGCTGCAGGCGGCCCGCCACAGAAAAACGGAATTCTGCCTTCTTTCAGCCTCCAGACGCCGAAGGACGACTCTTTGAAACTGTATCTCGGGCTGAAGGGAGACGGGAGTTTTGCAGTTCCGCTGATAAAAGCCAGGATAGTTATAATCGAAATCTTCAGCATGTACTGTCCGTACTGTCAGAAAGAGGCGCCGAATATCAATGACCTTTATGCTTTGATTGAGAACGACCCCAAACTGAAAGGAAAGGTCAAGATTATCGGCATCGGAGCGGGAAATACGGCCTATGAAGTCGATACCTTCAGAAAGACATACTCAATACCTTTTCCGCTTTTTGCGGATGAGGACTTTTCTCTTCACAAGACCCTTGGCGAAGTAAGGACACCATACTTTATCGCAATCAATATAAAAAAGGACGGATCTCATAAGGTTGTCTATTCCGGGCTTGGCAGCATCAATGAACCCGGAAAGTTTCTGAACATCATCACCAGGCAGGCCGGAATAAAGTAGGAGGAACGGAAATGGACGCGAAATGGTTCAGGAGTTTAATTGCGGTTATCGGTTTTTTCATGGTGCCTGGTTTTATTGTTCAATCACATGCTGCTTCAGAGGCATATAAGGATGCGATTTATCAGCCGGGCATTCTCAAGCCGGTTGACAGCATATCAAAACTGAAGGCAGGGGACATTGCACCTGATTTCTCTCTGCCATCTGTATACGGTGAGCAGGTTTCAATAAGTCAATTCCTCGGTAAAAAGAATGTGGTCATTTCATTTGTGCCAGCCGCATGGACTCCTGTCTGCTCTGATCAATGGCCCGGCTACAATATTGTCAAAGACCTGTTCGATAAAAATGATGCAATCCTTCTCGGAATAACGGTTGACAATATCCCAACCCTTTATGCCTGGACAAAGCAGATGGGCAGGTTGTGGTTCCCTGTACTTTCTGATTTCTGGCCTCATGGAGCGGTCGCGGACAAGTATGGCGTATTGCGCTCTTCAGGGACGTCGGAAAGGGCATTGTTTATTATCGACAAGAAGGGGGTTGTCCGTTATGTGAATATACATGATATCAATAAAAGACCCCGTCTTGAGGTGCTCATCGGAGAGTTGGAGAAACTGAATAGATAACTTACTCTGAAATATAATGAATGCTATATTTCCCACCCTTTCTTCCCAAATCAAGACAAACTGCAACATATCTGATGCGAAATACTGGGGGGAATATTCAGTTTGCGGCCTTCTTCTAAGGTTAAGGGAGTTATTCCGGACAGAAAGCGGTATAAGGCCATGGGAGCAAATTCCGCACGGGGAAATCGGCAAATGGATTTCCGAACGTGAAGCCCTCTGGCGGGAGCTTAACCAACGGGACTTCAACTCTATTACCCTGAACGAAAATGCTTATGACCCATTTGACGCAGTATCCATTAATGCGGTATTGAAGAATGAAGGTCTTCTCTACGGTGCCGGCTACGGGCTTTATATGAAACCTTCCTTTTTCCTCGGTAGGATTTTATCAAGAGAAGTGATTGATGGATATGATGTCTGCATAACGGAACATGAATATGTTCAGGATCTCTCCGATTATCCTGCGCTGATGCAGGATTCGACTATATTTGTAAGAATGGATGCAGCACGGCGGCTCCTCTGGGGAAAATTTGATGAATTGCGGTCTAAGAAAACCCCTTGCACTCTTTCGTTTGCGTTCGCGCGATATGGGATAACACGCGAGGAAAAACCTTCTGAAGAAGCCGACTTCAAGCTTTCAAGCATTGCGTATTCAGAAGTGGAGGCATATATACGCCACGAAATTGGTGAGGCATATGAGGGGAAAAAGCTGGGGGAAGAATGGAAACTGCTTCTTGCAGAAACATCGGACCGGAAGTCTGAACGCCTCATCCGTGGGGTAAAGGACCTTTTATCAGATACTTCTGAGAAAGGAATGCTTAGGCATATCATTCAAAACCAGAGAGCAGGTTCCCTCGGATTTTATATTGTGTTCCTCGGAGGGTACAGAAAGCTCCTTTTCCCGGAAATAAGCACGGCGTTTCGGCAATTTCTTGAAACAGGGGAATGGGCACTTATTGAAGACGCACGGCGAGCCGGTTATGCCAAGGCAGGAGATTATGCGGAGCAAATGCTTTCTGCTCACCGGAACGGCTCGTTTGAAATCTGTGTTTCTGACTGTATGCAAAAACTGATGCGGCAGTGAAAAACGTCATTGCCTGTTCAATACAGTAAGGCCTTTGGTACATTAATAAACAAGCTGATGCAGGTTCCCCAATCCTGAACGAATCTCAGCTTGACAAGTATTGTAACATGTGTTATAAAGAAACATATGTTACATAATATTGAATGGTTACTTTTTTTCTACAGTGTTCCTTCCAGGCCTGTAAGGAACAGGGTTGCAATTTGGAGGAAACTTCATAAGGCCGGAGCCCTGCAATTTAAGGGGGCCGTTTATATACTGCCCTGTAATGAAGACCACAATGAACTTCTTGCATGGCTGGTCTCTGAGGTGGTATCCCTGAAGGGAGAAGCTTCTTTCATTCGAGTCGAGAAGACGGAAATGGAAAACAACCAGCAGATTATTGATTTGTTCAATGAACAAAGGGAGATCGCTTATCAACGTATTCTGAGAGAAATTGAAGATATTGAAAGAGAGCTGAGTAGTACCAAAATAGGAGTGGCTTCACAGTATAAGAAGAAACTTGCCAAACAAATCAGGAAAACCCATAGGGATTTTGAAGAAATAAAAAAAATAGACTTCTTTGTTTCTAAAACGGGACTGGAGGCAGGGACAAGAATAGATGGATTAGTCATGGCATTCAATGGTCTTTCAGGAGCTGAAATAGAAAAACATCCCGGCACGATGGCTGCATCCCTCATTGAAGACTATCAAAATAAAATATGGGTAACCCGTAAGAGACCTTTTGTGGACAGGTTTGCCTCAGCATGGCTCATAAGAAGGTTTATCGACGAAAACGCGGCGTTTTCCTTTATTGATGAAAATGACCTTGATAATATGGCTGAAGATGTCGTTCCTTTTGATATCCGCGGAGTCAGGTTTACCCATGCAGGCGATCAATGCACCTTCGAGGTTTTGATGAAGTCGTTCAATCTGAAAGATAAAGCTCTTAGAAAGATAGCAGAAATCGTTCATGAGCTTGATGTGAAGGACAATAAATTCAGGACTTCTGAAGCAAAAGGCATCGAGGACATCCTTTTTGGAATTAGAAAAACAGCAAAATGTGATCATGAAGCCCTTGGAAAAGGAATGGCAATTTTTGAGATGCTCTATATCTCAAAGGCTTAAATAAGAAAGGAGTACGCGTATGAAAAGCCTCCTGAATGTCTTTTCTAAAAAAGAGGCCTGCCTGCTTCTTACCAACCTGCAGGGAGCGCATGTGCGGAAATATCAGTCCTTCATGGATTTCCTGAAGCACAACAACAATGCTCTCAAGGGCATTGCCGATATGGAGCAGATTTTTTACAGCGGCAGACCTTTTAGCCTTCCCTTCATAAATACGAAATATAAAAGGCTGCTTGAATCAGTAACCGGCGTCATAGAATCTCTGGAAGCCTTGTCAGGCCAGCAATTCCCATCATTGAACAGCAGGAAACATGAAATAGACAGAGTGCTTGAAGAAGAATTGAGGCCTGCCTACCAATATGCAACACATGATCTTGTGCTCAGCTTTGAGGATGTTACTCATGAGTTGAAAAAAATGGTCGGTGCAAAGGCAGGCCATCTCGCTTTTATCAAAAACTCCCTTGGATTGCCTGTACCTGACGGTTTTGCAATAACCGCATTTTCCTTTGAAAGGTTTATAGAGGCAAACACACTTTCCGGGCAGATAGAAGATGCGCTTTCGGGATTGTCTCCAGATTTCACAGCGAACCTGGAATCCATAAGCAAGGAACTGAGAACTCTCATAATGACTTCCGAGGTCCCTCATGATGTTGTTGAAGATATTATGAAGGCATATCGTGCACTTGAGGCGAAAACGCGGAAAGGTGTCCGGATTTCGATGAGAAGCAGCGCTATTGGTGAAGATACAGAGGCAACCTTTGCTGGACAATATGATACCGTGCTGAATGTCACGGAAGAGAATATTATTAATTCCTATAAGACAGTAATTGCAAGCAAGTACTCACCAAGAGCTATTTCATACAGACTGCATTACGGACTCGACGACCAGGAAACGCCCATGTGCGTCGCCGGGGTTACAATGATTGATTCAATTGCAAGCGGAGTTGTTTACACCGGTGATGATTCAGCTGACGATTCCAATTTTATGAAGATTAGTTCCATATGGGGACTCGGTGAACATCTTGTGGACGGCAGCGCCTCGCCGGATATTTTCCTGGTAGACAAGCGGAACAAGTCTATCATAAAAAAAGAAATAAACAGAAAGGACCACCGCCTTGTCACATTTGATACCGGAGGTACGAGACTGGAGGAAATACCTGAAGGTGAAAAAGAAATAGCTTCACTCTCAGATGATGCCGTTATGCGACTTGCTGATATTTCCCTGTCGCTCGAAAATGCCTTCGGAAGTCCGCAGGACATTGAATGGGCTCTTGACAAGAAAGGAAGCCTGTTCATTTTGCAATCACGCCCCATCGGTCAGGGGGAAAAGGCCCCTGAAGAAGAAAAGCAGATAGATCTCACGGGATATCAGGTTCTCCTTTCAAGCGGTCAGAATGCTTCTCCTGGAGCAGCTGCAGGCAGGGCTTTTATCATGAAAGAAGGGTTTGATGCCAAAGATATTCCTGAAAAAAGCATCCTTGTTGCAAAAACTGCTTCACCGGATTATGCGAAGCTGATGTCAAAAATTAAAGGCATAATAACTGATATCGGCAGCGTTACAAGTCATCTTTCCTCTGTAGCCCGTGAATTTGGGATACCGGTCATCGTAGATACAAAGAATGCAACGACTGTTCTTCAGGATGGTGAGATGATAACGATGTCCGCTGTTTCTACATCCGTCTATAAAGGGATTATAGAAGAGTTGGCTGGAGGGACAAGACCAACAGGGAAACTGGTTTTTGGAAGTCCTGTCCAGAGGAGAATGCGGAGCATCCTCGACAGGATATCTCCGTTGAACCTTACCGACACGCAATCGCCCTCTTTTTCTCCTGAAGGGTGCAAGACGCTCCATGACATTATACGCTTCACACATGAAACAGCTGTAAAGGAGATGTTTGGTCTTACTGAAGAAACTGAAGAAATACGCTCAATTAAACTTACTGCCTCAATTCCCTTAACGCTTCATCTTATTGATGTTGGAGGAGGGCTTCAACAGGGATTGACCACATGTCATGTCGTTACACCGGAACATATAGAGTCTCTTCCAATGAAAGCTGTCTGGAAGGGATTTACGCACCCCGGGATAACCTGGTCTGGTGCAATAGGTGTGGATATGAAGAAATTCGTAACACTCTTTGCCACAAGCCTTACCTCTGAAGCAAAAGAAGAGCCGGGCGGCACCAGTTATGCGATCATTTCCGGAGAATACATGAACCTCAGCGCAAAGTTCGGCTATCATTTCGCTACCATTGATAGCCTGTGCAGCGAAAACAGCAACCAGAATTACATCTCCATGCAGTTCGCGGGCGGAGCAGGCGACTACTACGGCAAATCCCTGCGTATTTCTTACCTCGGTAATGTGCTCAAAAGACTGGGATTTCAGGTCTCATTCAAAGGAGATCTGCTTGAAGCCTTTCTTACAGGCTATGACAGACCCTCGATGGAAGAGAAACTTGATCAGATGGGAAGACTTCTTGCCTCATCGCGGCTTCTGGATATGGCGTTGTCGAACCAGCATGACATAGAGGTCTTTACGGATTCATTCTTCAGAGGAGAATATGATTTTCTGTCACCAAAGAGAGATGATCAGCCGCAAGACTTTTATGTTCATAACGGATACTGGAAACGTTCCATTGAAGACGGTCATGTCTATTGTGTGCAGGACGGCTCTAAATCCGGCTTTGCCCTATCTTCTGGGATTGCAGGAGTCGCAGGGAAGTTTCTTGGGGCATCAGTGCAGGAGTTTCTCGATAATATCGAAGCATATTACTACTTTCCACTTGCAATCGCAAAAAACAGTGATATGGGAGACGGGGTAATACGCGCAGAGATAAAGGCAACAGGAGGACATATTGACAGGGCCGGGGGGATAGCTTTTGGAATCCGGAACGCAGGAAATTACTTTGTTATAAGAATAAACGCCCTTGAGGACAACGTTATCCTGTTCGAATATAAAGAGCGCAAGAGATATCAACGTGTCAGCGTGACTGAGACAATAGAATCACAGAAATGGTATGGGCTTTCAGTTGAGATCAGAGGCAAAGATATCAAAGGGTATCTCGACGGCAAGATGGTTTTGGAATACACAGCAGAAAAACCAGTGAAGGGTCTTGTCGGATTATGGACGAAGGCAGATTCAGTGACATATTTTGATCAACTGACTATAAAAACTGATGCAGGAGAGAAAAGCATCGCTTTCTAAAAAACAGGAGGACACTATGCCGCCGGTAGAAAAACATTTGAAAATAAGTTCTGAAAGAACAGGGAATGATTTCAGGGAAGTCCATGAATGGATCGATGACCCTGAAAAGAAGGCAGAGAGACATGACATAACAAAAATCCATGAATACGGAAAAATGATTGAGGAGAAATACGGCGAAAAGGCTCTGCAGGAATATATCCAGCATATTCACGATGATGTGAAGGCAAAGTTTGATCACATTATCCATGATTTCGAAAAGGCCATAAAAGACACGCTCACATATTTCGGAGTGAAAGAGAGGTAAGATATGGATTACAAAATTCAGGAATCGGATGTATGGCTGCTTAGAAAAGCGGGCGTACCGGAAGAAGATATCCAACACTGTGTAAAAGTCGCTGAAAAGGCCCTTGAAATTGCGAGAAGGACAAGGACAAAACTTGATATGAAGCTGATCGGGAGGAGCGCCTTGTTTCATGACCTCGGGAAGGCCCAGACACATGCTATTGAACACGGGATGATTGGGGCTGAAATAGGAAAGGATTTGGGGCTTCCAAAGGCAATAACCGATATCATGGAAAAGCATATAAGGGGTGGTCTTTCAGAGGAAGAGGCAAAGGAGCTTGGGTTGCCTGTTAAGGATTATACACTGAAGACTCTGGAGGAGAAGATTGTTATTTATGCGGACAGACTTGTGGATATTATTACTGACGGGATAGTTGATATCGGCGGTAATGAACTTGAAGCAGAGCACAGATTTGGCAAAATCCTGGAAGAGAATCCGAAATATGGCAAGAACTATAAAACCCTTCAGCGGTATCTCGGATATCATCAGGAGATACAGGAGTTAATCAAAAAGGCAGGAGGATAAATCTTTAATCCCTTTGAATCTGAGGAGGTATACATATGAATAGAACAATAACACCGCAGGCATTTAAGGAACATCTTGAGAAAGATAAAAATTTACTGGTCTTCGATGTGCGAAGGGATACCGATTATCAGGCAGACAAGGAGATGATTCCCGGCGCAGTTAAGCGAAATCCTGAACAGGTAGAAGAGTGGGCAGAGGAAATAACAAAAGACAAAGATGTTGTCGTGTATTGCATTCGGGGTGGTTCAGTCAGCAACTCTGTTGTCGACAAACTTCTTGCCACTGGAATCAGTGCCCGATATATCGAAGGCGGATGGGAAGCATATAAGAAGTCTCTAACTGATTGAAAGAATTCAGGAGAATAGCATATGAAATGGATAACACGGGAAAAAGTTAAGGTGGACAGGGTCGCCTGTCCCTGGCTTATAAAGAAGTTTATTGACCAGGATGCAGAGTTTATTTTTGTTCCTGGAGACAAAGTCATGGAGATAGCTGAAAGAGAAAAAGCTATCCCCTATGATGTCCCTGGTGTCGAATTGGGGCATCATGAAGGAAAGTGTAGTTTTGAAGCGATTATTACAAAATATGCGATTAAGGATCCAGCCGTTAAGATGGTTGCAGAAATTGTCCATGGAGCTGATGTGAAGCAGGATATTTATGGCCGTCCAGAAGCTCCTGGGCTAAAGGCAATTGCTGAGGGATTCAGGGCACTTAACCTGAAAGATGACCATGAGATACTGGAAAAAGAGTTTATCGTCTATGATGCTCTCTATGCATGTTGCAATGAACTGATACAGAAAGGCCAGAGATAAAATGGGGAACATATGGAAAACAATCAAAATACAACTAATGTGCCTCATGAGTCATATCTGCGCCTTTTTCTCCGTTTCCTTCGCTTTGGATTATTAGCATGGGGTGGCCCGGTAGCTCAGATCGCGATGATCCGTCAGGAACTTGTTGAGGAGGAAAAGTGGATACTCAATACGCGGTTTAACCGTGTGCTGGCGGTATATCAGGCGCTCCCCGGACCAGAAGCGCATGAGATGTGCGTGTACTTTGGAATGCTTTCACGAGGAAGATTAGGAGGATTCCTTGCAGGCCTCGGTTTTATGCTGCCAGGGTTTCTTCTTATGTTTGCCCTTTCCTGGTTTTATCTAAAATATGGACTCAATTCACCGTTTTTTGCTGCCTTCTTTTTTGGATGTCAGGCTGCAGTAGGAGCCCTCATCCTGCGTGCAGTGCATCGCATTGGAGGGCATGCCCTTCTTGATCGATCATTATGGGGCATAGCAATCGTATCCGGGATCAGTGCATTGTTAGGAGCACATTTTCTCGTCATACTTATTCTCGCCGGAATTGCATATGTTCTCTTAAAGAGAAGCTATTACATCCCTGCATTAATCATCGGCGTTATTCTCATCGCAGGATCAGTTTTCTATTCTATGAATGTATTGAACCTCGGTATTGTAGCTAAAACAGCAGCTCATACCATTACAGCATCTGGGTCAACATCACTTCTTTCTCTCTTCTATTCAGGGCTGAGAAGCGGCCTCCTCACATTCGGAGGAGCCTACACCGTAATTCCGTACCTACAGCATGATGCAGTTGAGATAGGCAAATGGATGACTAACCAGCAATTCCTCGACGGACTTGCCCTCTCAGGAATCCTTCCTGCTCCGCTTATTATTTTTGCTACTTTTGTAGGTTATATAGGAGGTGGCACATTTGGTGCTCTTGCGCTTACCATTGGGATTTTTGCTCCTGCCTTCTCTTTCACCCTTGTAGGGCACAAATATCTTGAAAAAGCGGTTGAGAATAAGGCATTGCATGTATTCAATGACGGCATTACCGCAGGAGTTGTAGGTCTCATTGCCGCAACCTCTGTCAGTTTACTAAAGGCAGGGATTACCAATATATATGCGTTAGGAATTTTTCTTTTATCCATATTCCTTGTCTATCGCTGGAAGTCAAAATATGCTGTTGTTGGTATTGTGTTCAGTGCGGGAATTATTGCACTGTTTGTTAAGTATCTGGGACTGCTTCAGTAAGGAATATATGACACAAAAAAAGCATGAAAGGAGGATGTATCGATGATTGCCAAAATGAAGCTTCTATTTGTTGTATCAGTTCTTGCCTTGTTATGTTTTCCTGTGTATGTCCGGTCTGCTGAAGTTGAAAAAGGGAGTCGTGCATATGTGGGCTCTGAAACATGCAAATACTGCCACCAGCAATATTTTGACGGCTGGAAAAAAACGCTTCACAGCAGGATGGAGCAGCAAGTCATCAAGGAAGGTCCCGGCAAGACGGTGCTGGGTGATTTTTCCATTGCCAACCCCAATCTGACATTCACATTGAATGATGTAAATATGCTTGTCGGAAGCAGGTTCAAACAACGCTATGCAAAAAAGATCGACGATGAATATTATCTTCTCCCCGCCCAGTGGAGCATTCAGCCAAAAGAGTGGGTCCAGTACAAACCAAAGAAGGATTGGTGGGCTGCTGCAGGGATTTATCCCGAAGACTGGGACAAACGCCCATATTCTAAACTATGCAGGGGATGCCATTCAACGGGCATGGATGTGAAAACAGGTAAGCCTGCCGAATCAAACATTGCCTGTGAAGCATGCCATGGTCCCGGAAGCCTCCATGTAGAAAATGGCGGTAAGGGACATATCGTTAATCCGGTTAAACTCAGTCTTGAAAGGGGTGCAATGGTCTGTTTCCGGTGCCATATGAGCGGACGCCCTCCCAAGGGAGATTTTGAGAAATACGCCTGGGCTGTTGGATATCTGCCCGGGGAGGATTTAAAGCAATTCTGGGTTTATGACAAACCTAAGGGTGAAAATTCCTATGAGTTATGGGCCGGAGGATTTGCAGCAAAAAACCGTGTTCAGGGGAATACCTTTGTGCAAAGTAAAATGCATCAGAAGGGGATGACCTGTTTCACTTGTCATGACCCGCACAGCAGTCGTAATACTACTTCTCTAATAAAATCAGGGGATACAAACTCCCTCTGTTTAGTCTGCCATGGTGAAAACTCTCCTCAAGCAGTGTACAGGGTTTCGATTTCAGAGCATACCCATCACAAAGCTGACAGCACCGGCAGTAGATGTATTGAATGTCACGGGTCTAAAACAGGAGTAAACGCTGTTAAGTGGGATTCACGGGATCATACCTTTAAATTTGTATCGCCTGCAGAAACGAACAAGTCGGGTACGCCGAATGCTTGTACAAATTGCCACAAAGATAAAGATAAAACACCTGAATGGGCACAAAAGACAGTAGCTGAATGGTCATCGAAATGATGTAGGATAAACTTCTTGGTCGCATGAAATCTTCTCCTTTCAAAATGCTTTGCGGCACAGGGCTTTTCGCAATCTTCAGCTCGACGATATCGAAAAGCCCTGTGCTTCCCCTGTTTGCGACACATCTCGGCGCCGGTCCATCCGAAGTCGGTCTTATTGCAGCGGTCTCCGCCTTAATGGGTGTTGTATTCAGCATTCCGGCGGGAATGCTTTCGGACAAGCTGGGCAGGAAAAATATGCTTCTCTTCTCGGCTGTCATCTTTGCTTCGGCGCCATTTCTTTATCTCCTGGTCAACAATCTCTGGCAGCTTGCCCTCGTGAGATTCTATCATGGTATGGCTACTGCCGCGTTTATCCCTGTCGCGATGGCCTTGGTTTCGGACCTCTTCCATAAAGAACGGGGTGAGAAAATGGGTTGGTTTTCAACATCAACCCTTATCGGACGATTTGTGGCTCCGATTGTTGGGGGCGCAATCATTGGCTCCATTGTCTTTAACCCCGGGCTGAGCTTCAAGGCTGTCTATCTTGCCTGTGGTGTCTCCGGGGTGATAGCTCTCCTGCTGATCCTCAGAATTCCCGATCCTCAGGAAGAAACAAGAAGACACCGGTCATGGAAAGAGACCATGATGATTTTCAGGACGGTTGCAACAAAGAAACCGATTCTTATTGCCAGCGCAGTGGAAGCCTCGGTCCTCTTCGCGTACGGGACATTCGAAACATTTCTCCCTCTTTATGCGCTTCAGAAAAAGCTTACCGCTTATGAAGTCGGGATTTTCCTGTCTTCTCAGGTTCTCACCCTTGCGCTAATGAAACCTGTAATGGGTAAGTTCTCCGACAGGCATGGAAGAAAACCACAAATATTTGCGGGCGCACTTATGGGGGGGGTATGTATAGGAAGTTTCTCGTCCTTTTCTTCTTTCCTGCCGCTTTTTTCGCTGAGCATCCTGTTCGGGCTGAGTATTTCGGTGGTAACCTCTGCAACAGCTGCGCTAATTGCCGATCTGAGTGAACGAACTACTCACGGCTCAGCCATGGGTATGCTCGGGTCTGTAATGGATATAGGACATACAACAGGGCCGCTGATAGCCGGTATGATGGCAGCATATTACGGGATTGATGTTGCTTTTTTAACGGCTTCTATTATTCTTCTGTCTGCGGCGTTCGGATTCCTGACGCTGATAAAGTTACGCTAACCCAATCACGGTCAATAAGTAATTAAGGCAGTGTCTTCCCTGTAATAACCCTTATGATATCGTTATAAACGGCAAAAGCCATAATGGAGAGAAGTAACGCAAGACCTACCCTCTGGGCAACCGCAACTATCTTTTCACTGACGGGTTTTCTCCTGATTGCCTCTATGCCGAGAAAAAGGATATGACCTCCATCAAGAATAGGAATTGGCAGCAGGTTCAGGATGCCGAGGTTAATGTTTATTATAGCCATGAAAACAAAGAAATCCATGAACCCCTTTGACGCCTGCTCCCCTGCCATCTGAACAATCAGGATAGGTCCTCCAAGGGTATTCACAGGTACCACCCTCTGTATCAGCTTAACGAGCGAAAGGATCGTAAGGGCAGATATATCAAGTGTCCGGATAATTGCATTATTGACTGCAGTGCCTAACCCCTCTTTCCTGATAACGGTATTGCCTGATGGGGTTATGCCGATAAGTCCGACTTCGCTATCCTGTCCGAAAATATCTTTAAGTTTCTTTTTTTCAGGCACTACAGTAATCTCCAGAATCTCATTCTGCCTTTTGACTTTCAAATGAAGAGTTTTTCCCGGGCTGCCATGAATAATATCCGTCATTTCGTCCCACTGTGCAATGGAGGTGTTATTTATCGAAATGATGGCGTCTCCCTTGATAAGTCCAGCTTTTTCTGCCGGAGAGTTTTGAGTTACAGAGCCTGTTTCCGGGAGCAGAACAGGGAGACCGTTCAGAAAGACAAAGAAAAAGATAATAACAGCAAACAGCATATTGAACAAAGGCCCTGAGAAAACAATCAGAAACCTTTTCCAGACCGGTTGCTGGTTATAGGAAAACTTCTTTTCGTCCTCTGTGAGTTCATCGCCTTGTTCTTCCCCAAGCATTTTCACATATCCGCCAAGTGGAATCGATGAGAGGAGATATTCGGTATGGCCGTATGTCTTTCCAATAATCTTCGGGCCGAATCCGAGTGAGAATTTCAGTACCCGGACTCCCAGAGCCTTTGCAGCAAGGAAATGTCCCAGTTCATGGATGAAAATGATTATACCAAGGAGTATGATGGCTGAAAGAAAGGTCATTGTCTTATTAGGTCTCCTGCGGTTTCCCGTGCCCATCTGTCTGCTTCCAGAATGGCGGGCAGTTCTGTATCCGGCATTACTGTGTGTTTATCCATGGTCTTTCTTATGACGGAGGGAATTTCTGAAAACCTTATTGCGCCGCAGAGGAATGCGTCTACCGCCACTTCGTTAGCCGCATTGAGTACCGAGGGCATGGTTCCGCCAGCTTCTAGGGCCATGTACGCATAGGAAAGGCATGGGAAGACATCATGATTAGGTTTCCTGAATGTCAGAGTACTGATGCTGCTGAGATCAAGAGGGCGGAGTATGTCCCGGAGCCTCTCAGGATATGACATCGCATAGGCAATCGGTCCTTTCATGTCAGGTATGGAAAGCTGTGCCATGCAGCATCCGTCTTTGAATTCAACCATTGAATGGACGATGCTCTGCGGATGGATAAGCACATCTATCCTGTCCGGAGGGATACAAAAGAGGTGATGCGCCTCGATTACCTCAAGCCCCTTGTTCATCAGTGTCGCGGAGTCAATCGTGATTTTTTTCCCCATGTTCCATTTTGGATGTCTCAGCGCTTCTTCAGGGGTTATGGATTCCATGTTTTTCCCATCACTATCAGCAAATGGCCCGCCGGAAGCCGTCAGGATAATCCTGCTTACGTCAGACCGAATGTATCCCTCAATACACTGAAATACAGCACTGTGCTCACTGTCAACGGGCAGAATCTGAACTCCGCAGCGCTGGGATTCGGCAGTTACGATTTTTCCTGCCATCACCATAGTCTCCTTGTTTGCGAGTCCGATAGTCTTTCCTGAGCGTATGGCTGAAACCGTTGGGACAAGCCCGGCTGCTCCGACTATAGCTGACAGTACGAAATCGGAATCACTGTACATTGCAACCTGGGCAACTCCTTCATCCCCTGACAGAATCTCCGGAACGGCAAGTCCGATTCTTCTGCGAAGCTCAACTGCTGCTGATTCATCGGCAACCGCAACCATTTGAGGGGAAAAAGCCATTATCTGTTCTTGAAGCAGGTCTATATTTCTGCCGGCTGTCATGGCAACAACTCTGAACAGTTCCCGGTTACTGGATACGATATCAAGGGCGCTTTTTCCGATCGAGCCGGTTGAGCCTAGAATAGTTAATCGTTTCATGGTTTTCCCAGGAATTGAAGTGACCAGTATAACACTGGCGCGGTGAAGAGCATACTGTCAGCCTTATCAAGCATACCGCCGTGTCCTGGGATTAAAATGCCGGAATCCTTGACCCCTGCATCCCTTTTAAACATTGATTCAATAAGGTCGCCGATTATTGAAGTGATTCCGGATAGAATGCCAATGGCCACCGCCGCAACGGGAGAAAGACCGGGTATAAGCAATACTTTAAAGAGCATGGCACCAATAACTCCACCTGCTACTGATCCGAAAGCACCGGCAACTGTCTTGTTCGGGCTGACCTCGGCGTAGAGCTTCCGCCTGCCGATCGCCTTTCCGAAATAGTAAGCCATGGAATCTGATCCCCATACGGTTGCATACAAAAAAACGATCCACTCCGGGCCAATCTCCCGGAGGCGTATCTGATAAATCAGCAATCCTGGTATATACAGCAAACCGACGATTGCAGGTGCAACATCCGTCAAAGAAGAAACAGGTGTTTTCCGTGAGAACAATCTGACTGCCATCAGTATCGCAACAGAAATAACTGCTGCGTCAATGAGCAGGCTGCTTTTAAAAAAAGATATGGAAAGTATTGCCAGTCCGCAAATAATCCCGGTATAGAACAACATTCCTCTGACATGGTACATTGAATAGAACTCTGCAACCCCAATAACCATTAGTATTGAAAGAAGCGCGAAAAAAAACCCGGACTGCAGGTACATTACAAAGGAATAGAGCAGAGGAAGAAGAATAAGGGCAACAATCAGACGTTTAAGGTGCATGGATACCTGCCGGGACTGCACCGAATCTTCTCTCTCTGCGCTGATAATCCTGTACTGCCAGCAGGAATTCATCCTTAGAGAAATCAGGCCAAAGGGTATCGGTAAAATAGAGTTCGGAATACGCTCCCTGCCAGAGCATGAAATTGCTGATTCTCATTTCACCGCTTGTCCGTATAATAAGGTCGGGGGCCTGAAGTCCTGCTGTATCAAGGCACTGGCTGAAGGATTCTTCGGTAACTTCTTCAGGGCTTACGCCGGTTTGCATAAACTTTTTTACCGCCCTGATAATCTCATTCCTTCCGCCATAGCTCAGCGCCGCAACAAGCGTCATCCCAGGGTTAAGTGCGGTCTTTTCTTCAACTTCCCTGATAATGTCCTGAACCGTATCGGGCAATCTCTCTCTTTCTCCAATTGTTTTGAATACAATTCCCTTTTCCATGAATTCCTTCATTTCATTGCGGAGATAGAACTCGAGAATTTTCATCAGGGCCATTATCTCAAGGGACGGCCTCTGCCAGTTTTCAATGGAAAATGCATATAGGGTCAGGACCCGGATGCCAAGCTCGGATGCCGCCCGAGAGACCTCCTTTGTGCGTTCAGCCCCCCGCCGGTGCCCCTCAATTCGCGGAAGTCCCCGCAACTCTGCCCATCGTCCGTTTCCGTCCATAATAATGCCGATATGCTTTGGTATCCGTCCTGAGGACTGCACCACTTCCTCCTTTACTTTCCCTGAATGGAGAAGATATTCAGTACGGCCCGGGAAGGACTTTCACCCCTAAAGATATTCCCGGGGCTAAATCCCAACAGAGGGCTGGTCAATACCATTATCCTGTCATCAAGAACAGCAAAATCCAAAGCTGAACCTTTCAATCCGTCAACCAGAACATCATCTCCCATATCATGGCCATTCCACTTCAATCTCCGGATTTGCGAGCTTTTATATCCAAACCCCATGGCCATTTCGGCAAGTGGTATTCTTGAGAGATACAATATATCACCTTTTCTGCCTATAAGTCTGTCTTTCATTGCCCATTCACCTGCCTCAATCAGGGATGTGGATGTTGATTTCTGAAACACTGTAATAAAACCGCCGGCAGATGCCTTGCTCCTCCATATTCGTTCGTCTTTGTTGTCATAGAGATTAAGAAAACCCTTATTATCATATGCAAGGACGGGTCTGCCCTGGCGCATATCTTGGAATGGCAAAAAATCGTAGATGCCGACACCTGTGGGCAATTTGACCGTACCGCTTTTCTTGTATTCCCCGTTCCACAGGAAAGAAGCAATTTCTCCGGAAAAACCTTCACTTTCATCATAACTCTGTGCTAACAGTCCGTTATCCAGTTTTCTGAGAAAACCATTATCCTGATAGAGGAGGGAAAACCCTGTGCCGTTGAATTCATAGATAAATGAGATGATTTCGCCTTTCCTCATGGATGTAATAACTACCTCATCCCTGCCGTTCCTGTTCAGGTCGATAACGTCAAGCCAAAGGTAGTCGTCATTCATGGTTCCTGTTATCTCAGCTCCGTTCAGGGCAGGGTAAAGGGTTACTCCGGGAACAAAAAATTTCACTCCTCTTGCGGTTGCTATAACCAGTTCTGTTTTGCCGTCACCGTCCAAATCCCCTGTAGCTATCAGTCGCCCGCTGAACGGGAGATCTATCCGGAGCAGAGCGGTGTCTACCTGAGGAGAAAGGAAGTCTTCATCCTTTTTTAGTTCAATATCAGAAATCGCGTCTGTTTTTATTTTCATCTCAGCAAACAGCTTTCCGTCCGTGACCCAATAAAGCCTTTGTCTGATATTTCCAGATGCATTTGCGCTTTCTGTGGTCAGTAGCAAAACAACGTCGGCATTTCTCAGTTTTGCCTCCTCAATAATACTTGAGGGGTTATCAGGAACACGGTTTGTGTCGATTATTGAAAATCGTCCTGTTTCCCTGAGTCCCTGGTAATAGCTGTCAGCTACCCGCCAATCAATATCCCGCGACTGGCAGAAGAGCAGGTTTATTTTTATCTCTGATATCCTGACCTTATCCCAGGCAAGTGCCTCGCCGGAAATGATTTCTCCGACAGATGAATCACCTTCAACAGCTGTTACTTCAACTGTACCAACGGCAGCTTCGATATTGCCCAGGAGTTCTTTTGTTACAGGGTGTATAAAGGGTGCGCCTTCTCTCAGAACCGCATATCTCATGCCTGGATGAACTGCATCCTTTGCGCCAAGATTTAGGATAACCCTTTTGCCTTCAATGCTTATAATCCTGCCTGTCATGGGCCTGAAGAATGAAACAGTTTTATCGCTGAGTCCAAGAAGCCGGGAATCTTCTCCGATAGCAGATTCGGGAGTAACAGAAAGAAAAAACAATGCAAATAGTGGGAAAAGCAGATAAATTATATCATGAATTCCTTTGTGTCCGTTCCTGTGACCGGGTACGTATGTTTTTCTGTTCTGGGCCATCTTTTCTATTCCAGGAAACGGATGGCAAACCCGGTTGAATGCTTTCCGTTCAGGTTCAGTCTTTTTGCAAAAAGAAAACATGTTCCCTGGTACAGCCTTTCCATTCCCTGTTCGGACATGGAAATGGTTTCAACAGGATAATGCCAGAGGTCTGTTTCCTCATCAAACTCGAAGGCTACCGAAAGATTCAAAAAATCATATCGGAGAAGGAATTCCCGAATACCGTCATGCACTTCCCTGCTCCTTATCGGGACATCTTTACCGCCGCATACAATTGAAGCCTCAGGAGAACCCAGAAGGGATATATTGAATTCAGTAGCAAAGATACCTGAAAAACTGCCTTCAATAGTATGACGCACTTGTATTTCTTTTGTTTTGGCAATCCGAATTGTTTTTTCCACACTCACAGGATTGCCGAGGACAGTCCCATTTCTCGCAAGCCTTACATTTATCCCTTTGCTGTTTTTGGATGTTCTGATGGCATAATCGCCTTTTATGAAATCACCAAGTTCCGTATACTCAGACCGCATTACCTGCTCAAGGCTTGTTGTTTCCGTGAAAAAACGATCAATAAGGGAGGCGCGCCGGTAATTATCATATACTACATGCTTTTTTATATCCGCTTCTTTCAAGCGAATCTGGTCATGGATTGTCTTTGTCTGACCGTTGTCTGATGATACCGCATGCAGGATCTTTTCATGGTAAGCCTCCGACCTTCTCGAAAGGATATCAAGGATGTTAACAGCTTTTTCCTTCAGGGACAATTCGAGAAGGCTGCCGCCCTGTTCCGAAAAAGAAAGGGCAAAATCCGGTGTGCTGACAGAAACCTCATCCCGTCCGTCACAATCAAAGTCGGACCGTTCAACAGCAATATTTTTCTTGAGAATATCTTCAGCTTCGCGTTCTGCTGTTAAAAGATGCCGGTACAGGGACGATCTGAGGTGCGGGAGATAGAGTCCTCCAAAGATACCATGCCAGTATGCGTCATTGCACTGACCTTTCCAGAGTTCATGCAGCAACGCATTTGCAGCGCGGAGTTCCGGCTTTGTTATATTTCTTTTACCCTGCATTTTGTCTGTTGCTTCATGAACGATTTTGCTTATCTGAAGCATTCTTTTATGGATATGATTTGATTCCTGGTATTTCGCAAAAAAGGACCTCCAGATTCCTCCCCTGAGCAGGCCTTTCGCAGAATCACCCAAAATAAGCTGCATCTTGTCCAGTACATGTTCATATTCGATGGTGCCTTCGCAGGGCAAAGCCCATTCACCCATCTCGCGGTACGACGCAGCAGGGAGGTAAACCCTTCCGGAAGGCGGGAACTCATGGAAATACTCTTTGAAGGTTGTCGTTTGTACCCAGGTCTCATTAGCGGTAAGCGAACGGAAAAATCTGTTGAGCCACCCGTCTTCATAACAGTGTTTGTATGTTTCAGGCCAGACCCCAAATTTCTCAAGGTCATCTGCCATGGTAATCAGTGTGCTGTCACTTGTACCGGAGATTTCCCTTAGGTAGGCTGTAAGCTTATCAACTGTCCCAAAAGGTATCAGGTATCTTAACTTTTCGCTTCCAGGAAAAACCCCTATCGTATATCCTTCGTCTTCACTGAGGTAATAACCCCGCAAATCCTGCTCTTTAAGGCCCGAAAGCCTGAAATGATGGTCATCAACGGATAAATACCTGATACCGGCCTGAGATATGTATTTAGGCATTTGAGGTTCCCAAACACGCTCTGCTAGCCACATGCCCTCAGGAGAATATCCCAGATGTTTCCGGATATGACGTGAGAACTCCTCTATCTGAGGTGCCCGGTCAACTTCAGGGATTACTGCCAGTATGGGCTCGTAAAAGCCGCCGGAAAGCATCTCAACTCTCCCGGCTTTTATCAGAGACCGGAGCATTTCAATATATTCAGGATGATTTTTTTCAAGCCAGACAAGGAGAAATCCGGAATAATGAAGAACAACCTTTACAGAAGGGTAGCGGTTGAGAGTTTCCAGAAAAGGCAGATATGCCTTAAAATATGAGTCCTCAAGGACGTGGTCAAAGTTACCTACAGGCTGGTGACTGTGAAGAGCAAGAATTAAGCGAAGTTTTGGCATCACCGTTTTTGAAATATAATCAGGGCTATCCGCACGAACTGCAGGAAGTCTTGCTGCAAGTCGTGCAGCCTGATGCAGTACCGGCAAGGGGTCTTTCGGTGCCTGCTGCACAGAAGACCGAAAATTTCTTTTTTACCTTCCCGGAACTGCACTTCGGGCAGGAGATTTCTTTATTTCCGAAGACAAGCTTCTCAAAATCCTCCCCGCAATTGTTGCATGTATATTCATATATTGGCATATTTCCTCCTGATGGTAGACGGACGCTTTCAGCTTTTTTTCGGCACTTTCTTCCAGTCACTGAGAAACCGCTCAATTCCGCTATCCGTAAGCGGGTGCCGCATCAGCTGTATTATAACAGAATAGGGAATTGTTGCGATATGAGCCCCGATTTTCGCAGCATCAATAACGTGCAGTGGATTTCTCACGCTTGCAACAATAACTTCTGTCTCAAAAAGGTAGTTGTCATAGATTTCCATGATTTCAACTATAAGCTCCATGCCATAATGGCAGATATCATCCAGCCTCCCGACGAAAGGACTGACATAAGTTGCCCCTGCTTTGGCAGCGAGGAGTGCCTGACCGGAAGAAAAAACAAGCGTAACGTTTGTCATTATACCCATGCCTGACAGTTTTTTGACCGCTCTGAGTCCGTCTTCGGTCATAGGTATCTTCACGACAATGTTTTTATTTATACGGGCAAGGGATTCAGCTTCCTTCACCATTTCCTTTTCCTTCATGCTCACTGCTTCAGCGCTTACAGGTCCTTTGACAATACCGCAGATTTCCTTAAGCAGGGATATGGGCTCTTTCCCCTCTTTTGCGATAAGTGAAGGGTTGGTTGTCACTCCGTCAATTAATCCGGTATCCCAGGCTTTGCGTATCTCTTCAACATTTGCCGTATCAATGAAAAATTTCATTCTGTCACCTCATTAACTGAATTGTATTTGCAAAAGTTTTTCAATAAATCCTTGCCATCCTTTGTCAGGATAGACTCCGGATGAAACTGGACCCCCTCAATCAGAAAGTCCTTATGCCGGACTCCCATAATCTCATCTTGATCTGTCCACGCCGAAATTTCAAAACAGGCAGGAATTGTTTCTTTTCTGATTACAAGAGAATGATACCGTGTTGCTTCGAAAGGATTCGGAAGGTCATGAAAAATGGTCTTCCCGTCATGGAATATCATGGAGGTCTTTCCATGCATCAGCCGTGGTGCGCGAACAATCTCTCCCCCGAAGGCAGCGCCGATGGACTGATGACCAAGGCATACGCCAAGGAGCGGCAAACGTCCGGCAAAGTGTTTTATTACCTCAATGGAAATGCCGGCCTCTTTTGGTGTGCATGGACCGGGTGAGATTACAATTCTATCAGGATGTAACGCTTCTATTTCCTGAATGGTTATTCTGTCATTTCTGTAAACCCTGATATCCTCGCCAAGTTCACCAAAGTATTGGACAAGGTTATATGTGAAAGAATCGTAGTTATCAATCATTAATAGCATATAACCGCCCTTACCCTTACCCTATCTCCGTTTCCGCCATATCTACAGCTTTTATCATACCTGTTGCCTTGTTGACGGTCTCGGCATATTCCAGTTCAGGAACCGAGTCTGCCACTATACCCGCCCCTGCCTGTATATAAATCTTGTCCCCTTTGGTAATCAGCGTCCGGATGGTGATACAGGTATCCATATTACCAGAGTAGCTGAAATATCCGACAGCGCCTGCATATGGTCCCCTCCGTATAGGTTCAAGCTCTTCAATAATCTCCATGGCACGTATCTTGGGCGCACCGGTAACCGTGCCGGCAGGAAAGCAAGCCCTTAATACATCAAAAGCATTCAATCCATCTTTAAGGTTTCCTTCAACATTGGAGACAAGGTGCATTACATGGCTGTAACGTTCAACATTCATCAGTTCGGTTACCTTTACTGAACCGGTTTTCGCGACTCTCCCTACATCATTCCTGCCAAGGTCAACAAGCATGATATGTTCTGCCTTTTCCTTTGGATCATTTTTTAATTCCTCTTCAAGCGCTATATCCTCATCTTCCGTCTCCCCTCTCCTTCTTGTCCCGGCTATCGGCCTCAGGGTTATATCCCTGCCTTCAAGTCTAACCAGAATCTCCGGGGATGAACCGACCAGTTGAGTATCGCCGGTGTTGATATAATACATGTAGGGAGACGGGTTTATTACACGCAATGCGCGATAAATTGTAAACGGGTCAACAGAAGAGTCATGTTCAAATCTCTGGGAGAGCACTACCTGAACAATATCTCCTGACAAAATGTACTCTTTCCCTTTGCGAACTGCTTCCTCAAACATATCTTTCGATAAAAAAGACGACGCGTAGGGAGCCTGTCCGGAATCAGTATTGCATGAGGCTGGCTGGGATTTTGCGGCAGATTTTTTGCTTTTGCGTTTTCTGTTTGCGCCCTTTGTTTTTGTTAACTGCTGTATGCTTTCTTCTATTCTTGCCTCTGCCTCCCTGTATGCATCCTCAGGGCTCATGCCATTGAGATGGACGTTGGAAACCACCTTGATCTTTTGCTTCAGACTGTCGAAAATGAGCATTGTATCAGCAACCATGAAAAACATGTCCGGTATATCCAACCCGGGCATTGCAGTATCAGGGATCTTTTCCATGAACCTAACCATGTCATACCCGATATATCCGACAAACCCCCCGGAGAATCTTGGAAGCCCTTTTACCTCAACCGGCCTGTATTGAGATATTTCCTTCTCAATAATTTCAATCGGGTCCCGCACCTCAAACAGGCGTGAGCCTTTTCCATTGCTGCTGATTTTTACTTGACTTCCCCGGCTTTGAATGATTTTTGAAGGCCGGGAGCCAAGAAAGGAATACCGTGCCCATTTCTCGCCACCGACAACGCTTTCGAGCAGAAAAGAAGGAGCGCCGCCGAGGTTAATGAAGGCGGATACCGGAGTATCCATATCCGCGAGGATTTCCCGGTATACCGGAATGAGGTTCCCGCGTTCCGAAAGGGACTTGAATGTTTCTATGTCAGGATAAGGCATATTGACAAACCCAATAAATTTTCATTAATATTCAACATCGTTCATTATAGCCTAACAGGCAGTTGCAAGTTAAGAGCGAGAAGTCGGCAGTATAAGTTTGGAAGCATTTTATTTTCTGCTTGTACCTGTTAAATATTTACGATGCGGGTGTAGCTCAGTTGGTAGAGCACAACCTTGCCAAGGTTGGGGTCACGGGTTCGAATCCCGCCACCCGCTCCATCTCATAAAAGCTCAGCATAGGGGATTATATGTTAAGAGGCTGATCTATTCTGTCACCTCTTTATATATCATTTTCTGCTGTAATAAAACGGCGGCGTACCCAAGTGGCAAGGGAGAGGTCTGCAAAACCTTTATGCAGCGGTTCAAATCCGCTCGCCGCCTCCATTTTTTCACGTGAACGAATTGCCTTGACTATCATGATGCTTAATGTTATCTTAAACACAAGATTTTAGAAGTTTTTGCGTTTGATGAGGCCACAAAGACTTTTGACTTTGTGGCCTCTTTTTCTTGTAGCCTTCTGAGATTTTAGTTTATAAAGAAGGAGGTAACAGAAATGGCACAAGGAACTGTGAAATGGTTCAACGACAGCAAGGGATTTGGCTTTATTACCAACGAAGACGGCAGTGAAGCTTTTGTCCACCATACGTCCATCCAGGGTAACGGCTTTAAAAGTCTTGCCGAAGGTGACAAGGTCAGCTTTGATATTGAAAAAGGCCCAAAAGGCCCCAAGGCAATCAATGTTGTCAAACTGTAAATAACTACAAAAAAGGCCTCTTCCTCCAGGAAGAGGCCTTTTTTGTCCACCCGGATATTGTCTGCGATGTTGCCATGCAATATGTGTAATATTAGGCAAGCGAAACAGTATGTTTTGGAGAACCCCCTGTGCAAAACCTGTAAAAGTAATTTCTGAGTCTTCAGTAATCCTGACAGCAAGATCGGTGAGGAATGTTCCTCCTTCCATAATCCGAATGCCTCGAACCTTACAAACGATTTCCGGAAAAAGGCATCCGCTGACTATTTCTTCAGTCATGCAAACCCAGACCACAGGCTCTCCTGCCATTGGAGGATTACCTTAAGGATTTGCTGCTTTGCTGCCGTATCCTGGTTTTTGTTCAACAGCAAAAGGCCTGGTTTTGAGTATTACAGGATCTCCCTATATCTGCCATGCGTCTTATTATGGGCCCTTATAATTGATGTGCATTTATCGGTAAAGCTCGTCATTGGCTTTTTTCAAAATATGATCAAATCCCAAACAGTACTCATATAACACTTGATGAAGTATTGACAGCGCGGTAAGCAATAGCTTATTTTATAAATGAAATTGATTTCTATTTATAGCCATATGAGAGACAAATCAAGTATTCTGAAAGAAGCGAAATTGAAAGTTACTCCCAAAAGGATGGCTATCCTTGATATCCTCGGGGATGAGCCCAATTATGTGAGCCCTGAAGATGTCTGGAAAAAGCTAAAGCTGAGATTTCTCAAAATCGGGCTTCCAACTGTCTACCGGAATCTTGAAGATTTAGCCAGGATAGGCATTATTTCAAAAATCATACATCCTAACCGCCAGCTCTATTACTATCTCTGCACTCACAGGACTCACCACCATCACCATCACCATTTCATCTGTCTTTTATGCAGGAGGGTTGAGGGCATTGATTTCTGTCCCGAGAAAGAGATTGAACGCATCGTGCGGTATAAGCTGCGGGGCAGGACAGTCTCGCATATGCTCCAGATAAATGGAATATGCAGGGAATGTCTGAGCAAAGAAAAAAAAGAGGAGTTCGTATGACAAAAAAAACTGTTGCGGTCCTTCTTGTTTGCCTGTTGCTGTCTTTGATATCCATTGCGTGCCAGAAGAGGGAACCACTTGTTCCCGGCGGGAAAAAAATAACCGTGGTCGCAACGCTTTTCCCGCTATATGACTTCGCGAAAAATATCGGAGGAGATATGGTAGAGGTTGAAATGCTGATGCCTCCTGGTGTTGAAACGCATAGCTTTGAACCGAGACCTGAAGATGTAATAAAAGTCAATAAAGCTGATATTTTTATCTACACCGGAAAATACATGGAACCGTGGGCAGAGGATATTCTGAAAGGCATAGACAACAAGGCGCTTAGTGTTGTTGATACAGGCAGGGTGATAGTCTTGCGGGAGGAAGGAGAAAGTGGCATACACCACGACCATAAGCCAGCAGGGCGTGAACATGAAGCGGAGAAAGATCCTCATGTCTGGCTCGATTTTTCAAATGCCAGGACAATGGTCGGGAATATACTGAACGGATTTATTGCAAGAGACCCCGCGAACAGAGATAATTATGTCAGAAATGCCGCAATTTATTCAGAGAAACTGGCTGATCTTGACAGAAGGTTCAGGGAAGGTTTGTCGCGCTGCAAAACGAACACCTTTATCCATGGAGGGCATTTTGCCTTTGGATATCTGAGCGGGAAGTATAATCTGAATTACATTTCCGCATACAAAGGGTATGCTCCCGACTCAGAACCGACGCCTAAAAGACTCAAAGAGCTGATCGGGAATATGAAAATACACCATCTGAAATATGTTTTTTATGAAGAACTTATATCGCCAAGGGTGGCTGATACCATAGCAAAAGAGACTGGCGCGAAGCTTCTGCAGCTGCACGCTGCCCACAATCTGACAAAAGAGGAATGGGATCAGGGGGCCACCTTTGTTTCCTTGATGGAAAAGACTTTGAATAATCTCAAGACAGGACTGGAATGTCAATGAGCATTATTTCCGCCAGGAATCTTCGCTTCAGCTACAATTCTTCAGAGGTGTTGAGTGATATAAGCTTTTCAGTAGAAGCAGGAGATTATATAGGACTTGTCGGTCCCAATGGCTCCGGCAAAACCACTCTGGCAAAAGCCATCCTGGGGTTCCACCGTCTTCAGCACGGAAGCGTGAATCTTTTCGACGTGGACCACCTTTTATTTCGGGACTGGTGGCGAATTGGTTACCTGCCGCAGAAAAATACTTTTTTAAATCCCTATTTCCCGGCAACGGTCAGGGAAATCGTGTCGCTTGGACTTGTTTCGCGGAAGAAATTTCCCAAGATATTCAATAAGAAAGATATAAGAGTTGTTGATGAAGCCATGAGGCTCACGGATACAATGGAGATCAAGGGGAAACTGATTGGTGAACTCTCCGGCGGACAGCAGCAGAGGGTTCTTGTCGCAAGGGCAATTGTCAGTAACCCCGATTTGCTTATTCTCGACGAGCCGACAACGGCACTGGACCCGGAAGCCAGGAAGAGTTTTTTTCAGATGCTCAAAGAATTAAATACAGAAAGACACGTAACTATCATACTGATCACACATGACATAGGGACTATAGGGGAATATGCATCGGGACTGTTGTATCTTGACAAGAAGATTATTTTTTACGGAAGCTTTGACGAATTCTGTACTTCTTCCTCAATGACAAATTATTTTGGCGAGTACTCACAGCATATTATCTGTCACAGGCATAGTTAACCATGGAATTGTTTGATTTCTTTCAGTATTCATTTGTTCTCAGGGCGCTTGTTGCAGGGTCTTTTATTTCGATTGGCTGCTCAATTCTCGGTGTGCTGCTTGTTCTCAGGCGCTTTTCCCTGATAGGTGACGGACTTGCCCATGTCACCTTCGGAGCAGTTGCCGCCGGACTGCTTCTGAAGCAGCATCCAGTATTTTTTTCCATCCCTGTTGTCATGGCCGGCTCTCTTGGAATTCTTAAGCTTGCCAAGGTTGCGAGAATATACGGGGACGCCGCAATAGGTATAGTATCTTCTGTCGGTATTGCCGGCGGGATTCTGATCACGAGTATCGCGGGAGGCTTCAATGTTGACCTTTTAAGTTTTTTGTTCGGGAATATTCTCGCTGTAAGTCAGCCCGAAGTCTATGCCACAATAGTTCTTTCCATGACGATTATCGGGATTACTCTTCTGTTTTACTACGAAAACTTCTCCATAGCTTTTGATGAAGAATACGCGAAGGTGTCAGGAATCAGCACGGACAGAATAAGTTCCCTGATTGTCCTTCTGACAGCAGTTACAGTTGTTCTTGCGATGAAGGTGGTTGGCGTGATGCTCACCTCAGCCCTCCTGATACTTCCGGCAGTAACGGCACTTCAGATGGCAAAAAGTTTTCGCAGCACCATGTTTCTCTCGGCAATGTCAGGTCTGTTGTCTGTAATTACCGGAATCTGTTCTTCTTTTCTGCTGAACCTTCCAACAGGTGCGACCATAGTCATGATAAATTTTCTTTTTTTCCTGGCGGCGTTTGTCTGTAAAAAAGTATTCCTGAAGAAAAAGCAAACCAGCCAATAATTAACTCATGCAGCAGGTGGCTTTTATTTTAGGACAGGGTGAAGTGGCAATAGAGGTATAAGGAACAAGCCGGATTGATAATACAGACCTGCGCTCCCTCAAATTCTTTATTCAGGAATATCATTCCGCAAGAGCGTTTGTCATTTGCAATGAACGTGCTCAACGCATGCGTGAGGATATTCTTATTTTACCGTGGCAGGATTTTCTGGGAATGCTCTGGAATGGGGAAGTGATATCATAAGAAGCATGCCCGCGATTTGCCTCCCCTGAAAGTTATCTTTTTCTCAGCTGAGTAACAGAAAGGCTACTTTATTTTCTCCTCGGTCTTATTTATCAGCCAGTAAACGATTCCAAGAATTAAAATCAGCGCTATCAGGTATTGTATCGATGTGATATCTTCCTTTTTCAATGTTGCTATCAGGGTTTCCCTGATGAACGCAACGAGGGCAACCCCGATAAAGACGCTTATGCGGACCTTCCCGCCTTTCAGATGGTCAATTTCGGTATTCATAAGTTCTATCATTACCCATAACACAAGCAGTGAACCGAGTGCGGTAATTATGCCTGTTCCCATATCACCACGGAGGAAATTGTATACGTCGCTGACGAAGAGAACTATTACTCCGAGGGTCAACCCAATCAGGCTGAGAACAAGCACCAAATTCATGGTCTTTGCGAAACGTTCCGAGAAGGTTATCAGGGCGCTGCTGACACGGTATGCCGGAGAATAGGTTCTCAGTTCCTCTTCAATATAGGAAGATGTGATAATGTCGAGATTGATGTCGAGGAGCTTTTCAACAGAGATTATGTGTTTTATACGTTCTTCAGTATTGTCAATTGAATGCTCTATTATTCCAATGCAGGCATTCCGGATGATATTCATGGCCCGGTTCATAAAGTGGGCTTCAACTGAGGATTTCACATGCTTCTGACCGATGCGGATCAGTCTTTCGTAATAACCGAGTTTATAGCTTCCGGCAAAAAGGTCGAGAAACCATTGGCGCTGCAGACTGAAAATCCTATTCTTCCTTTCCTCGTCCGAGTAGAAGGTCGCGGTTTCCCTGTTCTCAAAAAGCCATGAATGGAAAGCCTCCATGACTGTTTCTGTATTGTCTGTCATGAGGTCTTTCAATGAAACGAGCCTTGCCTCGTCCTCTTCCGTGAAGTGGTAATGCGCCTTGATTTCCTTGAATGATCTCATGATGCCGTCAACCGTCTTAGATAAAGCATATTATAAAATGATATGATTTACAAGAAGTTAGATTTATTATAAAAAAGGAATGGTAGGCGATGCTGGGATTGAACCAGCGGCCTCTTCCGTGTGAAGGAAGCGCTCTTCCACTGAGCTAATCGCCCGGTCTGATAAAGTACACTGGAGCCGATGGTCGGACTTGAACCGACGGCCTGCTGATTACGAATCAGCTGCTCTGCCACTGAGCTACACCGGCAAAGAATGAGCCTGAGAAAATAAGGAACAACGGCTTACGGTAACAACACGGTAACTAAGTGTCAAATATACCATATTGCCTGAAATGAGTAAAGCCGGGCAGCGGGTGTATCCTTATTGAAGCTGTAAACCAATTGTGACGTATTGCAGAGGGATAACCTGACGTCAGAAAGCCACCATAAGAATAAAACGCCTGCCATCGGTTGCCGGCAGAAGAGAGTATTTTCCGGCTTTATGTTGTTTTCTCCCTGCGATTGCCTTTCCAGTGAAATAGCCAATAGCAGCCCCTGCAAAGACATCTGATGACCAGTGGTAGTTGTCATTAATCCTGGATACGGCAGCTAAGGCTGCGGCGCCATACACTGCCGGAGGGATATAAGCGTTGTCTCTGAATTCTGAAGACAGGACAGCCGCTATGGCAAATGCAGAGGATGTATGTCCTGAAGGAAAAGACGAATGAGCAGAAGATAGTCCCAGGCCGTCCCATTCGTCATATTTACCTCTGCCCAGTGGCCTGTGTCTGTGTGTGGAGCGTTTGACAACTTCTGTGAACATGCCTGAAATAACAACAGCTTCAAGGCACAGCAGGGCTGTATTTTCTAACTGTTTTTTTTCAAATACATGCCCGTAGAGTGAAAATATACCCAAAACAGGAATTGCAAATGATATATCCCCGAAGTGTTTTGCGTAACGCGATATACTGTCCGAAGTGTTCGAGCGTTTCCGTTGTGACCAATCCCGTATCTCGTTGTCATATATATAAAGTCCGGCTGTTGTCCCCGCAATGAGAGAAACCTTTGTCCAGTCTCCCATTGTCCAGCGGGCAGGAGATGAGAGTATGGATCCGGTATCGGAGAAATAACCCTTCAGGTAATCCCTGTTTATTGTAATCTCTTCAGCCTGATTTCCGTTTGCCTGCGGCGCCGGATTAACAGGACTGTCTGCCGGCATCTGCTCCGACGCAAAGGCATGGGCTGCTATCAGTAATCCTGCGGTCAACAGAAAAACAACGCACCAAAACCGGAGCATTCCTGAAAATGCTCCCTGACTTCCGGGGGTTATGCACAAAAGGCCGCAAGACCGGAACGGTGTAAATGCTATAATGTGCTTAATCATGAATAAAAATAATCTGCATATTGCTCCGAAGTTCATGATATACGGCGTATTTATCCTTGGGCTGATATCTGCCATAGCGTTCAGGGCGCTGATTATTCTTCAGCGGCTGGAACCTTCATGGGTCAGGCCCCTGTGGTATGTCGGTACCATGGGATATTTCTTCTTTTTCCTTTACAGGTATGAAGTCACACGGAAAAGGAAGAAGGCCATAGAAGAGTTTCAGCTTATAGAAAAAGTCAGCGCAAACGCCTGCCTGACAGACGACGACAGGAAAATTGTTCTGTATCTCCTTTCTTCACTTAAGGTCTCGCTCGAAGACATCAATTACGGTATCATATTTCTGCTGTCTTTGGCTGCGATTGTTGCGGATTTGCTGCTCGAGGCCATGCGGTGAGGCATTCAATTCAGTTCAGAGGCAGGAGATGTTATTATTGAATGGACTGATAATATGTTATACATCGTGGAGGGGCCATGAAAAATAATCAGGAAAAGACCAGCACATCTTCCCGGAAGCAGTCTCGCGATACCCGTACCGGACTGACGGCAGAAGAAATAAAGCAGTCAATTGTTGACAACCTTTATTTTCATCTTGCAAAGGTTCCTGAAACTGCAACAAGGAACGACTGGTACCTTGCGCTTGCCTATACCGTCCGCGACAGAATGATTCAGCGATGGATGAAAACGCTTAAAAACTGTACTGAAGATGTTCCGATTGTTTCCCTGCTGTCTTCCGAGTTTCTCATTGGTCCTCAGCTTGGCAGCAATCTCGTCAACCTCGATTTTTACCAGGAAGTCTTTGAGGCAGTAAAGGGTTTGGGTCTTAATCTGAATGAGCTGATTGAGCATGAGGAAGACCCCGGCCTTGGCAACAGCAGCGCCGGAAGATTTGCAGCCTGCTGCATGGATTCCCTGGCAACGCTTGAGATTCCCGCAATCGGATATGGGATTCGTTATGAATTTGGCGTCTTCGATCAGGAGATACGGGACGGATGGCAATTTGAAAAGACAAACAAGTGGCTTTTTAACGGAAACCCATGGGAAATCCCACGGCCTGATATTACTTACAGCATTAATCTTGGCGGATGTACTGAATCATTTTATGACAGGCAGGACGCTTACAGGGTGCGGTGGATTCCCAAATTCAGTGTCAGGGGCATTGCATATGATATTCCTGTCTCTGGATATCGGGTAAAAACCACCAACCTGCTTCGTCTTTGGACGGCAGAGGCAGCCGAATTCTTTGATTTGGAGTCTTTTAATACCGGTGATTACTTCTGCGCGGTCAATGAAAAAGTCGCTTCAGAATCTATCAGCAAAATCCTGTATCCCCATGATGAACCATATGCCGGGAAACAGCTGCGATTGGCGCAGCAATATTTCTTCATATCCTGTTCGCTCCAGGATATGATTCGCCTGCACCTCATGAGATGGAAAGATATCTATTCTTTCTCTGACTCATTTGCGGTGCAACTGAGTGATGCCCATAACGCAATTGCTGTCCCGGAACTGATGAGGCTGCTCGTGGATGAGCATATGGTAAGCTGGGAGAAGGCATGGTACATTACCCAAAATACGTTTTCCTATACGAATCATACCCTTTTACCTGAAGCCCTTGAGAAGTGGGCGATTCCTTTGTTCGCTGATACACTTCCGAGGCACCTTGAAATCATCTATGAAATCAACCGGCGTTTCCTTGACGAGGTTTGGCTGAAATATCCCAATGATGACGCGCGGGTGTCACGTCTTTCACTCATTGACGACAGAGACCAGAAGTATGTCCGTATGGCGCATCTTGCCGGACTGGGTAGCCATAAAATAAACGGGGTTGCGGCTCCATATTCAGAGTTGCTGGGAAAGGACGTATTCCGGGACCTCCATGAATTGTATCCCGAAAGGTTTCTCAATATTACCAGCGGGGTATCACCAAGACGCTGGATCCTTCTAAGCAATCCCGGTCTCTCAAGGCTTATCACGGATACCATCGGAAACAGATGGGACAGTCATATGGAAGATGAAATAAAAAAGCTGGAAAAATTTGCCGACGATCCTGGCTTTATAAGAAAATGGCATCAGGTTAAACATGCCAATAAACGAAATCTTGCACAAATTATCCATGCCCGCACAGGAGTTTCAGTCAAGCCTGATACACTCTTTGACATTCAGGTGAAGAACTTTCATGAGAATAAACGTCAGCTTCTGAATGTTCTCCACATCATCACGCTCTATAACAGAATCAGGAAAGATCCCAGAGCAGATATAACCCCTCGCACGTTTCTATTCGGGGGAAAGGCGGCTCCTGGCTATTTTATGGCAAAGCTGACTATTAAACTGATCAACTCTGTTGCTGAAGAGGTAAACAATGACCCTGATGTTGCAGGGAGATTGAATGTTGTTTTTTTCCCGAATGTTACGGTAAAAAACCGTCAGGTTATTTATCCGGCTGCCGATATATCGGAACATATTTCCGCAGCAGGGAAAGAGACATCTGGTACAGGCAGCATGAAATTTTCCATGAACGGCGCCTTGACAATAGGAATCTGCGATGGTGCGATTATCGAGCTTCGTGAAGAAGTGGGGCCAGAAAATATCTTTGTTTTTGGTTTGACTGCTGAAGAGAGCCGCTCAATTAAAGCGAAGGGATATGCCCCCATGGAGTATTACAGGGCCAGCGCCCAGCTGAAAGAAGCTGTTGATCTTATAAGTTCCGGTTTTTTTTCGAAAAAGGATATAAGTCTCTTCAAGCCTCTGGTAGACTCACTTCTTGCCCGAGATGAGAACTTGATCCTTGCGGACTATGAGTCCTATATTGCCTGTCAGGAACGGATAAGCGCTGCGTTCCGGGATCAGGCGGCATGGACCAGGATGTCCATACTTACAGTCGCGAGGATGGGCAGGTTCTCTTCGGACCGTTCCATACGGGAATACTGCGAAAAACTTTGGAATGCCCGTCCGGTAAGCATTGACCTTGAGGATGCATAACCCCTAATGAAAAGGACATATTAATCAGAAGGAGAGTTTTATGAACAACAGCAAACGATTCTCGGATATCGTGCAATCATCTTCCTTGCTGAATCAGGTTGTCGGAGCCGAGAAGCTTTTCCTCTCCGGCAGAAGAAAGCGGGGAGAGGACCTTGAGAGTGCAGTCAGATTTTTCCTTGAATTTGTACATGGATTCGAGAGCTTTGATTTTGACAGCCCGTGCGTTACAGTTTTCGGCTCGGCCCGTTTTCCGGAAAGACACCGCTACTATGAGCTTGCGCGTGAACTAGGACGCGCACTTGCAAACGCAGGCTATGCGGTTATGACAGGTGGAGGGCCCGGAATCATGGAAGCGGCAAACCGTGGTGCAAGGGAAGGAGGAGGTTTGAGTCTCGGCTGCAATATCACGCTTCCATATGAGCAAAAGCCGAATCCATACCTTGACAAGTTCATTGAATTCGAACATTTCTTTATACGAAAAGTTATGCTCATCAAGTATTCCTCGGCATTTGTTGTAATGCCGGGCGGGTTTGGTACGCTTGATGAGGCATTTGAAGTAATCACCCTTGCCCAGACAGGCAAGCTTGAGCGCTTCCCGGTTGTTGGCATGGTCAGGGAATTCTGGGACCATCTCCGCCGTTTCATGAACGATACAATGCTTGCCGAGGGCGCAATCAGTGATGAAGACATGGATCTGATTCACGGAGCAAATACGGTTGAGGAAGCCATTCGCATAATTCAGGGACTTGCGAGGGGGACATTTTAAAGACATGCAGCACTGAATGAAATATCTCGTTTTCATTTTTATTCTCATAATAGTTATCGGTCTTCTTGCCAACCGTGAACTCACACGTGACGATAGAAGAATAAAACAGATGATCAGGGAATACTCATTCAAAACATATCCGCCTGAAGATAAAAACAAAAAATACCGGGACACTTGAAAAAGTATTGATTGGTGAAAGAGTGTAAAATATCATTATGGATGAGAAGCCGCAACAAAAGAACCCCTGCCCGGACTGCACCTTTTGCCAGTACTGCTGCAAGTCGCGCTGCAACATGTGCCGTTCTCCACAACATAAAAGAGATAAAAAAGAAAAGAAACCAAAAATCCACAAACCGCTTTTCCTGAAATTTTAGTTTCTTAAAACCGGCGAAATGGATTGTTCGAATTAACCCATATTATTCATGAATATACCGGGTACAAAGTATCCGGGCTTATTCCCGGTCGTTCCTCCCTCCGAGGCATTTGCCTCTTTGTAGTTGCATATTGTATTTGAATATCGGCAAATGAATCCGCCCAAATACTTAGTCCCCGATTGTTGTTACTGTTTTTTTGAATAAACCCGGTTAATTACAAAATAATATTCAAAATCGATATGATAGCTTTCTTCCCACAAAGGTGCTGCCACCATGCTTTTGCTGTCCATATGCCCGCCTGTTTACTATGAGCTAATGGAAACGCAAAGATAATACTTGCCCTCAGGATAGCCGCAGTTGGTCAGCAATCTTTTTGAAGTGATTTTTGCAGTTTTTCATTATACCCAATGACCTGTCAAACAAGTAACTGAAAGGATTTGAACACTGCTCAAAAATGCCAACATGGGAAGCAGCGTTGCCTCCGAGGCCGGCTTTAAAGTGATTTACCCATGGATGGGAGGGATCTGTACCACCAAGGTCATAAGCCAGAAAGCCCCGCATCTGCAGCCATTCGATTACTTTCCATTGCAATACGTAAGATGCCATGAACTTCCGTCCGTCCGAATTACTTGCCGCAAGCAGCAGTATGGCTGTATCTCCGATTGCCGAGACAACCGCCCCTGCCAAAGGTTTACCCGTATTCATGCAGAGAAAGACTATAGGTTTCATATCTGCCGGCAGAGATTCCTGAATCTTTGTTAATTGGACGGGATCAATGGATGTTACGGAAAACTGCTTGCGATTCTGCATTTCCCTGAAAATTTCAAGAAAGGTGTCGTAAAACTCAAGGCTTGTATTGTCAACAATTGCAAGGTTTTCTTTTTCCGCATGGTTCAGACAGTTGCGCCATTTCTGTTTCAGGTTTTTCCTCAGGTCAGCAGATGGAAGAGAAATATCGAGCAGATATGTCTTATAGAACCTGCCTTTCCATTGAAATCCCGCATTTTGGAATGCAGCAAAAAATCTGTCTTTACCGTCACCAAGTTCATTTGGGATTACCCTCAGCAGCATGCCGCGCCTCTCGACATATTCAACCCGCAATGCTTCCGCAATATCCGGCAATATTCCAGCATCCCTTTGCTTGCCGCTCCCGCGCCATAAAGGCCCGCAGAAGACTAATGCTGTTCCGGCATTAATAAAGGGAGCCTTGATGGTTGCTGCCTGCGCTATTCCGGCTATTCTATCTCCGTCACTGAAAACACAGTGGCTCAGGCGACTCTTTCCCCAAAGCATTGCGGCAGGCCATGTTTGATAGATCGTTGCGTCATCAAACTGTCTCAGTAAAGCAGTCCATTCGGATTCTGTAACTGAATCAACCTCTATAGAAAGCACGATATAGCCATTTTTAAAACAAATATCCTATAACTGCTCTGTCATGTTCACCAGCATGGCCTGTCGTATCTGTTCTGCCTTTTCCCTGCCAAGCAGTTTTTTTACGATTGTAAGTCCGAAATGGAGCGCCGTACCCGGCCCCCTGCTGGTGATGACCTTCCCGTCTTCCACAACCGTCTGCTCTTCATAGACAACAGCTCCGAGCTTTTCCCTGTAGGACGGATAGGATGTGACGTGTCTGCCGTTCAGTATCCCGGCATTCGCCAGCACATAGGGAGCAGCACAGATGGCACCTGTCAATTTGTCTTTGTTGTGGAAGTCCCTGATTAACTCCCTTACCCTGTCATCTGCATTCAGATTGTCCGAACCCGGCTGTCCACCCGGCAGCACAATCATATCAAAATCCTCGGCCTTTATTGTATCTATCAAGGCATCAGGCAGGATTTTCACATTCCGGGCACTCTGAACCAGTCCGTCGTGAAGCCCAACGATGACTACATTAATCCCGGCACGCCTCAGGACGTCAACAACAGCCATTGCTTCAACCTCCTCAAAGCCGTCTGCAAGAATAAGGGCTACTTTTGGCATGGGCACCTCCGGTCAGTTGATTTTT
>Ga0233425_10001698_pt1 | contig 47568 bp, 35 predicted proteins | sample Watercolumn_Towu_2_FD_181712 | JGI IMG/M metagenome (GOLD analysis project Ga0233425, IMG submission 181712) | Freshwater microbial communities from Lake Towuti, South Sulawesi, Indonesia - Watercolumn_Towuti2014_140_MG | ecosystem: Environmental > Aquatic > Freshwater > Lake | place...
CGGGGCAGCGCTAGCCACTCATGGGACAGCATCGCGGCTTGCGGCTTGCCTCCTGCGCATGAATCACGCACAACCGCGCCGTGAAGCCCATTGGCGCAGAAGAACTAGATTGCGCATTCGAGCCTGAGGCACGGGCCGCGGGGGACGCGCTGTTTCGCGAAGGCAAGGTGCGCCTCGTAGAGGGCTCAACCCCCGCAAAGGGGCGTGCCAAGGTTGCGTTTTTTCGGCGCTTCCACGATGTGATGGCGGAGCGCACGCCCCACGGCGTGGTGCACGATTGCACCTGCGCCCATTTCGAGAACACCGGCACCGGCTGCGCACACCTCTTCGGACTGCTCCTCGCCCTCAAAGCACAGGCCGATGAACGCGAGGCGGCCGCAAGGCCTGCGCTGCCGCCACTCGAACCTTGGTTCGCCTTGACGCCAAACGGAGCAGGAGTGCAACTCCAAGTGCTCGAAGAGACGCGTCAGGGCTTCTTGCCTGTCAGCCTGACCCGGGATGCCATCGACCGCATCGGCGACCACGGATTGCGGGCTGCCACCTTGGCTCTGCGTGACATCGCAGGTGGTGAAGATGACATGGGCGGGCTCACAAGGCCGCTAGGGCCGTGGCCCGTCGTAGGTCCAAGCGCCTCAACTCTCGTGAGGAGACTCGTCAGCACCGGCCGCGCACGCTTCGAGACACCGACCCACTCGAGCGTCCTTGCGGCGGAGCCCGGAGCCGCATTTGACCTAGTGCTCGCCTTCCGCTCCACGGAGGATCCGTCGCGCTCGGAGATCCGCGGCGAGCTCTTTGCCGCCGACGGCACGTTGCGCCCATTGTCCGATGCGCTCCTCATCAGTGATCCGCGCGATCCTGTGGTGCTCATGGACAACGCCCTTCATCCGCTGCGAAATCTCGGAGCACCGGAGTGGCCGGGGATGCTGCAGCGCCAACGCGGCCTCCACTGTGCCAGTGCCGATTGGCAGCAAGTCCTGACGGACATGCAGCAACATGCGGCCTTGCCGCGCCTGCTCTTGCCCTCCTCTTCGCAGCCATTGCCGCTAACCGCCGAACAGCCGATTCCGCGCATGACCTTCATCCATGGTGCGCGCGCCTTCACCGCTAGGGCTGATGCACTCTATGGCAGCGTCGCGGTGGCCGCCGAAAGCGCGTTGCGACTCGTCACTGACCTTGCAACACCAGCGCAATACCTGCGCCACGCTGCCGCTGAGCAGGACCAGCGGGAAGAAGCTGCAGACATCCACGGCCTACTTGCTGACCCTGGTGCCGTCGGACTCTTCGATGTGGCTCCGACGCTGTTTGATGCCGCGGCCCAAACGCTGCTTCAACGCGGTTGGCGGCTGCGCCTCGATGGCCGGCCTGTGCGGCGCGCACAGTCGAGCGCCCTGCGCCTCGAACTCGATGGCAACTCCTGGCGCTTGGCCGGCGAAGTGGCCTGCGATGACGGCACGCTGGTGCCGCTGGCCGGAGCCGCCAAGGCGCTGAACGAACGCCGCTTCTTGGAACTCGGCACGGACGGTCTGCTTCTCGTGGATGGCGACATCGCCGAACGACTCGCAGGCCTATTCACCTTGGGCGCGGGCGAGCGCATGAGCCGCGCTCAGGCCTTGCTGTTGGAGCCGCTGCTCGATTCGAGCGCAGAATCAGCATCCGTCTTGCGCGGCGCACTCGCGCGCATGCTTGCTCCTCTGCCCGTAGCTCCGGACGCCTCCTTGCAAGCTCAATTGCGGCCCTATCAACAACAAGGCCTCAATTGGCTCGCAGCCTTGGCGCGCGAGGGCCTCGGCGGCGTCTTGGCGGATGACATGGGCCTCGGAAAAACCGTGCAGGTGTTGGCCTTGCTCCTCCACTTGCACCAAGAGGCCCGCGCGGCGGGCAAGCCCCGGCCCGTGGCCCTCGTGGTCGCCCCCGCATCATTGTTGTGGAACTGGGAATCGGAAACACGCCGCTTCGCACCCGCGCTCAAGTGCCATCGGCATCACGGCATCCAACGGGACCTCGCCGACTCACGCGAAGCCGACATCATCTTGACGACTTACGCCACGCTGCAACGCGACGTGGAGGACTTCAAAGATCGAACGCTGGATGTGCTGGTGCTGGACGAAGCGCAGGCCATCCGCAACCCGGGCACCAAGAGCGCAGAAGCGGTCCGCGGAATCAGCGCCACCTTGCGACTAGCGCTCACAGGCACCCCCGTGGAGAACTCTCCCCGCGACCTCTGGGCCATCTTGGACGCGGTCAATCCCGGCATTCTCGGTGAAGAGAAGCGCTTTCTGGCTGCCGTTCGAGGGGAAGCCAGTGCAAGCTTCGCGGCCTCCATCGCGCGCGCGATCCAGCCCTTCGTGCTGCGGCGTCGACGAGATGTGGTGTTGCGCGACCTGCCCGAGCTCACGCAGCAAGTGGTCCATGCGGAGCCCGAGGCTGCGCAGCGCACACTCATGCAGCGCGTGCTGCTCAGCGCTCAGCGGGACGTGCTCGGGCCCTTGGCGCGCGGAGAAAACGCGAGCACCTTCACGGTTCTCGAAGCGCTCTTGCGCCTGCGACAAGCCGCGTGCCACCCGGGATTGGTGGACAAGAACCTCACTCAGGAGCCCAGCGGAAAAGTCGAAGCCCTCGTTGAGGAACTCGAAGAAGTGATCGCCGCGGGACACGCTGCCCTCGTGTTTTCGCAGTTCACTAGCTTCCTCGATCTCATTGAACAACGCCTTGCCAACGCGGGGGTGGTCACGGCGCGCCTCGACGGCAAGACCAAAGATCGTGAAGGCATTGTGCGCGCGTTCAATGCTCCGGATGGCGCACCTGTGTTGCTCACCAGCCTCAAAGTGGGCGGAACCGGTCTCAACCTCATTCGCGCGTCTTATGTGTTCCTCATGGACCCTTGGTGGAATCCCGCAGTGGAAGCTCAAGCGGTGGGGCGCGCTCATCGCTTGGGACAAGAGCGCCCCGTGCTCGTGCAACGCCTCGTCACACGCGGCAGCATTGAGGAACGCATTCTCGAACTCCAAGAGCTCAAGCGCGGCATCGCCGAAGCCCTGCTGAACCCCGAAGGTGGCAGCACCGCCGGTCTAGATGCAGACGACCTGCGCTGGTTGTTCGCCCTAGCTGACGACGAATCACGCGCTGATCGGGATTCGTTGCCCTGAGCTCATCGGGTTCTTGGGCTTGGCCGTCATTGCCGCACACGCCGCCCCGAATGGCCACTTGCACAAGGCAGCCTTCGCGGTGAAGCTCTCCATTGCGCGGCGCAGTTCTTGCCCCGCAACGGAGCAGCCATATGCCTTGGGTCGTCACGCGCCTTTGCCGAGACAACGTTGATACCGCGTGCGTCGCGGAATGCCCGGTGGACTGTTTCTACATCCCGAAGGACACGAGCAACGGCCGAAACCAACTCGTGATCTCGCCGAGTGAGTGCATCGACTGCGGCGCCTGCGAACCTGCCTGTCCTTGGGAAGCCATCTTCAAGGATGACTCGGTGCCGAGTCGGCTCGCGGACGATATTGCGCTAAACGCCGAGGTGGATGCCCGCCGCGACGAATTTGAGCAAGCTCAGGAGAACCCAGACACTCCGAAACCCACGGCGGAGGAAATCCAAGCCAACCGCGCCAAGTGGGGCGTGTAAGCCTCTCGCAGAGGGTGATATGCTGCCTCCGTCGGCGGAGCTTGCCGAAAGGGTGCGGTCTTACCCGTCACACCGCCCCGGAGATTGTCTCGTGGATAAGACCAGTAACTCGCCCGGAATGGCCTTCATCGTGGATTACCTCAAGGCCAACGGAGACCGCCCCTACGGGGAGATCCGCACCGCGGCCGAAGCCGCCGGATACACCATCTATCCCATCATGTATGGCCGCGCGAAAGCGCTCCTCGGCATGATCACTGAGGATGGGCGCGTGAAGCGCCGACGACTGCGCGAAGAGGCCCTCCAATCGTCCATCGATGCCCAGCCGTACGGCATGACGGTCCACGAGGGCCTGCATCAGAAGACCCTTCGCTCAGCACGAGCATCGCTCTCTGAGACTTCCGCAGCCCAACTCTCTGTGTTCTTGGAGCGGTTCAAGGAAGTCGAGAGCGAACGTGCCCGTTACCGCGCGGCCTTGCTGCAAGTGGAAGCCCTGCTCCGGAAGGCCCTCGAAGCCAGCGAGTGAGCATGGCGTTTGCGGCCGTGCGCTGATGCGATGAGTGCATGAACTCCAAGCGCGGACCCGCGATCCATGGATCCGCGCGCGCTTAGCCGCAATAGAGGGCCAGCAACCCCGTCTGCGCCGACAACGGCAACTCCACGCGCACGCAATGAGCATCCTGCGTGATGGGGACATCGCGGCCATTGAGAGTGGCCCGGGTCGCGGTGCGCGTTGTGGCAAAGAGCACCGAGGAAGTGGCGCGCAATTCTCCCTGCCAGAGCAACTCTGTGCCACGCAGTTCTTGGCGGCAGGCGCCAAGCCAGCCCGGTGGATTGAGACGCTCCACGGCACCGAAGACAGCGAGGCCTTCACGGATCGGCGCAATGGTGAGGATGTCCACAGCGTTCGGATCTAGCGCGATGCTGATGCGATCCTCAAGACCCAACGCGGCGAGGAAGCCTCGCTGCGACGAGTACACGGCGTAGCCCATGGGCTGGCCTTCCCCTTCGAACTCGGCGTCACGGGGCCCGATGGCAGCCGTCGCAGGGCCGCCGCTCATGTTGAACAACCCAATCACTCCAGCGTGCCCCGAGCGGTTCCAGATCCCGAGCAGCCCGCCCTTGCGCGGGTCCTGCAAGAGGTTCGCGCGCAATGGCACCGCAAAACCGTTGAGGTACGGCACGCGGCCATCAGGAAAAACGAGGCGCTGCAACAAGGCGTAATCGGTTCGCCCGGGTTCATCCGTGATGTAGATCGGTCCGCCGGAGAGAGCGCGCGCCGCTGCGTGCCAGAGCGCCGCCGGGTGATGGGTTTGGAACATGTCCCAATCGGGAATGGCGAGGGTGCGCGTCCAAATGGCATTCCACGCGTTCTGAAGCACATGCTCAGTCGGATTAGCAGGCCGATCAGGATAGTAGTCGTCGGAGTTGCGGATCACGTTGCTGTGCTGCAACTGGTAGAGAATCGTGCTCTCTTCAGACATGCAGTTCAGCAAGCCCGATTGATGCCAGCGTGCGGACGCTCCTTCCACAGCCTCGCGCAGGATGCGCATCCCGGAGACGTGGGCATAGATCTCGGGCAACAGTGCCGCGCTCCAGCCTTGGTTGTCTGCCTTGGTGAAGTCCACGCCCGCTGCGGTCAACTCTGCATAGAACGCGTCATAAAACGCTTGCCACTCCACGGGGTGCAGCAAGCCGCTCTCCAGCACGCGGTGTTTTTTCGCGATCGCCCCCTCGGGACTCACGCCCTTCCAATAGCCTTGCCACGCGTGCCACACCCCGAAGTGCCTGAGCCCGAGGCGGCGCTTGCACTCGTGAATCAGCGGCGCAAGACCGCGCGGGAACTTCCCATTGGCGCTCGTGGACACGAGCCGCGCCTGCGCGTCGGCAGATTGCCAACCGTCGTCGAGAATCAGGAAACCTGGTTTGATCGGCGCTTTCTCGAACGCGGCCACCGTGGCGAGCACATCCGCCTCGCTGACGGCCGTGCCGAAGGCGTTCCATGAGCACCACCCCAAACGCTCGGTCCACTCGGGACGCGTCTTCTGATCAGATCGTCGGCAAGTTCCGATCAGTCGCGATGCATGGTCAAAGAGGCGCTCGATGAGCTTCCATGGACTCGCAGCTCGACCTCCAATGGCTAGCGGTATGGACTGTTCAAACGTCGTGGCTTGCCTCGTTTCGGCCAGCGCAAACACAGCGCCTCCGCGCGCCGCGAGTTCCACGCGTGCATGTTGCCCAAGCAACGGCAACACGGCACAGAACTCGTCCTCTTCCTTCCAGAGCAAGAGCAGCGTGCGATCTGGGATGCCGTCTTGGTTGTCCCAAAACTCTGGCGCTGTCCAGAAATCCGTGCGGCGAAAAATCGCCACTCCGGGTCCCTGCAAAGCTCCGAACAGCCGCACAGCAGCCGCCGCAATCAAAACATTGGGTGGACTAGAGGCCTGCCAGATGCTGGCATCCAATTGCTCGACTTTGCATCCCGGCGCGTCAAAGAACGATGCCGTGCCGAGACTCTCCATGCTTCAGGCTTTGGCGCGTCCCTGAAACTCGCCGGTCTCCGTGTTCACTTTGACGAACTCGCCGGCCTCGATGAATGAAGGCACGCGGATGCTCAGCCCAGTTTCCGTCACAGCGTTCTTGAACGTGTTGTTGACCGTATTTCCGCGGGCAGCACCTTCCGCCTCACGAATCTCCAAAATCACCGTGCTGGGAAGTTCCACGCCGAGTGCGCGCCCTTCGTGAAAGGAAACCACCACTTCCTGGTTTTCTTTGACGTAGACCATCTGGCTCTCGACCAGCTCCGGCGGCAGTTCGTGTTGGTCGAAGCTCTCAAGGTCCATGAAGACGTATTGGCCCGTGCCTTGATCCTTGTAGAGGTACTGACATTTCCTGTGATCGAGGTAGGCCACCTCGAGAATGTCACCGCTACCCATGCGCTGTTGCACCACGCCACCGGTGCGCAGGTTGCGCATCTTGAGTTGATTCACTGCGCGTAGGTTGCCCGGTGTGTGGTGTTCAAACTCCACCACTAGGTGAAGGGCGTTGTTCCAGATCACCACCATCCCTTTGCGCACATCGACGACCTTGATACCCATGAGCAACAACTCCGATCACGCTGAATGCAGCGGACAATCCGCACCATAACCGCGCCAGTGCCGGCGCTCACGCGAGGACTCAACGCGCCTCTGCCCCATCGGACCCACCGGTCAGTGCACCCGTTTCGCGGGTCTGCACCCATGTGCGCCAGAGCGCGAGCATCAGCGCCACCACCACCGGCCCGACGAAGAGTCCCACCAGCCCAAAGCTGCCGATGCCGCCGATGATGGCAATGAACACAAGCAGGAAGGGCAGGCGCGCCGCGCGGCCGATGAAAATGGGGCGGAGCACGTTGTCGATACTGCTGATGATGAGAAACCCGTAGCTGATCAGGATGATCCCCGCCGTGGTTCGACCCTCGGCAAGCAGGGCAATGCCGCTGCCCAGCCAGACAAACACGACACCGAAGGGCGCAAAGCTCAGCAGGAACGTGAGCATCCCTAGCAGCAGTGGATACGGCACATCGGCTACCCACAGGCCGATGGCCATGAGCACGCCCTGCGCCACTGCCGTGACGACCATGCCGTACACCACCGCGCGCAGGGTATTGCGAATCGACGGCAGGAAGTCGCTGGCGTAGTTGCCACCTGCGCGCAACACTGCGCGATGAATCTGGCCAGAAAGTTCATCGCCGTTGCGGAAGAAGAACCAACTCGTCACCACGCAAATGGTGAGCTCGAAAGCGTTTCGTCCAAGGCCGCCGATGACCCCAGCCACAAAGCTCACGGCCTCATTCTTGTTCGCGCGCAGCACGCCTTCGAGGATGGTGCCTTCCTTGCGCAACTCCACTAGACCGTTGGCGAGTTCATCACCCATCACAGGCAAGGAACGCAATATGCCCACGAGATCGCCTGTCGTGCCGTCGAGTAGGCCTTGGGCCAGATTCAGGAGTTGCGCCGCTTCCTTAAACGCGAACACGGCCACCACCACGATCGGCACCACAATCAACAGCGTCATGATGGCGACTGTGATGGTGGGGGCGATCCACGCGGGCTTATTGATCGCCGCGCGGATGCTGCAGTGCATGGGCCAGAGCACCACACTCAAGATGCAAGCCCAAAGCAGCCCCGCCACGAACGGCACCACGATCATCCACGCCATCGCAATCACGATGGCCAGCAAGGCGTAACCAAGGATGCGGCGCAACAGTCCTGTCGAGGCAGGTTGGCCTTCGGGGTTCCCCATGGCCGAGATGTTAGCCGAGGCTCAACGGCTCGCGGCGTCGCGACGCATACGCTGCGCTAGCGGGTGGTTTTCATCGGTTTCATCCAGCATCAGCAGGCCCTCGCGCAACATGCGCCCATTGACGAAAGTGCGATTGTCGAGGTGCACGTAGGCCAGTCCGTCCTCTTCGCGGAACGGGCCGCGGTCGCGCCCGCTCAACAACAACGTGCGAGACTTGAGAAGCTTCTCGAGTTGCGCGGCAGCCGCCACTTGCTTGCCCTGCTTCGGCAAGGTCCCGAGGAGTTGGATGCTCCTCCCTGCACGCGTGACAAAGCGATTGGGCCCTAGCACGGCTTCCACGCGATCGCGCGTGGCCCCTTGCCCGCTGCGGTTGCGTTTCGGCTTGGCACTGCTGCTCGGCGCAGCGGTCACCAACGGCAGCCACCCTTCGTCGCGCTCGACCACCAATTCCGCGCGCGAAAAAAGTCCACCCGATTCCGCGCCGCTCAGCCTTGCGCGCACAAGAGACTCCACCGCCGGATCCGTGGCGATGGCCACTCCCTGACGTTCCGCCGCTTCGGCGGCCACGAGCAGAGTGCCATAGTCTCCAAATGGATCGAGCACGCTCTCGCCGGAGAAGCTGAACATGCGCACGAGGCGCTCAAACACCTCTGCATGAAAAGTCCTCTGCGCTTCGCGGCCTCTGCGCCGAAATTCCCAGTGGTCCGTGAACCACAAGCGCCACTCCTCGCGCCCAATGGCGGACGCGGCACGCGCTTCGCTCGATGGAGCGGCGGCGCGGCCTGGTTTGCGCAGCAACAGCACCACTCCGTGTTCCGGCCGCAAGAATCCATTGCGCGGGTAGGGCCAAGTTCCCAACACCACGCCACTGCCGCCTCGCGGGGCGACACCGCGAACAGCGATGGACCCAAGAAACTCAATCCCTAGCGCACGCAGCGTCATGGTGGTGGCTGCAGCCAACGGTAGGAGTTGCTGATGCGCACCATCCAAGGAACGGGTGGCTCGTTCCTCGATGGCGATGCACATGCGGCCACCAGGCATCAGCACGCGCAGACATTCGCGCCATACCGCCGCAAGAAACTCAAGGTAGTCCGCTTCCGTGGCCTCGCTGCCGCAGGATGCTGGCGCTTGCGCAAGCGCGCCGCGCCAAGGTGGCGGCTGCGTGACGACCAACGGCACAGAGCTGTCCGCTAACAACGTCACATGACGGGGATCAGCGAGGATCAGGCGCTGGCTCATGTCGCCTTGCCTCCGAGCCGGAGGATCAAGAGTGCGAGCAAACGCGCTCGGTCTTGAAGGCTGTGCAGATCGGTCCACTCCTCGGGCGTGTGAAAGGCTCCGCCCACGGCACCGAGCCCGCAGACTGCCGGGCAACCTGCATCCATGGCTAGCGCAGCGTCGCTGCTGCCGCCACGAGCTTCCGGGACGATGTTCTGGCCAAGATCTGTCGCTGCCGCGAGCACGTGCTCCACCAACGCAGCCGCGGCCTCCGTCGGCTCCATGGCAGGACGATGAACGCGCTCAACGATGCTGCACGCAACGCGTGGGCGCCCGTCAGGGTCGCGGACTTCGGGGCGCATGAGCAAGCCTTGAATCGCATCTTCCACGTCTTGCCGCTGATCGTCGTCGTCAAACCGCACATCCACATCCATGTGCGCCTCTGCGGGCACCGTGTTTGCGGCCGTGCCACCCTGAAATCGCCCGACCAAGACGGTCAGGCCCGCGTGGTTCTGCGCGAGTTCTTCGATGGGCTTCACTTTCACCGCAAGTTCGCGCACGGCGCTTGCGCCCGCGGATGGGTCCACGCCGGCATGGGCGCTGCGGCCTCGCGCACGCACGCGCACGCGCAACAGTCCCTTGCGCTGCGTCACGACCGTGGACGCGCCGGACTCTGCCGGTCGCCCCGCCTCAAACACGAGAGCCGCCGAGCACTCGGCCGCTTCCGCACGGATGATCTCGCCACTCAGCGCGGATCCCGTCTCTTCGTCGCTGTTGAGCACCACACGCAAAGAGCGCCCCGCGAGCAGGCCCGTCTCATGCAGCGCCTCTAGAGCGTGGATCATGATCACGAGGCCACCTTTCATGTCGGCCACTGCGGGGCCGAAGGCGCGATGTGTCGCAGCATCTACACGCATGGTTGCCGGCGGTTCTGTGAGCGCAAAGACCGAGTCCATGTGCCCGATCAGCAGTAATGGTCGTTGCTCATTCGCAGGAACTTCGGCCTCCTCCGCAGAGTCGCGCAATTCGTAGCCCAAGCGCGCCACCAAGGTTCGGCCTGTCACGCCCCCGACGAGTTCCGCCACGCGAAAGCCCATGGCCTCGAGGCGTTCTGAGAGCAACACCCCAAGCGCATCGACGCCACTCTTGTTGGGTGTGTGGGTGTTCATTCCCACCCAAGTGCTGAGGTCTTGCTCCATGGCCTGTTGGCGCGAGGCAAGGTTGGACTTCACAACATCCGGCAATGGCAGCATGGGTATGAGCGACTCGCGGGTCATGGTATCCACGGCGCGGCCGTGAAGGCGCGGCCCCTCGGGGAGGGTGAATCCGGCAACGGCGTAGGCAGCAGAGTCCCCCGGTATCCTTGAGCTGTCCCCTCGGCTACCAGCCCGGGATTCCAGTCTGGACCATCCTCACACAGGGAGTTCGTCATGATCCGCCACATCGCCACGTTCGTTAGTGCTGCCGTCGTCCTCGCAGGTTGCACCATCACGGTCGTTGAATCCCCCGAGCATGAGCGGCGCGCTGGCCCCACGCCGCCACGCGCCACGGATCATCGTGCCCCGGATGCCGCGCACTCCACCTATGAGACTCCTCACGCTGCCGATGGACAGCGGAAGGTGCAGGTGTTCCGCGCTCAAGGGCCAGAAGGCGGCATCACTCAACGCATCGCACATTTGGACGATGTGATGCGCGCGCGGCGTACGGCGAGCGCCCCCCTCCTAGGCCACGAAGCACCTCCCAAGTTTCTGGGTACTGCGCTGGCAGGAGCGGGCTGTGAAGCCGCCTGCGCGCGTTTGCAGAAGTTGTGCGGCAAGTGCGAGTCAGCTCCATGCAAGTCCGCCATCGAAGCTGCGTCGAAGTGCTGCGCGAAAGATCTGAAGGGCGATGATGCGGAAGCTGCAAGGCTCGCCTGCTTGCGCGCATGCGCTGTCGCGGCCGCAGAATGCAAGTCCTGCCGCAAGGCGATGGCTCGTTGCGCAGCCGCCTGCGCCAACTCCGTCGCCGGTGGCTTTCCCGGCGCGATGATGTTGGGTGCCATGGGTGGCGAGCCCGTGTCCCTTGAGCTCGGAGATTTGGCCCTCGGCGGCGAAGGCGCAGAGGTCTGCATTGGCGGCGAGTGCGAGATGACCTGTGAGGTGGACGAGCAGAGCGGAGAAACCACCATCACCGTCAATGGTGAACGCATCCAGCTAGACGGCGCCGATGTTGCGGCGGGAGGCCCCGTGCGCGCGCGCTTGCTGCGCCTCGCGCCCGTTGAAGGTGGCGAGACCAAGGCCATCGTGGTGGAAGCCGATTCTCAGCTGGCTCCCAAGATCCTTCGTGGCAACGTGCTGCTGAACTCACATGACAATCCGCAGGAGGCCCTCGAAAAGGCAAAGAAGAAGATCGCTGAGCTCAAAGAAGAGTTGAAAGCCGCGGAAGAGCACCTCGCCGGCGAAAGCAAAGAAGGCCGCCCCGAGGCGGAGAAGAAGTTGAAGGATGTGCGCGCGAAGCTAGACGCTGCTCGCAAGCACATCGAATCGCTGCGTCGTCAGCAGGAAAAGAAACCGGAGGGTGAGAAGAAATCTGAAGGTGAGCTGAAGGCCACAAAGGTCATTCGGCTTGGTGGCGGCTGATCGCCGCACTTTAACTTCGGCCTGATACGCTGCCGCGCGCATGGTCACGGCCCCTGCGCGCGGCAGTTTCATTGGAGGCATCGGTTGGAGGCTCGAAGAAGTCTCCATTGTGCTCGGTGGACGCCGCATCGTTGAGCAATGCAGCACCCAAGCCGCAGCGGGTTCCGCCACGGTTCTCGTGGGCCCTAGCGGCTGCGGCAAGACGACCCTGCTGCGAGCTCTTGGCGAACTCATCAAGGTGCAAGCGGGGCACATCTCGCACCGTTCCGCGAACGGCGCCGAACTTGCGCGCGGTGCGTGCCACGTGTCCTTCTGCTTCCAAGAACCGCGACTCCTGCCGTGGCTCTCCGCGCTGGACAACGCGGCGCTTCCCCTCAGTTTGGCGGGCGTTCCGCGTGAAGATGCGCGGGCTCGCGCAGCCGTCGAACTCTCGCGCACGGGGCTCGCGGACGCGAAGGAACTCCTGCCCCGCGCCCTCAGCGGCGGCATGCAGATGCGCGTGGCTCTAGCTCGTGCATTGGTCACAACGCCCAACCTGCTTCTCCTCGACGAACCATTCGCCGCCCTAGACGAACTGCGGCGCATGCAGCTCGATGAAGCGCTGCGCGCGCTGCACGCCGAACTTGGGTTCACCATGGTGTTCGTCACTCACTCCTCCGCCGAGGCGGCGTTCATTGGAGATCGCGTGCTGGTGATGGGAACCAATGCTCGCGGAATCGTGGCAGACCTCGCCATGAGTGCATCGGCCCGCAACGCAGCCCATCGCACAAGAGAAGAATTTGCGCATGATCTTGCGCGCATTGAGCGCGCACTGCACAGCCAGGCGGAGGTGCCTTGATGCGCGCGCTGTGGCCGACTCTTGTCCTCGCCGCTCTGCTCTTCGCTGGCTGGGAAGCGGCCGTCTGGCTCTTCGAGCCCGGGGACTACGTCTTGCCCGCACCTAGCACAGTGACCTCGGAAGCGTGGCGCAGCAAGGGCCTGCTGTTCGCCGCGTTGGCGAGAACATCCCTTGCGGCAACCCTTGGCTTCCTGATCGCTGCACTCGTGGGGATCAGTGCAGGCGCGTTACTCAGTCTCTCATCGTTTCTGCGCCGCGGGCTCTACCCTCTTGCGACTCTGTTGCAGATGGTGCCCATCATTGCCATCGCGCCGGTGCTGGTGATCTGGTGCGGCTATGGCCTACCAACCGTCGTTGCGGCGGCAGCCATCGTGGCTGTTTTTCCGGTGCTCGCGAACACTCTCGATGGCATTCGCTCGACGGATCATCGGCTGCACGAGCTGTTCACAGTTCTCAGAGCCACCCGTGCGCAGCGCCTCCTCCGCCTCGAACTTCCCGCAGCGCGCCCGCAGATCATCACCGGCTTGCGCATTGCGGCAGGATTGGCCGTCATCGGCTGCGTCGTCGGCGAGTTCGTGGGTTCGTTCGTCTCTGACCCACCCATCGGCACGGTCATTCAGACGGCCATGCGTGAGGGGCGCACCGCCCTCGTGCTGGCCGCGGTGGCTACGAGTTGCTGCGCAGGATTCGCTTTGTTCGCAGCGGTTTCCTTGGTGGGGCATTTCATGCTCCGTCGCTGGCATGAATCAGGCATGCGATCATGAGCCCCATGCGATCCTTCCAGTCCGCTGTTCTTTCGCTGCTCGCCATCCTCCTCGCTGCATGTAGCGGTGATTCCGACACCACGCGAGTGCGCGTGCAACTCAACTGGGCCGCTGAGCCCGAATTTGGCGGCTTTTACGCCGCCCTTGAGGAAGGGTTGTTTGCTGCGGCCAAGCAAGAAGTCCAACTCATCGGTGGAGGATTGACGACTCCTAGCGCGCAAATGTGCGCCCGTGGCGACGTGGAGTTCGCCATCGTGTCTGCGGAACAAGTCCTCACCTTTGCTGAGCAAGGCGCAGACTTGGTGGCCTTGTTTGCAACCTTTCAGCACTCGCCCTTTGTGCTCGTGGTGCGCGAAGAGAGCCCATGGAAGAGCCTCGAAGAGCTTTGGAAATCCAACGCGCGAGCCGCGGTGGAACCAGGCTTGCCTTGGATCGCAGAACTAGATCGCAAGTTAGGTGGGCACACCCTCACGTTGGTGCCCTACTCCATGCAGCTCGCGCCGTTCACAACGGGGGCCGTGGATGCCATGCAGGGCTTCATCTCGTCAGAGCCTGTGCAGTTGCGGCTCCAAGGCCTCGCCGTGCGCTGCTTCTCCTTGGGTGAGAGTGGTTATGACCCTTATGCCCAAGTGCTCGTCACCAGTCGCAAGTTCCTCGATCAGAACCAAGAGACCGTGACGGCCTTCGTGAACGCAGCGCGGCGCGGCTGGGCTAGTTACAACGCCCAAGCCCCGCGCTTCAATCCTGTGATCTCCAAGCTCAACCCTGCGATGGACTGCAAGGCCATGGACATCGCTGCGGAAATCCAGCTCGCCATCGTTCAGCCAGCGGGGCTCGCTGATGACGCTCTTGGCACCATGACCCTAGAACGCTGGCAAACCTTGGCGCAACAAATGCACGCGAGCAGCAAGTTGAAGCGCATGCCCACAGATCTAGAGCGCCGGTTCGTGAACCTGCGCTGAAGGGCGTCAGAGCATCAACAAGTGAGCCGTGGGCGTCACCGAGGTGAGCGCAATGGTCACCGGATCGAATGTCGCCGCCGCGAGGTAGAGCGTGAACCCTGAGAGCACAGGGAGATTGGGAATGAGCACGCTATCCGCGCCCGCGCCGATGCCCTGCGCATTCAGAATCCCCGTGGGCGCGAAGTTGAGATAGATGTTGCCGCTCAACGACCACACAAAGATGTCGTCCCACGTGAGTCCGAGATTGCCGAGGGCTGTGGGGATGGGGCCGGTGCCCATGGACGCCGCCACCTTGTAGAGGTGACCAGGGCGCGAGGGCGAGTGCACGCTGACCTGGATGGTCTGCCCGAGTTCAGGCAATCCGCTCATCTTCAACGCGGTGCCGTGGGTGGGAACGACGTGATAGACGCCTTCGAGCCATCCGGGACCGCCCCATTGCACCGAGAAGAACAACGCGCCCGTGGGACCAACATCCACATCGAGGACGTGCCCACAGTTGGCGAGGAAATCCCACGAGTTCAACACCCACGTTCCGTTGCTGCGCTGATGCAGATTGCCCTGCACGATTTTCTGGCCGCGGGGAGTTGGGGCGAGCCCATTCCAATTCCCCCACTCAGCAACGAAGACCTGATGGACGAAGCCTGTGAGCAGGTTGCCCTTGTCGATGGCGAACCCGCAAGCGCTGGAGTGACTTTCAAAAAGCCCGATGGGAGCGCGCGTGGTGTTGCCTGCGGGAGGCATGCCGCTCACGGCGGGAAACCCGTAGTCCCCACCCTGAACGATGTGATTGAACTCATCAGGCGGGTCGCTCGGCCCTAGATCGTCACGTCCGTTGTCGGTCGCAAACAAAGTTCCGTTGGGCAGAAACTCAATGCCCCAAGGATTACGCAGACCGGTCGCCACGATCTGGATTTGGGGTGTTCCCCACACCAGGTTCTGCGCCGTCACCGGGATCTTCGCGACACACGCACCGCCGCCTGCGGTGCTGTTCGACGTGGCCCCTTGCGCAATGTAGAGCCACTGTTGCGATGGATCCAACTTGATGTTGTTCACTTGGTGCGCGCCCAACGGCAAGTTCATCACCATGGTGGTGACCACATCGAAGATGTCGTCGCCATTCAGATCGGTGAAGAGCGTGATCTGGCCAGTGCCCCCGCCAGGCGCCGTGAGGTGCGCCACGAAGAGGTCATAGCCCGGTCCGTTCTGCTTCCACGCCAACCCGTGGGGGCCCCAAACACTCGAGACAAACAGGGCCGCCGCTTCAGCGATGCCGTTGTTGTCCGCGTCTGTGAGGATGCGAATCGTGCCATCACCGCAGCCGACGAACACCCGGTTGCCGGGCACAGCTTCGAGCACGCGCGGATCCGCGGCACCACCCAACCAAAATGGGCTGATGGTGTACTGATCCGAGGCCTGCTGCGCGGGTGCAAGCACACTCACCAACATGGTCAACACACTGGCGCGCAGCAGTCTCATGAGTTCTTCAGGGCACCACGGTCAGGGCCAACGTATTCGTGCGCTGGAACACACCATTGGGTGCGTTGGGCGTCACATTGAAAGCTTGCACATAGAGTGTGGCTCCCACCATCGCTCCAGAGAGCGGATAGGGCCCCAACGTCATTAACCCTTGGGCATCCAAGCTTCCACCAAAGGGAGCCCAAATGAAGCCCGCGGAGTTGTTGAGCGGAAGGACATACGGCGAGAAGCCGATTCCGGCGAACCCAAACGGTGGAATGGGGGTCGGGCCCGAGAAGGGGTCCGCAAGCACCACATTGGTGGTGGAGGGAGTGCCCAGAACGCGTAGGTACGGCGACTCCGGCGCACTCACGGACATGGTTCCTAGCAGCGCCAAGGTGCTCTGGTCGCGCACGCCGCCGCTGTAGATCAGCAGCCGTCCGCAATTCAACGCACCGATGCGATCTTCGTTGGGTGCACCCACAGCGAAGTCACCCTTGCCGTCCCCATCGAAATCACCGAGTCCGCAGACCCCGCGTCCGAAGAGATTCTCGTATCCCGTGGTGATCACTGTGCGCACTGGGGCACCGTTGGCACCGCTCACGACCGACACGCGGCCGTAGTAGACCCCGCTTCAAGGTGGGATGTAGGGAACTCCCACAACCACATCGGGGACTCCGTCTCCATCTAGGTCCGATGTGCCATCCACGTCAATGCCCGCCTTCATGTGAATGAGGGGCCCCGTGAAGCTCCACAGGAATGCACCGTTGCTGCCTGAGAACGCCCGCGCACGCCCAGCATCCGTCAGAGTGGTGCTGTCGTAATCGGGAGAACCGACGATCACATCCCGCACCCCGTCGCCGGTGATGTCCGCAATCGAGCACAGTCCCCAGCCCGCGTGTTCTGCGGCCTGAGTGCCATCTAGGGTGCGCACCAACGTGCCTGTGGGCATGGCGAGGACATACACGCGGCCCGCGATGGAGTTCACCGTATGGTAGGGCGCGCCAACCAAGAGGTCCGGGATGCCGTCGCCAGTGAGGTCGCCGGCGTAGGCCACAGAGGTGCCGAGGCGTTCTCCTGAGAGACTCCCGTAGATCGAGCAGATGATGCCGTTGTTGAGACCGCTCCGGACTTCCACGCGGCCGGCCAAAGACCCAGCGCCTTGGAACCCGATTGCGAAATCCGGCCGCCCATCGGAGTTCACATCTCCCACGAACGCCACGGCCGAGCCCGCGTTCTCTTGCGGCACCGCGCCAGTCACAGACCAAATCAGAGCGCCTGTTGCACCCGAGAAGAGGTAAGCGCGCCCGCGATTGTCGAAGGCTGTGCCAATGTCAAAGCCCGGAGCCCCCACCAACACATCGTTCACCCCGTCCAGATCGACATCGAAGCCACCATCCGTGGCGTAGCCGAACTGGCTGCCGAAGGTCTCACCCAAGTGCTCGCGCACGATGGCGCCGGTGGCGACGTTGATGATGCGGACGCGGCCGGGGCCTAGCACAGGGTCCGTGGAGCCCACCACGACCTCCGTGATCCCATCCCCCGTCAGGTCACCGAGGCGAGCTAGAGACCAGCCTTCGTTGGCTGAATTGCCGTGGCCGTCGTCGATGTGGAGCAGCGTCTGGGCGGGAAGCGCCAGCGCCACAACCATCAGACTGAATACCCATCGCAGCATGTCGAATCTCCAATCCATCAGCTCACGCGTCCGGCGACGCTCTGAGATGTGAAACACGATCCTAGCCTACGCCCTTGGCCGAGCGTGGCACGTCAAGCTGAGTCTATCGCAGCACCCTGCAAAAACCGCATGGGATCGCGCCGAACGAATGAGAATCCACTCACCTGCTCGATCCGTGCCAAAGCTGCATCTGGGCTCAGGTTTCGGGGCTGCGGGCACCGTGGGGTGAGAGCCAAGGCCCACGAGCTTGACCCGCCCTTGTCGCATCGTAAGAATGGCCCCGCGAACGATCTCAGGGAGCCTTGCTCCTTGGGCTTGAAGGCGCATCGGGGCGTGGCGCAGCCTGGCTAGCGCGCTTCCTTGGGGTGGAAGAGGTCGGAGGTTCAAATCCTCTCGCCCCGACTAGCTCGTGACCCTGCGGATCCTTCGGGATCGGCAGGGTCACGCTTTTTGAGGCTAGAAACGGCGGCCACTCGCCATCCACAGCGGCTCAGCGCTTCGCGAACTCGAGCTCTGCCATGACCCCTAGGCCACGCGCTTCGGGGCAGGTCACGCGCGCCGCGGCAGCAAACCGCGAGGCCAGCACCAGCTCTTTGAGGGTTGGCCCATCGAAGGCCGCGCCGCGGCGATGCAATCCGCGAGCAGGCTCACCAGCCTTGGGCTCGCGCTGAACGAGCGGCTCAAGGAACAGAGCCCGAGCGCCGCGCTTCATGACGCGCTCCACCTCCACCAGATCGGCCACCGGATTCCCACTCGCCGCCAGGATGCCTACGCCCAAGACCAAGTCGAAGGCCTCGTCGGCGAGCGGCAGGATGCGCAGGTCCGAACGCTGAAACGAAACCTGTGATTCGAGCCCTGCGGCCCGCGCCGCGTGATCGGCGTGGCGCACAGCAGCGCTGCGGGGGTCGAGACCGGTGACGTGAATCCCAGGACGGGCTTGCGCCAGACGCAGACTCAACGCCCCAACGTCACAACCCAACTCCAGAACGCGACCGCCAGCCGGCAGGCTCTCGACACGCTTGAGCAAGACGCGTGCGGCTTCTGCGGAAACGCTGCGCACGCACGCATCGGCGACGAAACCCCCGCGCCCGCCGCGCAACCAGTCCAGTAAACCCATGAGGATTCGATGCTAACCAATCTCGGACTTGCGCTTCGGAATATCATCCCGCCATGAGTGAGGACGGAGAGGCGCGCGGCGCCCGTTGTTGGCTGCCTTACGCGCTCCTAGCGGTTGGAGCAGGTGCGGCACTCCTCTGGCTCTTCCATGGCCGCGCGGATGCCGTGTTCGTGCTTTACGACCCGGCTTTCTACGGCACCGAAGCGGAGCGCGCGGGACTCGCGAGCATCAACGGTCACCACCCGCTGTTTCATGTCCTCGCCCTCGTCTTCGCTCGCACCCTCACGTTCTGTGGTGCCGACGAACCCGGATTCTTGAGTCTTCAGTTGATCAACGCCGGCGCGCTAACGGCGTTGATTCTCGCGTTGGGAAAGGCCGCGCGATGGCGCAAGCCCGCCCTAGGCGTCATGCTGCTCTTGCTTTCCATGCGGGGCTTCGTGCTCTCGGCTGCAGGGGGCGAGACATTGCTTCCTGCGCTAGCCGCTAGTGTGTGGCTGCTCCTTCTCGCTTGCGACGCGAGCCAATCGCAGCGTCGTGTGGGCGCCATGCTCGTGCTCACGCTGCTGCTGCGCCAAGACTCGATCCTCGTTCTGCCCGCGGTGCTCTTCGCTCGCTCCCGCTGCGGGTTCGGCGTTCAAGCATTGGCCCGCTTCACCCTCATCACTGGGCTCGTCACCCTCAGCAGCTACATCGCGCTGTGGAAACTGAGCGGACGCGACCCCTCGCTCGTGCACTGGTTGTTCGCACTGATGGAAGACTCCGCACGCACGTGGGGCGGTACGGAGAGTGGTTCGGTTGTGGACACGCTGCTTCTGCACGCCAATGCGTGGGTTGTCGCCGCCACAGGTCATTTCTCTGACTTGCCTTTGTTGACCGGAGCCATGCTGGCCGCAGGCATTGTTGCCATCGCGCTTCTCGCTCAGTGGCTACTCGGCCTGAGTGCTGCACAAAGAACACTCGCCTTAGCGACGCTGCTGGCACTGCTCTTGCGCTACGCATTCTCCATGTGGTTTGAGCCCCACAATTGGGAGTGGGCACTGATGGGTTGGGTCTATGTGATGCTGCTGCTTTGTGCTCTCGCTGATTCCGGCGCGCAAGTCAGCAAGCCGGAGGCCACGTTGGGTTTCGCGCTGATGCTCGTCCTCGCTGCCACCATCGCCATGCAACACATCTCCGCGACCATGGATCTTCGTGCCCATCGCCTTTCGCGTGCAGCCGTCGAGGCCATCGCACTAGGAACACACGCGGACGTGAACACGGTCTACGCAGCCTCTAGCCCCCATGCTCAAGCAGCTCTGTTCTCTCACGGCATTGAGGCGCGCAATCTGGACGTCGCTGCCTGGACCGACCTAGACTCGGCGACGAGCTCTCAGGTTGAGAGCATCGCGAAGGACCGCCCCACCGTCATCCTCTTAGATCGCGCCGTCGGGAGAGGGTTTGGCTCGCAGGCCTTCACAGGGATCCCGCCTTGGTTGCAAGCCTTCGATCAGATGGCTGCGCCCAAGGGTATTGCACTCCAACGCATGGACGGCAAAGTGTGGGTGTTGGGATTGAACGTGCCCCAATGATGCAGGCGTCCACCAAGCAACTTCCATGGATTCTGCTCGCTCTCGCGAGCTTCAGCGTGACGCTCTGCTTTTATCCATGGAATGCGGATGCATGTTTCTCGGTGAATGATGCGCTCTGGTATGCGCATTCTGCGGAGAATGACGGGTTGGCCAGCATCTATGGTCACCACCCACTGTTTCACCTGCTCCTTCTCCCCATCACCGCGGCCGTGGACTTTGCCGGCGTTCCCCACGCGGGGCATGTCGCCATTCGCGTGGTCGCGGGCGGCGGGTTGGCAGCGATCATCATGTTGTGCGGAGCCCTCGCTGGCTGGCGACGACGCGCCCTCCCGCTGCTGCTGCTGCTCCTCGCTTCGCGCTGCATCTTCGTGGAATCCGCGGTGGGAGAGTGCCTCGCTCTCTCTGCGGCGAGCATCTTGTTGGCATTCAAGTACGCCCTAGACCCTAGCGTTTCGTGGTTGCGTGTTGCAGCAGCCACCGTATTGGCGCTGCTAGTACGCCAAGATGCTGTCTTGATCGTCCCAGGGCTTCTTGTCGCATTGCATCTCAGAACGCCGCCACAGGAGCGTTCCTTCGGGAGACTTGCACGCTGGCTCGTCGGCACCGGCATTGTCACGCTCGCGCTCTACGCGCTGCTCTGGAAGCTCTCGCAAGTTCCGGACTTCCTGCAATTCTTGCTCTCCATCACCGAGGTGCAAGATCGAACGTGGGCACAGCCCACCATGCCGGGTCTGAGTGAGCTATCGATGCGGATCGCCATGCTAGGCGTAGCGGCCGCCGGCGCGCACAATCACCACTACGCTCTCGCGCTCAACGCCGGGATCGGGTGCGCATGGATCGCGGCATTGTGGCTGACCTCCCGTCTGTGCGGTGCTTCCGCCACGCCCGCACCCTTGCGTTGGGGACTCCTCACCATCCTCGGCGCGCGCTTTGGCTTCTACACTTGGTTCGAAGCCCACAATCACGAATGGTGGTTCGTAGACCTCGTGCTGTTGACCGCCACCTGCGCTAGTTCGTTGCGCACACCTCGCCACGGCGTGCGGCCTGCTGCCGTGCTCGTTGTCGCCTTGGGTGTCGCAGGACTTCTCTATGCCCACGGCCCGTCCACGTGGCTGCAACGGCGCACAACGCTAGCCGACGCTGCTGCTGTCGCTGCCGAGTGGAGCCACGATCCCATGCAGCCTGTGGTGCTCAGCTACGGATATCGCCCCCACGCTGCCTTGCATCTGCTAGCGATTCCTCACAACCCACAGATCCTCGCAGAACCACCGAAACCAGAAGAAGCGGGGCGGCGCTTGCGTGATGCGCTCATGAGCACCACGAAGCCCATTGTCGTTCTCATCGATCGGTTCGCCGGTGATGGCCAGCCATATCAATACCAGTTCACCGAGGACTACCTCACGACCTGGGTTGATCTCGTGCCGCCAATTCCGCCTTCGCGCGCGTGGAAACAACTCGGCAAGACCCAAGTGCTCTGGCTTCAGAAACCGAACTAGGCTCAGATCAGACTTTCAACCCCTCGTCGGCGAGCAAGGCAATCACCCCAGCGCTGAGCTTCTCCAGCACGCCGTTCTGGCGCAGGCGCAGATTGAGGTGCGACCAGTCCACCTTGTCGAGGCACTGATCCTGATCGAAGCAAGAAAACACAAAGCTCTCCTTGCCGCTGACTGGATCCACATGCCGCTGCAGGCACTGCGCGCACACCTCTTTCATCATGCACTGCATGGGTGAGTTGATGGAGCCAATGGCGACGTGCTCACCCACGTGAGGTGCAAGGCGTTGTGCATCTTTGCGCGCCGCAGCCACCGCCGCCATCATGCGATCAGAACCGATCACAATGAATCGCGTGGCTTCGGACAGTGGGAACACACCTTGGCCGAAACTGCCGCGGGCGTAGCTCAGCATGGATTCCACGATGTTGCCGCGGAAGTGGTGGTCTTGCGCGCGTCGCGGACGCACTTCAGCGCCCGTGTCTGTGCTCCAGATGACTTGATCCGTTCCGGCCTCGACTTCGTCGCGCTTAAAGAGATCCGATCCATTCTTGTATCCCGCGAAGTAGAGCACCTGACAACCGTTGTCCTTCAGCGCACGCGCAATGCTGAACAGCACGGCATTGCCGAGACCGCCGCCGCACAGCACGACCTTCTCGTTCTTCGGGATGGTCGTAGGCGTACCCGTCGGGCCCATGCACACCACCCGTTGGCCGGGTTTGAGTGATCGCACCAGACTCGAAGAACCGCCCATTTCCAGCACGATGAGCGAGAGTAGACCGCGTTCCTTGTCCACCCATGCCCCCGTGAGAGCAATGCCCTCCATGCCGAGCTTGATGCCGCGCTCCAAGCGCGCGTCCACTTCGAAGTCTTGCAAGCGGAAAAACTGGCCTGGCTGGAAGTGCTGCGCAGCCATGGGTGCCTTCAGCACCACCTCCACGATGGTGCTCGTGAGCCGGTCCACGCGAACCACTTCCGGGCAGAGGGCCGCACGCAAAGTCTTGCAAGTCTCAAGAAACTCCTGGTCGCGCGCGGCCTGTGACGCCGGATCCGGATGCAGTTCCGCCGCGGTGAACAGCGCGCGCACATGAGGGAAGCCTGCGCGTGCCGAGGCCATGGCTTTGACCACGTTGCCATTCCACACGGGGTGGTTGTCGCCGTAGTAGCTGACGGAGAGCCCGTTGCGCGTGTAGGACGTGAAGAAGGACTCCGTCGCTTGACCTTGCTCGACCACCACCGCGCCATCAGCACGCCGCGCGCGGAAGGGCTTGAAGTACTTCCCTTCCATCGCAAAGGTGCCTGGATTCTCGCGCTCGTAGATGGTGTTGGGACTCGTGCCCGCGGCGATCATGAGTGCGTGACAGGGCGCTTCGATGATCCCTTGCGGTGCAGCGAGTTTGACGGCGCGGATGCGGCCCGTGCTGTCCGTGACCGTCTCCGTGGGCGAGACGTTTTCCAAGAACTCTACGCCCTCTTCGAGGGCTTTGATGACCTCTTCGTGATTCAGGCGGTAGGCCGGCGAATCCTGCAACGACTTTCTGTAAGCGACCTTCACGCCACCCCAGCGGCGCACAAGCTCGCTCAGGCGCGCAGGCCGCGCTTCCTTCTGCGCAGCGGCCCGCTCGGCCCGCACCTCTTGGCCGTGGGCTACGAACAACTCGAACGTGGCGCGCTCTTCCGGATTGAGGGCTCGCAAGAAGGCCTCGAGACGCCCTTCGCTCGCGAGCAACTCCGAGCGGGTCAGCACGCGCTCCACCTGCACGGGGTAATAAGCCATGAGCTCCGTGGCCGTGTCGATGGCCGTGAGGCCGCCGCCCACCACGATCCCCGGCAATTCCACTTGCAGGTTGGCGAGGCTCGATTCCTTGGCCGCACCGGTTAACTGCAATGCCATCAGAAAATCGCTCGCCTGACGAACCCCGCGCACGAGGTTGTTCTTCATGTCAACGATGGTGGGCTTGCCAGCGCCTGTCGCAATCGCCACATGCTCGAAGCCCTGCGCTTGCGCGTCTTCCAGCGTGAAGGTCCCGCCGAATCGCACGCCGCCGAAGAGCGCGAGATGGCGCTTGCGCTCTAGAGTCAGATGCAAGAGGCGCAGGAAGTTCTTGTCCCAGCGCACGGTGATTCCGTACTCGCTCACGCCACCGAAGCCTGAAAGCACGCGCTCGTCGAGCGGCTGGCAGAACGACTTCCAATCTTTCACCGCGCGCTGCTTGGGGCCAACCAGCTCTGGCGAATGCGGTTCGATCTTCAGGCCGTCGATGGCCACCACGCCGAAGCCTTCACTCGTGAGGTAGTGCGCGAGGGTGTAGCCCGCGGGGCCGAGGCCAACCACAAGGATCTTCTTGCCATTGCACGGCAGTTGATAGGGGCGCCGCAGATTGAGCGGGTTCCAGCGCGTGAGCAGGCCGTAGATCTCCGGCCCATAAGGCATGTCGAGAACGGCCGTGAGCACGCCCGTTTCGATCTCAGGAATGTTGACCGGCTCCTGCTTCTGATAGATGCAGGCCTTCATGCAGTCGTTGCAGATGCGATGCCCCGTGCCCGGGCACATGGGGTTGTTCACCATGATGGCCGCGAGCGCAGCGAGACTTCTCCCCGACTGCTGCAACTGGTGCGCTTCAGAAATGTGCTCGTCGAGTGGGCAGCCGTCGAGGCTGATTCCCAACGGGTTCTTCTTGGTCGTGCCCTCCTTGTCGTGGAGACCAAGAGAACACGAATCGAGTTTGCGCTCGTGGCAGTAGATGCAGGTATCGACTTCAGCAGCAACCTGCGCTGGCGAGCGACGTCGATCCGTCAGATCGAATCCCGGACGCTCACGACGAGTGTCGCTAGGACCCTCGAAGAGATTGGGTAGCGCCGGATCGTTGCGCACGATGGGCACCAAATCCGCGTAGTCAACATTGTGCTGCACCGTCAACACAGCCCAGTCCGCAAAGGCACCACGATGATGTGCGCGGTGGGCCGCGAATCGTTCCAGCTTGTCGATGGCGGTTGCCACCGCCACGTCTTCACTCACTTGCAACACCTGTGCGAGCTCGCGCACTTGCAGCGCCCATGTTGCATTCGCGCCTTGCGGAGCTTCGGCTTCCCACGCCAGCAGCTTTTGCAGCATGCGCGCAAACGCCAGCTCCAAATGTTCGTTGGGTTGCGGCTCTCCGAATCGATGTGCGAGCTTGGCCGCCACCGCGTCTAGCTCTGCCACGTTCTCCGGCACGGAGTCCTTGTGCTTCTTCTGAGCGCGACGCTTCACGAAGTCGCGCCGCAACACGAAGAGCAGCTCGAAACTCGCGGCTCTCTCCTCAAGCGCTTTCAACGCAGCCTGCACACCAAAGAGACGAGCTACGAAAGCCTCGACAAAGGGTCCGACCGTGCTGATCGCCCAAGATTCGTCCGAACGCGTGGGATCTGCGGCGAGGATCAATGCGCGATAGCGCTCCGCGACCTCGGGAGCAGCGCGTTCGAGATCCTGCACAAACACTTGATGCAGCCGCGCCAACGCCGCCGGATCAAACAGATCGGCGTACGTGAATCCATCTAGCCCAGGCACCAGCGTGGCTAGTGCAGCGAGCTCATCCCCTTGGCGCGGCGTGTTCATGCCGAAGCTCTCCTTGTCGGCCGAAACTAACAACGTGAAAAACGGACCCCTCGCGGTCGCATATGCTTGGGGTATGGACTACTGCAAGCACATCTCAGACGCTATGGGCACGCGCGCAGACAAGCCCTTCAAGGCCACGCTTTTCGACGGTCAGCATCTGTTTCTTGGCGTGAATGTGCTTGAGCCGGGTCAATCACAGTCTCCGCACAGTCACGCGCACCAAGACAAGTTCTGCCTTGTCTACGCGGGACGGGGCCACTTTGAGGTCGGAGGAAGCTCCATTGAAGCCCGCCCGGGCGACGTGGTCTTCATGCCGCGCGGTGTGCCTCATGGAGTGGAGAACCGCTCCCACGAGCAACTCGTGCTGCTCATGGGCTTGAGTGCCGCAACGCAGCAGCACTAGGTTGTCTCAGGCGAGCTACGGACAGATCACGAGTTCGACGCCATTGCTCAGGAATGCGAATCCCGCGTTCCACGCGATGGTTTGCAAGTCGAGACGCAAGCCCGCTAGTCCCGTCGGAGGTAGTCCCAGACTGAGGCCTCCGCTACCAACGCCATCGAACAGGATCGGCCAAGTGTCTAGCAAGGTGGCGGGGTCGATGAGTAACTCGCCGCCAAACAAGGGAATGCTGGCGCGCTCGAGGGCGATGCCCAAGAACCCGTTGGTGTTGGGGAATCCGGTCCAGCTCACGCCTAGTTGCAGACCAGAGCCTGCATTTGAGGCCGAGAGTCCGAGAGCGTTCACTCCGCCGACTTGATTGCCAGGGCCGTAGGCTTGCACTCCACAGAAGTGGCAGAACTGGGGCGGCGTGTTGAGAACATTTCCAATGTGGTCTGTGGCTTGCACCGACCACTGCACACTCGACCCCATGAGCACGACTCCGGGAACCTCGGGGAATTCTCCCGACCAGAGGAATCCGCCGTGACAGCGCATGGGCACTGAGAACGGCGTGACGCCCGCACGATGAGTGATAATCCCCGTGAGATTCACGTTGCGAATGGTGGTTTCACCGTCATCCACGGCACTGTCATGGAGCACCACGCGCACGCGGCGCGAAGCACTGAGGCCCACCGCTCCGTTCGGCCCCTGTAGACGCAATGCGCGCGGTGGTTGTGTATCTGCCACGTTGCCGAGGTAGAGACGATTCAGGTAGTTCCCTGATTCCCCTTGAGCGGTGATCATGTCCAGCTTGCCGTCGTTATTCACGTCTGCGCAGGCCACGTCCAAGGTCGAATCGGTGACGAGTGAGAATCCGAGCGTGCTGCTCGCGAAACTAAACGCCCCATTGTTGATGTAGAGCCGTTCTTGGCCCGCCGTCAGCGACCCGATCACGATGTCGAGATCGCCGTCCATGTCGGCGTCCACATAGACAATTTCATTGTCGTCGAAGCCGTTCGAGCCCGTCAAAAAGGTCGGGGATCCGGTGAAGCTCAGAGTGCCGGAAGGATTGAGATTGTTGCGCACCACACCATCCGTGAGCGTGCCAGACATGGACAGGTATGTCAGGTCTAGGTCGCCATCGCCATCTAGATCGCCCACGTCGGTCTCGTAGGTCATGGTCGTGCCCACCGGGAGCAGCGTCGTGTTCACGGTGAAATGGCCTGTGCCGTCGTTGAAGAAGATCTGCTGGCCAGAACTCTTGCCGGTGTTCACCACGTCGAGATCCCAATCGTGGTCGATGTCCACGACCACAATGTCTTGCTGGTTGCTCTTGGGAGCCACCGGCAGATGCGTTGCAGTGACGTTGCTGAACACTCCGCTGCCGTTGTTCAGCAGGAGCTTGAGCTGACCATTGGACGCACCGTCGTTGAAGAAGAGGTCAAGGTCGCCATCCATGTCCACGTCGCCGGCGGCGACGCAGTTGGACACAACGTTCAGCACGGGCATGCGCGTTGCCGTGCCGTCCGTGAAAACGCCGCTGCCGTTATTGATGTAGAGCCGCTGTTGGCTCGGTCCATTGCAGGCGAAAGCGAGGTCGAGATCGCCATCGCGATCTGCGTCAAACGCAATGACTTGGTTGGCTTTGAGTGCAATGGCTGGAAGCCGCGCCGCGGACTCGTCAACGAATCCCGATCCAAGATTGAACTTGTTGATCAGCAGCGTCGGCAGTTGGGCCGTGGTGCCAGCGGTGCTGAGCGCGTAGCCATTCGCAAACACCACGTCTTGATCGCCGTCGCCGTCTAGGTCCGCGCAAATGCAACCTTCCGTCATCACCACGGGGCCAGGGATCGCCCCCACGGATTGAGTCCAGGTGTATTGAGCACTCAATGCCGAAGCACTGAGAATGGAGATTCCAACCGCAAGGGTCGCACGTCGCATCAACTTCATTGGAGACTCCGGCAAGTGGGGACGCAGGATTGTAGTCCGTTCGATGTCGGAAAGTGCAGGACTTTCCGATGCACGCAAGTTGTTTCAGGCCAATGCTTGGCGGAGATCCGAGAGCAGGTCCGCTGAATCCTCAATGCCCATCGCGAGGCGAATGAGGTCCCGCGGAGTGCGGGTGCTAGGGCCTTCCACCCGCGCACGATGCTCCGCCAACGTGTGCACGCCGCCAAAGCTCGTGGCTCGCATGATGAGCTTCAGCCGTCCGAGCACGCGAGTGGCCGCCTCCTCGCCCCCGCGCACGCGGATGGAAACCAACGAGCCGCCGCCACGCATCTGCTGCGCCACGACGCGCGCGTCCGGATGCTCGGCGAGTCCCGGCCAGATGACCTCCAGCACGCGGGGATGTGCACGCAACTCCTCCGCAATGCAGCGTGCATTCGCTTCCTGAGCGCGGATGCGCAGGCCCGCAGTGGCCAAGCCACGCGCGAGTAGCCAGCAATCGAACGGCGAAGGCACCGCGCCACTCTCTTCGCGTTGCACCCGCGCTTGCGCGAGCCAATCAGCGCCCGCCTTCGAAGCCACCAGTGCACCGAGCGTGAGGTCGCCATGACCGCCAAGAGCCTTGGTGGCCGCATGCAACACGAGATCCGCCCCCCGTTGCAACGGCGATTGCATAAGAGGCGTGGCGACCGTGTTGTCCACCAACAGGCGCGCTCCACGTGCGTGCGCGAGTTCCGCGAGGCGCGCGATGTCCGCAACGCGCAACATGGGATTCGTCGGCGTTTCGCACCACACCAACTTGGTGGGCTTGCTCAAAGCCGTCGCCGCTTGCTCGAAGTCGGTGAGATCCACGTGATCGACCACCACCCCGCGAGCGCGCAGCGAATCCAATAGGCGCAGCGTTCCGTAGTAAGCGCCTGCTTCCACCACGATGCGCTCCCCGGCAGCAAGGTGTGCCGTGGCCGCTGCACTGGCTGCAAGTCCTGACGCAAAGGCCAAGGCCTCGGTGGCGCCGGCTTCCAACGCGACGAGCGTTCGTTCCACTGCGGAGCGATTCGGGTTATCGAGGCGCGCGTAGAGCCAAGGTCCAAGCAACTCGCCTTGCGGGTCCCGCGAGTACGTGGTGCTCAGGTGGATGGCTGGCGTGACATCGCCTGCGGTTTCATGAGCGTCGCCGGCATGCACCGCTCGTGTGGAGAAACCCAGTGAATCTTCCGACATGCGCGTTTCTCTAGCGCGCGACCCAACGTCACGCGGCGGAACCATGGTAGTGGATCCTCAGCCACGTCGCGCCGTGCGCATGAACTGCGCGATGGCATCGCAGGCCTCATCAATGACCTCGAGAGACGGCAGCAGCACGATGCGGAAGTGGTTGGTGCCGGGCAGTTGACCGAAGCCGCTGCCGGGGACCACAACCACGCCCGTGGCATCCATGAGATCGCGGCACCAGCGAACGTCATCTGGCACGTCATGTAAGCGCGCGAAGGCATAGAACGCGCCTTGCGGTGCAACACAAGAGATGCCCTCGATGCTGTTCAATCGGCGCATGGCGAGGTCGCGGCGCGTCGTCAATTGACTCATGAGATCCACAAGGTGGGCCTGTGAACCTTCAAGGCAGGGCGCGATGCCGTACTGCTCGGGATGGTTCGCCGACAGACGCGCGCGTCCGAGTTGACGTATGGCTTCGATCCAAGGCTCGAGGCGTTCTGCATCACCGCTCACCACACCCCAACCAATGCGGAACCCGGGTACAAGCCAGTTCTTGGAAAGCCCGCCCAACGAAAGCACCGAAGCTTCTGGATGCAGCGACCCAAGTGGCATGTGCTCGCATCCGTCAAACAAGAGGCGGTCGTAAATCTCGTCGGCGAAGACCACGAGGTCGCGCTCTACCGCGAGATCAAGAATGGAGCGCAGCGTGGCCGCTTCAGCCACAGAGCCTGTCGGGTTGTTGGGATTGATCACGACGATGGCGCGCGTGGTTTCATCACAAGCCGCGCGCATGCTGGCCACATCCGGCTGCCAGCCGTTGGATTCGTCGAGCTGATAAGGCCGTGCATCCAATCCAAGTTTGGCGGCCAAGGCGGTGTAGAGCGGGTATCCGGGAGACGGCACAAGGATGCTCTCACCGGGATCGGCCAGCGCGGTCAGCGCCATGTCGATCACTTCTGAACAGCCGCTGCCGATCCACGTGTGACAAATGGAACCAATGCCGCGGCGGCGGGCGTCACGTTCGATGGCGGCGAGAGCTTCTGGAATGCCTTCGCTCGGGGCATAACCGTTCTTGTTCGCGCGCATGGCGGCTTCCACCGCTTCGATGAGATGTGTTGGTGGCGCGAAACCAAAGGGGTTCGGGTCCCCGATGTTGAGGTTGAGGATGCGTCGCCCCGCGCGGCGCAGCTTCTCCGCTTGGACCACCACATCCCGCACCGCGTAACGCACACCAGCCACGCGCTGTGCGGCACGAATCGGCTTTTTCATTCCATCCCCACTCACGGCAGAGGCCTCCTGCAGACCATTCCCGCCGAGAAGCCTACGAGGCGGCCTTGCCGCTACCAGCTAGGCCGAACATGAATGTCACCGGGCTTGGTCCGCGTGGGGTGCTCCGGTCGCCACGCGTTGGATGCAAAAGGGCGGAGAGCCCGGCTCCGCGCGTTTCCGCTAGCTGAGCAGGGCTCATCCATGAGGCTCTGAGGCCTCCCTGGCGCAGAGCCTTGTCGGGAGTTCGCACTCCACGCTAGGCACACTGCCACCATCGCCGCGCTATTTCTCACCCTAAGGGCGCGCGACAAACCCCCTTGACCTACTTCAGCAGCAGGCGACGCCCGAGCAAAGCCCGGAGCGACGGGAAACGTGCCAAGGTCCAAACCCAGACGACGTGCTAATCACGCTCTTCACGGATGCGGGGCCGAAGACAGGTGAGTTTCCTCACGAGGAGCTCCGTCCACAGCCGTAAATGCGGCGACGTGGGGCTTGGGTGGGAATGTGTGTGGGTTTGATGAACCGCCTCGGCACTTGCCGATCATCGTTCCAAGCCAGCGGAACGAAACGATTCTCCTCACACACCTCCCACACAACCCACCGAACCTGGTGAAGCTTCGGCGACACGAATCAGGTGCTCATTCGGGGCTCCCACCCCAAACTTGCACCGGGCTCACGATCACCGGGCTCATTCCCAGACATCGCTGCGAACTGCGTGGTCTTTTCAGGGGTGCCAGTTGGATTCCACACTCCCCGAAGGGAGCGAGTTCACCGAGAGCCGAAGCTCCCAGTTGACCGAGGGTGTCCTGCCCGGGCGGGCCTGCCTTCGCAGGGCCTTGGTCAACCGCGCAGAGTATGCCGCGCGGAGAGGCCTAAATGCAAGGAAGGTTTTGCAGGTTTTGTTGGCAATCGCTCCGCGAACGTGCAGAAAACAGCCCGGTCAAGCCAACCGATTGGATGCAACCCATGAAATAGGGGCTGCTTACGTGGCGTGGAAGAGTCCAGCGCGGACGTTGAAAACCTGTGAACTCAGAGCGAGTGCGGAGCCCGCGCGGAAAGTGCTTTCACCACCGCGGCGTTCAGTTCCTCAGCCTTCATTGGCTTGAGGAGCACGTCCACGGCGCCTGTGTCCCTCTTGATGCTCTCCGGGTCAATGTCCGAATAGCCCGTGACAAAAATCACCTGAACATCCGCTAGCTCGGGATTCGCACGGATCTTTCGGCACACTTCAAGCCCATCCATTCCCGGCATCAAGATGTCTAGCAACACCACGTGAGGCTTGTTGTGTCCGATGTGGATCAGGGCGGACAGCCCGTCCTCCATACAGGTCACTTCATAACCCGATTCCTCGGGATTGAGCTGACGCTGCAGCGTGCGTGCCACCATGACGTCGTCTTCCACGATCAGCACGCGGATGTTGGTCTGCAGTTCCTTGGGAACTGGCATTCCTCGCTGGTTCAAGAAACTCACCAATTCGTCGGGAGAAACGCGGCGATGCCGGCCTGGCGTGCGGTGAGCGTCGATGTGGCCGCGGTCAATCCAGTTCGCGACTGTGCGCTCGCTCACCCCGACGAGGGCAGCGATCTGGTTCGTAGTGAGGAACCGGACAGAAGACATAGTTGGACTCAACTCGGCGCAGGGCATCGTGGTTCCTCGCTATTGGCTGACGGATGTCACATCCAGCCTTGAACTGAAACCGCGACTGGCGGGGGTGCCGTGCTCGCATGAGGAGAGTACCACGGCCCGTAAGGGCTTGGGGGCGCTCCTCGTGCAGATCAGGATGTGTTTCCCCCCTATCGTCCAAAGGTGCGTCCCTATGTCGTCGTTGAGGGGATGCGTGGCACATTGGCACGACAAAAATCCACGAACCAGCCGCAAACTGGGCTTCTTTTTCGAGGTGCCGCCCCATTAAGTTCTTGCACGGCGCCAGTCCTTCTGCCTCGGCAGCCTAGGTGAACCATGCATCCTTCTCGCGAAGCAGGCAACGACAAACACCTCGAACGCGACAGCACACCGGTGGAGGCAAAGTCTCAATGGCACCATCTCCTGCCCGGGTCGTCAAAGCATGACTTGACACGACCCGCCCAAGTCCAAGTGGCGGAGTCCTTGGCGGCGCTCGCACTCGCAGCCCAAGCGGCTCGCAAGGCGCAGTCCTGACCGCTCTGGCGTCGCGGGCCCAAACTCTCTAGCCCGCCAACGTGCGTTGTGGTGCGTGTCGCAGGCCTAGCGCGTCGGCAACGCATCAAGCAAGCGCGCAACGTCGTTGGCAGTGTTGGCTCCATGCAAACTCGCGCGCACCCCGCCCACGCCGGCGGTGTAGCGCACGGAGAGCGCGATGCGCTGCCCGCGCAGGGCGGCCACAAGCCGCTGTTCCGCTTCTGCACTCTCGGCGTTGAACACCACCATCCCCGCACGCGCTTTGTCGTCGCGAGGAGAGCGGACGGCGTAGCCCTTCGCATCCAAGCCTGCGATGAGCTGTTGCCCCAGGCTGCGGGCATGGGCCAAGAGTTGTTCTGGGCCGACCGCATCTAGAAGTTGCAGGTTGCCATGCAGCAGCACAGAACCTGCGATGTTGGCCGTGCCTCCACTTTCGAAACTCTGACCCACAGCGGGAATCAGCACCTCATCGTCCACGCGACTTTGCGGGCTCGCGAACCAATCAGGCCAAGAACCCTGCGGCGGATGCCCGGCGAGGAAACCCGCCAGATGTGGTTGCTGTCGCGCTGCAGTCTCTGGATGTACCCACAAGAAACCAAGTCCGGATGAACCAAGAAGCCATTTGTGGCCACCGCAGGCCACGAAGTGCGGCGCGTGCTCATGGACTTGAAGTCCCGTCAGCCCGAAGGTCTGCGTGGCGTCGAGGACGAGGAGGATGCCGCGTTGCCGAGCTTCGCGGGCAAGGAGATCCACATTCACCAACTCGCCTGTGGTCCAGCCGATGGTGGACACCGCAATGACGCGGGTGCGTTCATCCATGCGCTCCAACAAGTCTTCGGCACGCAAACGACCGTCGCTGTGCGGCACGATGCGGAGTTCGAGCTTGTCCTTGCGCGCGCGTTGGCGCCAAGGCATGTGCACAGCGAGGTAGTCGAGTTCCGAGAGAATGACGTTGTCCCCGGGGGCGAGGCGCGTGGATTGCGCCGCAAGATTGAGCCCCTGAGTGGTGTTCTCCACCAGAGCGATATCGCGAGGGTTGCCGCGCAGCCAACGGGCGAGGGTGCGCCGGATTTCACTGCGCACCTTGGCGCCGTGGCCATGCACCCACGTCGCATCTGTTGCTGCGCACGCACCTGCCGCGCGCAAGTAGGCGTGCACCGCCGCGAGCGATGGCTCAGGCACGAGACCGGTGCTGGCCCAATCGAAGAACCCTAGCCCCGCATCCAACGCGGGGAATGCCTGACGCAAACCTAGAAGTGCATCCATGGTCTTCTCTACTCCGTCAGGCGCCACGCACATGTCCCGCGAGTAACTGACGCGCAGTAGATGGCTCGATGCCCTTGCGCGCTGCGTAGTCGTTCAACTGATCTTCTGCGATCTCACCCACAGAGAAGTAACGCGCAGCAGGGTTCAGGATCACGAGCGCGCTCACGCTCGCCGCGGGCCACATGGCCCAACTTTCTGTCAGGCGGATGCCCGCTCTGGACTCTGGCTGCAGCAGTTCCCAGAGCGTGGCTTTCTCGCTGTGGTCCGGCTGACACGGGTAGCCTGGCGCGGGCCGAATGCCTTGGAACTCCTCCGCCAATTGAGCGGCGATGCTGAGGTCTTCCGGTCGCGAGGCACGACGCATCTCGGAATGGAGTTTCTCTGCGAAGGCTTCCGCGAGACGATCTGCCACAGCCTCCAAGAGTATGACGCGGTAATCGTCGTGAACCGCCCGCGCCGCGGTCAAGAGCACATCCAACCCCTCCCCTGCACTCACCGCGAAGGCACCTAGCCAATCTTCGCCTTCCTCTTTCTTGCGCACCCAATCCGCCAACGCTGGACAAGCCCCCTTTTGGCGCACGCGCGGCAGCTCTTGGCGCCGCAGTGTATGCAGCGTTTTTTCTCCGCGTTCGGTTTCAAGAATGATGTCCTCACCGCGACGCGAGGCACGCCAAAAACCGGCGACACCCCGCGGGCGCAGCGCACCGCTGTCGGAGAGTTCCCGCAGGAGCGTTTGCGCGTCGCGGTAAAGCTCGTGCACATGCGCGTCGCCTGAGGCCAGCAGCTTCTCCGCTGTTCCGCGCATTTCCCAGACATGAAAGAACGGCGTCCAGTCGATCCACGTCACGAGCTCGTCCACCCGCGCACACACCGGACGCACTCCAGTCCATGTGGGGCGCGCGACCTCGTTGGGGCCATACTCCGCCGCTAGCGCACGAGCTTCGCTGAGAGTCAGCAACGGACGCTCGTTGGCCCGCGCGGCGTGGCGCTCGCGATCGCGCTCTTGATCTTGGCGCACCTTGGTTTCAAACGCCTCACGCTGAGTCGTGGAAGCCAGTTGCTCCACAACCGCAGGGGTGCGCGACGCATCGAGCACATGGACCGCAATCGCCTTACGGCAGGGTGCGATTTTCACCGCCGTGTGTCGAGCAGAGGTCGTTGCTCCACCGATCAATAGCGGCAGATCAACGCCGCGGCGTTCCATCTCGGACGCAACGTGCACCATCTCGTCGAGACTCGGAGTGATCAGGCCGGACAATCCGATCATGAGGGCGCGTTCACTGATCGCCGTTTCGAGGATGCGCTCTGCAGAGACCATCACTCCCAAGTCGACGACGCGCCAACCGTTGCAGGCCAAGACCACCGAGACGATGTTCTTGCCGATGTCGTGCACGTCGCCTTTGACCGTCGCAAGCACGATGGTTCCGCGGCCTCCTTGATCCGCTGGAGCCATATGCGGCTCAAGAACACTCACGGCCTTCTTCATGACACGCGCGCTCTTCACCACCTGCGGCAAGAACATGCGCCCGGCGCCGAAGAGATCGCCCACCACATTCATCCCAGCCATCAGCGGACCTTCGATGATGGACAAGGGGGTCGGCCAAACCCGCAAGGCCTCTTCCATGTCCGCCACGATGTGGTCGGTCACGCCATGGCGCAGAGCGTGGGCGATGCGATCGGCCAACGGTGCAGATCGCCATGTTTCAGCGCGCACCTCTTCCGCCGCTTCGGCCCCAGCATCCCGGCCGTAGGCCACCAGCCGCTCTGTGGCATCCGCGCGCCGATCGAACACCAGGTCCTCCACGAGTTCGCGCAAATCCCGCGGCAACTCATCGACGAGGTCCAGCTCGCCTGCGTTCACGATGCCCATGTCCAACCCAGCGGCAATGGCGTTCGAGAGGAAGACTGCGTGCAGCGCGCGGCGAACGCGGTCTTGCCCGCGGAAGGCGAAAGACAAGTTCGAGACGCCGCCGCTCGTCTTCATGCGCGGCCAGCGGCTCTTGATGCCCCGCACAGCCTCAATGAACTCGAGCGCGTAGCGCGCGTGCTCCTCAATGCCGGTTCCGATGGTGAGGATGTTGGCGTCAAAGATGATGTCCTGCTCGGGAAATCCAATCTCTCGAGTGAGCAGTCGGTGCACGCGTTCAGCGATGGCGAGTTTGTGCTCCAAGGTGACGGCCTGCCCTAGCTCGTCGAAGGCCATCACCACCACCGCCGCGCCGTAGCGACGCACGAGGCGTGCGTGCTCGAGAAACTGTGCCTCGCCTTCCTTCAGCGAAATCGAATTCACGATGGCCTTGCCCTGCAAGCAACGCAAGCCGGCTTCCAACACACTCCAGCGTGAGGAGTCGAGCATCACGGGCACGCGGGCAATATCAGGCTCCGCTGCAATCAGATTCAGGAAGCGTGTCATGGCGGCTTCCGAATCCAGCAAGCCTTCGTCCATGTTCACGTCGATGATGTTCGCGCCTGCCAGCACCTGTTGCCGTGCGACTTCGACGGCCTCGTCGTGACGCCCTTCGGAAATGAGACGTCGGAAACGGCGCGAGCCGGTCACATTCGTCCGCTCCCCCACCAGAATGAAGTTGCTCTCAGGCCGAATGCGCAATGGCTCGAGGCCGCTGAGCATCGTCTCGCCATGAGGCCGCACCGGAACGCGAGGCTTCACGCCACGGACTCGCTGTGCGAGAGCGCGGATGTGCTCGGGTGTGGTGCCGCAGCAGCCGCCCACGAGATTGACCATTCCTGCTTCTGCGAAACTGCCGACCTCGGCCGCGAAACTCTCGGGCGTTTCTACGTAAGCCCCCATCTCGTCCGGCAAACCCGCGTTGGGAATGCAGCCCACAGCAATGGGCGCGACCTCCGCGAGTTCGGCGAGCCAAGGCCGCATCTCGCGCGCACCAAGGGCGCAATTGATGGCCACGAGGGCAAGCGGAGCGTGAGCAATGCTCGTCCAACACGCTTCCACGGTCTGCCCCGACAGCGTTCGCCCACTCTTGTCCGTGATGGTGACGGAGGCGAGAACCGGCACGCGACGCCCCAACTCCTCGAACACGTTTTCAATGGCAAAGAGCGCCGCCTTGAGGTTCAACGTGTCGAAGGTCGTCTCCGGCAGCAAGAGGTCGACGCCACCTTCGAGCAGTCCACGCACCTGTTCGGCATACGCCTGCACCAAGCCCTCGAAGGTCACCGCGCGAAACGCGGGATCATTGACATCTGGTGACAAAGACGCGGTGCGATTGGTAGGGCCCATGGAACCGGCCACGAAAGCTGCGCGACCGGTTCGCGCTGTCGATTCAAGCACGGCTTCGCGAGCTAGACACGCGGCGGCGCGGTTGATCTCGACCACCTCGCCTTCAAGACCGTAGTCCGAGAGCGCGATGGATGTGGCGTTGAACGTGTTGGTTTCGATGATGTCCGCACCTGCCGCGAGGTACTCACTATGAATGCGGCGGATGATGGCTGGCTGCGTCAACACCAGCAGGTCGTTGCAACCTTTGAGCGGCCTTTCATGCGCGGCGAAGCGCGCCCCGCGGTACTGCGCTTCCTCTAGCCTCTCGCGCTGGATCATCGTCCCCATGGCGCCGTCGAGCACGAGGATGCGCGAGGAAAGTGCCTCAAGGAATGCCGGCTGTGTCATGGTCGAACTCCTGTGCCCAAGAGACCTTCGAAATGCGGCGCATGGACATCGCGCCCCGATGAGGCCACCTCCACGGCTTTGAAGCCTGCCTTGCGCATCAACTCGCGCAGCGCAGCCTTCGTGAAGCCTAGATGGCGGTGGCCCAAACTCTCACGCACCCATGTCTCATGATGCGCTTCGAGATCCAGCACCAAGACGCGGCCGCCACTCGCAAGGGCTCCGCGCGCAGAGCGCAACGCCTCAAGGGGTGACTCCAGTTCGTGCAGGAGTTGACTCATGAGAATGCAATCGACGGCGCCGACCGAGAGCGGCAAGCTTTCTGCGTCGCCTTGGCGGCAGATGAGGCGCTCAGTCAGGCCTTCGCGGCGCGCCAAGTTCGCGAGACGAGTCAAGGCGGCTCCGTCGCGATCGATGGCCGTCACCTGATGCCCCCGGCGTGCGAGCAACAGCGCCATGCCTCCACTGCCTGGCCCCACGTCCGCAATCCGCAGCGGGGGCAAGAGAGCCAGCAGAGCATGGGCGAACGCTTCCCATGAACGACCGGGAATTGCGCGCAACCCCAAGCCAGTCCGCAGCGGGCGGGCCTCGCGCGCGGCGACGCACTCCTTGGCCGCTTGCGCATCGCGCCGCGCGACCGCCTCTCGGCCGTAGCTGTCGATAGCGAGGCGCACGAGTTCGGAAGGGGCCTCTGCAGCCCGGGCCAACGTCTTGCGACCTGCCCTGCGCGTGTGAACGAGCCCCCCGGAACGCAGTTGAGCGAGTTGCGCGGAGACCAAAGGCTGAGATCGCCTGAGAATATGGCTGGCTTCGCCCACAGATAGCTCCGCACGCGTGAGCAGGTGCAGCAAGCGCAACCGATGTTCATCGGAGAGCACCCGCAGAGTGATCGAGACGCTTGACGTCGCCATGTTGCATCAGCATATCCTGATGCATGTATATCTCTACGCAGGCTGGACAAAGATGGGCTAGAGCTGCGAGGATCCGTGCATGTGGCCCCGTTGGCGCTGCTTTTCAGCACTCATGTTTCTCGCGGTCTGCTGCACCACGGCCGTCCTGCCCCTCGGCGCACAGAAGCCAGCGGACACAGCCTCATCTGACGAACTCGCGCTCACGACAGCGATGCGCAAGTTGGCCTTGCAACGAGCGCAGTGGTGCCTCGAACACCGCCAGTGTGCAGAGGGTTTGAGGGCCATCGGCGCTGCCGGCACTGATCCTCAGGCGGCTCGCGTCAAGGCCGCGCTAGAAGCGGCCACTCCCGCCGACGAGAGCCCACTCCTCCCTGAGAAGCGCAAGGAGTGGAATGCGAAAGAGGCGGCACTCGGCCTCAAGCTCGTGGCCGCCGCACTGAAACACGGCTCCTTGGCCCGTGCCTATGCGGCGTTTGCGGCGGCGCGAGAGCACTTGGATCCCGCGCGATCTCTGAAAGCGTTGAGTGAGATGCTGCGCGCCGGACGTGGCGACAAGGACGTGGCCTTGCTCTCGCGGATTCTCTCGGCCGCAGAGGACATCGACACCGAGGGCAAAGAACGCACGTTTCGGCGCGAGCTACGGGATGAGATTGCGCTGCGCGACGGTGTGTTGCTCAAGTCGGCGACACACGCCATGGTGGCGTGGGTCGCGCTCCCTACAACTTGGAAACCCGGGCTGAAGAATGTTCCGGTGCAAGTCGCTGTGGAAGGCGCGGGATCGAACTTCCTCGGCGCTCTGCGCCACTTTCGGGCTCAACGCGGCGACCGCCCCGTGATCCTCGTGGTGCCGTGCACTTTCTCAAACACCAACGCCCTCGATGCCACGCGTTATCCGGACTATGACGCTGCGATCTTGGCAGCCAACGAACCGCGCGACGGCCGCCGCTTCCGATTCGATGCGGACGGCCTGCGTGCGATCCTTGATCTCCTGCACCGCGAATACAACACAGCGGAGCGTTTCAGCATCACGGGCTTCAGTGGCGGCGGCATGCTCACCTGGTGGTGGTTGCTCCATCATCCCGCGGAACTCGAGCATGTGCTGTTGGCCTGCGGCAACTTCCAAGAGCCCGCCCCAGAGTCCGCCCCCGCATTCACTGAGCCCGGGCCCGATATTCATCTCCTCATCGGCGAGAAGGACGGCTTCAACGAGGATGTCTTCGGCCAGAAGCCCGGCATCATCGGGCAGACCGATGCCGGAGAAGCGGCAGCCCGCGCGTTTGGACTCACGCGCATTACACGCCGTGTGGTCCCTGGCGCCGGCCACGACAGCTTCGCCGCAGAAGTTTGGAAGCTCTACGACACGCCGCGGCGATGATGCCGCGGCGCAGGTCGCTCACTTGCCCCGTTGCCGACGCGGCGGGCCGTTTTCGAATTCGTAGGCCGGCAATTCCAGCAACCCCGGATCAACGGCCCGTAGGCGCTCGAAAGCGGCGTCAATGGTCTTCACGTCCGCATCGCGCTGCGCAGCCACGAGACGCGTGCGCAGCATCTTCGCTGTATCGACCGCCGAGAAGTTGAGTCCGTCCAAGACATTGGCCGCCTCGGGGCGGCGCGCAAACGCCGCGAGACATTCGCTGAGGCACGCATCGAGCTGACCCTCTTCGAGCGCCACGCGTGCGCGCCCTCCGAGGCAAAGCACCATCTCGCGCTCAAGCGTGGGACGCTGCGCAGGATCTGCCAACAGGGCGCGCTGGTAGCGAGCCAATGCGCGCGCGTAGGCGTCGAGCGCCTGAGGATGCTGCCGTTCACGGCGGTGATATTCCGCAGCGATCAAGGAAGAGAAGCCTGCGAAACGCTCGAGCCCGGGCAGCGCATCAGGCTTGGCGAGCAACGTGTCGTAGACGCTCTCCATCCCCTCCACTCCGCGTTCCTCTAGCGCCTGCCAGCGGAAGCGATCATGTAACGCTGGCGAGAGCGGAAAGCGCTCAAGGCCCATTTCCGCAACACGGCCGGCTTCGGCCACGGCGCCAAGTTCGCGCAGGAAGTCGTAGTGCGCGGCGACTTGCGAATCTTCTCCATCCGGGTGTCGCGCCAACACGGCATAAGCCGCGTGGACATCCGCCAGCCACTCGCCGGGCCACGCACGCTTCTCCAACTGAGCTGCCCGAATGGCCGCGCGCCGTGATTCTGCGAACAGCCCCACGGTCACCATCCCGAACCAAGAATCGGCCTCTAGCGGCACGCCCTGCACAGCCTTCTCGGCACGAGCCCACGCTTCCTTCTGATCATCGAGGTAATAGGCCGCGACCGCCAACGCCGAATGCACTCGCGCTCCGCTCGCGCCCCCTTTTTCGGCCTGCAACGCAAGCTCTCGTGCGTCAAGGAAACAGGCCTGCTGCTCGCGACGCGACATGCCGGGCTTGAGCGTCTTTTGAATGAGCGCTTCTGCTTCTTCCACGGCGGCGCGGGTTTCCGCTGGTAACGCAGCATCCGAGGCCGAGCTCCCCTCGCCCGCAAGAGCCCTCGACCAGCCGCCGAGGTCGACAGCTTTCGATCCCGCAGCGAGGCCGCGATGCATCACGGAGAGCGTGCGTGCGCGGGGCGAGTTCTGTCCGATGCGTTCGAGGGCAGCCAAGAGAGCTTCCTTCTCTTCAGCCGCCACCGGGATGCGCAACGCTTCGTTCATGAGTTCCGCGGCCGCTTCGGTCTCGGCCTTGCTCAAGACTTTCCGCGCGAGAGCCGCCAACTCTGGGTCATTGCCCGCAATGGCGAGACGCAAGAGGTCTAGCGAGGCCTGCGAGCCATCAGCCTGCGCCGCAAGAAGCAACTGACGCCGCGTGGCCGCATCTCCCTTGGCGTAAGCGGATTCCACGAAGCTCCGATCCGTGGCGTCGCGACTCTTGGCACGTTCCGCCAGCGGCCGGTCTCCTTGGGGCGGTTGGGCGGGCGGATAGGTCGCCGCGCCGTCCTTGATCTGCTGAAACACGCTGGTGGTGTCCCACGCATAGAACACGTCGTAGATCTCCTTGCCCTGCAGATCCACTCCGATGTGACGCGGCGAAATGCGCCGCCCGTCGAGGTACTTCGCATAGATGATGGGTTCGATGGCGATGTGTTCGCCACAGGTCACTGTGCCAAAGCGCGGACAGGGAATGCGCTGTCCCTTTTCGTCGAAGTCCCGCGGCGTGTGGCGATACACGGAGGCAATCACGCACACATAGGGATCATAAAGCGATGCAGTTTCGGGACGGCGGTAACGCACACCTGCGTAATGCTCGCTCGCGATCTCCCCGTCCATGTTCACGCACACCAGCAGTGCTCGGGAACTCTGGCGCTGAAGTTCCAACGCGTCCTCCCAAGTGCGCTGCCACTTGATCAAGCACGGCTTCTTCCAATCCTCGGCCGTGGGTGCAAACCACATCTCTTCGCGATTGACGTTGGGGCGAGCACCGGCGGCGGGCTCTGCGGGCTGCTCCTGCTGGGCGCGAATCGGCAACAGGTTCAGTGTCAGAGCGAACGCAGCCAGACCGACAGTGTGCATCTTCATCGAAAAACCTAGTTGTTCGGCGATCGGGCAAGTGATGATCGCGAGGCCGTCCAAGTATGATCCGAGCCGTGCCGGGTCGTCAATGCAAGCTCTTGCTGCCCCGCCGCCCCTTGAAGTCCACTGAGCCTGTCGGAGAGCCCGCGTGTCAGATGTCAGCGAGATCACTCGTGAGGTGGAAGTCGCCCATGGGTTTCTAAGCCGGGTGCGGCAAGAACTCAGCCATGTGATCGTTGGCCAAGACGCGCTGATCAATGGTTTGCTCGTCGGACTACTCGCCGATGGCCACATTTTGCTCGAAGGCGTACCGGGTCTCGCAAAAACACTCGCCGCGCGCTCGCTCGCAGCTGTGTTTGAAGGCAGCTACGCGCGCATCCAGTTCACCCCGGACCTGCTACCGAGCGACCTCTTGGGCACGCACATTTGGCAACCCGCCAGCGCCACGTGGAGTGTGCGCGAGGGCCCAATCTTCGCCCACTTCGTGTTGGCGGACGAAATCAACCGCGCGCCCGCCAAGGTGCAGTCCGCTCTGCTCGAAGCCATGCAGGAGCGACAGGTATCCCTCGCAGGCGACACGCGCGCCTTGCCACAGCCATTCATGGTGCTGGCCACACAAAACCCTGTGGATCAAGAAGGGACATATCCACTGCCTGAAGCGCAAGTCGATCGCTTCATGCTCAAGTTGCTGGTGTCCTACCCCACGCCGAGCGAAGAGAAAAACATCATCACACGCATGGCGAGTGCGCAGCAGCGACCGAGCGTGCGAGCGCAGGCGCGACTCGAAGAACTGCTCGCCGCCCGGCGCATCATGGACAAGATCCACGTCGCCGAGAAGATCCTCGACTACGTGGTGGACCTCGTGTTCACCACCCGCGAACCGGCGCGGCATGGCCTCAGCGATCTGGCACCGTCGATTCGCTACGGTGCTTCGCCACGCGCATCACTTGCGCTCGTGCAGTCGGGACGCGCACGGGCATTCATGGCTGGACGCGGCTTCGTCACACCCGAAGACATCAAGGCCGTGGCTCACGATGTCTTACGCCACCGCGTGATCCCCTCGTGGGAAGCCGAAGCAGAAGGCATCAGCCCTGACGACCTCATCCGTCGCATCTTGGCGACGGTTCCCGTCCCGTGAAGAGCACCGAAGAGCGGCAGCGCCCCCGCGCAAGCGTTGCGGAGCTGATGCGCTCGGTCACGCGCATCACTCTGGAAAGCCGTCGCCTAACCAACGACGTCTTGGCCGGCGCCTACCTCTCGGTTTTTCGCGGCACCGGTGTCGAGTTTGATGATGTGCGGGAGTATGCCGAAGGCGATGACCCCCGCAGCGTGGACTGGAATGTGACTGCGCGCGTCGGGCGGCCGTTCATCAAGCGCTTCACGGATGAGCGCGACCTCTCCGTGGTGTTTCTCTTGGATGTGAGCCGCTCCATGGATGGCGGCTTCGGAGCGTGGAGTACGCGCGAAACCGCCGCGCGCATCATGGCTTGCCTCGGCTTGTCGGCCGTACGCCACCACGACAAGACGGGGCTCATTGCTTATGCCGATGACGTGGTGCATCAGGTCGCGCCGAAGAAAGGGACGAATCAGGTCTTGCGCCTCGTGCGCGATGCGCTGGCGTTGCCGTCGCAACCCACGCGTGCGGTGTCAGCAACAGCTCTCTTGCGCGCAGCACGCACGTTGCCACGTCACGCCATCATCTTCCTGATTTCTGATTTCCTCCAAGGCTGCCCCGGCCCGGCACTCGCCGAGGCCCAACGCCGACACGATGTCATTGCCGTGCGCCTCCTCATGCCTGAACTCGCACCACCGGCGCGAGGACTCATGCACTGCGTGGATCCCGTCAGTGGCAGAACCGTGCTCATGGACTGGTCGGATGCGCGAGTGCGTATGCAGCACGCAGCGCTGATGGCCGAGCGTCGTCACGCCGTGCAACGGGACTTCCGCCATGCGCGCACGGACCTCATCGAAGTCGCAGTGCCTCGCGAGCCCCATCGCGCCACCATCCTTCGCCCGCTCCTGCACTTCTTTCACCAGCGTGCTCTGCGAGGCGCTGCGCGATGAAGCGCTACCTGATGCTGCCGTGGCTCGTGGGCATTGTCTTGTGCCTCACCGCCTGCGCTCCGGATTCCGAACCTGCGCCTGAAGCGGATCTCAGCATCGAGATTCTCGGCCTGCCGGAAAGCGTGGAACTGGGCGAGGCCTTTCCCGTCACGATTGTGCGCCGCTGGTCGCGCGACTACGCCGCAGGCCCACTGCCAGCGAGTGCACTGAGCCCCCTAGCCTTTGAAGCAGCCGACACCGTGCGCGAGTCTCTGCCGACTCACTGGCGCGAACGGACGCGGGGCTCGGCGAGAGCGTTGGATTTCGAGGGCCTCGCCAACTGGAGCGCACGCTTTGAAGCTCGGGCTCTACTCGGCACCTCGACGAAGTCTGTGCACTCGACGCCGCAGACGTTGCGCATCTTGCCTGCGCGCACGCCCACCGACGGCATGGATGCCGAACTCCCCAGGGATCTGCATTTCATGGCCCCCGGTGTCTTGGTTCTCTTCGTGACCAGCGCAACGCTGATCTGCGCATTCTGCCTCCTGCGTCATTGGCTGCGCCTCCGACGAGAACGCCAAGCGCTTCCACTGCGGCTGACACCACAGGCCCGCCTTGCGGCCATCGCCGGGCAGAAGCCACTGAGCGCCGCTGAATGGGACGCATGGCACGTAGAGCTCTCGGCCGCGCTACGCGCCCATTGGGAAGAGCGTTTCCACATCGCCGCCCCGCGCATGACGACCGAGGAACTCGCCGTCGATCTAGAAGCCAATGCCCGTTGCACCAAAGAACTGCCGCCGAGTCTTGAGGTCTTGCGCGCCTGCGACGCCGTGAAGTTCGCTGCTGCCGCCGTCCGGGATGCCGAAGCGCAGCAGCACCTCGCCAACGCACGCACAGTGGTGAACCGGGGGCAGAGCTGATGGACTGGTGTGAAGAGCTGCTTGGATTCACCCCCGCAGAGCCCTGGCGGCTTTGTGCGTTGCTGCTCTTGCCACTCTGGTGGTTGCGCTCCCGCCCTGCACATGGCCAAGCGGTGCTTTTCGCGCCCTTAGCCACCTATGGAGATCGTCTCGCGCCCAAGTCATGGCGTACGCGCTTGCAATGCCTGCCGCGCTTGCTCCTCTTGGCCACTCTCTGCTGCACCATTCTTGCGTGGTCACGTCCAGTGAGTTCTGAGCTCCTGCCCCGCAGCAGTGATGGCTGCGACATCCTGCTGGTGCTCGATCGCTCCGCGTCCATGACGGCCCGCGACCTCTCCGCCAATGAAACGCGCCTTGAGTGCGCCATTCGCGCCGCACGCGCCTTCATCGCTGCACGACCGCACGACCGCATGGGCCTCGTGACCTTCGCGCGATTCACAGACCTCGTCTGTCCACCCACTCTCGACCACGCCGCCTTGAACCGCCTCCTAGAAGCTGTGCGGCCCGCTAGTGCCGAGGGCTCCGAGGATGCCACAGGGCTCGGTGCTGCGGCGGCCTACGCCATTGAGCTACTCGCGCAAACGCCGGGCACGCGCAGCGTGGTGTTGCTGAGTGATGGTGTCGAAACCGTGGTTGAAGGACAGCGCACCGGCGCCCTCACACCCATCGCTGCCGGGCAGCTCGCGCGCGAACGCGGCGTGAAATTGCACGTCATCACCGCCACCCACGAGCGCGACACCGAGCAGGCTGCGGCCGTCGTTGCAGAGAGCATGGCGCGGTTGAGTGGCGGCCAGTTCTTCACCGCCCGCGATGAAGCGAGTTTGAGGGCCACGTTTGCAGCTATCGATGCAGCGGAAAAGACTCGTTTTCACGAGCCTCGCTGGAAAGTTCGCGAGCGTGGGTACTCGTTCATCCTCGCCGCGTTGCTCTGCCTTCTGTGTTCGGAACTGTTGGCCTGCGGCCCCCTCAGGAGTCTCCCGTGACTCCACAGATCTTTGCTGCTCCAACAGAATTGCTCTGGGGCCTCGCTGTGCTGGGCGTGGCGTTGCTGTTCCTGCGCGCGCGACGCACAACGCGAGCGCAAGTCCGCGAACTCCTTGGCTCACGCTCGGACGAACTCGTCCAAGGACGCGAGGGTTCATCTGCTGCGCCGCTCTTGCGTTGCGCAGCGGCCGCTCTGCTTGTGCTGGCTCTCGCAGAGCCGCAGCTAGGTTTGAGTGAGGACCTTGAGGAGCAGAGCGCCGCCGAGCTGATCATCTGCCTAGATGTCTCGCGCTCGATGCTGGCTGCCGATGTCCCCGGAGATCGTTTGAGTCTCGCGCGCAGCGCATTGCAAACCATGTTGAGCAGCACGGAGAAACTCCATGCCGGGCTCGTGCTGTTCGCTGGCGAGCCGCATCTGCGCGCGCCCCTCACCCGCGATCTCGCAGCAATCCACGCATTGCTAGCTGATACAGACCCATGGAGCGTGGAGCACGGCGGCACGACACCCCGCGCGGCCCTTGAGCTCGCCCTCGCGACGGCCAGCGCAGGCCGCGGGACTCACGCGGCCATTCTCTATCTGAGCGATGGTGAACGCGCCCTCGCTGCGGCTCCCGTGGCTGCGAGTGCGCGCGAACGCGGAATCAGAGTTCACACGGCCGTGGTCGGCGGCTCGCGCTCGGTGAAGATTCCCCTGCCGAGTGTGGATGGCAGCAGTGCTTTTGTGCGCAGCAGCGCAGGCGAAGACGTGCTCACACGCGCTGACCCACTGGCCATGCAACAACTGGCCGACGCAGGTGGTGGCGTGGCCGTGCACCTCCACGCCGATGCCAACACACTCAGCACTCTCGTGCGCGAGGAGGTGTTGCCACTGGCTCGTGCAGGTGTGCGCGCTGAGCGCGCGGCTTACGCTTCCCGCGCCGCGTGGCCGCTCGCCGCCGCACTCTTGGCCTTGCTAGCGCTGGTGTGGCCCAAGCGGAGCCTGCGCACATGAGGCACCTCATCTGGCTTGGAGCACTACTTCTTGGCTCTGCCACGAGTGCCGGCGTGACGGCGTTCGAGGACGGCCGCGCCGATGAAGCCGCAACGCAGTTCTCTCGCGCTGTGTTGGAGTGCGAGCCGTCGGCCGCACTGCTGATGAACCTCGCCCTCGCGGAACTTCACGCCGGACACCCTGAGGCCGCAGAGGCTAGCGCGGAACGGGCAGCGTTAGCAGGAGGCCCCGCTTGGTACGGCGAACGAGATTTTCTTCTCGGTGCTGCCGCGTGGCAACGATCCATGCGCCTCGAAACGCGGGCAGACTTGCCAGGCGCAGGGCCAGATCCGTTTCAAGCCGCGATCGCTGCGGCTGAGTTAGCGCGCGAGTCATGGAAGCGTGCTTGCATGAGTCGCGCCGACTGGCCGGAGGCGAGGCGCAACTTGGAGCGGGCCATCCTGCGGGTGCGCGCGCTGAAAAAGCGCCAAGAGGACCGCGAGAACGCGCCCACTAGCCAACGGGTTGTCCAAGTGACGGCACCTCCTCCGCCACCGCCGCCAACCACGGGCCCGGCTCCCGTAGCCACGCCACCGAGCGACCCAGGGCGCCTCGACGAAGCAGCCATCGCGGCCCTGCGAGCGCGTTTGCAGGCAGCGGCCTTGGAGAAACGCCGCGTACGCATGGCCACTCGCGCCACCTCTGCAACGGAGGACTGGTAATGCGCGGCGGAATCTTGTTCCTATGCGTGCTGCTGACATCAACGCTGATGGCCCAAGCGCCGCCACTGTTCATTGAACTTCAGCTCTCGAAGCGCCTGCTCTTTATTGGCGAAACCGCAGACTGTGTGTTGCGTGTCGGCTACGACGAGAACCATCTCCGCGAACATCTCTTGCCCGTCGTGCAACGCCGCACGAACTTGCCGCTGCTCTTGAGAACCCCCTTCGCGACGCCACCTGTGCCCGCTTGGCAGTGGCTGCCCATGGAGACATCAGCGACGGGGCCCACCTTGGCCATGGATGACGCCGTCGTGAATGTGACTGAGGCCGCCGCCGTCGTGCGCAGCGGGCAGCGCTATCGCGTGGTGGAAATCGCCCGCCGCTTTCGAGTGACAGAACCGGGACGGGTC
>Ga0233425_10001700_pt1 | contig 47418 bp, 33 predicted proteins | sample Watercolumn_Towu_2_FD_181712 | JGI IMG/M metagenome (GOLD analysis project Ga0233425, IMG submission 181712) | Freshwater microbial communities from Lake Towuti, South Sulawesi, Indonesia - Watercolumn_Towuti2014_140_MG | ecosystem: Environmental > Aquatic > Freshwater > Lake | place...
ACCGCCCCTGCCGCCGCCGCCCATCATGCCGCCGCCGCCACCAAACTGGGCAAGCACGGGAGCACCCTTAGGCACACCGGCGAACGCCGCGGGCAGTTGAATGCTCAACGGCTTGTTCGTCTTGTTCTTGATGATGACGTTGGCTTCGCGGGAGCTCTGCGGAATAAACTTGACGGAAATCTCCCCCGACTTCATCGCCGAGAAAAACTCGACCTTCGCCACCGATTCCGCACCCGGCTTGCGACTCGACGACTTCGCCGCTTTGCTCGCCTGCGGCACCGCCAGCGTTGCCGCCAATGCCGCGATCATTGCCAAGCCGATAAATGAAAGGACCTTCATGAACATTCCTCCTGCCTGCTTCTCTGTCAGGGAGATTCTTGTGCGCTCAATCGTAGATGATAATCGGACGTTTCCCCGAACGCCAATCATATTCGATCAGAATCCGGAAAAACGGCCGAACCGGCCGCTCGCAGTTTCCGACCGGGATTGCTTGCGGTTGCCCCGAAAGCGGCGATAGAATAACGGACCGACCTGCCAACGAATCAGCTTGGTACCGGTTGTTTCTCGTCGGACGCACTTGTCTTGCCGATTCGGGGATCGCCGCCAGTCAGGCTCAGGCCGGGAGAAACGATGCCAGCTTCGATGCAAGCATGGGACGATCGGTTACGCGAGGGGATCAACCTGGCGAATCGTGGGGAGCGGCTGGCGGCCACCCAGATCCTGCTCGAATGCCTGCAGTCGGACCCCGGCGACCCGGAATTTGTCGGCGCCTTTCTGGCCCACCTGGCGAGCGACGGAAGTATTTTGCCAGACCAAAGTTCTGGCGATCAGACGGCTCTGTTCACGGCCCTGGCGGAACGCAACTACCGTTACGTGCTGCGGTGGGGGCCTCGATTCCTGGCGAGCCATCCCGAGGACGTGCCGATCCTGAGAGGGCTGGCCGCCGCCTGCGCGGAACCTGGTGATTTCGAGGCCGAGATTCTCTACCTGGACGCTGCCAGCCGGCTTCAGCCGTCGAATCCGACGCTGGTCCGACAACGGGCCGATACCCTGCAGCGAATGCACCGCTACGACGAGGCGCTCCAGGCCTGGCAGACGGTCGAAGAAGCGAATCCCGAGGACGCGGAATCGGCCGATCGGATCGTTCAACTCTTGATTTTGCGAGGCCGCCAGCAGTTCGGGCTGCTGGAACAGCAGGAATCGGTCGATCGCGAGGCGGTGGAACGCGCGCGACGCCGCCCCGCGCGTGGGGGGATCCGCCCCACGATTGTCCCTGGACCGGTCGTTGCCGAGCCGGCGACGGTGGGGCCGGCGAAAGCAGCTGGTGCCACGCACCTGCAGCTGACGCCCGTGCAGAAGCTGCAGGCATGGGTGCGCGAGTTCCCGGCCAACGTCGAATTCCAGCTTCAGCTGGCGATGCTCTACCTGGAAAAGGGCCGCGATTACGATGCCGAGCAGCAGCTCGCCAAAGCGCGCGACGACACCGACGGTGATCCGCGAATCGTGGCGCTGCAGGAGGACGTAACGATGCTGCGCTTGTCGCGCAAGATCGAATTGGCGCGCGAGCAGGTGGCCAGCGAGATTCCGGCCAGGGAAGCCCAGGCGGTGGAACGCGATTCGCCCGCGGCGAGCGAGCTGAAAGAACTGCTCGAACGACGTGATCGGTTCGAGCTGCAGGTGTTTCAGCAGCGGGCGGAGCGGTCGCCGCACGATCTGCGTTTGCGCTTTGAATGGGCGTGCCGATTGCGCCGCGCCGGACGGCGCCGCGAAGCGGTGCAGCGGTTGGAGGAATTGCTTTCCGATCCTGCGCATCGCCCGTCGGCGGCCCTGGAGATCGCCGGATGCGCGGCAGAATCGGACGATGTTCGCCGCGCCTTTCGCCATTACCGGATGGCGATCGATTCGGCGGTACTGCCCGAACACTGGCCGGTGAAGAAACAAGCCCTGCGGCGACTTGCGGAATTGGCGACGCGGTTCCGAATGCGTGAACTGGCGATACGCTGTTGGCAGCGGTTGCTGCGTGTTGAGCCCGACGACGTGGAGGCTCGCCAGGCAGTGGAGACCGTCCCGTAGCCGCCAGTCCTTTGGCGACGTGCCGGACGGGCCAAATGCCGGACGGGCCAAATGCCGGACGACGAGAATTGAGCTGGAAGTGTGAAACGGAGAATTCGAGTTCAACAGGAAAGGAACGGCAATGCCCCAGGCAGTAGTGGATCCCGAGGAACTGCGGCTGTTCGCGCATAACTTGAAAAAGTTCAATGCCCAATTGCGTGATCGAGCGGCGGCGCTTGCCAACCAGCTGTCGGCGCTCAGCGCGACGTGGCGCGATCAAGAACATAAAAAGTTCGCCGACCAATTCGACACCAATATGAAAGTGCTGGTACGCTTCACGGAAACGGCCGACGAGTACGTGCCGTACTTGTTGCGGAAAGCCGAACATATCGAAAACTATTTGCAGTCCTGAAACCGCGGCGGGAAAACCAATCCATGGCCCCCAGCGCAGCCAAAGTGACCTCGATCGACGCGATGCGGTCTTTTCGCGTCGCACTGATCGCCTTCCAGGAGGAGTTATCGCGCGCGGTGGTATCGCTCGACCTGGAATGCCGTCGGCCTTTGGAGTGGATCGAACACGATCGAGCCCGTTATTGGCCGCGGGAGGTGCGTCGGGCCTCCGACGCGATGAACGAGGCTCGACTCAACCTCGAACGCTGCCTGCTGACGATCGATCCGAACGATCACCGGTCGTGCTATGACGAGCGGAAACAGTTGGAGGCGGCCAAACGCCGTCTGGCGTTCGCCGAAGCCAAGGTCCAGGCAGTCCAGCAATGGAAGCAGCGACTGAAAAAGGAAGTGGAAGAATTTCAGGTGCAGACGGCCAAAGCCAAGGAGTACCTGGATGTCGATCTGCCCCGCGCCGTCGCTCAGTTGAACCGGATGCTGGATGCACTTGACCGGTATCTGCGTTCGATGCGCCCGGCGAGCGACCCGATTGTCGGTGGTGCGGCCGGCGGCGGTCCGAGCGATTCCGCGGTCGTGAAAAACGAAACAGAGGCGGACAATGCGAATCTGTGATCTGGCGACAGGCGCTGGACAACTGCAGCATGCCTTCGGGCAACTCAAGGAACGCTGGCGCGACGCGCGGGCGCACTGGGATGACGAGGCGGCCAGGAATTTCGAAGAGACTTTCCTGCGACCGATCCCGGCAAGGCTCCAGCACCTGGTGATTGCGATTGATCGCCTGGCGCAGATGGTCGAGCAAGCCGAGCGTGACTGCGCGGATCGAGGTGCCGAATGAACGAGGGTGCGACCGCCCTGCCGGCCTCGACAGCAGAAGAACCGTTCCAGATCGACGAACTGACGACCGAGTTTCAGCAGCGTCGGCTGCGTCAGGTGCGGGAACTCGTACGGCGTCGTGCGGCGAGCGAACATTCGATTCGCGAACATTTCCGCCAGCGCGAAACGGATGCGCGAGGCAGGTACTTCACGGCGCGCGGCAAGCGGATGACCGATTTTGAGCATGGCCAGCGCGCATTGATGGCAGCGTACCGGGAATCGCTGGAAAAAGAACTGGCCAACGGCGAGTACGCCGGCCGTGAACTGCTGGAGGAGGAATTGCGGCGGGACGAATCGGCGCGGCAGCAGCATGAGGCGCTGCTCGAGAGCACCCAGCAAGCGTGGCAGGAGAAGGCCCGAGGTATCGATGCCGCCTTCAAGGCCCAGGAGGGGCTGCCGCGTCAGGAATTTCTGCAGTTCAAGCAGCAGTGCGAGTCGTGCGCCGGCGAAATTCAGGCGGTACTCGCCCAGGGTCGCACGCTGGCGAGCGAGCATCGCGTCTGGAGCGAACCGGCCGCGGAACTTCCCCGCTTGCCTCCCCAACTGACCACTCCCTTGCTTGTCGAGCGCCTGGGGCACGGGCTGAATCTCGCTCGATCCAAACTGGCGGAGATGTCGAATCGTCCGGCGGTACGCGTGTTGGCGGAGGGATACGCCTGGGGTCTATTTGTGGTCGGCGCGTTGCTCTCCTGGTACCCGCTGGCGGTCATGCTGGGTAGTCTGGGCCACGCGTGGATCGGCGCTGGCTGCCTGCTGTCGGGATTCGCGAGCTGGCTGATCGCGGTGTTGCTGCTGCGGCCGATCGCGCGGCGCCAGATGGCGCGGGTCGTGCCTGAATTTCACGACGCCGTGATGCAAGCCAGCGCCGCCGTGCAGGCGGCCGTGGTGTCGGCCCGCGGCGATGCCGACCGCAAATACCGAGAGCTGGTCGAGAATCGAGAACGGGACCTGACCGCGGCCAAGACCAGGTCAGAACGGGCACGCGCCGAGATCCTGGTCGACTACGAAACCCGCTGCCAGGAATCGCGCGCGGAATTCCGCGCCCGGCGCCGCGATGCCGACCAACAACACCTGAAGCGGATCGAGGAGATCGAACAGGAGTTTCTCCCTCCGCTCAAGAATCTGGAAGAGAAGTTCACGGGCGACGTCCGAGAACTGAGTCAGAAGTACCGCGAACAGCGACAAGTCGATCGCGCAACACTGCGCAAGCAATGGGATCAGCTCGTTCAGGAGTGGATGCGGGGCATCGCCGAATTCGAACAATATGTCTCCGGTACGCGCGACTACTGTGCCGGGCTCTGCCCCGACTGGGGTGACGGCACGCAGCGCGTTCTCGGCAGGGAAGCTCTCGGCAGGGAATTTCGAGCTCCCCAGTCCGCCGGTGAAACTGGCGATGCCGGTGAAACTGGCGATGCCGGTGAAACGGGCGATGCGCGCGAAAGCGGCGTCGCCGAGGACGATATCCGGGCGATTCGGCTCGGCCATTACGAATTTGACTTGCGTCGATTGGAGGGAGGTCTCTCCGACGACCCGACGCTCGCGCTGCCGAATCCGCGATTTGAACTGCCCGTGCTGTTGTCGTATCCCGAGTCGCCTTCGTTGTTGTTGAAGACATCCGCCGACGGTCGTGATGCGGCGACGGCGGTGCTGCAGAACGCCATGCTGCGGCTGCTCACCACGTTTCCCCCGGGCAAGGTGCGGTTCACCATCATCGATCCGGTCGGATTGGGCCAGAATTTTTCGGCGTTCATGCATCTGGCCGATTTTGACGAACGGCTGGTCAACAGCCGGATCTGGACCGAATCGACGCATATCAACCAGCGTCTGACCGACCTGACCGAACATATGGAGAATGTGATTCAGAAATACCTGCGCAATGAATTCGCTTCGATTCAGGAGTACAACCGGCAGGCGGGCGAGGTGGCCGAAGCGTTCCAGATTCTGGTGGTGGCAAACTTCCCTTCGAATTTTTCCGACGAATCGGTGCGACGTCTGGCGAGCATCGCCAACAGTGGAGCACGCTGTGGCGTCTATACGCTGATCAGTCTCGACACCAAGGCGCCGCTTCCCCGTCATCTGGAACTGTCCGATCTGCAATCGCAGTCGGCCACGCTGGTCTGGAACGAGTCGGAGCGGCGTTTCCAATGGGAGTCGGCCGAACTGCGCGAATTTCCGGTATTGCTGGAACAGCCGCCGAACGGCGAGGAATTGACCGAACTGGTGCGCGAGGTCGGTCGGCGGGCCAAAGATGCCGTGCGCGTGGAAGTGCCGTTCGAGTCGATCGTTCCGCCGGCGGACGGCTGGTGGCAAGCCGACAGCCGCGCGGAGATCGAAGTACCGCTGGGTCGGGCAGGGGCCAAGAAAATGCAGCATCTGCGGCTGGGCCGCGGCACGTCGCAGCATGTGCTGATTTCGGGAAAAACCGGGTCGGGTAAGTCGACATTATTGAACGCGATCATTACCAGCCTGGCGATTCATTACGCGCCGCGCGAGCTGCAGTTCTACCTGATCGACTTCAAGAAGGGCGTCGAATTCAAGGCCTACGCAACGCATCGATTGCCGCACGCACAGGTCATCGCCGTCGAAAGCGAGCGGGAATTCGGCATGAGCGTGCTGGAGCGACTGGACCTGGAACTGAAACAGCGTGGCGACCTGTTTCGCCAGGCCGGAGTACAGGACCTGCGCAGCTTTCGCAACGCCGATTCGACGCGAGTCCTGCCGCGGATTCTGCTGGTGATTGACGAATTCCAGGAGTTCTTCACGACCGACGACAAGATCGCGCACGACGCCGCACTGTTGCTCGACCGACTCGTCCGACAGGGCCGCGCTTTCGGCATCCATGTGATGCTCGGTTCGCAGACACTGGCGGGCGCCTATTCGCTGGCCCGCAGCACGATCGGCCAGATGGCGGTCCGGATCGCACTGCAATGCAGCGAGTCGGATGCGCATTTGATCTTGAGCGAGGATAATACCGCCGCACGGCTGTTAAGCCGGCCGGGCGAGGCGATCTACAACGACGCAAATGGTCTGCTGGAAGGCAACCACCCGTTCCAGGTGGTCTGGCTGCCGGACGACCAGCGTGAGTTTTACTTGCGGCAGATGGCGCAGCGGGCGCGTGAACGGCAAGTCAGTTTCGCGGCCCCGATCGTGTTTGAAGGCAATGTGGCGTCCGATCCGACCGACAACGAACCTCTACGCCAAACGCTCAGCGGCTCGCGAGCCGGCGGTCCCCCGAGCGCCTGGCTCGGTTCGGCCGTCGCGATCAAAGACCCGACGCATACCCAGTTCCGACCGCAGGCCGGCGCCAATCTGCTGATCGTCGGCCAGCAGGAAGAGATGGCGGCCGGCATTCTCGGCAATGCGCTGGTCGCCTTGAGCGCCCAGCCGGCGCTGGAAAGCGACGGCTCGTTGCCCGCCGGTCTGCACAGGTTCAGCGTGCTGGACGGCACCGTCGCCGACTCGCCTGTCGCCGGATTCTGGCCCCAGGCGATCCGCGAATTGGGGATCGATGCCGCCGTCATCAAGCCCCGCGATGCCGCAGCTGCCGTACGCGGACTGGGCGCGGAAGTGCAGCGCCGGCTGGCTCGCCCGGAACGGCACGAGCCGACAATCTTCCTGGTCATCCATAACCTGGCCCGCTTCCGCGACCTGAAGCGAGGCGACGATTTCGGCTTTTCCAGTTTCAGCGACGATGACGCAGAGAGCACGAATGCTGCCAAAGCATTCGCCACACTGCTGCGCGAAGGGCCGGCACTGGGCGTCCATACGCTGATCTGGTGCGATTCGTACAACAACCTGAATCGCTGGATCGAGCGGCAGATGCTGCGCGAGATGGACGGTCGCGTCCTGTTCCAGATGAGCGCCACCGATTCCAGTAACTTGATCGACTCCCCGGCCGCCAGCCGACTGGGCTCGCATACGGCGCTTTATTACAGCGAAGAGCAGGGACAAATCGAGAAATTCAGGCCCTATGGCGTGCCGTCGCTGGAATGGCTGCGGACTGCCGCTGCGCTACGCGCCGGTTCGCCCGCGGCGATTCAACCGGTGTCGCTGCCGGATTGACGGCTCATGGCGCTCGGTGGGGGGAGGATGCGCAGGATGCCCCAACCACTTGGCGTCGAGTTGCGGAGCAACTCGACCACAAGGGGTCTGGATGCCCCAACCAGTCGGCGTCGAGTTGCGGAGCAACTCGACCACAAGGCCGACTACTTCGCGTGGCTTTCGCTGCCCAGGTCGTCGCGCTGGTCATTTTCGGCCCGCTTCTGCAGATAGAGCTTGATCGGGACCTCGCCGAAATCAAGTTGATCGCGGAACACTCCCAGCAGGTAGCGGCGATACTGCGAGGAAAACGCTTTCGGCTGATTGCAGATCAGCACCAGCGTCGGCGGCTGCGAGCTGATCTGGGTGGCGTAATACACCTTGGGATTGCGGCCGCGATGGACCGGAGGCGGGTGGTGTTTGAGCGCTTTTCTGACCAGCCGGTTCAGCTCCGAGGTAGAAACGCGTCGCAGTGACTGTTTGAACAGGTTCTGAGTGTGATTCAGAAGGGCCTTGACGTTCTTGCCGGTCTGCCCCGTCACGAACGCGATGGGAACGTACCACATCGTCTGGAACGTATCGCGCAGGTATCGCACCCAGCGTTCGGTCGGCATCGTGTCGGCGACCAGGTCCCACTTATTGACCACGAAGATGCACGGCTTGTATTCGTCGGCGATATATTTGCAAAGTTGTTTGTCGACCTTGCTGATCCGCTGCGTCGCATCGAAGAACATCAACGACACGTCGGCGCGGCGGATACTGCGTTGGGCTCGATGCGTGCTGTAGAAGTCGATGTCGGTCCGCACGCTCTTGCCGCGCCGCAGGCCCGGGGTGTCGATTGCGATAAACGTTTTGCCGTCCAGCTCGAATCGCACGTCGACGCTGTCGCGCGTCGTTCCGGGGATTTCGCTGACGATCATCCGATCGGCCTGGGCCAGCGTATTGACGAAGGTGCTCTTGCCGACGTTGCGCCGGCCGGTAATGGCGACCTTCATCAACGGTTCGACAACCTTGGCATTCTCGCTCGTCTCCGGTGGAAGCCGGCCGACGATCATGTCCAGCAAGTCCTGCCGATGGCGATTCTGATGCACGCTGACCCGCAGCAGCTTGCCCCGGCCGAGCTTGTAGAATTCGTCGGCCATCGGGTCCATCGACGGATCGTCGGTCTTGTTGGCCAGGCACAGGATCGGCTTGTCGACGTAACGCAGCCGCTTGGCGACTTCCTGGTCCAGCGGCACGACGCCCTGCCGCGTATCGACGACGAACAGGATCACGTCGGCCGTATCGATTCCGGCCTGAATCTGCTGCTCGACCTCCTCCGTGAGATTATCGCAGTCCTCGATGCCGATCCCGCCGGTGTCGACGATCTCGAAGAATCGGTTATGCTCGTACATCAGGTGCGAGATTCGATCGCGGGTGACTCCAGCCTGATCGTCGACGATCGCCAAGCGTTTGCCGGCGATCCAATTGAACAGGCTCGATTTACCCACGTTCGGGCGACCAACGATAACAACTTGCGGAACAGCCATCGCCCCATGATAATTCAGCCCCCGTTCCTGTTACAGGTCAAACGGAATCCCCATGGACGATCCTCAGCGATTACGCCGCATCGTGCGTCAGCGACTGGAAAGCCTTTTGCGAGCGGGCGTTGTTGATTTTCCCGTCGTCGGCATGCTCCCGGAACCGGATGCCGGTAGGACCGCCGCCACCGATACCGCCGCCACGAATCGCTCCCGCGCCGTGGCGGAAAGTGCGGCCAGCGCCAGTCTTTCGTCGCCAGGTCGTGTCATGCGGCCCCCGGCCCCGATCTCGGCCGCGAGCCTCCCCAGTACAGGTGCGGCCCCGTCAGGTTCACCGACGGAATCTTTGGCGAACAACTCCCGATCGCTACCGCCGGTGCCGCCATGCGCGTCGGCGGACGAAAGGCACGCGGCGCTGGAAGTTCTCCAGAACGAAGTCTGCGCCTGTACTCTCTGTCCGGCTCTTGTTCAGAACCGATCCCGCACGGTGTTTGGCGTGGGGAACATTGCCCCGCGACTATGCATCTTCGGTGAAGCGCCGGGTGCTGACGAGGATCGCCAGGGGGTACCATTTGTCGGTCGCGCCGGCCAGTTGCTGGACAAGATCCTCGCCGCCTGCACGCTGCAACGCAACGATGTCTATATCCTCAATACGCTCAAGTGCCGACCGCCCGATAATCGAACGCCCACCGAGGACGAAGTGGAAAACTGCCGGGGCTTCTTCGAGCGACAATTACAGATCCTGCGCCCCGAGTTCATCTGCTGCCTCGGTGCTACCGCTGCCAAGGCTCTGCTGCGAACGACTTCGACCCTGGGGCGGCTGCGCGGCCGGTTCCACGACGTCGGGGGCGCGAAGGTCATTGTCACCTATCACCCGGCTTATCTGCTTCGCAACCCGGCCGCGAAGAAGGACACCTGGGAGGATATGAAGCTGCTGATGAAAGAGATGGGAATTGCGTTGCCGCGCGAGTGAAACGGACGGTAACGGAACTTTTGGGCGATGGCCGCGACCATAATAACAAAGGTTACAGCATCTGGATGGCCGGCGGCGGAGTCCGAGGCGGCTTGGCCTACGGTCGGCTAACCTATCGCTATGCGGGGCGCGACATGCGGCTGACCGACGTGAAGGGCAAGGTTGTAAAAGCGATCATGTAGGGCATGTAGGGTGGGTCGAGGTACTCCGAGGCCCACCAGAATAATGGGTAGTGTCCCAACTTTAAGATGCTACCGAATATAGATGGTGGGCCTCGGAGTACCTCGACCCACCCTACAATTTCGACCCACCCTATAATCGGCTCTTTCTCGGGCTTTCTGGACGCGGACGGAGGCCGCCTGCGCCGCTTCCGCCGCCCCTCGCGCCGCCGAACGGCTTGGGTTCGAAGCCCTTGGCACGTCCGGCTAACTGGGCGGTGATCGATTCCGTCCGCAGTTGGATGAATTTCCGAGGCGGCATCGACTGTCCGTACTGGCCGCGGCCCATTCCGAATCCGGTTCCAGCGCCCGCGCGATTCTCGTGGCGGGCTGCGGCCGCCTTCGCTTCCCTGGCCATCGGCTCTTGAATCGCCCGTTCGATTTCGTTCAAAGTCCGCAGCAGGTTCGCGCGGGTAAACAGGGTGCCGGCCAGTTCCTCGACGATCGACCAGTATCGCGTTTTGATTTCCTCGATCGCGAACAGCCGATCCAGCAACGCATCCTGGCCCGCGTGCGGGTGGCGGAGACTTAGCTGCACCAGTTGCTCAGGCGTGCCGGCGGCGGGCCAGGTCGCCAGCGAAAGATCCAGATCCCACGGAATGAATACAAATCGGTCGGTCTTGGGAACCAGATACAGGTAATAGTTGTGTCCGTAGCCGAGATAACTGTCGAGATTCGACATCAGCGCATTGACCGCGATGAATTTCAAGAAGGCGTCGACGTCAAGAAATGAACCGATGTCCGACGCGAAGGACGCATCCGAGCCCCGGCTGATCAACCGCGTGAAATCGATCAACCGTTGCTGTTGCGCTTTGCTGGCTGTTTTCTCCGGCCGGTACCGCACCTCGTAGTTCGTCCAGTCGGTACCCAGGTAAACCGGCCCGCCCTGCAGATTCTCCGGTTTCAGTAGCATGCCGCGGCCATCTTCAAAATGTCGCTCCAGGAAATGTCTGTTTACCTGCTCGACCAGCGTGAAGAGTCCAACCAGCTCCCGGTCGTACTTGCCCGGGACCGTCAGCGTCAGTTCGGCGAACGATGTGCGCGGCGCCGGCACGTTCGCATCCCGAAATATCGCATACGACATCGCTTCGCGCAACTGGAACGGATCGCTGACTCCGCAGTGGAAATTGAGCATCGTCAGACCGTCCAGTTTTTGTCCCGCGACAAATCGGTTCAGATCCACCTTCAGTGACTTTTTCAGCAATCGAGCGCTGGCCATATAGGTGTAATTGCCCTTGTAGCGGACGGCCACATCGGCAAGTGACTTGTCGTTGAATGATAGCTCACCATGGACCCAGGAAAATTCAACGCCGAAAGTATTGCGATGCGAACCTTCGGAAAGTCGACGCGGCTGTCGGCTGCCGGGTGGGCCGAATGCCGGGGAATTGGCCGGTGTCATTGCCGTGAACTGCTTATCGTCCAGCGTCAAGTGAAACTGCGCGACCTTCGCAGTACCGAATACTCGATCGCCTGGCGAGTTCGCGTTCTCAGCGACAGCAGGCGTACTGGCCAATATCGCGGAAGCTGCGGAAAATGCCGCGGCCCCGATCCAGGAGTAGAGCGTGGGCACGGTGGCTCCGCGGTATCGCGGGGTTAAATCGCTGTTGGCCAACTCGCAACGTCGCAACAGAGTACCCCTTGAGGCAAAACCGGAAAAACGCCTTCCGCCTGGCTGATGCATTTTCGACAAAGCACAGTATACGGTAGAGGAGCGCGCTGCATGTGGCGAAGGAACGTTGTGCAAACGAATCGGCCTGCTCATGCTGGATTTCCGGCGACGCTTACCAGCGCGGGAGAAAATCCCCTTCAGGGAACGACTCGCGTCAAACGTTGACACTCGTTTTTGCCGCCCCTAGAATCCGGTTTCCCCCGGCAGGTAACGCGACGAACAGTGGAGCTGATTTCAATCGTTGAACAACGGTCAACCGTTTAAAGGAAGGCAGGCAATGGGGACAGATAGCGGCCAGATCGACACGGTCATGCAGGAGACAAGGCTCTTTCCGCCTTCGGCTGAGTTTGCGGCCCAATCCAAACTTGGTTCGATGGCCGCTTACCAGAAGCTCTACGATCTGGCCAAGTCCGATCCCGTGGCATTCTGGGAGGACCTGGCCCGCAAGGACCTGCATTGGTTCAAACCGTTCGAGCGGGGCCTGGTCTGGGACGAACCGTTTGCGCAATGGTTTGTGGGCGGACAGACGAACGCCTGCTACAACTGTGTCGACGTTCACCTGGCGAGCGACAAGCGGAACAAAGCGGCGTTCATCTGGGAAGGGGAGCCGGGCGACACGCGGACGTTGACCTACCAGCAGTTGCATCGGGAAGTCTGCAAGTTCGCCAATGTGCTTAAGTCGCTCGGTGTGCAGCGCGGCGACCGCGTATCGATCTACATGCCGATGGTTCCCGAGCTGGCGATCGCGATGCTGGCCTGTGCCCGAGTCGGTGCGATTCATTCGGTGGTTTTCGGCGGTTTTTCGGCGGAAGCAGTGGCCGATCGCAACAATGACGCCCAAGCCACACTGCAGATCACCGCCGACGGCGGCTATCGCCGAGGGAAGATCCTGCCGTTGAAGGAGACGGTGGATGCTGCGCTCGCCAAGTCGCCCAGTGTGAAGAACTGCATCGTGCTGCGGCGAACCGGCTCGACGGTGACGATGCAGGAGGGGCGTGACCATTGGTGGCACGAATTGATGGATCGCGCCTCGGCCGATTGCCCAGCGGAGCCTGTCGACAGCGAGAACTCGCTGTTCATCCTCTACACCAGTGGATCGACGGGAAAGCCGAAAGGGATCCGGCATACCACGGCCGGTTACACCCTGTTCGCGAAGAAGACATTCGAATGGGTCTTCGACTACCGGGACGAAGATCTGTTCTGGTGTACGGCCGATTGCGGTTGGGTGACCGGGCACAGCTACATCGTTTATGGCCCGCTGGCTGCGGGCGCGACGGTACTGATGTACGAAGGCGCGCCGAACTGGCCGGCCGAGGACCGCTTCTGGGAAATCGTGGAAAAGTACCGCGTGACGATTCTTTACACGGCACCCACGGCGATCCGCGCGTTCATCAAGTGGGGCGATCATCACGTGGATAAACACGATCTGTCCAGCCTGCGGCTGCTGGGCTCCGTCGGCGAGGGGATCAATCCGGAAGCGTGGATGTGGTACCACCGCAAAATCGGCGGCGGACGTTGCCCGATCGTTGACACCTGGTGGCAGACGGAGACCGGCGGAATCATGATGTCGCCGCTGCCAGGCGCGATTGCGACCAAGCCCGGCAGTTGCACCAAGCCGCTGCCCGGCGTGATCCCAGAGATTCTTGGCGAGGACGGCAAGCCGGTCCCTGCGAACCACGGCGGATGCCTGGTGATGTCGCATCCCTGGCCAGGGATGTTGCGAGGCATCTGGGGCGACGACAAGCGTTATCGGGAACAATATTGGAGCAAGTTCCCGCACCGCTATCTGGCCGGTGACAATGCGCGCATCGACGACGACGGCTATTACTGGATCATGGGTCGGATCGACGACGTGATCAATGTCTCGGGCCATCGCTTGAGTACCATCGAAGTGGAGAGCGCACTGGTCAGCCATCCCTGTGTGGCGGAGGCGGCTGCCGTCGGTCGCCCCGATGAACTCAAAGGACAGGCTGTTTCCGTCTTCGTGACATTGAAATCGGGGACGGCCGACGACAGTCTACGCGAGGAATTGCGCAAGCACGTCCGCAAGGAAATCGGCGCGCTGGCACAGCCCGACGACATCCGCTTCACCGGCGCGTTACCCAAGACGCGCAGCGGCAAGATCATGCGCCGGCTGCTGCGCGATATCGCGGCCGGCAAAGAAACCGTCGGCGACACGACGACACTCGAAGACTACAGCGTCCTCGCCAAACTCCGCGGCGACGAAGAGTAGTCGCGGGTGTCACCGCTGTCGTAGGGTGGGTCGAGGTACTCCGAGGCCCACCTATCACCGCCCTGGAACGCCGAAACGGTTGCTGTCGTCAGGTGGGTCTTCTTGCCGAGATGATTGCATAGAGTCACCGCTAGTAGGGTGGGTCGAGGTACTCCGAGGCCCACCTGTCACCGCCCTGGAGCGCCGAAACTGTTGCTGTCGTCGGGTGGGTCTTCTTGCCGAGATGATTGCATAGAGTCACCGCTAGTAGGGTGGGTCGAGGTACTCCGAGGCCCACCTGTCACCGCCGTGGAGCGCCGAAACGGTTGCTGTCGTCGGGTGGGTCTTCTTGCCGAGATGATTGCATAGAGTACGCTGCCGAGTCTCGCGATCGGACGAGACATTACGCAACGCTACCGGCCATTTCGCGACCTTTTCTGGTGGGCCTCGGAGTACCTCGACCCACCCTACGAATAGAACGCGATCGAATTCGGTGGGCCTCGGAGTATCTCGACCCACCCTACGAATAGAACGCGATCGAATCTGGTGGGCCTCGGAGTACCTCGACCCACCCTACGACTCGACCCACCCTACGACGATGGTCGGAGTTGTCAACATTCCCGTCGATGCCTATACTCAGCCTTGACCCGGTCGGTCCGACTGGCGGAGGAGGGATTTGATTCCGGGGTCTGGTCGAAGCATGCCCAAGGACTGATCGATGTCTGGCTATAATCTTACGCACTTGAAGCAGCTGGAAGCGGAGAGCATTCATATTCTCCGCGAGGTGGTGGCCGAGTTCGAAAACCCGGTCATGCTTTATTCGATCGGCAAAGATTCGGCGGTCATGCTCCAGCTGGCGTTGAAGGCCTTTTACCCCGCCAAGCCTCCATTTCCGCTGTTGCACGTCGATACCACCTGGAAATTCCGCGACATGTACGCTTTGCGTGACAACTATGTCGCCAAGGAACTGGGACTGAAGTTGATTGTGCATGTGAACCAGGAAGGTGCCAAAGCGGGCATCAACCCGATCACGCACGGCAGCAAAGTTCACACCGATGTGATGAAGACCGAGGGTCTGAAGCAGGCGTTGAATAAGTACAAATTTGACGCGGCGTTCGGCGGCGCGCGGCGGGACGAGGAAAAGTCGAGGTCCAAGGAGCGGGTGTTCTCCTTCCGCGACGCTTTCCATCGCTGGGACCCCAAAAATCAGCGGCCCGAACTCTGGAATGTCTACAATGCGCGGGTGCACAAAGGGGAGAGCATTCGCGTATTCCCGCTGTCGAACTGGACGGAACTGGACGTCTGGCAGTATGTCCACCTGGAAAAAATCCCGATCGTCCCGCTGTACTTCGCGAAGGAACGCCCGATCGTTTGGCGGGACGGCGTGATGATCATGGTGGACGACGACCGCCTGCCGTTGCATCCTGGCGAGACGCCCGAGATGCGGATGGTTCGTTTCCGAACCCTGGGTTGTTATCCGTTGTCGGGAGCGGTCGATTCCAAGGCCACGACGCTTCCGGAGATTATCCAGGAAATGCTGCTGACCCGTTTTTCGGAGCGGCAAGGGCGACTGATCGACCACGACCAATCGGGTTCGATGGAGAAGAAAAAGAAGGAAGGATATTTTTAGATTCGCCCATGAGCCACCAATCGCAATTAATCGCCACCGAAATCGAGCAGTACCTTGCGCAGCACGAGCGGAAAGAGCTGGTGCGTTTCATCACCTGCGGCAGTGTCGACGACGGCAAGAGCACTCTGATCGGCCGGCTGCTGTACGAATCGAAGATGATCTACGAGGACCAGTTGGCCTCGGTAAAAAGAGAATCGGCGCGGCATGGTACGACCGGCACGGACCTCGACCCGGCTCTGTTCCTGGACAGCCTGGAAGACGAAGTCACGCAGGGGATCACGATTGACGTCGCCTACCGCTATTTTTCCACCGACAAGCGCAAGTTCATCATCGCCGACACGCCGGGCCACGAACAATACACGCGCAACATGGCCACCGGCGCGTCGACCGCCGATCTGGCGATCATCCTGATCGATGCCCGCAAGGGGGTCTTGAAACAGACCAAACGGCATTCGTTCATCGTCTCGCTGCTGGGGATCCGTCATATTCTGGTCGCGGTGAACAAGATGGATCTGGTCGATTTCGATCAGGCGGTTTTTGAAAAGATTCGCCAGGACTACCAGGACTTTTCCGCGCGACTCGATCTGCCGGATCTCCATTTTCTGCCGATTTCGGCGTTGAACGGCGACAATCTGGTCGAACCGTCTCTTCGGACACCCTGGTACCAGGGCCCGCCTTTGATGAATCTGCTGGAGAACGTCTACATCGGCTCTGATCGTAATCTCGAGGATTTCCGTTTCCCGGTGCAATACGTGAACCGACCGAACCTCGACTTCCGCGGATTCGCCGGGACGATCGCTTCGGGAATCGTGCGGCAAGGGGACGAGGTGATGGCGCTGCCTTCGCGGAAGACCAGCCGGATCAAGTCGATCGTCAGCTACGACGGCGACTTGAAGGAAGCCTTTGCGCCGCTGGCGGTGACGTTGACTCTGGAAGACGAAATCGACATCAGCCGAGGCGACATGATCGTCCGTCCGGGCAACGTGCCGCGCGTTGACCAGAAATTCGAAGCGATGCTGGTTTGGATGTCGGAGGACCCGATGGTGCCCGGCAAGTCGTATTGGATCAAGCATACGGCGCGTCAGACGCCCGGCACGATCACGACCCTGCGATATCAGATCGACGTGAACACGATGCATCGCTCCGAATCGCCTACCTTGAAGCTGAACGAGATCGGCCGTTGTACGATCGTCGTCAGCCAGCCGCTGGCGTACGACAGCTATCGGCGCAATCGTTCGACCGGGGCGTTCGTGGTCATTGATCGGATCACGAACAGCACGGTCGGTGCGGGGATGATTCTCGACAGGGCGGCGGGCGACGGCAGGCATGATCATTGGGACGCGGAGCCGACGACAGCCCATTTGCATGGCGAGGCCAGCCAGGTCAGCCTTGAGGAGCGTATCCGCCGGTTTGGCCAGACGCCGGCGACGATCCTGTTGACGGGCCTGACCGGTTCCGGCAAGACGACGATTGCTTTTGCCCTGGAGCGTCGGCTGTTCGGCGAGGGCCGCGCGGTCACGGTGCTGGATGGACAGAACATGCGCCGCGGAATCAGTCGCGACCTGGGATTTGCGGCGGATGATCGCAGCGAGAATCTGCGCCGCAGCGCGGAAGTGGCGCGTTTATTCAACGACGCCGGCATGATCTGCATTGCGGCATTTATCGCGCCCGACGAAAGTGTGCGGCAGAAGGCGGCCGAAGTTGTCGGCCGCGAACGGTTCCTTACCGTGCACCTCGACTGCCCGATTGAGATCTGCCGGCAGCGCGACGTTGACGGCAATTATCAACTGGCCGACTCCGGTGAAGCCGGTTCGTTTCCGGGAGTATCGGCTCCGTACGAGGCTCCCACCGAGCCCGATCTGAAACTGCCGACCCACGAACTGCCCGTCGACGAATGCGTGCAGCGGATCGTCGGGCTACTGGTCGAGCGCGGGATGATTCACTGATCGGCGCCGCGGCCTACTTGGGCATGACCAGTTCAAAGTCGCCGGGCGTTCGCGCCAGGTAGAGGTGGTCATACAGGGCGAACTCGCCGTTCATCGGCGAGAATGCCAGACCGGTCAGAGTGAATTCTCCGAAGTCGGCGAACAGGTCGCGCGTCACGACCACGAACTGTTCCGGCAATTTGGCGTCCACCAGCAGCGACGCACCGTAGCACTCGGGGCCCGGCCCGCTGTGGTAACGGAATTTCGCGTCGGGGCGGCCGGAGCCGCCTGGTCCCCACGCGCCATCATGGTTCAACTGCAGGCAGACGCTGTCGCCGCCCTTCTTTTTCCATGCGAATTGCAGGTAGCGAAATTCGCCCGCCGCGGGTTTCTCGCGGATCTTGACGCCCAGATTGGCCAGCATCGGATTGAATCGCTGATCGGGAGTGACCTTCAAACTGGCCTTCCCCGACTGTTTATCGGCAGCTTCGAGGGAAGCCTGTCCGCCGCCTTGCGTCAACATCGCCACAAACGCTTCTTCGTCCTCGAATACCAATCGCGGCAATTCCCCCTTGGGAGTGCAGGAACGCACGATGGTCGTGGAACTGGATACGACGGTTTCGCCAGCGAGCAATTCGCCAACCAGCACGACGCTCCAAGGCTGCATTGGCAGGTCGACGGGGACGAGCAGATTCAGGTCGGCTTCTTTTACCTCGGGGCCGAACTGCGGAGTGCCCTCCAGTCGCAGCATGCGGTCGACATCGTCGACCTGGACGTCGATGTTGTTCTGTTTTACGGTCTTCTTGATGGGAGGCTGAGTGGTCAATAGTCGGAAGCGGATGTTACCGGCCACGCCGCCGGCACGTTGTATCGCGACTTTGATTGGCAACTTCCCACCCAGAGGCATGTTGGTCTCTTCGCTGATCCACTGCAAAGCGAACGGACCGGGTTCGGTCAGCGCCAGTCCGATCTCGCTGCGCAGCCAGGGCAGCCCGCGCGAGATACCGGTGTCAGGCAGGCGCGCGAGCCGCACGCGCGGCGGGTCGACCGACTTGCCGACGATGGCGACCCGTGCGGCAACGGGAGCGGCGGCAGGCGGGCTGCCCGGGGCGCCCGCGGGCGCACTGTTCGGCGCCGATACCGTCACCAGCCCGCTGGTGGCCCCCGCAGGGATCGTATTACCGGTCAGCTGCATGCCCGCCGGCAGTCCGTCGATGCTGATCTCGATCGGGCCCCCGTAGCCGGTACGCTGCACTTCGACCGGAATCACCTGCGCGCCGCCGGGAGGCACATTGATCGCCACCGTCGGCACATTGACCGAAAAATCGGGCTGGCCCAGATCGCGAACCACGATCCGATAAACAAAGCCGGCGCCGCCGCGACGGTGCAGGTCGCGGAGGGCGACCACAATCTTGTTCGCACCTTCGGGGACGGTGAAGTCGAGCCCAGGATCGGGAGTGCCGGGTCGATCGTCATTGCTTGCCAGACCGTTCCCCTGTTCGTCGAGCAGACTCAGCACGCCATCCAATGCCGAGCCGCGGCGTCGGGCCGTGACATCGAATTGCAACTTGGCGCCGGGGGTCACTTTCAGCAGGTACCGATCCTCCTCATTCGCAGCGCCCAGAATGCCGTTGATTCCGGCCGGGATTGCGGGGATTTCCTGTAACCCGCCGCCTGCCGGCTGCTCGACATACTCGGCAAATTCGCTGACAGCGATCCGCGGCTGCGCGCCGGTAAACTCGCGGACGCAAGCCCAGTTCACCGGCAACTCGCCGGGAAGGAGCCCGCCGTCGAATTCCAATTCCACTTTGGGGTCGCCGGGGACAGACGACAGCAGCCGCACCGATCCCTTCGCACCGCGGGACAACGCCAGCGGGAACGCCAGGTCGGCGTAATGCAGGTCACCGACTTTCAATCGAAACGGCGCCGGATTGGGAGCACGATAGAGCACATCATGCAGCTCGAGCGTGTAGTTGCCGTCGCTCGGCAAGAGCGTATCGACCCGCGCGTCCATGTTGATCGCCGCCTGCGGGCCGCTCCAGGCGATCTGGACTCCCCTTTGATCGAACAGCCGAATGACGGGCCGCAATCCGCTTCCCAGCCGCTGCGCTTCAACATCGGCGACCAGTCGCTGGCCTCGCTTGCCGATCAGCGTCATCTGTAATCGCTGTTCGCCGGCGATCGAGCCATGCATCGCGATCGGCACCACGCTGATTTGCGGTGCAAATGCTTGTTGGGGAAGCCGGTCGACGCCCAACAGGAACGGCACGGAGATGCCCTTGGCATTGGCCAGGCGAAACGCGTAGATTCCCGGCATTACCTCCGCCGCGAGGGTAACTTCGAGTTGAATTCGGTTTGGTGCTCCGTTGGGGAGCAGCGTCACTTTGGCCAGTGGCAGCGAGCCCAACAACTGCGGCTCGGGCAGCAGGTCCTCGCCGTCGATCGTCAGCACGGTCGTAGCACCGATCTGCAGACCACGCAACGACAGGTTGGAGACGGTGGGCGCGGCATCGAGACGCGGCGAGTACAACAGTAACAGGACGGCTGAAATTACAGAGAGCTGGATGGAACGCACGGCGAACAGCCTCCAGGGAACGACCGAGGCCGTCGCTGGGTCGGCAACGGCCAAGGTGAGACTCATCAACGCATTCGGGAGCGACAACGACTATTTGAAAGGGTCGTCGTCGTCAGGTTTGGTGGGAGCCGGTTTGGCCGGTGGTGCGGGTTTCTCTTCGGCGCCAAACGGATCGTCATCGCCCGACTTGGCAGGTGGCTGAGCGGGAGGTTGGGCCGCGGGAGCTTGGGCTGCGGGCTGGCCGACCGCGGGCTTCGCCGCACCGCCGGCAGGGCCGATCGACTTGGTCGGACCGCTCGCCGCGGGATTCGCCAAGCCGCCGCCCGCCTTGCTGGCCTGCGGCTGACGGATCACCCGGGCTTCGTCCTGCTTCCACTGCTCGTACATCGCATCGCGCAGCGCTTTGGCTTTGCGAGCAGCCTCCAGTCGAACCGCGGCGCGCTGCTTCTCGATCATGATCCGGTCGGAGCCTTGAATCCGCTGCAAGGAATTCGACACGTCGTGCAGCTGTTCCGTCTTGGTCAGTTCCAACACCGCACCCTGTTTGGTATCCGCCGCGGCATCGTCGGGACGCCCGAGTCTTGCCAAACAAATCCCGCGGAAATAATAGCAGCGCGGATCTTCCGACCCCTGTTCGATCGAGGCGGTGAACTGCTTGTGGGCTTCGGCGTAATCCCGAGCGAAGTACGCATGGACTCCCTTGCCGTACAACTCGCTGATCAGCGCGTCCTGCCCCGCAGCAACGGTACCGAACGCGGCAATCGCCAACCCCATCACTAATCGCAACATGAACCGAGACATGAAAATTCCCCCTAGGTCCGCAGCGCGACCCGCCATCGACGAAACAACTACGATTCCAGAACTGTCAATATTAGTTACCGATACCAGGCCCTGCAAGCAACACCGCCGCCGTTCGACGATCAGGGCAGCCGTTTGACGCGAATATTCCGATAATGCACCGTACTGTTCGGATCGTGGGCCTGCAGGGCGAAGGTGCCCTGGCTGACCTTGCGGGTGCCCTCGACGTTATCCGGTTCCGTGTAGTCGACCACCACCTTATCATTGATCTTCACGACCACATGCCGGCCCTTGACGATGATGTGCTGCGTCCACCATTCGTTGTCTTTGGCAGGGGCTTCCAGGACCTTGGCGACGTTGTAAATCCCCCCCGTTTTCTGCGGGTCGCCTTGAGTAATATTGACTTGGGACTCGTGACCCACCGACGGCCAACCGTCGGCCTGATACTTGGTATGGAAGAAAATCCCGCCATTACTTCCCGGCTTGGTCATCACTTCCGCTTTGAATTCGAAATTCACGAACGGCTTGTCGTCGCCGACATAGAAAATATGGCTGCGCGGCCCCTTCGCGGTGAGCATGCCGTCGGCGAGCTTCCAGCTATCCTTGTTTTCGTTGATCTTCCAGCCGTCCAACGATTTTCCATCGAAGATCGTCACCCAACCGTCACCATCTTTGGCCGGTTCGTCCGCGAACGTGGACATACCGCCGAAGGTCAACAACAATGCCAACATCAATCGCATACGCATCGTGGGTCTCCTGAGACTTTCTGGATCGTAGTTCGATCTGCCTGGGCGGCGCATCCGGTTCCCGGATTCAGCCAGGACCCAGTGTACGGCAGGTGGGGCTGGGTTTCAATTTGGCGGAGCGGGAAAGCCGACACGGTTCTATTTGATCGTCAGCCAAAGTGCGGCGTTCCTGTAGGTCGGATTCGCCATAACGAATTCCGCTCGGCGAGTCCGGGCGGGTTGGCCCCCGGTTCCGGTCAACTGGAATGGAGCCAACGGCACGGCGCCCGCCGTGGCCGTTGCCTCCGCCTGGATGACGATTTTCACCGTTTTGGCCGAATCTCCCTCGGGTTGCGAAACGGCTGCGGCGGCAGTGACGCCCGCCGGCAGGCCCTCGCAACGCAGTTCGATCGGCTGATTGAAGCCGTCTCGCCGGTCGACCGTCACCACCACCTCGGTGGACTGGCCCGGGGCCACGGTAAACGCGTCGGACGGAACGGTCAACACGAAGTCCGGCTGGACTTCAAAGCCGGTCAGCCGGTAGGCGTAGCGCGGCCCTCCGTGCTCAAAGACCTCGCTCACTTTGACCAGCAGGACGCCGTCGTCGGCGGGAGTAAAGGTCAGCTCCGCGTCGCGTCCCGCGGCGCTGTCATCATTTTCCGCCAGTAATTTTCCCTGCAGGTCCCAAATGCTGAGGTGACCGTCCAGGGGGAATCCGAGCACCGCCGCATCGAGTCGCCAGCGGATCGCTTTTCCCTTGGTTGCCATGAATCGAATCTGGTCGGTGTCACCCGGAGTTTCGATTCGACCGCAGGCAACCAGCGGCAATTCCAACGCCGACTCCATCCGCTCTTTCTCCTGTTCTTCGGTCAGGATCACAACCGGCGAATCGACGATACCGATTTCCTGCATCAGCGACGGAGCGGGCAGATTGATCCTGCCGGGCGTGATCGAGAAGACCGTTGCCGCAGGCTCGAGCGGCCGGGCCAGAAGCTGTTCCAGGCTGCTGCCACGGTGGTCCGCGGCGAGATTCCAGCCGACCAGTTCCACGGGGGCGGCGGCCCCGCGCGTCGCCGCCAGCGGCCAGGAATAATCGATGTATTCGCCCACAGTCATGCTCAACCGGTAAACGAAAGTGTCGGCACCGGCAAATCCGACGTTGGCGTCGGTTCCAGCCGGAAAGGCGAACAGACGCACGACGTAGACCCCGTCCTGGACGACCGTATAGACGATGCGCGGATCGAGCCCCCAACTGTCTTCCGCCTGCTGCACGACGAAAAGCTCGCCCCGATCATTGCGCCGCGCGAGTTGCAGCACGCCATCCATCGGCGAGCCGAGTCCGACGTTGGCTTGCACCGCGGCGATCAGCGTCTGTCCTGCTTTCAACTCGATCAGGTAGCCATCCACGTCGCCGCCTTTCGCCAGCTTGCCATTGACCGTGACCGGCAGCGAAGTGGCAACCAGCTGTTTCGGCGCGTCGTTCGGCTCTTGTTCGTCGATCTCGGGCAGCAGTCCCACCAGCAACGGGCGTAGTCCGGTCGCTCCTTCGGCGTCATAAAACCGTATCCAGGCCGTTCCCGTCGGCGCGTCGGGCGCGGCAGTGACTTTCCATTTGCCTTTTTCCGCTTCCGCCGCGAAGGTTAAGCCGGGTGACGAACACCAGACCTGAGGCGGCCAGTGGGTAAACTCTCCCGAGGCAGTCACCACCGCAGTGGCTCCCCGAGCGACACCGGCCGGAAACAGCTGTGTCAGTTTGGGAGGCGCGGCGACGGCGTGCGAGGCCGACAGGATGAGCTGCCCACCGCAGACGGCAACGATGGCGGCAAAGGCTCCAAGGCGCGTTTGCGGCACGACGGTCAATCCTTGAAAAGGAACTCGGGTGTGTTCAGCAGGGCCCACATCAGATCTTCGACGGCCTGACGTCGGTTCGGTGATTCCTGGAACAGGCGTTGGCCGAACGCCGATTCCTCGGCGTCGGGCATCCGGCCGTAGATCGAAAGATAAAGTTCCTCGACGACCACAGCGGGACTCTTGTCACTGGCCGCGAGCTGCGCGGCGCGGCCGTCGTCGGCCACCACGCGTTGATGGATTTGCGGAGCGTTCATCAGATGCAGCGTCTGCGTCATTGTTGTGTCGCTTTGCCGTTCGCACGGCGGATCCTGATTGGGATTGGGACGCCCGAAGGTGTCGAGGATCACGGACTGAATACGGTGCGTCCAGATCTCGTTGGCCCGGGAGCCAACCGGCATCGCGGAGTACGATTCGCGGACGCCCGTGATGTCCGCGACCGCCTCGGCCAGTACTTCCGCGCGCAAACGTACTCGATAGTGGCGCGAATAATTACGCACGTCGGCCTTGTTGCGATCGTTAGGAGTGGAACTCAACCCATAGGCGTGGGAGCCGGTGATGGTCCGCAGCAGGTGTTTCAGATCGTAACCATGATTGCGAAAGTCGGCGGCCAGCGCCTCGAGCAGCGCCGGGTTGCTGGGCGGATTCGTGGCCCGCAGATCATCGACCGGTTCCACAATGCCGCGTCCCATCAAGTCCGCCCAGACACGATTGACGATCACCTCCGCGAAATACGGGTTTCGGGCATCGGTCATCCAGTCGGCCAATTGCCGTCGCAAGTCCCGATTGGGATCGATAGCCGGATCGGCTGTCGATTCGCCTTCCGCAAGCCGAAAGAGTGGCCGGGGTGGCATTTCCGCTTGCGTCGTAGGATGGCGGACCGAACCGGCTTTGACGTTCAGCACCATCTCCTCGCCTCCCGAGATCGGAGGTGAGAGACCGGTCCCTTTGCGGCCCACGCGCGCGAAATAGGCCGCGAAGCTGTAGAAGTCATCCTGGCCCCATTTTTCAAACGGGTGATGGTGGCACTTGGCGCACTCCAGCCGAATCCCCAGAAACAACTGGCTGACCAGCGTGGCCAGCTCGTCCGGCTCGCGACGGTCCCGGAACAGCGTCGTCGCACCGTTGTGCCAGGTGCTGCCGGTCGCCGTGACCAACTCGCGGACAAACTGATCGTACGGCTTGTTGTCGCGGAATTTCTGGCGAATCCAATGATCGTAATTCAACACCGCCTTGATCCCGACGCGATACGGGTTGGGTCGCAGCAGATCGGCCCATTTGTTGGCCCAGTGGTCGGCATACTCCGGGCGTTCCAACAATTGATCGATCACAATCTCGCGCTTACGAGGGTCGGAGTCGGACAAAAACACGCGAATTTCCTCGGGGGTCGGCAGCCGGCCGATCAAGTCGAGAGTGACGCGGCGCAGGAATCGCGAATCATCGCACGGTTCCGAGGGAGTGATTCCCAGGGAGGCCAGTTTGCGCCAGACATGGTCGTCGATCAGGTTCCGGCGTGGCAAGGAAGCATAAATCTCCGGCGGCACCACGCCCGGGATCGGAATCGATACATGGCAGATCGCGATCAGGTTCATGTAGCGACCCATGATCGCTGCCTCACCGGGAATCGGCCCGGCCGTCATCCGCCCTTCGCGATCGACACCGACCACGGCCGACTCATTGGATTGGTACGAAGTGCGGCCCGTAACGTCGCGCGTTCCGCCGTCCGAGTACCTGGCGATCACGCGCAGTGTCTGGCTTTCGCCCGGTTGCAGTTGCAGGATGCCGGGCGTCATTTCGATCGATTGCAGGGTCGGCTCGCCGTCCCGCCGCCTCGTGGTCCCCTCGCTGATCCATCGCTCCAGGACCCGGTAATCATCGCTGCCGCCCTCGATGCGTACTCCGCCGCCGTGCGGGACCAGCCCGGCCGCCTTCTGCAGCAGCAGGCTGCGCTCCGGCGCGGCAACGAACACACGACGCCCTCGCGCATGCTGTGTCAACGACGCATGGTCGAAATCGGGATCGAAGCCCAGCAGCGACAGCCGGAACCCGTTCTGCCCCTTGGACTTGCCGTGGCAGGCGCCCTGGTTACAGCCGCGGGCGGTCAGAATCGGCATCACGTCCAATTCGAAACTCAGGGGCGACTCGCCCGCCAGCGTCATCCATGGCACAAGCGCCATCAGCACCGCGACCGATGCGGCGGCAGTCCGTCGCCACCCGCTTCCGCGACGAGCGTTTTTCACGATTTGATATTGGGAGCGGGCCATCGCGATTGCCGAAAGGTAGGTGGAAACACGGCGGGGTGCGGCTCAAGTCCGCATCGCCCCATCCTAACCCGCCCAGCGACCGCTGGCAATTGTCAGTAACCGTGGCGGGGGCTTCCAGTCCCCGAGGTATCTGCGGCGCACCGGGGTCGGGAGTCTTTGGCGCCAATGATCTCGCCAATTGGAACGACTCTGCCGCCAAAGACTCCCGACCCCCTCCATCGTCAATTTTCGAAAACGCATGATTCGCGATTCAACGTGAAGGGGGACGGGAGTCTTTGGCGGTGACGTCTTCTCCATTGGTTTGTTGATTCGCGCCAAAGACTCCCGACCCCGGGGGAAAGGGCCGCTTCTTCGCGGCGTGGCGGGGGCTTCCAGCGCTTCCAGCCCCCGCGGTATGTCGGAACAACCGGACCTCAAGGGTCAAGCCTCGGACAGCGGAATTGTGCCCACTAGTTCGATAAGAATCGCAATGCCGATGCGACTCCCATGGTGACCTCTGTCATGCGTGGGTAGTCCAGCGTATCTGGCGTATCCGTGGCTTGGTGGTAATGAGGGTTCCGGAGAAAACTCGTGTCGGTAAGCATCAAGGCCGGATAGCCCTGATCCCAAAACGAACTGTTGTCGCTCAGACGAATTTCGTGGATCTTCTCAGGTAGGCAGATCGAAAACAGTGGCATCGATCGAGCATCACGTTTGAAGCCCCGACGAAAGTTCCAACACAACCGCCACGAAGGCAGATTGCCGACCGCGGCCAAGAAATCACCTCGATGAGGAAAGAAGCGACGCATCCATTTCGGAATGAGTGGGGGCACGGTCTGTGAATTGGCGGCGGTGCTGTAGTAGCCGACCATTTCCAAGCAGAGCATTCCTTGGATTTTGTCGCCTCGCAAACGGGCTTGGCGAGCGTGATATTGACTACCCATGCCGTCGACATTGAAATAGGGCGGTTCCTCACAGGCAAATGCAACGAAACGAACCGTTCGTTCGCTTTGGTGATCACGTAGGAGTCGACTCACTTCGAGCAAGACAGCCACGGCGGATGCGTTGTCGTCGGCGCCTGGAGTTGAAGAAACCGTGTCGTAGTGTGCGCCCAGTAAGATGGTCTCATCGGCGCGCTTGTCGCCGGATTTCTCGACGATCAGGTTGGTGGCTTGATCCCCAATCGCATCGTAGCATTCGTGCGAAATCTTGTAGCCCATTCCGGACCACTGGCCTTCGATGTAACCAATCGTTGCGATGATCGTCTCGGGCCTCTGAAGGTACCGTGGACCGATCAAACCGGCCAGGCGATCGACGTGGAGTCGCAGATTCGATTCGATTTCGCTCTTGTCTGGTTTCATAAACAGGAGATTAGCATGAACCTTCATGCGGCACTCTGTCCGATTGCGGTGTAAAGTGGCATCGATCTCGTGACTCAAGGACTCGGGCTGGGGCAAGATGTCCCAGCCACGGGGAGGCACGATGCCCCAGCCACGCTGTTCAGGAGTTCCCGCAGGTGGGATTCCTCGGCGGCCAGGGAGTGGTTGCGGCAGACATATTCGCGTGCCGCGGCGATGCGTGCGGCGCGGGTTTCACCGGGGGTGGCCAGCCATTCCTCGATCCGCTGTGCCAGTTGATGCAGGTGGGTGCGGGGGATGATTGTGCCGGTGACGCCGTCGACGAGCACTTCCGGGATCGCGCCGGCGTCGGAGGCGATGACCGGAATTCCGGCCGCCATCGACTCCAGCAGACTGTTCGGCAATCCGTCCCAGAGCGACGGCAGCAGGGCGACATCGGCGCAGCGCAAATAGTCGGCAACCTGTTCGGGTTTCTCGAGGTGCCCGGTGATCGTGATCTGGCTGGCCGATCCGCCATCGGCCAGCGCCCGTTCGAATTCGCCGCGATCTTCGCCGCGGACCTGGCCGATAATCAGCAGTCGCGTCGGTTGGCGCGCGGCGACCATCCGGAACGCCTGCAGCAGGAACGGCAGGCCCTTTTTCGCGCGCAGTTCGCCGCAGAATCCCAGGACCAACTCACCCGCCGGCCAGCAATGCTTCTGTGCCAGCTCCTCCGATTTCGTGCCAGGTGAGAACAGCTGGGTATCGACCGCATTCGGGAGCACTTTTGCCGTGCGGCCGGTCAACGTCCGCACTTTCGCCGCCAGGTCGCGGGATACCGCGACGACGGTCGTGGCACGCTCCAGACACCAGCGAAGTCGAGCGAAATCGCCGCCGGGAAAGAGCTGTTTATCGAGGTCGTTGCCGCGAACGGAAACCAGCGACGGTATCGATTGCGATTCAGCGAACCAGGTACCAAGAAATCCAGCCGTGGTGAGATAGTGTCCCCAGACCAGCTCAAATTGCTGTCGGGAATGCAGCCATTCCAGAAACAACAGAGACTGCTGCAGGGTGAAATCCAGGCTGCGCGCGGCGCCGAGCCGATGCAGGGTCAAACCGGCGGCCAGCTCCGCGGAATGGACCATTCCGCCCGGGAGCTCGCGGGCATGCACAAACACGTGCAGTTCGTGGCCCAGTCGAGCCAGCGCGCGGGAGATCCGGCCCGCGCTGCTGGCCACTCCGCCCAGCGCCGGTGGATACCGTTCGGCGATCATCACGATTTTCATTCGTTGAGGCCCGCGATGATGAACGCCGAAACGACGTCATACTGAATGTTGGTGTAGTAGGAAATCCGTTTGCGTTCCAGTTCCAGGATCTGCCGTCGTTCCCGCTTACTCGTTTCGGCCAGCTCCTTATCCAGAGACTCCAGGCTGGCCGCGGCTTTGGCCGCGCCCGACTCGTAAGTCGCTCGGGCCGCGCTGCCTTGTTTTTCCACGAGTGCGTCGAGTCGCTGGAAATCTTCCTCGGTCAAATGGCGCTCCAGCGCCTGCAGCGCGAACACTTTGAGTTGCCCGGCGAATCCCAGGACATGCTCGACATAGGCTTTGCCGGCGGGCGTGTTCAGGGCGGCTCCAAGCGGGGCTCCGGAGGGCGACGTGCCCGGGGTCGCGGCGATCATCCTTTCCAGATCCCGGACGCCTTCGCGCAGTTTTCCTTGCGTGAAGTGCTGCCAGGCCAGCGCCTGGTGTGCCACGATCAGCGTGGGATAGTCTTGCGCCAGACGTTCGAAGATCGGCAGTGAGTGCGCCAGCCGTCCGTGGCGCAGCAGCGTCAACGCGAACGCCAGCTTCAGGTCGGGCTGGTCGGGCGTGAGCGACTCGATGTTCCGCGACTCGTCAATGACGACCTCTTCGAACTTGACTTCTTTCAGATGAGCGAGCATCTGCCGCACGGCTCGGCGGGCCGCGGGCGTCAATCGGGGTGGCGTGGTATCGGGCAGGTAGGAGACTGGGTTCTGGCGGGTACCGGCCGCGGCGCTGGTCCGGGCTAACTCCTGGTTCATGAACGCTGCCAGTTCGGCAAACGACAACCGCTGGTCGCCGTCGGCGTCGGCAGCTCCGCGCCAGGCCTGTTCCAGCGCGGCGCCGAACAGCCCGCGCATTCCGCCCGCCGCCAATTGACCACGTTGGCCTCGTTCGCAACTCGCCAGCAGGTAGACCGACTTCGCGATCGGACGTCCCGGTCCCTCTCGCAGCGATTCCAATTGTTCGGCGACCGATGGCTCCAGCCGGGCCGCCTGGTCCGACGCGAGGTGGCACGAATCGAGCAGCAGCAATTTCTCCCTGGCCGCGGCCTTGTCCAGTTGCGCGACAAGCCAGGCCAGTGGCCAGCCGGCGATAGCCGGGCCCGGTTCGTCATCGGCCGACGCCAGCACGACGCCGCCGCCTGCCGTTCCGTCACCGCCGCCCTCCCGCCTCGCATGCCCGCTGAAATAGACCACCAATTGCGCATCCTCACGAACGCGCGACAGGAACTTTGCCAGTTCCTGCTCGAATGTCAGCCGAGAAGCGTCCTCCAGGTACAGGATCTGATCGATGGGCACGCGGTAGAACTCGCGCAGCGCCGCGCGGAACGCCGACGCATCGGCGACGGTGTGGGGCAGCGGTGGGAGCCGGGAATCTTCACGATACGATTGGGCCAGGATCACCGCCCAGGTCCGCGGATCATCGGCCCGCGTCGCCTGCAGTTTTGTTCCCTGCAAATCGCCGTTGGCGAGTGTCTCATAGTCGACGATCACACTGTCCCCGATCCGCACCGCGCCGGGGCGGAATTCGCCCGCGGCACCGTCGATTTGCAGCTCGCACTGCGCCGCCAACCGCACATCCCGCAACGTATCACCGGGCAGACGCAGTTGCAGGCTTCGATTGGCGAAATCAAGTCGAGCGATCGCGCCGCGCAGTTGCACATCACGCGTTGCGTCGATTCGGTGCACCTGAACATCACGGACCACTAGCAGCCGATCGCCCGCTCGCAAGTCGGCAATCGAAAACTTGCGACCTTCGCGTTCGTCGACACCGTTGATTGTGACCGCCACCTGTTCCGCGAGTGGCAGGATCTCGCGCTTGTTCGACCGCTCCGGCACAATCATCTCCAGGCGGGGCGGGTCGGTTGCAGCCGATTCGAAGAACCCCGCGGATTCGCGCTGTCGGATCGCGCGTAGCGCACGCGCAATGCGGCGCCCCTCGTGATCCTCTGCGTGCGTCACCAGTAACGTGTCCCCCTTGCGGAGGTCGGTGAAGATCAGTTCGCGTCCCGATTCCGTCGACTGTTCATTGATCGTTACCGGCGTCCGATCGGGAACATGCACCAGCATCGTCTCTTCGATTTCGTCGTCGATCGCCAAACGAATGCGCTTCGAATCGCCCTCCACCGCCAGTACCCTGCCGCGACTCGCCCGTTCCAGCGGGCGCGTCGCGCGGATCTCCTTGTAAGGCGTACCGTCCAGAACACCGTAGGAGATTCGCAGTTCGTCCTCGGCTTGCAATGCGTCGAGCGACACCGGTTCGTCGTTCAAGTAGAGTCGATCGGCGGACTCGAAAGGAATGCTGCGTGGTTTTGGCTCCCCTGGCAGGCGGATGTACAGTCGGCGCACGCTGGCGTCGGCATTAATCAACGTTCCGGCGGCCGGCTGCTCCGCTTGCGGCGCGACAGGCTGGGTTGTGCCGCCGGGGATCAGGAACATCGCCAGGCTGAGAATTACGCTGAGACCACACGCACCGATCGCCCAGCGTCTTCGCCGCACGGCACGGCGCTGTTCCAGGTCCCGCGCCGCCAGTTCCTCGCGGGATGGACCGGCGGACGTCGCGCCTTGCTTCAGGTCCTCGATCACCTGCCGGGCGGTGGCGTAGCGACGGGCTGGGTCTTTTTCGCACAGGCGCTGGATGACGTAGGCCAGGTCGTCCGGAACACCCTGTAGCACGCGTCCGATTTCCGGTAGCCGGCGATCCGGCGCCGAATGCCACATCATCCAGGCGATCTGCCGGTCCCGCCCGAACACATTCAGTCCGGGAAACAGGCTTTCGAAATTTTCGCCGCACATCAATTCGTAAGCCGAGAATCCCAGGGAATAGAGATCGCTGTGCGGGCCCACCGGTCCGAACATATCCGAGGCGACTTCGGGCGCCATGTATTTGGTGGTGCCTTTCACGACGCTGCCATGTTCGCCCGTGATCCGCCGCGCGATCCCGAAGTCTCCCAATTTGATGCGGTTGTTCTTGTCGATCAGCAGGTTGCTTGGTTTGACATCGCCGTGATAGATGCCGTGTTGTTCGAGATACTGCAGGGCCTGAGCTGCGAACAGGATCGCCATCCGCAGGTCGCCCAGGTCGATCGGGCGTCCGGCCAGCATTTGCGTGAGGCTACCCTGCATCAGCTCCAGGACCAGCCAGCCTTTTTCGCGAACGATATCGTAAATCGTGGTAATGTGCGGATGTTCGAGTTTGGCGAGCAGTTGGGCTTCGAGCCAGTACCGTTCCAGCTGTCTCGGGTCGCGCAGGTACTGATCGTGGATTTGCTTGATCGCCACGTCGCGCCCCAACTCGCGATCGCGAGCGCGGTAGACCGTCGCAAAATCGCCTTGAGCGATCGTGGCTGTTATTTCGAAGCGGAGTGTTGGGTCCATCACATGCGTCCAAGATCATTGCTGTAGGAGTTAGGGGTCAATCTCGAAGCAATATCGCCAGCAATTCCTTGAGTCGATCGTCGGTGGCAACGTCGCCGGTCAAGCCGCGCAGCGGGTGCAGGTCGTCGGCCTGCAGCATGTCGGAGACGGCCCGGTAGTGCATTCGTTCCGCTTCAGCGTCGCCTCGTGAATGAGCCTGCAATGCCCGCCGCAACCTCTGCTGGAACGGCCGGGTCGCTCGGGGGTTAGGCGGTTCGACATACTGCCGCAGAATCTCCTGTCGCGCGTCGACTTTGGCTTCCCGTTCACTGCGTCGCGGCGAAGCATCGATCAGCAGCATCGCAATCGAGGTGACGATGCTGAACGCGAGGACTCCGATCAGCAACCATGGGTTCGACGCCGATTCCCCCGTTTCCTCGACCGCTGCTCCTGCCGATTCCTCCAACTTGAGGGCCGGCAACTTGCCGTCTGCGCCCAGATCCAGTTTTCTCGCTCCCGCATCGGCCGCGATGAATTTCGCCACCTGGGTCGGCCGACCGAGATCGGACGTGGAAGATGTTGGCGCTAATGTGCGCGGCGCATCGGCCAACTTCGGTGCGTGCGGGACCGGGGCAGGCGCCGAAGGGGTCGCGGGCGCTTTGGGTGTCGCGAGAGTGGCCGTCGCTGCGCCGGGCGTTGTCGGGTGCGACGTCGCGGGGGCGGTTGGTCGGGCTTTCGGAGGTTGCGTGGCCGATTGTGGCGCCATCAGCGGCGGGGCAGCCTGTCGCGGCGGCAAGGCGCCCGGCAGCGGCGCTGCCGTCGGTGTAAGTAAAGACGCGGCGCGCACCGGCGCCAAAGGTGCAACCGGGCCCGGGGAGGGCAGGGGGCCGGTGTGACTCGACGAGAAGGAGGGACTAATCGGTGGAGCGATCGGGGGCGCCGCCGATCGATGGCCGGGAGGAAACCGTGGATCAATTTCCGGCGGTGCCGCCTGTTTTACGGCGAGTGGAACGAGGAACTGCGTGCCGCAATGCGCGCAGGAAGTGATCCGACCGACCGATTCCTCGGTGGTGGTCTGGATGGAATCGCAAGTTGGACACTGGACCTGCATTGGTTTCATGCGAACGACAATACTCGACCTGCCCTAGTCGCCTTGCAAAATTGCTCGGCGCCGCAATGCCTGCTCAAAATTCAAAGTACAAGTAGTTTAGCAAAAACGGTCCCAGGATAATCAGCACGGTGGATGCCATGATCAGAATCGCTGGCAGCAGCATGTTGACACCCGCCTCGCCCGCAATCGTTTCCGCCCGCTGCGATCGCTTGACCCGCAGTACGTCGGCCTGGGTACGGAAAATATGAGCCAGCGGCGTCCCCAGCTCTTCGCTCTGGATGATCGCCCCCACGATACTGGTGATTTCGTCGTCGTTGAGCCGCCGGCGCAGATTGTCAAAAGCCTCGGTGCGGGGCTTTCCCATCTGCATGTCGGCCAGCACACGGCCGAACTCCCTGCCAATCGGGTGTTCGCCGAACTCGTGGACTCCCTGTTGCAGCGCGTTCAGGAAACTGGCGCCGGCCTCCATCAGCAGGGTGAGCAGGTCGAGCAGAAATGGCATGCGACGTTTGATCAACAGCAGTCGCCGCCGAGCCTGCAAGGTCAAACGACGACGGAACCACCAAGCCAGCAGCGCGGTCAGCATCAGCGTGCTGAGCCATCCGGACGGCCCCAGCATGCTCCAGCAGCCGTAGGCGATTCCCGGCATCGCCAGCAGGGCCAGCAACTGGTTGCGAGCCAGATATTCCTCGGGAAGCCAGTGTCGCGGCAATCCGGCCGCCAGGATTTCCCGGTAGATTTCGGGCAGTTGCCGGGCGAAGGCGGCGCGGTTTAGCCGGGCCAGCAGCTGCAACGGCACCTGCAGGATGCGATAGAGCGGGTCGAGTCGCCGCAGCGTATTGATGCGGCTGACGTCATAGCGCCATTCGGCCTCTTGCGCCAAATCATCGGAAGCCAGCGCGCGGAGCACCCACCACGACAGCAGGCCCGCGCCGCAACCGGTGGGCAGGCAGGCGGCCGCCAGCAACAGATCGAATTCCGCCAACAATGACACCATCGTGCTCAAATATCCGCCTTGAGGATCCGCAGCGCCCAAAGATAGGCGGCCAGATTCAACAGTACGCAGACCGCCAGAACCAGTTGCCCCGGCAGCGTGACGAACAACAGCCGCACGTTGTTGGGGTCGAGGAATGTGTAAACGGCCAGAATGAACACGGGAGCCAGTGCCATGTAGACCGCCGACTTACGCGCCTGGGCGGTTTCGGATCGGACTTTGCGTTCCAGTCGCTGCAATTCCACGACCGATCTGGAAATTCGCTCCACCGTCTCATTCAACCGCCCGCCGCTTTCGCGGCTCGCCAGCAGCGCCGCGGCGAACAGCACAAAGTTCTCGCTCCGCAGACGATCCTTGGCCTCCGACAAGGTGCGTTCGAGCGGTTTGCCGAGGTTGTATTCACCCACAATCTGACGAAACTCCTGGCTGATCGGCGCGGGGCACTCCTGAGCGAGCAGTTCCAGTGCTTGAGCCATGGAGAGCCCGGCGCGGATGCCGCTGGAGAACATCACCAGCGCATCGGCGAGCTGATCCTCGATCCGCTGCCTGCGGGTGTTCGCCAATCGATAGATGATGTACCAGGGCGATGCGGCCAACAGCAGGCCCAACAACACCGCCAGTACCGGCATATCCAGGCCGATCCACAAACCGAACAGCATTCCGGCCGCGATCGCCAGCCAGGCATTAATCCAGGAACGAAGCCGGGCGGACTGAATGCGCAGGCTGCGCAGCCGATCAGCCAGGTCCCGTTCAACCCATTCCAGGAACTCGATGTAACTCGTCCGCCCCGCGAGAGCCGCCAGTCCCACGCAGAGCGCAACCGCCGAATTACATGCCCAAAACAGTCCGTCCATATGCCTTCCAGATTGTTGCTATACCTTATTCTGGCTTTGCCACCGCCCGTAAAGAAACTCGACATCCAGCAGTCGCTTGCCAACTAGCGAATCCACGAACGTCGGCAGGTATCCTGTCGGTTCCAGGCTTGTGCCGTTGCGCCGATTGAAAATGTCGGAGACCAGCACTTCGGTTGTTTCCGGGTGCAGTCCCACGATTTCCGAGATCTGGCCCACGACCCGCTTACCGTTCGGCAGGCGATCGATATGGACGATCAGGTGGATCGCCGAGGCGATCTGCCGGTGAATCGATGCCATCGGCAGTTCGGCACCCATCAGCATCAGCAACTCCAGCCGTTGAATCACTTCCAGGGAACTGTTGGCATGCACGGTCGTCATCGACCCATCATGTCCGGTATTCATGGCCTGGATCATGTCGAGTGCCTCGCCGCCGCGGCATTCGCCGACCACGATCCGATCGGGCCGCATCCGCAATGCATTGCGGACCAGATCGCGGATCGTATATTGCCCTGTTCCCTCGACATTCGCGGGCTTCGCCTCCAGGCTCACCACATGATCCTGGTGCAGGCGTAATTCCGACGTGTCCTCGATGGTGATAATCCGTTCCTTGTACGGAATGAAGCTGCTGAGCACATTCAGCATGGTCGTCTTACCGGATCCGGTACCGCCGCTGACGAGAATGCTGCGCCGGTCGACGACGGCCGCTCGCAGAAACGTCGCCGCGGCGCGGGGGATCGTTCCGTAGTCGATCAGGTCGTCCATCGTCAACCGATGGATCGGGAACTTGCGGATCGTCAGGCAGGGTCCGAAGACTGCCAGGGGCGGGATAATCGCGTTCACGCGCGAGCCGTCGGGTAAGCGCGCGTCGACCAGCGGCTGGCTTTTGTCAATTCTGCGCCCGACTTGCGCCACGATCCGCTCGACGATCGACTCGGTGACTTTGTCCGAGATGAATCGCCGCCCCGACTTCTCCAGGATGCCGTCCCGTTCGACAAAGATCTGATCGCTTTTCACCACCATGATCTCGCTGATCGTCGGTGCCCTCAGCAGATCCTGCAGCGGACCATGACCGAAGACGATGTCTTTCAAGTCCTTCTTGAGCATTCGCAGGACGACATATTTGCGCAACTCGAAATGCAGGTGCGGCCGAACCAGATGAAACAATTCGTTGAATCGCTCCTCGACGCGATGAATCTTGCTGGAAATGTCCGGCAGCGGGTCGAGTTGCAGTTTGTCCCGGATCATCGCCATCAACGCATGCAGTTCGGTTTCCCGTTCGGGGACCAGCGTTGCCGGAACGTCGAATTCGTTGGAGGTTAACGACGCCAGATCAAAGACCTGATCGTCGTTGGTTTCCATAATGAGCTGGTTGATCGCGTGGTCGCGCAGCGCCAGGCCCGCGATCTCTTCCAGCAGCTGTTCGTTTTGCTTGCCGAACAGGTTCAGCTCGCGGCTGATATCCTCGATGTTATTCTCCAGCAGCAGGATGCTCTCCTGGCGTGCACCGCGGGTGGACTCCATTTCGTAGAGATCGAGTCTTTCCAGCAGTGTCTTATGCATCCGCAGTTCCAGGTCGGCCACCAATCCGCGGATGTGGGCTTCCAGTTCGGCGCGGGTGAATGCGGTTGTGGCGTCCGATTCAAATGACAGCGTGAACGGCCAGATGCGGACCTTGACGGTCGGCGGGAACGACACTGCTTCCCCGCCCAGCAATTCGCGGTCGCCAACCAGGCAGCTATTGACGCCGACATTCTCCAACTCCAATTGGCCGTTGACGCGCCGCACCACGGCGTGGCGCCGGGAGACGAGCGGACTGCGTAAGACGACATCGTTGGAGGGATCGCGGCCGATGCGGATTTCGTTGGCCGTGAAATCGACGCTCTGCCGCCGGCTTTCGTCCACCTTGTTGAACCAGATTTTCATAGCTTGTTTCTTGTCGTAGCTCAGTTCCTGTCGCTGCGCGGATGCAACAATACGCTGGCCCGCATGTTGGGGTGCTTGCGAAGCATCTCCAGCAGTTGCATCGCTTTCGGATCGAGGATCGGATTATCTTCGTCGCCGGTGTATGGCGCGTAGATTCCGATTACGCCGGCGCCGGACGAACCGAGTTGATTGGCCCTGGCCAGGTCCTGGCTGGCGATCCGGCTGCCGATTGCCGCGACGACGAACGGTCCCAAACGCTTTGAATCGCCGTCCAGGGCCACTCCACTCGACAATCCGCCGGAAAGGCCGCCGCTGGGCGTGGGGCCCTCGGTGGCCGGGTCCCGGTCCAGCACGGACGCCGGCGTCGGCCCGCGCGGCGCCGAAAGCAGAAACGAAACCCGATCGCCCGGATTCAACAGGTCGGGAACGAAGCTGGAAGTATCGACGCCGACCCACATCAGTAGTTGCCCGCGCGCCAGCTTGAGTTCAGGTGGTGGAGTCCGCGCTTCGTTCAGGGACAGCAACTCATGTTCGCGATAATCGTGCGCGGCCCGCGTGCGCACGATCAACGGGATGTCCTTGTACTGGTAGACGTAATTCACCAGGTTGCCGGCGTGGCTTTTCGGGATCCGGACTTCCTCGAACATCTCCTCGCGAAATTCGTCCCCGACCCGGATCGTAACTCCCTCGCGTACGCCCACAAACGACAGGCTCTCGATTTGCGCCGCCTTCGAGCGCAAATAGAGGAAGTTCAATGCGAGTCCCAGCAATCCCAGCAGGATCGCCACCACCAGTCCTGGTGCGCCTTTCATGCGTTACGGTTCCTCGGGTGTGGATGTCGGATCGAGTCGATGCGTTCTGCTGGTCGAGTTCGAGCTGTCAGCCTGCCCTGGTGGCCTGTCCGGTTGCGAATCGGGCCGCGAGACGGCGGCCAGCAGGCCGCGTAGGGAGTGACCGTCGCTCAATAATTCAACGTCGACTTCGTTGCCGGCTCGATTCCGGAATCGCGCCGCGCTGGCATCGCGACTCTCGTTCCAGGGCAGCACGATTTTCCAGTCATCCTGGGCGAACCAGTCACGATAGAAGTCGCGCCAGTCTGCCCGCGAGCCGGTCCCCTGGAACGTGATCAGTCCGGCGCCGAGCGGATTGCCGATCGACAGCAATCGCCGCGCGTTCGGCGGCAAAGCGATTCTCGCCAGATCATCCACGGTCGAATCGCTGCCGGTCGACGCGCCCCACGCGAAGACTCCCCACTCTTCTTCCGAGTCGCCGTAAGGAAGGATGAGCCCCCAGGCCAGGATGATACGCTGCCGCGCGACGGCAACGCTGCCGTCGCGCATGGCATCGCCCGCCGCCGTGACCATCCAGGCCATCGGCAGGGGCCCGGTGCCCAGGTAAAGATCCCATTGCCCCGGGACGGTCCGCCTTGGTGGATCGCGCAGCCGCTCGTCCTGCTGTTCGGGTGGCAGGGTCGCCAATCCGCGTTGCGCTGCCTGGGACGCGATACCGATGCGGATCGTCTCGTCCTCGAGTCTTCGCAACGCTTCCTCCAGGGAACCTCGAACCCGATCGCGCCGCATGATCAACGGCGAGTCGCCGAAGCGGATATCGTGGCTCGCGTTTTCCGAGCCCAATTCTCCGAATCCGATTACGTCCCGCGCCTGCTCGGTCAACGGCCGAGCGGTTGCCGACGGTTTCCACCAGTAGATGACGTTCCGCCCCAGCGCGACGGCCAGCACCATCACCAGCGCGGAGAACAGCAGATTGGTGGTCCATTGGGCCAACCGCCGGGCGGGAGCGGCGGCACCAGGTAATTCGGTGGTCACTCGATTAAGCATGCTCACGGGCGCGTCGCCATTCTGGCTTCAAAGCTGGGGATCCGCTTTTCGAATCGCTCCAGCTGGGAAATCTTGGAATCGACAATCGGCAACTCGCGCATGATGAACGCGATCTTCGCGCCCACGTTGGGATCCCCTGGCGGCGGATTCATGGTCAACATCTTCAATTCGGCTTCCATCGCCGCCTTCGTGCGCCGGAACATCGCCAGAAATGCGCTGGTCAGGGTGCGAGGCAGTCGAGTGACTTCTCCCAGCCGCCGGCGCCCGTTGGGGAGCGGGATATCGATCAGCGGTTCGACCTTCTGCTGACGTATCTCGCGAAAATTGAGTGTGCACCGGTCAGGAATGACGAAGGGATGAAAGTCGCGCGTGCCCATGAAGTGCCAGTCGCGGTATTCGTGGCCATAGTAGACCCAGTCATCGTCGTATTCCAGAACGCGCAGTGCGGCAAAATCCGCGATCGATGGGATCGCCCGCCACTCGCTCTCAAACCGCGCCCAACCGGCATGATCGAACGGCATGTCGTATAGCGCCAAGGTGCGACGCGAGACATTCGGAATCCCCATTTCATGGTTGGTCCATTCCCGGTCGAGCAACGGATTACTGATCGTGCCGGTTGTGAACGGGCCGAGTCGTGGCAGCAACGGATAGGGCCGGTCGATCTGCGCCGTACCTTGCAGGTTGCCGCGCAGGGGATCGAGCAAGGGACGAACGACGAAATTATTGGGCAACGGGCCGCGAACCACCCCGCGGATCCGCTGCGAAATGAGCTGCGGATCGTCCAATTGCACGATCGGACGATCGGCTCGCACGTTCATGTCGGCCGGTGCCGGCCACACCGGCGCGCCCGGACCCGCCTCGTTGTCCGCGGTACGCGGACTGCGAACCCGCATCACCGCGTCGTGCGAAACGACCTCGCCCCGCATTCGCCAGGTTGCCATCGTGCCGAAGTTCACCATCAGCGCCATGACAAACATGAAAACCGGCAGCCAGAGCACAAACTCCAGCGGCGCCAGCCCGCGCCGCCGAACGCGTCGAACGGTCTCCACGCCCAAGTTCTCCTTCCCACCCCGCACCTGGGCCGACAAAAATTCGGGTTTTGGACCAGACCAAATATGTTGGGCACCCCTATCTGAATCCCTCGGCTCCCCTCGCCCCATGCGACCGTCTATTCCACGGTTGCATGGGGAGAGGGTCGGGGGGGTGAGGGGAAAACAGTCGGTATCGCGCAACACACGTCGACGTGGTGCTCGACTCCCAAATGCCTGTTTCCGACCGATTTTTCTAAGCCCATCCCGCATCATCCAATCACTCCCCCTCGACTCCTCAATGATTACTGATCCAATGCAAATCCTGCGGCGTCAAGCCGCGCAAGTTCGGCAGTTGACCTTGCAGCGGGACATTTCCCGGATGGGTGCTGAGGATCTCCGGAATGGTCGGCGCGGTCGCGGCCGTCAACTGCAGATTCCAGTTTTGATTGGTGAGGTCCCAATGCATGGCGTGGTAGCTGCTGCTTTGGCGCCGCGCGAGCCAGATCGGATCGGGCACCAATCGGCGGCGGGGCACGGAGACCAGGATCTGGCTGTAGGCCTGCGCGAGAGCGCCCGAGGCTTGACCAGCACCGCCTGCTGTTGTTCCACCGTTTGGCGCGCTGGTTCGAGGAATAGGAAACGCCTGGCCCGCCGAGTTGCTGAGCGCGGGCCCCGCGGTTGGCGACCTGAACAGCCCCGGCATCATCTGACGCCAGGGAGGCGCGTAGACGACGCCGACGAACATGAAGTCGCGTTCCAGGTACTGATCGAGGTCGGGTTGATCGACCGGTATTCGTTGCGGTGGAATCCCGTCCTGGCGGCGGATCTGATACGAGAGGTTGCCGGAGTCGATCCAGCGCAACTGATAGGTCAGGTTGCGGTCGGGGTATTCCTCTTCCAGCAGCACGCGCAGTTGACCGCAGCTGAAGATCCGCCACAGGTTGGCGAACTGCGACATTTTTCCATGTTGGCCGATTTCTCCGTTGACGCCGTCGAATTCGCGCAGTCGCTCGTTATTCCATTGGCGGAGATAACGGTGGGCGAGGAAGTCGCGTTCCGACCGGGCCGCCCGAAAGTATCGCGGGTCGGGGGTCGAGACCGGATCGACTGCGGGCAGCGAGGGCACGACCGACTCCTGCGTTCCGCCGACCGGATCGGCGATGGTGCGCCAGAGGACGCCGTGCAATGCGATACGCTCTGGCCAGCCCTGCCCGTGCCGTCGAGCGACTTCGTCCATGGCGCGTTGTGTCAACGTCGGAGTTGCGATTGCCAATGTGCGCTGGAATTCGGGGATCGCCTCATTCTGCAGGATACTTTCCAGCACGGGGCGGATTGCCGACGAGGAAACGCGCGCCCATTGTGACCATTTCTTCACCATCTGTTGTTCGATCGGTACCTTGGCGACGATCGCGTTACCCAGTTCGGCGAACGGCGGGAACTCGGAGGTTGCCAGGAAAGGGCCGATCCGTTCCCAGTGTTCGAGAATTTCCTGGGCGCTTTGCTCGGAGTGATTTTCGTCGGCCTCGCGCATGAATGCCGTGAGCGCGAAGACGTCGCATAGCAGGTGGTTCGTGAATGCCAGCGTATTCAGGCTGCGGACCAGGACCAGTCCTCCGGTCCAGGTTGCGGCATCGGCGGCGTTTTGCAGTTTGACTTTATGATCGATTTCGCGTGCCGAGTTCATGACCAGGCCGAGGACCATGGTCAACAGCAGCAGGGTGAAGACCGAGATGATGCTCATTGCGCCGCGTTGGTCCACGTGCAGGCGACGACCGGCAGATGTCATCGTGCGGACGACGTCCAGGCAGAGTTGTTTCGGCCAGGTTTTCATCAGGTCATCCTCCCAGCGACCGGCATTCTGCGCAGGCCTTGCGATTGCGGTACGGTCCGGAGCCGGTAATGACGCGCGGCGAACCGGTCGACCACTGTCGGCCCCCTTGGTACCGCTGGACATACTCAAAGGCCGGCTTGTCGCCTTCGTTGTGGACGCGCGCCGTGGCGGTCAGCGCGTACTGGTACAGTCCGCGACCCTGCGTGCGCACGCGCCGCGCCAGCTCGTCCGATCCCTCGTTGCCCAGCGACGGCGAGCCGATCGGCGCGGTGGCGCGTCGAGCGAGAATTCGCCCGGGGCCGGGGAGCAGCGCGAACTGATGCTCCACGGACACGACGAGCTGGTCCTGCCAGCCGATTTCACCGTTGACGAATTCATCGTAGCGCGGTGCGTAGTCGGCGTTGGGCGGTTCATCCGACAAGCGATGCAGGACCTCGATCTGCACGCGGGTCTGATCGAGCGCGTAGTTCAATTTGTGGGACAAGCGGGCCGCGACCTTGGGATTCTGTGCCGCGGCAGGCCAGTAAAGGTGCAGGGCCCTGTCCAGGGAGGCGATGGCTTGCGGCGCCATCGGCAATCCGGTCGCGGCGACGTTGCGGGAAGGGGAAATCGAAACGCAGGACATGGCGGCGGCAAAATGGATTTTCCGCATTTTTTCACTGTCGACGCTGGCCACGCGAAATCGGTCGAAGTTGACGCCGTGTTCGTCGCGGAATCGGCCCAGATACTGCAATCCCATCATCTGATTTTCTCGTTCGTGACCGGGACCGAGGCTGGCGGGAATCCAGACTCGCGCCGATCGTGCCGCGGTCTGGGCCGCGTACTCGACCACGATCTTCCCGATCGTGATCTGGCTTAACTGCACGATGAACAACATGATCAGAATGAACAGCGGTACGGTGAGCACGAAACTGAGGCTCTGCACCGCGCCGACCTGATCCCCTGGCAGATGCCGCAAGCGGCTCCAATCGACCTGGCATCGTTGCAGCCTCAACAAACCGGCCAGTGCGGCTGCCAGCAGCGGAATGCCCAGCAACTCGGGGAAGCCGGCCATCAGGAACTGCTTGTCCATTGTCGCACCCCGGGCGGCATCACCGCTCGCTCACGCCAGTAACTCAAACCTCACCAGCACCGCCGCCAGGATGGCGCTGGGCGTCAGGTAGAGCGGGGCTTGCAACGAAGCCCGATCCTCTTCCGCCAGTCCCCCCACCGGTCCCAGCCGCACCAACGCGATGAAATACTGCATTGTCCGCTTGACCAATTGCCACGCGCCGTATTGCCAGGTCAAGCGAATGATCGAGAAACAGGCGGCGATCAGAAACGTCCACAGCACAACTTCCAACCCGGCATACAGCCCCAGGAATCCGCCGATCATCGCCATCAGTTTCACATCGCCGCCACCCACCTGACCCGGCATGCAGACGTAACAGGCAACCAGCAGCGCGGCGCAAGTGAACATTCCTGCCAGCGATTGGGAGAACTCCACAAAGCCCCAACGCGTCCAGGCCAGTCCGCCGTCCGCCGATTCGGACAGGCCCGCCAGGCTGCCCGCGCCGCTGGTTCCCAGCGCCACGACGATGCCGGGATAGACGGTCCGATTGAGAATCAAGTGCTGGCGAATATCGGTATATGCGGACACTGCCAGGAATCCAAATAAGAGTACGGAACAGATCATCGGCTCAAGTCGTCCCGTTGGTCACACCTTTCGCGGAACCGTCCAGATCGTTGATTCCTCGATTGAAGAAGTCGCGGATTTTCGGCCAGCCGAACTTGAGGATAAAGATCAATACCGGCAGGGCGATCGCCGCCACAATCAAGACCGTTTCGATACTGACGGCTCCGCGCTGATCGTGATGGATCGCGCGCAGCAGGTCCCGCCAGCCTCGTACTGCTTTCTGCTCGTTCCGCATTCCCATCCTCCTTTTCAAGTTGTCTATTGAAACGGCCAACCGATGACGGAACTGGTGAATTCATACACCAGCCGCAAAATGCGGGGACCGAACCAGAGTACGATCCCGGCCATCGGCAGCACGACTCCCATGGTCAATGCGTAGTCCAACGTGGCGGCACCTCGGCGCCGCGGTGAGTTCCTGCACGGGTGACGGGCCGCGACGCAACACTTTCCCGCCGGCGAGCGTCGCGGGCATTGTGCGCAACATGGCCTGGCCCACACCGCGCGACGGGTACCCGGTGCGACTTGTCGCGTTCCCGTTGCCTGACAGCCGTACTGTGCCGGTCTTTCCTTCATCTCCCGGTTCCTATTCTATCTGAGCCCGCCGGTTGCCGCAAAGTTGAACCGATTTCACCGGTTTGGCGCCCGCTTTCGTCGATCTGCGTTCAATTCTGTCTGGTCCACAATGGCTCGCTTTCCTGGACGGCCTCCGCCAGGCCCTGGTCATATACTTCGCTGGCGAAGGTCGGCTTTCTTCCCGTAATCGCCAGTTCCCCTTGCAGCCGTCCTCGGGAGTCCATCCCCTGCATCCGCAGCGCGAACAAATCATGACAGAGGTACTGGTTGTTTGCATCGAGCCCGGTGACTTCGGAGATTCGGGTAACTCGGCGTGAACCGTCGACACTGAATCGGGAAAGCTGCACGATGACCTGGATGGCCGCCGCCACCTGGGCTCGCGCGACGTACACCGGCAGCTCGACGTCCGACATTAGCGACAGCGTTTCCAGCCTCGTCAACGCGTCGCGGGCGCTGTTTGCGTGCACGGTTGTCAGGCTGCCAGTATGGCCGCTCAACATCGCCTGGATCATGTCGAGCGCCTCGCCGCCGCGGACTTCGCCGACCAGCACGCGGTCAGGTCGCATCCGCAGCGAAGCGACGAAGAGCTGGCGGATCGACAATGCCCCGCGTCCAAACTGGTCCGGCCGCTGCACTTCAAGGTAGAGGCAGTGCCGCTGCTGCAGTTTCAGTTCCGAAGTGTCTTCAATGACGATGATCCGCTCCTCTTCGGGAATCGCTTCGGAGACCGCGTTCAGCAGCGATGTCTTGCCGGTACCGGTGCCGCCCGAGACGACGATATTCTTGTGCAATCGAACGCAGATCTCCAGGAACTCGCGCGCGGCGGGGGAGATACTGCCGTAGTCGATCAAGTCGCGCATCGTCATGCCACCCCGCTTGAATTTGCGGATGTTCAGGCATGTGCCGGCCCGGCAGCCGGGCGGAATGATCGCATGCACGCGCGATCCATTGGGCAGCCGCGCGTCGAGGATCGGCTGGTCATGGTCAATCCGGCGTCCAACCCATTGCGCCACGTTGTGCACCGCGGAAAGCAACGCATCCTCGGACTCGAACGCCGCGTGCGTGGGAAACAACTGCCCGTTACGCTCCACGTAGATCCGGTCGAACTGATTGACCATGATTTCAGTCACCGAATCGTCGTCGAGAAATTCCCGCAGCGGTCGCAGGAAAAAGTCGACACTCGATTCAAAGATCGCCTCGCGCGACATCCCGTCCACCTCTTCGATTCGCTTGCTAAGAGCTACCGGCCGGCCGCGTGCAATCGTGACCGACACCGCCACCCATGTAATCTAACGTTTCCAGACCCCATTTTCCGACAAAAAATCTCGAAAAAAAATGGTGATCCCGCCCAATTTCGACAGCAACGGTAACTCGAAACTTGTTTCGAGCCGCATCGCGTAACTCGATCCTTGTTTCGAGCCGCCCGGGCCAATGACGATGGCTTGGGAAGCTCAAAACAAGTTTTGAGCTACGGCGTGCGATCGACGACCAGCCGTTTTGCGGTCTGCAATTCGGCATCGGCCTGTTCCCGCTTACCCTGGTTCGCCAGGCAGGTGGCGAGCAATTGTCGAGCCGGCCGGTGCAGGGGGTGGATCTGCAAAGCCGCGCGGCAATCGGCCTCGGCCCGCGCCCAGTCTTGTTGCGCGGCGAAGACCGTCGACCGGGTCAACAGATAGTCGACGGACCGCGGGTTGATCTCGATCAAGGTGGTGGCCGCCTGCAGAGCCTGCTCGAGTTTGCGGGCTGCGAGCGCGGCCTCGGACAATTCGACCAGCGCCGATTCGAAAGCCGGGGCCAGTCGAACGGCTCGATCGGCGGCCTCGAATCGGCCGCTGGTCTCGCGCCGCGCCCCGCGTACTCGACTCAACGCCACCCAGGCGTCGACATCGCCCGGCCAGAGTTGCAGCGACGTCTGCAACCGTTCCCGGGCAAATCGACCGACCATCTGGTGCGTATCGGAGCCCGCAGGGAGTCTGCTCAACAGATGCGCTAGTCCGACTCCCAGGTCACGCTCGACTTCCGCAGGTGCCACCGTGCCGTCGCGCTCGAACGCAATCAACGGCACCTCGCGAGGTGACAACGCTCGCGGTTTGGCTTGCGGCCCGGGCCGCCGAAGGATGCGGTGGTCGGTGATACTGGTATGGACCACGCTGGAACTTTCCGCCCGCGGCATATGGCACTCGATACAGTCGTCGCCTCGCGCGGCCCGTTCGGCCATCGGGGCAGTGCAGTCATTGGATTCCTGCTGATGGCAGACCTGGCACCGGCCTCGGTAATACGAAGGCGCCTCCGCATGCATCGGCGCACGGTGCGGGTCGTGGCAACTCGTGCAGAGCAATCGGCCTCCTTCCGCCGTCGCGCATCGACTCACTTCGAGCTGTTCAAACTGTCCTACCGACCGATTCATGTCGGCCATCGATGGCGGGCGGACAAAAACGCTGACGAACTGGTCGAATGGCAGGCCAGGGCGATACTCGAAGACGTTGCGCCCGCGGCGAGGCACTCGCTCGCTCCCCAACAGATGGCATTGCTGGCAAATGCCGGACTGCAGCGACGCGGGCAGGTGCCGGGGATTCACGATCGAGCTGTCAACGCCGTCGGATTCATCCAGCTCGGCCCGCTCGCGAACGTGAATTTCGCCCGGCCCGTGGCACCGTTCGCAACCGATCGAGACCTGCTGCGTAAACAGCGGCTGGCGGTAACGGTTGATGGAACTGGTAACCGGCTCCACGGAATGAACATGGCAGAACATGCAATCCGCAATGATCGGCCGGCGCCCGCCGCCGCCCAGGTCGAATCCGGGTGATACATCCCAGTGCGAATTCGAGGAGAACCAGCTGATCGGCGATTGCCAGAGGATCCCGTCCTCGTTCGACAGGTACGACCGTCCCCGCGTGCCGGAACCGATCGTGACATCGGCGGAGACCTCGTAGTCCGGCAATCGATTCCCGTTCGCGTCCGTTGCCGACAGCGTATGGCGCAGTCCTGACGGAGAATTCTCGACGCGCAGTTCGAACGGGCCGATGCTCCAGGGATTATTGGCCTCGTGGTCGTATCGCTCCAAACCATCCTCCGCGCGACCCAGCGCTGCCGACCTGCCCATCGGATGAGCGTGATAGGAATCGCAGATCGAGGAGTGGCATTCGGCGCACCGTTCGTCGCCCACGTAGGCCACCTCCGGCCTGACGTTGCGAAAAATCGTGGGATAGGTCAGGCGAGGGTCGGGCGGGAGCGGATCCGGCGTCGGGCTGGCGTCGCGATGTTCCGTGTCGCCGTGCTGTGCGTCGCCGCCCGCTTGGGGCGCGGGGCCGAACAGGCTATGCAGAGCGATCGCCGCCAGCGCAACGATCAGCACCAAAACGATTCCAATCCGTACGGGCGTGATTTGCAACATGAAGATCGGGCAGGTCGGGTCAGTAAGGTAATTGCAGGCTCAACGCACATGCCGCCATGAACCGTGCGCGATCTTACCTTGGCGCAAGACATTGCACCATGCGGTGCCCCTTAACGCCATTACCCCTCAATTCCTGCGGAATATGGCATAACTGCGCTACGACGATGCCGCCAAGCGTTGTGCGAGCTTGCGACAGCACTCTTAGCCGCGAAGCGGCGGCACTAATGGCTTGGAGCTGAGCAACGAGTCCCACACGTTTCGTGATTCATTCTCCAATCCATGTCGTCTGCATATTTCGTGAGAAAGGGTAACGGCGTCAAGTGGCACTGTGGGGCTGGCTCTGTGAGAGCGGACCGGGGTCGGGAGTCTTTGGCGCCAATTATCTATGTCGCCGTCAACGGCACACTCAACGGCGCGAACCTGATGGCCAACGATTGGGACCCGGCGGCGGAACGCTCAGCGCGTCCGTCATTGCCGATCCCACCAACGG
>Ga0233425_10001701_pt1 | contig 47404 bp, 43 predicted proteins | sample Watercolumn_Towu_2_FD_181712 | JGI IMG/M metagenome (GOLD analysis project Ga0233425, IMG submission 181712) | Freshwater microbial communities from Lake Towuti, South Sulawesi, Indonesia - Watercolumn_Towuti2014_140_MG | ecosystem: Environmental > Aquatic > Freshwater > Lake | place...
GTCGAGGGCACCGCAGGCTCGCATGCAGGGAGCCGCGTGCGTCTCCGCGAGCCCCGGTTTCGTCCCGGGCAGCACGTCGGCCGGCGCGGCGCCGCGTTTCGCTCGGGCGACGTCGTGCTGCCGGTTGGCGCGCGGCTCACGCCGGCGGCCGTGGGCCTGGCGGCGGAGGCCGGGGCGACGCACGTCGTGACCGCCGCTCGGCCGCGGGTGGCGATCCTCTCGACCGGCAGCGAACTCGTCTCCGCGGGCGCCGTTCCCGCCCACGGCCAGACCCGCAACTCCAATGGGCCGATGATCGCCGCGGCGGTGACGGCCGTCGGCGGCGAGCCGATCGCTTTGGGGATCGCGGCGGATCGGCCCGAGGCGATCCGCGCCGCGGTCGCGCAGGGCCTCGCCGCCGACGTTGTCGTGCTCTCCGGCGGCGTATCGGCCGGCGATCTCGACCTCGTGCCCTCGATCTTCGCCGCGTGCGGCGTCGAGGAGATCTTTCACAAGGTGCGACTGAAGCCAGGCAAGCCCGTCTGGTTCGGCGCGCGACCGCACGGGGATGGCCGCCAGACGCTCGTCTTCGGACTGCCCGGCAATCCCGCGAGCAGTCTCGTCTGCTTCGAACTCTTCGTCCGACCGGCGCTCGCGATGCTCGCGCGCCTGCCCCGGAACGAGTGGCACCTGCCGCGGGCGAGTGGGGTGCTCGTCGCCGCGGCGCGGTCGGCCCCCGATCGGCCCGTCTACCTGCCCTGCCGGCTCGCCCGCCGTGCCGAAGGTGTCGGCGTCATGCCACTTCCCTGGACCGGATCGTCCGATCTCGTGGGCCTCGCGACGGCCGACGGCCTGCTCGCGCTTCCGGCCGGAGGCTCCGGCGAGGTGGGTACGTTGGTCGAGGTCCTGACCTTTCCGTGGGCCACGGCATGAGCGAGGCCGCCATGTGCGGCGCGGGCTGGCGCGTGCCCCGGGCTCGATGACCTCTCCGGCGACGTCCGACCGTAGCCGACTCGCCCGTCAGCCAGGCAGGCTGCGGTGGAAGTGCACATGCCGCCAGCCCTGCGGCGTGCGCACCCAGACTCGCGTCTCCTCGCAGCTCGACACCACCGGGGCGCCTGTTGCGTCGAGTTTCTGCACGAGCCGTACGTAGGCCACCACCGCCACGTCGCTGCCGATCATCTTCACGACGGGCGACGCGAGGGTGGTGGTGACATGCGTCACGGCCTTCGAGCGGTCGGCCGCGAGGTCGAAATAGAACTTGTGGAACGGGAGCCCCTCGACGAGCTGACCCTTCGCCTCGGGTTCGAAGCACGTGATGTCGTCCGCGACGAGCTCCCGATAGGCCTTCCAGTCGGCCGCGGCGACGGCGTCGAGCAGACGGCGGGTGAGGGCGAGGACTTCTTCGGCGGCGGTGGTCATGGCGGGCTCCGGGGCGGAGATGATCGGTCGTCAGGCAGGAGTCGGTGGCCGGGTGACGAGGCCGAGCGACACGAGCTTGTCGAGGCATTCGTCGCGTTCGCGGCTGCGGGCGAGGTCGCGCCACGACGGATCCTGAGCGGCGAGGAAGGCCTCGTGCGAGGTGGGAAAGCCCGCCGCGCCTGACTGCGTGACGAGCCTGGCGATCACCTCGCGGTCGAGTCGCGTGAGCCGCATCGCCTCCACGCGGTAGTCGAGGAAGGCCTCCCACACGAGCGGAAAGAGCGGCGCTACGATCTGCTGGCCGATCGTCTCGGCATAGCGGCGAATCTCGAGCTGGGCGTGCGAATCCATCCGTAGCGCGAGGAAGTGCAGCAGGTTGTGGAGGTCGATCTTCCAGTAGGCCTCGGTGTAGGTGGAGAGGGGGAGATCCTTGCGGGCCTGCTCGCGGGCGATGCCCGCCTCGAGCCGCGCCTCGTAGACCTTTCTCGCGAGGCTCTGGAGTTCCTGCTCGGCCTGCGTGAGCCGGGCACCGAGCGCCTCGGGCGCGGCGCCCCCCGAACCCTGACGGTTCGTGGCCGCCTGCGTCCGCCACTCGTCGTCGGCCGTGGTCTGCATCGAGTCGATGGCCAGCGAGTAACGGGTGGAATATTCGTTGACGCTCGCCGTGCGGTGGCGGATCCACTGTCGCCAGCAGTCCATCGGCACGCGGACCACGAACTTGAGCTCCGCCATCTCGAAGGGCGTGGTGTGCGCGTGTCGCAAGAGGTAGCGGATGAGCTGGCGATCATCGCTCACCTTCCGCGTGCCCTCGCCGTAGCTCACGCGGGCCGCCTGCACCACGGACGAGTCATCGCCCATGCAGTCGACGAGGGCCACGAAGCCGTCGTCGAGCACCGGGAACTTGCGCCAGCGGAGGGCCTCGACGGCCGCGGCCCGGTCGGTGGAGGTGGGCGCGTCGGAAAGGGGCATGGCGGGGCTCCGGGACGGGAAGCCCCACAGAATGCGGCACGGGCCGCGGCCGGTCAATCCTTCGCCAGAAGCTCCTGCACGAGTGTGGCGAGCTTGCGGGCGTCGTCGGCCTTGTGCACGTGGTCGATCCGCGATTTCGGTACGCCGAGCTTGGCGAGCGAGCCCACGATGCTTGTCCACAGCTTCTCGCGCTTCTTGCCCTCAGCGAGGTAGAGGTCCGTCACCTGCTCGCCGAGCCGCTGGAGGAGGGCCGTGTCGAGGTTGGCGTAGTAGTTGCGGACGATCGACTGCTGGTGCCGGGTGAGTTCCGCCATGGCCCGATTTCCTCTCGCTTGGACGTTGCCGAAAAGACGGCTACAGTATCGGCGAAATCCCCGCCCGGCATCGAGAGTTTCCCATGCCCACGATCACGTTCACGAACGAAAAGAAGGAAATCCAGGTGCCGGCCGGAGCGAATCTCCGGAAGGAAGCGATCCGGGCCGGCGTCCAGCTCTACCCCGGCATCCACACGGTCGCGAACTGCCACGGTCTCGGGCAGTGCGGCAGCTGCCGGGTGCTGGTCACCAAGGGTGCGGACAACTGCAGCAAGAAGGGGCTCCTCGAGTCGGCGCGGCTCGCGGTGTCGCTCGCCTACATCGGCAACGAGTCGCAGATGCGGCTGGCCTGCTGCACGAAGATCAACGGTGACGTCACGGTCACGACCAAGCCCGCGATGAACTGGTTCGGCGAGAACTTTTTTAGTTGACCGGGCTGGGCCATCCTGGCCCACCCGCTCAAGGGCCGGCGGTGGTGAAGCCGAGGTTCACCACGCCGGCCGCCGCTCGCGCCTCCCGGCGAGCAGAGCCATCGATTGGATGAGCTGGTGGGTGCCGAGTGCGTCGGGAACGGGCGCGATGAAGGAAGTGATCGCCATCGTGAAGCCGTTCCTTGCGGAGCGGGTGCTCGAGGCACTCAAGCTCGCGCCGCTCGAGGCCTGCACGGTTCGCGAGGTGAAGGGCTTCGGGCGGCAGAAGAGCTACCTCGACGCCTACGGTGACAGCGAGTACTCGCTGGCATTCCTCCCGAAGGTCGAGATCCAGCTGTGGGTGGACGACGCCCGGGTGGACGAGGTGGTCGAACGGATCACGAACGCGGCCCGCACCGGCCGCATCGGCGACGGCAAGATCTTCGTGCTTCCGGCCTCTGAAGCGTTCGCGGACTGACGGTCGGCCGCGGCGGTCAGCCGGCCGTGGCGAGGGTGACGGCGGCGGGCCCGACGCCCCCCCGTGGTTTCGAGGTGGAGACGGCATGCCCCGCCGGACTACACTTCGGCTCTCTCGGGGGCACGCGATCCACCGCCGCCCCGACTTGGCCCCGAACCCTCGGATATGGACCGCATGACGACCACCCGCTCTGCCAGCCTCGTGACCGCCCTCGTCCTCGTGCTCGCGGCACCGCTCGTCGCCCGAGGAGTCGATCTCTCCACGCTCGCCGAACAGCCGCTCGGGACGACCGAGGCCTTCCGCCCCGCCTCGCCCGCGCGGCTGGCCGCCGCGGCGTCGAAGCTTCGCGAGACGCTCGGCCCGCTCGACCGGCTGCTCGCCCGCAGCCCCAGCGGCTCCGGCTGGCGGACATATCTCGACTGGCCGGAACTGCAGCGTCAGTCGGCCGCCGGATCGAAGGCCGACGCGGGCACGCTCCGCCGGCTCTTCGAGCGGCTCGATTCCGGTGAGAATGGTCTCGAGATGCCGCAGTTCGCCGCCGTCCGCCGTGCCGTCGGCGGCTATCTCGACGCGCTCGATGCGGCCACCAATCCGCAGGCCGCGGACGTGTACGCCCAGCGGCTCGACAAGCTCGCGGCCGCCGTCGCGACGGCCGCCGCCAGCGGCACGCCCGAGCCGCTCGAGCCGGTGGGGCCATTGCTGGCGAGACTCGAAGACTCGGGGCAGGCGGCCGGCACGGTGGCCCGCGTCCGCAGTGCGCTGAACCGTCCCAATCTCTATCTGGAGGTCGATGAGAGCCTGCTGGCCCACGGCGTGAACCGTCCCGTCCACGACGTGTCGCCCATCAACGACGTCGTGCTCGGCACGCGCGTCCGCGGCACGGGCGTCACCGATGGTCAGGTGCGGCTCGACTTCGTTCCCTCCGATTCCCGCGCCGTGGTGGATATCCTCCTCGCGGCCACGAACCACTCCGATACGAAGGGTTCCCAGGGCCCCGTCACCGTGCGCACGTTCGGCACCACGCAGGTCGACGCCCGCAAGCGGATGCTCATCGACGACGTGCGGATCGTGGCCCTGCCCGTCGAGGCCAACGCTTCGACCGACACGCGCACGGCCGGCATCGGCGTGAACAAGAAGCTCGGGCAGAAGCTCATCCGCAAGATCGCCTCCCGCAAGATCGCCGAGATGCGGCCGCAGGCCGAGGCGATCGCCGAGGGCAAGGCCCGGGAGCGGGTGCGGACGCAGTTCGAGGCCCAGACGGCCGATGCGATCGCCAAGGCGTCGAGCGACTACGAAACCCGGTTTCGCCGGCCGCTCCGGGAACGGGGCTGGTATCCCGAGCTCCTCCATCTCTACACGACCCACGATCGGCTGGCCGTGACGGCCCGCAAGGCCCTGTCCGACCAGGTGGCGGCGTTCACGCTGCCGCCGGCCGTCGCTCCCGACGCGGTGCTCTCGGTGCGGGTCCACGAGTCGATGGTCAACAACTCGGCCGAGATCACGCTCGGGGGTCGGACGATCACGCAGCAGTTCGTCGAGGAGCAGCTCAAGAAGAACAACGTCAAGCTGCCCCCGGCGCTCGAGAATGACAAGGACCAGCCGCCGTGGTCGATCACGTTCGCCCGTCGGCGACCGGTCACGCTCGACGCCGACGACCGACGGGTGAAGGTGACCGTCCGTGGCAGCAAGTACACCTCGGGCGACCGCGAGTTTCCCGCGATGGACGTGTGGGCGGCCTATCGCATCGAGCCGGGGCATCCCGGGATCCGCCTCGTCCGCGACGGCGACGTGCAGATCTATCCGCCGGGCTTCGTGCCCGGCGGCGGAGAGAAGCTGTCGGTCTCCGAGACATCGCTGCGCCGCATCCTGCAGAAGCGGTTCAACAAGGTCTTCAAGGACGTGATCGACGTCGAACCGCTGAAGCTGCCCGGGGAACTCGCCGGTGCGGGTCCGTTGCCGATGGAGCAACTCGACGCCCGCAAGGACGGCTGGGTGGCAGCCGGCTGGCGCAAGCCGTACCCCGTGATCTACGAGTCGGCTCCGCAGGTGACGGCCGTCGCACCGCAGCCGGCGGTCGCGGCCGCTGCGGTGATCGAGGCGTCGTTCGGAGTCCGGTAGCCGGAGTTACTGGGCCTTCGGGACGACCGGCTCGAAGGGCCGCACCCAGATTGAGCGGAACTGCACCGGGTTGCCGTGGTCCTGAAGGGCCAGCGGCTGCGCGTCCGGGTGCGGCTCGTAGGCCGGTGGGTCGGTCCACTTCGTGCTGCCGAGGATCTCGGTGTCGGAGTGGATCGCGATCCCGTTGTGGACCACGCTCACGCGACCCGGCTTCTCGAGCGACCCGTCAGCCGCGAACCGCGGCCGTGTGAACAGGATGTCGTAGGTCTGCCACTCGCCCGGCCTGCGGCAGGCGTTCACTGCAGGCGGCCGCTGCTTGTAGAGCGCACCGCACTGACCATCGGGATACGTGAGCGGGCCATCGGTGCCATCCTCGAACGAGTCGAGGATCTGGATCTCGTACTTGCCCATCAGGAACAAGCCCGAGTTGCCGCGGCCCTGACCCGAGCCCTTGGCCGGCGACGGCATGCGAAACTCCAGGTGCACCTGGCAGTCACCGAACTGGGGCTTCGACCGCACGTAGCCTTTCCCGACGGTCACGATCCCGTCGGCCACCGGCCACTGTTCGCCGTTCTCCCAAGCGGCCATGTCCTTGCCGTCGAAGAGCACGACCGCGTCGGCCGGAACTGGTGCCGCCGCTGCCGGGGCAGGGCCCGGATCGACGACCTTCGGCCGCGGCCACTCGATCCGCATCCGCCACTCGCCGCTCTTGTGTTTCGCGCCCCGGAGCTGGAGCCGCCGTGCGCGGATCGACTCGGTGAGCTGCCGGGCCTTCGCCTCGGCTTCGGCGATGGGCAGGCCGCGGGGGGCGCCGGGGCGCAGGTGGCCGGCGGCCTCGCGGTAGGCGTCTCGCAGCAGCTGCATCCGCTTCGTCGCATCGGGCAGGAACGCGACCAGCCGCGTGGGAAGATCGGCCGCCTTCGCCGCCTCCTCGTCCCCCAGTCCGGCGATCACGGCGCGGCACATCGCCCAGTGGCCTTCGTCGTCGGGGTGGACCGTGTCGGGACTGAACACGAACGCGGGATTCTCCTTCCGCTTCTCCTCGAGGAGCGCCTTCATCGGCCCATGCACGTCGATCACCGCCCAGCCGTCGGCCCGCTTCGACAGCAGCCACTCGGAATAGCGCGAAAGAACCGCGTCGTAGTCGGCAGCACCCGCCGGACCGGGCTTGTCGGGCCGGGCGTCGTAGATCGGGGGCGTCAGGTGTATGATCGTTGCTCCCGACTTCTCCACAGCGGCGTGGAGCCGTTCGATGCCCTCCTTGAACTTCGCGAACCGCCCCTCGTCGAACGGGAGGTAGATCCCGCAGTTCATGCCGTAGCAGGCCATCACGAGGTCGGGCCGCACCACCCGGAGCACGCGGTCGAGACGCTCCGCGAGGTCGGGCCGCGGAAACTTCCCGCCGGCATGGCCGTCTTCCGAGAGCCCCGACACCGTCTCGCTCGAGAGCCCGACGTCGATCACCTCGGCCGTGAGGCCCTCGAACTCCATCCACGCCGAGAGGTCGGCCACCCAGCGGCCGTCCTGCGTGATCGAGTCGCCAAGCACGGCGATCCGCTTCGCGGAGCGGACCATCGCGCCCGGGTCGGCGTCGGCGGCCCGGGCGGCAGCGGGCACGGCCACGAGGCACACCATCCAGAGGAAAGGCAGTCGGGCGGTCACGGTCGGGGTCATCACGTCAGATACCTCACTTGGCGGGCGCGGCACCCGCGCGGATGGCGAACAGATGGCTCTTGTTGGCGATGTACAGCGTGTCGCCCACGGCGATCGGCGTCGAGTAGACGCTGTTGCCCATGTTGATCTCGCTTACGAGGTTCTTCTCGCGGCCGAGCGAGAAGATCGAGATGTCACCGTCCTCGTCGCCGATGTAGACCTTCCCGTCGGCGATGAGGGGCGAGCCCCAACTCGCGGCCAGCATGTCGTGCGTCCACACCGGCTTGCCGGTCTTCACATCGAGGCAGTGAAAGAGGCCGCTGAAGTCGGCCACGTAGAGCAGGCCGTCCTTGATGGCGACGGTGCCGCAGGTGCGGTGCATCGTCTCCTCGAACTCGAGCTTGCCGTCGCCGTCGGTGTCGAAGCCCGGATAGTGCCAGACGGCGGCCGAGTTGGGGTTGGGCCGGGCGACCTCGCCCTTCTCCTTAATCACCGCCTGCTCGCGGCGGCGAGGGAGCGGCTTGTCGGGGTCCGTGAGGGAGAGCGCCAGTTCGCTCGATACGTCGCCATGCTTCGTCGGATCGATGCACCACAGATGCCCCACGCCCTCGCCGTGCTCGGGGTCCTCGCCGACGGCGATGTACACGAGCCCGTCGTGGACCACCGGCGTGCCGATGATGTGGTTGCGGTCGGCGCGGCCGCCGAGCGTGTACTTCGACTCCTTGGGGTTGCAGTCGAACCGCCAGAGGAGCTTGGCCTTGCCGTTCTCGCCCCGGGCGTCGAAGGCATAGAGCCAGCCGTCGCCGCCGCCGAAGAGCACCTGCGGCACGCCGCCGATCTCCGCGTAGGCCGGGCTCGACCACTGCCCGTGGAGCACGTAGGGGCCCGGCGAGCCGTCGGCCCAGAGCACGCGGCCGTCCCGCTTGTCGAGGCAGAGGAAACTCGGGGCGTCCGGGTTGGGAAGGTTCAGATGCCCCTCGTCCACGCCGTTGCTCGTGTTCACGAACAGGAAATCGCCGGCGCTCGTGACACTGCAGGAGCACATGTTGTGCTGGGACACCCCGAGCTGCTTCATCATGTCGAGCACCCAGACGACGTCGGCCTCGCGCTCGCCGGTCACCTTCTCGGCGGTGAAGGGGCCGTCGTTCTCGCCGTCACGGAAGCCCTGGGTGTCGAGGCACTTCACCTCGCCGCGGCTGGTGACGTACCAGAGTCGGTCGCCCTCCACGAGCGGCGCGCAGCAGATGCCCTGGAGCGGCCAGTCGTGCACGCGGCCCGTGGGGAGCTTTTCGCTCGAGTCCTGCCAGAGGAACGACCCATCCTTCGTGGAGAAGGCGAGCAGACAGCCGAGATCGACCGCCGGCGGATAGCGGTCGAGCCAGCCCTTGCCGTTGTTCGTGCCCACGTAGACCTGGCCGCCGGCCACCACGGGGTTGCCATACGACTGGCTACCGAGGGCCGCGACCCAGGCCACGTTCTTGCTCGTCTGCGGCTTCCAGGCGCCGGTGTCGGCGTCGAAGTCGCCCGGCGCCCACTCCGTCGGAAGGTTCTTGGCGTCGGCCGGGACGTTGTTCCGCTGCGGTGACCCGCCCCACTGGTTCCAGTCGGCCGCGGTCGCTGCCGCCGACGCCAGCGCGAGCCAGCAGGCGATCCCCGTCATCACGGAGCCGATTCGATCCCAGATCATCGTCGTCATTTCACCGCCTCCACGGACACGTTGTCGATGTAGATCTCGGAGTCTTTCGAGTTGCCGAAGAAGCCGGGGCTGCCCTGGCGGTTGCCCGCTTCGTGCACCCCTTCGATCGTCCATGCCGCGGGCTCCTTCTCGCCACGCGGCCAGACTTTCCCGCGAAGCGTGACGAACGCATCCACGTCGGCGGTCGCGGCGTGCGTGCGGGCCTCGAGCTTCATCGTGTACCAGCGGCCAGCTTCCCACGCGAAGGGGATCGTCTTCGAGAAGTACGTGGCCACCTGGGGCGGCCACGAGCGGAGCTGAAGCTGCTGGCTTGCGCCCATGAGATCGAGCGTGTACCGCTGGGCGATGAGCCCCATGTCGGGCATCCTCGCCTTCTCGAGCGCCTCGGGATTGCCGAACGCCTTCGCGAAGGCGTCGGCGTCGGTGGCCGCGGTCTTCGGTGCGTCGGAGGCGGGCGAGCCCGGCTTCTCGACGCCCGTCTCCTGGGCACGGAAGTCGGCCTGGATGGCGTAGTCGTGGAGCGTGATGGGGCCGATCCAGCCCTGGCTCCTCGTACCCTTGGGGATCGTCGTCACCTTCACGAGGCATTTCGAGCCGCCGACCTCGCGGACGACGTGGCGGTAGCGCATCCCGATCCAGGGAAGCGGCGGCTCCCCCTTCACCACGCCCGTCTTCGGGTCCGCGGCCAGCGCGATGTCCTCGAAGTCGAACGTCCAGGGCAGCGGCGGCATCGAGCGGATCCGGGCCCGGCCCTCGAGCGCGCCGACCTTCGCCGTGACGATCGCGGCGGAATGGCCCGCGGCCGGCGCGGTGAACACACCGTCGCTTGAGACCGTGCCCGCGGTCGCGGTGAACTCGGCGGGCGACTCCTTCACGAACCGCCCGGCCGCGTCGAAGAGCCGCACCTTCAGGGGCAGGGTCGCACCGGCCGCGATCTGGGCCTCCGCCGGCACGACCTGCACCCAGGCGGGTTCACCGGCCGGGCCCGCCGTCGTGGCGGCCACCTGCTGGGCAGCCGTGGCGGGAGGCTGCTCCTTGGCGGTCGGCGGCTCGCCCGGGCCGCCGAGGCAGTAGAGGCGGGCGCCCGTCGTGAGATACACGCGGCCAGTCCACGCGATCGGCGACGCGGTCACCTCGTCCTCCTCGTCGAGCCGCAGCCGGCTCACGATCTTGAGTCCGTCCTTCGTCGGTTCGAGCACGTGCCAGCCGCTCGTCGAGCAGACGTAGAGCTTGCCGTCGGCCACGAGCGGACTGCCGCGGACGATCGTGCCGAGGAGTTTGACCGGCTTGCCGACGGCCTCACCGGTCGCCTTGTCGAATGCGTAGACCTTCGCGCCGTCGTCGGCGAAGTAGACGCGATCGCCGAGGACGACGGGCATCGACCGGCCGTCCATCACGCCCTTCTTCTGCCACACCGCGTTCGTCGCCGTGATGTCGCCCGAGCCCGTGCCCTTGAAGCGCGTGACGGAGCCCATCGACGTGTTGTCGAGGTTCTCCTCGGCCTGCGAGATGAACACGTCCCCATCGTGCACGAGCGGCGCCACGTTGAGCCCGCGGCGCGAGAGCTTGAAGTTCCATACGGCCTTGCCGGTGCGCGGCTGGAAGTTCCAGACGCTGCCGTCGCTCGACCCGAACACGAGCGCCGCCTGCCCGCCGAGCGTGACGAGCGAGGGCGTGCTGTAGGTCGTGTCCTCAGGCAGTTCCTTCGTGCCGTTCATCCAGCGGACCTCGCCCGTGGCCTTGTCGAGCCCGAGGAAGCGGTGGGCGGGGCGGGCGGTGTCGCCCCAGCCGGTCACGACGGCACTGGCGATCACGAGATCCTCGAAGACCACGGGGATGTTCGTCCGGCCGCCGTAGGTCGAAAGAAAGCCGAACTCCTCATGAAGCGACCGCTGCCACTTCGTCGCCCCGGTGGCGGCGTCGATCGCCGTGAACACGCCGCACACGCCGTGGGCGAAGACCGTGTTCGACGTCGGGTCGGCGATCACGGCCGACCAGCCGACCCGCTCGGCCGGAACGTCGGAGAGGTAGACGTTGAACACGTTCTCCCAGAGCTTCTCGCCCGTGAGGGCGTCGAGGCAGAGCACCTTCTCCCCCTCCTCGGTCGTGCCCGGCTTGTGACGGACGAGCGTGAACAGCCGGCCCCCCATGATCACGGGCGTGGAGATGCCGCCGGCCTCGTCGTTCTTCCAGAGGACGTTCGTGCCGGCCTCGGGATCGAACGACGTGACGAGCGCGGGACCGGCGTAGTGGCGGTCTTGATTCGGGCCGCGCCAGTCGGGCCAGTCGGCTGCGAGGGCGTGGCCCGTGAAGACGACGAGGGTGGCGAGGATCGCCGTCGGGCGACGTGCTGGGATCATCGGCTGGGAGTCCTTCAGGGAGCGAGGCCCGCGGCCTTCAGTTCGGCGGGCAGTTTCGGATCGACGAGCCCCTGCGCGCCGCGGCCCTGCTGGAGCCGGTCGAACGTGTCGAGGCGGATGCTCTCGACGTCGGCGTTCCACCAGCGGTGGCGCACGGCGACGTCGGGTTCCACGAGAGGCCGCACGACCCGCATGCCGACGCCGAGCGCCGGCTCCTCCGTGTACCACCACGGGCTCTTGGGGAGGTTCGGATCGATGTCCTTCCAGTCGGGATCGGCGGTGGTGCCGCCGGCGTCACGCGAGCCGCGTCGCGCGGCGCTGCGGCACTCGCTGGCCTCGTCGTAGTAGGCTCCGCCACGGAGGACGCGGGGGTAGAGCTTCTCCGGCCAGGCGATCGTGTCGGCCGCGGCCACCGGTTGCGGCAGCGCCGCCTGCCGGGCGTATCCTCCGGCCACGAGTTCATCGACCACCCACTCGGCCACGTTGCCGTGCATGTCATGGAGGCCCCAGGCATTGGCCGCCTTGCCCCCCACGGGATGCGTCGTCTCGTCGGCGTTGTCGGCGAACCAGGCCGCTGCGTCGAGGGCGGCCGGATCGCTTCCCGTGCTCCAGGGTGTCTGGCTGCCCGCGCGGCAGGCGTATTCCCATTCGCTCTCGGATGGGAGGCGGTAGAAGCGCCCCGTGAGGCCACTCACCCACTTCGTGTATTGGCGGGCGGCGAAGGGGGTCATCGTCACGGCCGGAAGATCATCGTCTTCGCCGTTCACGAAGGTCGTCGTGGGATCGTAGAGCGACGACGGGGCGGTGACCGCGTCGATCTCGTTGTCGCCCGTGACCGGTCGCAGCGACGCCGCGGCCATCGCCTTGAAGAGGTCACACGCCTCCATGTAGCGCTTGTACTCGCCCCATGTGACCTCGCATCGCCCGATCCAGAACGGCTCGACCGTCACCTCGAACACGGGACCTTCGTCGTCCGACCGCCCTGGCTCGGCGGCCGGGCTCCCCATGCGATAGGTCCCACCCGGCACCGGGATCATCCGGAACGTGACGTCGGTGCCGGGAATCGACTCGTCATAGGCCACCATCCACCCGCCGGGCACCTTGACCGCGGGACCGCCGGCGGGCCGCTCCTCACCCGCCACGAATCCCGGAAGGGCATCGGCAAGCGCTGCCTCGATGGCGCCGGCCTCGGACGCTCCCATGACGATCAGCCCGAGGGCGAAGAGGAACGCCACGCGGGGCAGAATGGACGCACGCAAGGAACAGAAGGCCAAGGCACACCCCGCCACGACGGCTCTGAACGGAAATGCTCGACGAACCTCCGATCCTTTCGGACGGAGGGCCGTGAAACCCGTAAAGTGTATCTTCCTCGATTCGCTCCGCACACAAGCCGGTCAGTCGCCGTGTCCGCTCCGAAACCCACGAATCCCGGTGGCCGAAAGCCCGCGAAGACCCCGTCCAAGGACGCCCCCGCCGAGCGGGTCGTGGCCGAGAACCGCAAGGCCCGCCACGACTACGAGATCCTCGACACGCTCGAGTGCGGGATCGCGCTGGTCGGCAGCGAGGTGAAAAGCCTGCGCGTGGGGCGGATGTCGCTCGACGAGGCCTACGGCCGGATCGACGGGGAGGAGGTCTGGCTGCTCGGCTGCGACATCCCCGAGTACGAGAAGGCCAATCAGCTCAACCACAAGCCGAAACGGCCGCGAAAGCTGCTCCTGCACCGTCGCGAGATCAAGAAGTTCGCGGGCCAGGCCCTGGAGAAGGGGCTCACGCTGGTGGCCCTCAAGGCCTACTTCAAGGAGGGCCGCGTGAAGGTGCTCATGGGCATCGGCCGCGGCCGAAAGGCCCACGACAAGCGGCAGAAGCTCAAGGCCGACACCGCGAAGCGGGACATCGAGCAGGCGCTCCGCGGCCGGCGTCGCTGACGGCCCATCAACACGAAACGCCCTCCGCGGCCGGAACCGCGGAGGGCGTCGTGTCGAGTCGTGTGGATGGGCGCGAAACTACTCGGCGCCGGCGCCGACGAGCGCCGCGGACGAGTCGGTCGAATCCTCGGGGTGCCACAGGGGCATGCCACGCTGGATGCGCTCGGCGAGGATGTCGATCTTCTGCTTGGAACCGGCCGGTGCGGCGGTCGGGATGAACTCCGACGTGCACTGCGGCTCGAAGTTCTCGTCGTGACCGTAGAGCTCGATGATCTCGAAGACGTTGCGGATCCGGGCCATCGGGACGAAACCACTCCTTTTCATAAATGAGAAGCCTTCACCCATCAGGCCGGCGGAACGCCCCGACGGCCCTGGGTTTTCTTGTGTTGCGTGTTCAGCCCCGCCCGCCGAACGAACCCACGACGCGCCTTCCTCGACATGAGGTGGCTCGCAGGCATCGGTCAGGCGACCCGCGGAGGTGACGGCCGAAGCCGCGGCGGGTGGTGCGACGAACGACTCGAACGGCCCCATTATGGAGCCGCGATCGCACGAGTCAAACTTTCGGCGGCGCCCGTCAATTCACCGTCAGAACCCGGGCAATCGCGACCGTTTCACTGTCCCGGAGGACCGGGTGGCAGCACGATCTCGATGTCACCCGGTGGCGCCACCGGCGTCGCGTTCGCTGGTGTGGCGGAGGGATCGAACTTCGGCGTGTCGGTGCCGGTGCGGGCCTCGAGATCGGACGTCAGCGAAATCTTCGCACCGCCGGCAGGCCGAAGCTCGAGCATCGTCACGCCCCACTCGCCGCCGGTCTTCTTCCCTTCGACCACGACGACGCCCTTCGCCTTCGAGCCGGTGGCATCGAACTCGAGCGTCGCGATCCCGTTGGCTTCGTGCGCGGTGCCGCGCACGGAGGAACTGCAGGCGACCGGCGCGCCGAGCGCCTCGGCCACCCGCGAGTTGCCGCGCACCTCCTCGACCGCCTCGATGACGATCGGGTGCTGCGACAGGGGGCGGCAGCCCGCGCCCGCGACCCACGTCATGGAGATGGCGGCGAGGAGGGGCAAGACCTTCGAGAGCGGTCGCATGGATCGTTCCTCCGTGAACGGGACGGCGGCCGGCGGCCGATCAGCCCTTGGCGTCGTTCGCCCGGCACCACGCGATCTTGTCGGCCGTGGTCGTCGGGAGGCTGCCGGAGGGCTTTGCCGGTGACTTGGCTGCCGGCGCGGGAGCGGCGGGTTCCGCTGCTGGCTCCTCGGCTTCGGGCTCGGCTGGGGCAGGCTCCGCCGCCGGCGCCGCGGCCGCCTTCGCGCCCCGGGCCCGTGCGAGGATCTCGGCGGTGGACAACTTACCGCCGGCGGAGGGCTTCGCATCGCCTGTCGGCTTCGCCGTCGCGGCCTTGCCCCGCGCCGCCGCGAGGATGTCGGCGGTCGAGGGCTTCGCGGCTGCGGCCGGTTTGGCGGCCTCCTTCGCAGCGGCAGGCTTGGCTGCGGCCTTCGCGGGCTTCTCTTTCGTCTCCGCCGGCTTGGGCAGCGGCTTGGGAACGATCTTCAGGCACGAGGGATCGATGTCGTACCAGCCGATGTTGTTGAACTGGTCGAACTCGACCAGGCAGCGACCGTTCATGTTGACGGTCTTGACGATTCCGGTCGTGCGGGCGAAGCGTGCCAGTTCGGGCGCCCGCGATTCGACGACCACGTACTTGTCGGTCCATTCCGCCTTGAGTCGCTCGATGACGTCGAACATCGTGAGGGGGCCGTTGGAAGGGACGCCGGGGCACGCCCGGATCGGGAAACGTCAACGGCATGAATGTGATCGATCGCCGGGGGGATCGCAAGATGCGACCCGCCCCGCCGGTCAACCCGCGTCGGAGGCGGCCTCCGCCAAAATACCCTCCGGCCCGATCGTATAGGCCCATGTCACCGTGGCCGGAAAGCCGGGTGGATGCGTCGCGGGCGTCCGGGCGATGCCCGTCGGTGTGCGATAGGTCGATCCGAGCCATCGCGGGGCTTCCTGAAGCCTTCCGGCGATCTCGAAGCGGAGCGTGTCCGGCTGCGTCGGATGCGGGGTGATGCTCGCGGAGAAGTGCGACCTCCCCACGAGCCCCACGGCGACGACGGCGGCCGTACCGCCGGCGTCGACCAGCGACAGTTCGACGAGCGCCGGTGACGCGGGCCAGGTGGCGTCGCCGTCGCCTGCCCCCTCGACCGACTCGGCGATCCATCGGCCGCCGCTCGTCACCTCGTGCCGCCAGCGGTCGCCGCTCCACGTAAAGGCGACGACGGTGTCGCCCGCGGCGAGTGAGACCGGCGCCTTCGTGCGGCTGCCAGCGGCAGGACGGTCGCGGTGACGTGTCGGGTCGGGCATCATGTCGGCCACAAGAGCATACGAGTCCGCCCCGGAACGTCCCATGGAACCGCGTCGCTCGCTCGGCTGGCCGATCCTGCTCGGGGTCGTGCTCATCGCCTCGATCATCGCACTGACGGTGGGCTGGGTGCTCGTCAGCATCGCCGCCGCCCTCGGCTCGCGGAACGCCGCATTTTACTGGGCGGTGCTCGGGCTTGGCGTGGCCCTTCTCGTGGTGCTGCTCGCCGGCGTGATCGTCTATCTCGCGCTCACCGTGAAGGCGATCGCCCTTTCACAGCGGCAGAGCAACTTCATCGACAGCGTCACGCACGAGCTCAAGAGCCCGCTGGCGTCGCTCAAACTCTCGCTGCAGACGCTCACCCGCCGGGCGGTGCCCGCCGAGAACCAGGCCGACTTTCATCGCATCATGCTCCGCGACGTGGAGCGGCTTGACCGGCTCATCGACCATCTACTCGACGCCGCCAAGACGCTCCAGCGTCGGCCGCAGCCCGGCACCGACGTGGCGGATGTGGTGACCGTGCTGAATGTCGTCCGCGCGGCCGTCGCCCATCGCCACGGTGTGGACGACGCCGTCGTGGCCGTCGAGACTGCCGCCGACGGCCCATTTCTCGTGGCGGGACGGGCCACCGACGTCGAGATCGTGATCCGCAACCTGCTCGACAACGCGGTGAAGTACTCGCTGCCCGACCCGCGGGTCGTGGTGACGGTGAGCCGCACGAACTCGGGCCGCGTGCGGATCGCCGTCGCCGACAACGGGCCGGGCATCCCGATCCCACTTCGACCGCTGATCTTTCGCCGCTTTCATCGCCTCGGCAGCGAACTCGAACGGTCCACGCCGGGCACGGGCCTCGGACTGTTTCTCGTGAAGGCGCTCGTGAAGCAGATGCGCGGCACCGTGCTCGTCCGCGGCCGCCAGCCTCCGCCCGGCACGGTGTTCGAGGTGGAGTTGCCCGCGGCCAGCAAGGCCGCCGCGAACGAGCCCGAGCCGGCACCCTTTTCAGGCGCCGCGCCCTTGGTCTAATCCCCGCCATGCATACCACCCACACCGCTCCGACGATGCCGACGGTCGACATCGTCCCGATCCGCCGCGTCCTCGTCAGCGTGTTCGACAAGTCGGGGCTCGACCGCCTCGCCGCGGCCCTGATCGCGGCGGGCGTCCGCGTGGCGAGCACCGGCGGCACCGCCACGGCGCTTCAGCGGCTTGGTGTCACCGTGGACGATGTCTCGGCCATCACGGGCTTTCCCGAGGTGCTCGACGGCCGCGTGAAGACGCTGCACCCGGCCATCTTCGCCGGCATCCTCGCCCGCGGCGATCGGCCCGACGACCTCGCGGTGCTCGCCGAGCACGCGATCGACCGATTCGACGCGGTGATCGTGAACCTCTACGACTTCCAGGGCGTGATCGCGAACCCCGACTGCACGCCGGCGCAGGCCATCGAACTGATCGACATCGGTGGCCTGAGTCTCGTGCGGGCGGCGGCGAAGAACCACGCCTTCACGACCGTGGTGACGAGCCCGGAACAATACGAGGCGTTCGCCGCTGCCGTCGCCCGCGGCGGGACCTCGCTCGCGGAGCGCCGGCGATTCGCCGCGGCCGCCTTCGAGCACACGGCCGGGTACGACGCGGCGATCGCCCGCTGGATGGCACGGTACGCGGGGCTGGTGGCGGAGCCCGCCGGGCAGGCCGGTGCGCCGGCGGCCGCCACCGATGGCGAGGAGCCGCCGTTGCCGGCGCGGGTCACGTTCGAGCTCGACCGGAGGCTGCCTTTGCGCTACGGCGAGAATCCGCACCAGTCGGCGGCGATGTATGCCCCGGCCGGCACGCACACGGGCCTCGCGGGCCTCAAGCAACTCTGCGGCAAGGAGCTCTCCTACAACAATCTCCTCGACCTCGATGCCGCAACGCGGCTCGCGGGGCTGCTTCAGGATCCGTCGGCCGTCGTCGTGAAACACACGAATCCCTGTGGCGCCGCGGCCGACGCCACCATCGCCGCGGCGCTCGCCGCCGCGATGGCCGCCGATCCGACGAGTGCCTTCGGCTCGATCGTGGCGGTGAATCGGCTCTTCGATCGGGCGTGTGCGGAGGTGCTCTGCGCGCCGGGACTGTTCGTGGAGGTCGTGGCAGCGCCCGCGTTCGCCAAGGAGGCGGTGGAGATGCTCACGACACGGCCCACCTGGAAGGCGAGCGTGCGACTCGTGGAGGTGCCCGCCGGCGATCCGTGGGAGGCGACGGCGGGGCTTGAGCTGCGGAGCGTGGCCGGCGCGATCCTCGCGCAGCGGCCCGACGATGCCTGCGACGACCCGGCGACGTGGCGCGTGGCGACGAAGACAGCTCCTCCCGCGCCGCTCACGGCCGACCTCGATTTCGCGTTCACGCTGGTCCGCCGGCTCACGAGCAACGCGATCGCCGTCTGTCAGGGCTCGAGTCTCGTGGGCGCGGGTGTGGGTCAGACCAGCCGGGTCGATGCCGTGCGGATCGCGCTCGAGAAGGCGGGCGACCGGGCGCGGGGGGGTGTGCTCGCCTCCGACGCCTTCTTTCCGTTTCCCGACTCGATCGAACTAATCGCGGCGACGGGCATCGCGGCGATCGTGCAGCCCGGCGGTTCGAAGCGCGACGCCGAGGTGATCGCGGCGGCCGACGCCGCGGGCATCCCGATGGTGTTCACCTCGCGCCGCCACTTCCGGCACTGACATGAAGGCTGCCGGGCCATCCATGGCCCCGGCAGCCTGAAGGCGGTCGGAGGGCAAGCCAAGGTTGCCCTCGCCCGCCGGCGGCCGCACCTCCGGGCGGCCGTTGCCGCTTCCGCGGCGGGGGTGCGCTGCGTCGTCGAGCGGGTATTGCCTTGACTCCGTCCGGAGTCCGCGAGCCCAACGACCGAGGCAAACTCGCGCCCGTTGCCTCAACCCTCATCTCTCAACCCTCAACCCTCAACCCTCAACCCTCAACCCTCAACCCTCAACCCTCAACCCTCAACCCTCAAAACGCGAGGGGGCAGCCGTGCCGTGGAGCCGGCGTCGTTTGCAAGCGCAGCCAGGATGGCGGAGCGCTGCAAACGTCGAGTGAGCGGAGGGCTGAGCCCGCAGCGAACGTCCGGCGATGCGGCACGGGTGACCCCGACCCCATCCCGAACGTCCGGCGATGCGGCACGGGTGATCCCGACCCACCCCGAACGTCCGGCGATGCGGCATGACCCATCCGACTGCGAGCATCCGGCATCCGTGCGTGTATTCTGGAGCCGCCGCAGGATTCCCATGGCAGACATCCTCGAACGGATCGTGGCCCGCAAGCGTCTCGAGGTGGAGGCTGCGCGGCTGCGCGTGCCCACCGCGGCGCTCGAAGGGCGACTCTCCGTCGCCGCGCCGGTGCGCGACTTCTTCGCGCCGCTGGCCGCAGGTGGCCCGCCGAAGCTGATCGCCGAGTTCAAGCGGAAGAGCCCGTCGGCCGGTGAGATTCGGCCCGGTGCGACGGTCGAGGACGTGGTGCGGGGCTATGCGGTGGCCGGCGCGAGCTGTCTCTCGATCCTCACCGACGGCCCCGGCTTCGGCGGCAGCCTCGTCGATCTCGAGAGCGCGCGGATCGCCGTGCCGCTACCCGTGCTCCGCAAGGAGTTCGTCATCGATCGCTATCAGGTGATCGAGGCCCGTGCCCACGGGGCCGACGCCGTGCTGCTCATCGCCGAGTGCCTCGACGACTGCCACCTGCGGAGCCTGTATCGCGACATTCTCGATCTCGGGATGACGCCGCTCGTCGAGTTGCACGACCCCGAGCACCTGCCGCGCGTGCTCGATCTCGGGGCCACGCTCGTGGGGATCAACAACCGCAACCTCAAGACGATGACGACCGACCTCGACACGGTGCTGCGGCTCCGCGAGCGGGTGCCCGACGACGTCGTGCTCGTGGCCGAGAGCGGGATCCGCACGCGGGCCGACGTCGAGCGGCTCGAAGCGGCCGGTATCGCGGCCATGCTCGTGGGCGAGTCGCTCCTCAAGCAGGCGGATCCGGGCCGGGCTGCGGCGGCGTTGCTCGGGGGCTAGTCGCCTCCGCGACGAACCGGTAGCCCGTGCCGCGGACGGAGAGGAAGTGGACCGGCCGCGACGGGTCGTCCTCGAACGTCTTCCGCAGGTTGAGCATGAAGGTGTCGACCGTGCGCGTCGCCGGCGGCCGGTTCATGCCCCAGACCTTCGTGAGCAGTTCCTCGCGACTGACCACCTTGCCCTCGTTCTGAACGAGGTACTTGAGGAGCTTCATCTCCAGGCTCGTGAGCTTCACCGGCTCGCCGCGGCTCGTGGCCTCCCAGGTCTCGAAGTTGATCACGGCCGATCCGAAGCGGCATGTCGAGCCGCGGTCGGTCTCCGGCGGCTCGCCTGCGCGCTCGTCGCGCGACCGCCGGGCGAGGAGGTTGCGGATCACCGAGAGCAGTTCCTCGAGGTCGAACGGCTTCTGGAGGTAGACGTCGGTGCCGGCGTCGAAGCCGCGGATGCGGTCCTCGACGAGCGTCCGGGCCGTGAGCATCACCACCGGCACGTTGTCGCCCCGGGCGCGGATCGCCTCGCACACCGCGTAGCCGCTCATACCGGGGAGCATGAGGTCGAGCACGACCAGATCGACCGGCGGCGTCGCCGACGCGAGCTGCTCGAGTGCGGCCGGGCCGTCGCCCACGGCGGTCACGGCGTAGCCCTCGGCCTCCAGGTTGAACTTGATCCCGAAGGCCAGGTGCTGCTCGTCCTCGACGACGAGGATGTGCGGCATGGAACGGGCATTCCTCGGAGACGGTGGTGGCGCGCGTCCCGGTCGAACCGAGCCGCCGTGATGGCGATTGTATCGCGGTGGAGACCCCGTCACCGAGATTGACGGATGCGATCATCCCGACCCAAGATGCTCGGGCACGAGGAGGATTTCGTGGCCGACATCGCCATCCAGCCGGTCGAGACGAGAAGCCAGCAGCAGCGGTTCATCCGCCTGCCGTGGCGCATCTACCAGGAGGATCCCTGCTGGATGCCGCCCCTGATCATGTCGCAGGAGGAACTGCTCGGCTTCCGGAAGCACCCGTTCTACGACCGCTCGAAGAGCCGCTCGTTTCTCGCCACCCGGGGCGGTCGCGACGTGGGCCGGATCACGGCGATCGTGAACCAGGGGCACATCGACCGCTACCACGAGCAGCGCGGGTTCTTCGGGTTCTTCGAGTGCGAAGACGACCCAGCCGCGTCACGGGCCCTGTTTCAGGCTGCCGGCGACTGGCTCCATGCCCAGGGAATGACCAGCATCCGCGGGCCGACCAATCCGTCGCTGAACTACGAGTGCGGCCTGCTCATCGAGGGTTTCGACACGCCGCCGTTCTTCATGATGACGCACAACCGGCCCTGGTACGCCGGGCTCGTCGAGGACGCAGGGTTCGGAAAGATCGAGGACATGTACGCCTTCTGGGGCGAGGTCTCGATGCTCGGCTCGCTCGACCCGAAGCTGATGACGATGGTGCAGGGGGTGAAGGAACGGTTCGGCGTGACCGTGCGGACCCTCGACCGCGCACGGTTCAGCGAAGAAGTGCGGATGTTTCTCAACATCTACAACGACAGCCTCGGTGGCACGTGGGGCTTCGTGCCGCTCAGCGAGGGCGAGGTGAACCACATGGCGGCGAGCCTCAAGTTCCTGATCGAGCCCGAGCTCGCGCTCGTGGCCGAGGTGCAAGGCAAGCCGGTGGGCGCGGTGTTCTGCCTGCTCGACTACAACCCGCGCATCAAGGCCATCAATGGCCGCCTGTTTCCCTTCGGCTTCCTGAGGCTGCTGTGGAACAAGCGGGGCATCAAGCGGCTGCGGGCCATCAGCACCAACGTCGTCCCCGAGTATCAGGCCTGGGGCATCGGACTGGTGCTGATGGAGGCGTTGGCACGCAAGTTCGTGGCGTGGGGCCTCAAGGAGGTGGAGTTCTCGTGGGTGCTCGAAAGCAACCACCTCTCCAAGCGCACGCTCGAACGCGGCGGCGCGATCGTCACGAAGAAGTACCGCATGTACCAGGACGACCCGCCCGCGTAGCGGCGGCGTCGGTCACCGGCGCCAGCGGCGCGGGCTCGTGCGGTAGGTCCTCGTTGTAGTGGCCGTGGAACCGCCCACGCTCACGGCCCCGCCACGGTAATAGTTTCGTGACGGCACGTTGTAGTAGGGCCACACGACCTTCCCGGCCCGCTGGTCGCGCTCCCACTGCATCGAGCCGTAGTTGATGCCTGAGAGGTTGAAGCTGCGGTAGGGGTTCCGCGGCGAGATCGCGAAGGCCGGTGCCGTGGGCAACGCGACGATGGCCGCGATCAGGCAGGCGAAGAGACGGGCGGAGCGGGGCATGCGACGGACCTCCTGGGGCGGTGACGGAGACTGTACGGCCAGCGGCCGTTCACGGTTCACCCGTCCCCCTCACGTGCCGGGACGTTCGGGACGGTAGCCGATCGACTTGCGGGGCCGGCGCTGCTTGCGGCCCCCGCGCGGCGTGCGGGACGTGCCGGGCCCGCCCCGGATGTGGTCGCCCGAGGTCTCCTCGGTGAAGGCACGCGTGGCTTCTTGCCGCTTCCTGTCGAGGGCTTCCTTCGGAGGACGATCCGGAATCAGGCAGTCGCATCCGGAGCCGATCAGGTCGTGCCGGCCCGCCTGCTCGAGCGCGCGCCGCACCTCGAAATAGTTCTCCGGCTTGAAGAACTGGAGGAGGGCCCGCTGCATCCGTCGGTCCTTCAGGCCCTTCGTCACCTTCACGGGCTGCTTCGTCATCGGGTCGAGGCCCGTGTGGTACATGCAGGCGGCGATGTCGAACGGGCTGGGGATGAAGTCCTGCACCTGGTCTGGCTTGTAGCTGTTGCGCTTGAGGAAGATCGCGAGGTCGATCATCTCCTCCACGCCGCTCCCCGGATGGCTGGCGATGAAATAGGGCACCGTGTACTGCTTCTTGCCGACGCGGCGGCTGGCCGCCTTGAAGGCCTTGTCGAACTCGACGTAGTCGTCGGCCGACGGCTTCTTCATGAGGTCGAGCACCTCGGGATCGGTGTGCTCGGGGGCCACCTTGAGATGGCCGCCCACGTGGTGAGCGGCGAGTTCCTCGAGATACTCCGGGTCGCGGCGGGCCAGATCCATCCGCACGCCGCTGGCCACCAGCACCCGCTTCACACCCTCCACGCTGCGGGCCTCGCGCATGAGGTCCTTGAGCGGGCCGTGGTCGGTGCCGAGGAGCTTGCAGACGGTGGGGTGCACGCAGGAGAGCCGGCGGCACTTCGCCTCGACCTCAGGCCGCGTGCACCGCATCTGATACATGTTCGCCGTTGGGCCGCCGATGTCGGACACCGTGCCCTTGAAGCCGGGCTGCTTCGCGAGCAGCTTGATCTCGGTGATCACCGACTCCTGGGAGCGGCTCTGGATGATCCGCCCCTCGTGGGCCGTGATCGAGCAGAACGTGCAGCCGCCGAAGCAGCCTCGCATGATCTGCACGCTGTGCTCCACGACCTCGAAGGCCGGGATCCGCGCGCCGCCGTAGCCGGGATGCGGCCGCCGGGTGAACGGCAGCCCGTAAACCTGATCCATCTCGTGCTGCTCGAGCGGCAGCGCCGGTGGATTGATCACCACCGCCTCGCGGCCGTGCCGCTGCACGAGTCGGCGGGCGTTGTGCGGGTTCGTCTCGAGGTGCGCGATCCGCGTCATGTCGCAGAACGCGAGCGGATCGGCCGCGACGGCGTCGTAGGCCGGCAGTTCGATCGTGTCGGCCGCGCCGCCGCCCGGGCCGGTCGGCGGCGGCTCGCTCGCGCCGAGCCGGTAGGCCACGCCCCGCAGGTCGCGGAGGTCCTTCACGGTCTTGCCGGCATCGAGGCCTCGGGCCACCTCGAGCACCGTGCGCTCCCCCATGCCGAACACGACGAGGTCGGCCTTCGCGTCGAGCAGGATCGAGCGGCGGACGGTGTCGCTCCAGTAGTCGTAGTGCGCGAGCCGCCGCAGGCTCGCCTCCACGCCGCCGGCGACCACCGGCACGCCCGGGAACGCCTCGCGCGACCGCTGGCAGTAGGCGAGCGTGGCCCGGTCGGGGCGTCGGCCGATCTCACCGTTCGGCGAGTAGGCGTCGTCGTTGCGCACCTTTCGGTTGGCGGTGTAGTGGTTGATCATCGAGTCCATGTTGCCGGCCGACACGCCGAAGAAGAGCCGCGGTCGGCCGAACTGCCGCCATGCCTCGCACGTGCTCCAGTCGGGCTGGGCCAGCACCGCGACGCGGAATCCCGCCGCCTCGAGCAGCCGGGCGATGAGGCCGTTGGCGAAGCTCGGATGATCGACGTAGGCGTCGCCGCTGACGAGCACGACGTCGACGGCGTCCCAGCCGCGGGCGAGCATCTCGTCGCGCGAGGTCGGCAGCGGCGGTCGGGGCGCCGGGTGCGGCGTGATCGGAAGCGTCATACTGGCGACGCGATCGAGGCGGGAGGAAAGGGATTCGGACTCGTTCCATCCTAACCCCGCTGCGGAGCCGGGGTCGGGGGCTGGTATATTCGTCACGATCGTGGGAGGCGACGATTCATGCTTTTTCGCGCGCGGGCTCACCTGTGGTCGGCGGCGGCGTGGATCGGCGGCGGCCTGGCGATGGCCACGGGTGGCGAGGTGGCCGGTTGGATCGACCAGCTCGCCTCGCCCCAGTTTTCCCGCCGCGAGGCGGCTGCCCGCCACCTCGTGCAGGCAGGACTTCCGGCGATCGGTCCGCTGCGCGACGCGATCAGCTCCGACGATCTGGAGGTGGCCAGCCGAGGCGTCGAGATCATCGGAGCGTTGCTGGCGAGCGAGGACGCCGCCGTGGCTGACGCGGCCAAACAGGCGCTCGAGGCCTGCGCCGCGGATGAGTCGAGGGCCGCGTCCCGGCTGGCTGCGGCCGCGCTCGAGTTTCATGTGCTCGGTCTGGCCGAACAGGCCAGATCCACGCTCGAAGCGCTCGGCGCCGTACTTCGCGAGCGACCGCTTCTCGAACGACGGGGCCTCGAAATCGAGATCAACGCCTCATGGCGTGGCACGACCGCCGACCTTCGACACCTCGGCCGGCTGCGGGGGCTTTCCGCCGTGAGCATCCACGGGGTGCCGGTGAACGACGCCGCGCTCGAGGTGCTCGCCGGCATCGAGGGGCTGCAGCGCGTGGATCTGTTCGGCACCGGCGCGGGACGGGAGGCGGCGCAGATGCTGGCGAGGCGCCATCCCGACGCCCGGATCGACGTGCGAAAGGGGGGGCGGCTCGGCGTGAGCTCCCTGGCGTTCGGCGGGCCCTGCGAGATCCGCACGGTCGAGCCCGGATCGGCGGCGGATCAAGCCGGGCTGCGAAGCGGCGACGTCGTGGTCTCGATCAACGGTGAGCCCGTCGCCAGCTTCGATGAACTGACGGTGCGGCTTGGCGATTGCGCTCCGGGCGAGGTCGTGCGATTGGTGGTCGTGCGGGGCGGGGGGGCCACCGGTGACCAGGAGCGCATCGAGTGCGAGGTGCGTCTCGACGCCTGGTGAGCCGCTCGCGAGCGTGTGGACCGACGGAGGAGTGGGATGACGGAAGCTGATCGTACGGCAGAGATCGTGGACGTTCGGTGGCACGCCCATGCCGTGAGCCGCGCGGAGCGGGAGCGGGCGACCGGCCACAAGGGCTGCGTCCTCTGGTTCACGGGGCTCTCCGGCTGCGGGAAGAGCACGCTCGCGAATGCCGTTGACCGCGTGCTTCATGCCCGCGGCTGTCGGACCTTCGTGCTCGATGGTGACAACGTGCGGCTCGGCCTCAATGCGGCCCCGGCCCTGCTGCGCGAACTCTACGGAGAGGAGGCCGCGGCCCGCTTCGGGCTCGGTTTCGGGGCCGCCGACCGGGCCGAGAACATCCGCCGCATCGGGGCGGTGGCTGAACTCTTCGCGCAATCCGGCACGATCGCACTGACCGCGTTCATCAGCCCCTACCGGCGCGACCGCGACGCCGTCCGACGGATGCTCGCTCCGGGCGACTTCGTGGAAATCCACGTCAAGGCGCCGCTCGAGGTCTGCGAGGGGCGCGATCCGAAGGGACTCTACAAGAAGGCCCGTGCCGGCGAGATCAAGGGGTTCACCGGGATCGACGACCCTTACGAGGAGCCGCTCGCGCCGGAACTCGTGGTCGATTCCGCCACGCGGCCGCCCGACGAACTCGCTGCCGAGGTCGTCGCGTGGCTGGAGCGGTCGGGCACGATCCCCCGGGCGTGACGCCTACCGTCGCCGCGGGCCGATCAGCTCCACGAGGTTCCCGTCAGGGTCCTTGACGCAGGTGAGGAACAGGCCGGACGCGATCGACTCGGGGATCGCGACCGGCGACTTGGCCAGCGGCTTGACGCCGGACTCCGCCAGCCGGGCCAGGGCGGCGTCCGTGTCGGCGACGAAGAGCGTGAGGTATCGGAAACCCGTGTGGGAGTGGATGAACTCGTTGTCACCCTTCCGCGGCGTGGTGTCCACGATCTGCATGAGCTTCAACTTCGTCGCGGCGTCTCCCTCGCCGAGGACGAGCACGCGCACCGCAAGCGGCTTGCCGTCGGTGAGCCCCGCGTCCGTCGCGACCGCCGCCGGCACCTCGAAGCCCTTGAGTTCGGTGAAGCCGATGGCCTCGGTGTAGAAGCGGACGGACGCGTCGAGGTCCGAGACGACGCAGCCGAGATCGATCGTGGTGCGGGGGAACACGGCCGGCTCGGCGGCGAGCGCGCTGGCGGCGGTGAGGAGGACGAGGGAGAGGATCAGGCGCGACATGGGTGCTCCTTCAGTGACGGGGCTTCGGATCGAGGAGAGGATACCCAGGCCGGGGCGTGGGATGGAGCGGCTCGGGGTCACCCATGCCATGTCGCCGGACGTTCGCGGCGGGCTCAGCCCTCCGCTCACTCGACGTTTGCGGCGCTCCGCCATCCTGGCTGCGCTTGCAAACGACGCCGGCTCTCATGGCACGGGTGACCCCTCGCGGATCAGCGAGGGGCCGAGGCAGGGAGGCCCGGCACCAACGACTGCCCGCCCGGATGGCGGGCCCTCGAACCCAGCCCGCCGGGGCCACGAGGGCCCGGCGGGCGTGGATGATGACCTCCCAGGCGGCACGGGCCATGGATGGCCGTGCCGCCGTGGACTCAGTCGATGAAGCCAGAAAGCTCTTCGCTGCGGGCCGGGGCCTGCAGCTTGCGGACGGCCTTGGCCTCGATCTGCCGAATGCGCTCGCGGGTCACCTTGAAGATGTGGCCCACTTCCTCGAGCGTGTAGCTGTAGCCGTCGCCGAGGCCGTAGCGGAGTTTGATGATCTCACGCTCGCGGTAGGAAAGGCTCTTGAGCACCTTCGCGATCCGGTTTCGGAGCATCTCCTGCGCCGCACCCACGGCCGGGTTCTCGGCGCCGGTGTCGGGGAGCAGGTCGCCGAAGTGGCTGTCCTCACTGTTGCCCACCGGGCGGTCGAGGCTGATCGGATAGCGGCTCATCGCCGTCACGCGACGCGTCTCGTCCACCGGCGTGCCGGCCCGCGCGGCGATCTCCTCGATCGTCGGCTCGCGGCCGTATTCCTGGAGGAGCTGACGGGCCACGTTCCGCACGCGGCTCATCGTCTCCACCATGTGCACCGGGATGCGGATCGTGCGGCTCTGATCGGCCACCGCGCGGGTGATGGCCTGACGGATCCACCACGTCGCGTAGGTGCAGAACTTGAAGCCGCGGCGATACTCGAACTTGTCCACCGCCCGCATCAGGCCCGCGTTGCCTTCCTGGATGAGGTCGAGGAACGAGAGGCCGCGGTTGCGGTACTTCTTCGCGATCGAGACGACGAGGCGAAGGTTGCCCTCCGAGAGGCCGCGCTTGGCCTGCTGATACTTGGCGAAGATCCCCCGGATCTCGTCCACCCGGCGCTTCAGGCTTCGCGGCGTCTCCTGACAGCTCTTGAGGATCTGACGGTACTCCTCAACCAGCTTCTGACGGCCCGAAGGGGGCTGCTTCGACTTCTTGTGGGCGTCGATCTTGCTCTTCAACTCCTTGATCCGCACGACGAACCGCTCGAGCGTCGGGATCATGGCCTCGATCCGCTGCGTCCGCAGGCCGAGCTCTTCGATGAGGCGCACGCAACGGCGACGGCGCTTGCCCAGACGGGCCCAAGCCTCGCGTCGCTCCGCCATGCGGTGCTTCTTCGAGAGGGCGATGCGGTAGTCGGCCTTGTTCTGCCGGAGCAGCACCTCGAGCGTCCGCAGATTGTGCGGCAGGCGGCCGAGGATCTGGTCTTTCTCCAGCCGGTCCGTCACCGACACCTGCACGGTCCGGTCGAACGGCAGTTCGCCCTTGTGCACGCGGAGCAGCACGCGGTAGGCCTGCTGACAGACGTACTCACACTCGAGCAACTTGGCACGGAACTGGGCCCGAGTCCGTTCGATCTGCCGCGCCAGGTGGATCTCCTGCGCACGCGTGAGCAGGGGGATCTCGCCCATCTGCGTCAGGTACATGCGAACGGGGTCGTCCGACCAGTTCTCGACCTGCTCGATAAGACCCTCGTCGGCGTCGCCTGCGGCGTCGATCTCGGTCTCGACCTCCGCTTCGATTTCGGCGTCCGGAAGCCCGGCGACGTCGGCGTCATCCACCAGGAGATCGGCGTCGGCCTCCTCGGCATCGACGACCTTCTCGGTCAGTTCCTCGACCTCCTGGGGATTGGAGACGACGTCGTCCTCGAGTTCATCCAGCAGCGAGTCGTACAAGGCGGAGCTCCTTCGCGAGTCGTTCGATCGAATCCATGGCCGGCGACCTCCGGCCCGCGGGGTGCCAAAGGCACCGGTGCATCTTTCGAAGTGCGGACAGTGTGATTCAAGAGGCCGGCAAGTCCAGCGGCGCCGGCCGCGCCCGAGCGCGGGCGACATCGGCGGGTGGAAGCCCGCCGTGAGTCACCCAGTTCCACAGGGCAACCCCTCGGAGTGTGGGGCGCCCAGTCGATTCCGCGAACTCTGGGCAAGGCGGGCAAGAGGAAGGGGGAACCGTCGGCATCGTCGATGGTTTCCTGGGGGACGCAACATTATGCCGCTGCGTGGTCCCGGGGGCCAGTTTTTTCTGGAGGGAAATCTGGTTTTATGACCATTTGTGGGGCGTGAATGGTAAAAGAATCGGGCCGGAGAACCTCTGCGGTCACAGGCGTCAGCTCGTCCATGACGCTTCCGCACGAGGGGGCGCGCGATCACGTCGTCAGACCATTCGAATGCCGACCATGGAGACTAGGTATCTCGTTCCCTGCTCGTGCTCCGCGCGTGTGGCCGTGAAGGCGGGGCAGGCGGGTGAGCGAGTCATCTGCGACGCATGCGGCCGCGGCGTGGACGTGCCTCGCTTTCGCGATCTCGCGAAACTCGATGTAGCGCTGGACGTGGTCACCGCATCGCCCGCCTGGGATCCCTCGCGGGGTCTGCTTTTCGCGGGAGGCACACTGGCGATCGTGGCGGCCTTGGCGGCGGTCAGCGTCCCGACGATCGGAGCGAGTTTCATCGCGCGACCACCCGACGCCGACGTGATTCGAACAGCGGTGCGGGCGTCGAACGCGGTCGATGTCCATGCGGCATGGAGGGCGATCGCGACCGGGGGCGTCCACCGACCGCCGACCTCGGAGGAGGTGCGGGTGTTGCAGTTCAACCGCTCGGCGCGGAGCGTCTCCGCGGTGCTCTGGGCGGCGGCCGGGATCGCCACTGCGGTGGCCGTGGCGGGCGGCCTGCTGGTGGCGACGCGCCGCCGGCCTCCGGCGGCGTCGCCATGAAGGCTGCTTTCATCGAGCGGACCGGTCCACCGGAGGTCATCCGGTTCGGCGACCTGCCCGATCCCGTGCCTGGCCCGCGGCAGGCGCTCGTCCGCGTGAAGGCCTGCGCCGTCAATCCGATCGACACCTACGTGCGCTCGGGCGCAGTGGGGATGCCATTGCCCAAGCCGTTCGTCGTGGGCTGCGACCTCGCCGGCGCGGTGGTCGCCGTCGGTGCCGACGTCGATCGACTCCGGCCGGGGATGAGGGTTTGGGGATCGAACCAGGGGCTGCTCGGTCGCCAGGGCACGTTCGCCGAATACGCGGCGGTGGACGAGCAGTGGCTCGCGCCCACCCCCGATGGCGTGAGCGACCGCGAGGCGGCCGCTGCCGCGCTGGTGTCGATCACGGCGCACCTCGGCCTCGTGCGCCGCGGCGCGCTACGGCCCGGCGAGACGGTGTTCGTGAACGGCGGTTCGGGCGCCGTCGGATCGGCCGTCGTCCAGATCGCGAAGATTCTCGGGGGCCGTGTGATCGCCACGGCCGGGGCCGCGCACAAGCAGGAGCGCGTCAGGAACCTCGGCGCCGATGTCGTGCTCGACTACCGCGCGGCCGACCTCGTCGATGAGGTGCGTGCCGCCGCCCCCACAGGCGTGGACGTGTACTGGGAGACGCAGCGCGAGCCCGACTTCGACCGCGCCGTGGCGATGCTCGCCGAGGGTGGGCGGATGGTGCTGATGGCCGGCCGCGACGCGAGACCAGCGTTTCCCGTCGGCCCCTTTTACGTGAAGGGATGCACGCTCGTCGGGTTCGTGATGTTCAAGGCCTCGGCGCAGGAGCAGGCATCTGCCGCGATCGATATCGGCCGTTGGCTCGCCGCCGGCCGGCTGCGAGTGCCGATCGACCGCGTGCTCCCGCTCGACCGTACGGCGGAAGCCCACGCCCTCCAGGAGGCGGCCACGATCGGCCGCTCCGGCGGCCTCTCCGGCAAGATCGTGGTGGAGCCCTGAGCATGCGGGGTCGTTCGGGCGTCATCGGGCTGGCCTCGCTCATCGCGTGCGCGGGTTTGGCGGCGGCTGGCGCGCGAATCGCGGCGGCACCGCCCTCGCCTGGGGAGAGCCGTACGGGCATCTTCGGCCTCGAGGCCTCGGGCAACCGGTTCGTCTACGTGTTCGACCGTTCGGCGAGCATGGGGGAGCCCGGCGGCCGACCCCTTGAACGGGCGAAGGCGGAACTCCTCGCGAGCATCGAAGCCCTCGGGGAGTCACGGCAGTTCCACGTGATCTTCTACAACGATCGGCTCACGGTGTTCGCACCATCGGGCAACCGCGGGCGGCCGGTCTTCGCGGACGACGACACGAAGCGGGGCGTCCGTCGGTTCGTCGAGGAGATCGGCGCCGACGGAGGCACACGCCACTACGAGGCCGTCTCCGCCGCCCTCAAGCTCGCGCCGGATGCGATCTTCGTCCTGACGGACGCCGACGAGAAGGACGATCTCGCCGAGGATGAGGTGCGCCGGCTGACGCGGTCCCTCGGCCGCGCGCGGATCATGGTCGTGCAGTTTGGCGGCGGAGAGGACCGACGCTCACCGCGGCTGGCCCGCCTCGCGGCCGAGTCGGGGGGTGCGTACAAGGTGGTGGAGCCGACCGTGGAGTGACGTCGCGACTTCAGCGGCGCGCCGCCGGCTGACCGGCCGCGGGCGGCTGCTGGGTCGAACCGGATCGAGCCTTCTGCCATGAGCCACCCATGGCGTCGATGCCGGCCGCCATGTTCGGGAAGAAGCCGCCCCAGGTCCGCTGCTGCTGGGGCTGTTGGGGCTGCTGGGACGGCTGCGCGGGTTGCCGGCCACGCGGCTGTGACTGCTGCTGGGCACGGCCCTGCTGACCGCGGCTCGCCGGCTGCTGCTCGCGGCGTTGCGTCGCGCGGCCCACGGAGGATGCGGGCGACTGCTGCCGCTGTGGGGAAACACCGGCCGGCGACCGCGTCGGCGTCGGCACGGTGGCGTCACCAGCCGTCGGGGGCCCGGGCGGCTCGGGCCGCGGCGTCGTGAACGAGGTGTCGGCCTGGATCGCGACCCGTTCCGGAACCACCAGGTAGCGGCCGGACTGTTTGCTGTCGGGGCGCACGGTGCTGGCTGCGGATTCCTTCGACGGCGCCATCACGGATGGCATCGAGGCCACGTCAGGTGGAACGGCGTCGGCGAGGTCGTTCTCGGCCGCCACCTCGGTCGAGCGCTGCCGCAGGAGTGGCTCGCTCACGAGCGGTTCGATGTCGGACGGGGACGTGGCGACGGTCGGCCCGATCGGCGGAAGCTCGACCCGCTGTGCAGCCATGCGATCGGCGATCGCCGGCGTCGGCTCGCCAACGGGCTCCGCCTGCGTCGGCCGCGCGGGCGCAGGCGTGTCGGCGACGCTCGTGGCCGCGGGCGGCGGGGACGGTTCGGCGGCGGCTGTCGTCGCACCCCCGTCCATGCGTTCGCCGTCTCGCTCTGGCTGGGCCGCGGGGGCGGCCTCGTTCGGTTCGGCGGGCAGGGTTGCGACCGTCGTCTTCGGCGCGGTCGGTGAACCGGTCGGGGTCCAGAGGTCGGTGTCAGTGCTGGACGTGCTTGCTGGGACGGGGGCGACGAACGATTCGTCCGTCACTGCGGGGCTTGTGGCGGCTCCGCTCTCGGCGCGGACGAGCTGCACGGCGAGCAGCGGCTGGCCTTCCCGGAGCGCGTGCTTGAGGACGAAACCTTCGAACGAGTCGCTCGCCCGCAGGGCCGACGCCGGCAGCATCGCCTTCGGCCAGTCCTTGAGCGCCACGTCCCAGACGGTGATCGGCGCCCCCTGCGGCAGCGATCGAAGTGACACGAAGATCGGCTCGCATTCCACCTGCGGCTTGCGCTGCGCGAGTTGCACGTCGAGGACACGGTTCACGCCGACGGCGGCTGCTGCCCCCGCGAGGAATGCGGCCGCGAACACGGTGAACGACTTCGGACGATGGCGGGCCGGCGTGGAACTGCTGGGTGTCGCGACGGACATGGCTCGCTTGGATCCTCGAGGGAAACGCTTCACTTCCAAGATCGGCTGCCGTCGAGCGGCGTGGACAACCGGGGTCGTCGGGCCGTCCCGCGTCCGCCAGCGCTCCACGGGTGCCCAGTCTGCGCCCCCGCCGTCGCCGGGAGCCTCGGCCCAGATTGCCTGACCGACGCCCTGGGGACGTCGCGTCAGGGCGCGACGGCTGCGGCTTCGTCGTCGTCGTTCGACGCGGCGGTCGGCATCGCGAACACGGGATCGACGCCGCGGGCGAGGGGCCGGATGGCCAGGACGCGCATCGTGGACCGGGGCCCGTCGGCCTGGTCGCCGAGAAGGCCGTCGCCCACGCTCGCCCCCGCCTCCCCGTCACAGCCGATGAGGAGCAGCCCGCCGGAGGGAAGTGACACGTCGATGCCGAGGTGCTCGATCCGGTGGCGTCGCTGGCCCGTCTCCAGACGGAACATGCCGTCCTCGCCCACCCACGATTTCTCCACGGGGCCGTGCTTGATCTCGGGGACGAGTTCGAGTCGAACGCGGCCGTCGGCGGCGGGCCTGGCCTCGATCGCGAGCTGCGGTGTGGCGTCGTAGTAGGTCGCGCCGTGCACCTCGCCCTCGCTCTGTTCCATCATGACGAGGCTCGGCAGGTGTGCCGCCGTGACCAGTTCGCACCGCTTCCCTGGAAGCACCTGGAGCAGCCGGCGCGCCAGCGCGGCATCGACGCCCGCGATGTCGGTGGTCGATGTGTCGTTTCCGGCCGCGGCGAACCGTTCCGCGAGCGCGGCGGGCAGTTCGCCCGTGACGATCCCTGCCCGTAGGCCGTTCGCGTTGAGGCGACGGCGGACGTCGGCGTCGAGCGCCTGTTCATCGACGACGTCCCAGAGCAGGTCGCCGGCCGAGGTGTCGTGCCGCTCGCAGCGCATGAACAGGACTTCGAGATGGATCGTCCGTGGCGCGGGCTTCGGCTGCGGTGCCATGATGGGCGCGTCGGCCAGCGTGTGACTGGTGACGGCCGACGTCCCGACGAGCCGGCAGCCCGTCAGCGCCAGCATGCCGCCAAGGAGTGGCAGCCATCGCGGGGCTCTCGCCGGGAGGGGCTGCATGATGCGGAGATCCGCCACGGTCGGGCTTGAAGGGCTGAAGGCGTGGGTAGGTAGAGGACGCCGCCCCGGCGGTCAACCGACGTCCCGCCACACGCGCCGCGAACCCCCCGGTTCACCAGGTCCGGCGCGGCCTCCCGGTGACTTGCCGGGGCCACCCGGCTTACGCCATCGCCTTGACCGCGTTGGCGAACATCGCCAGCCCGCCACCGGCCGCCGCGGGATCGAGCCGGCCGCTCCACGACGGATGCTGCGTGGCGTCGATGAACCGCTCCGGATGGGGCATGAGGCCGAACACGCGGCCCGTGGGATCGCAGGCCCCGGCCACGTCGCCCACGGCGCCGTTGGGATTGGTGGGTCGGCCGGTCTCGTCCGGGGCATAGATGAGCGGCAGTTGCCCGGCGGCCCGCAGCGGCTCGAGTCGCGCCGGATCGCGAAGGACGAAGCGTCCTTCGCCATGGGCCACGGGCAGTTCGAGCTCGTCGAGACCGCGGAGAAACACGCACGGCCCGGCCACGCACCGCAGCCGCACCCAGCGGTCGGTGAACGTGCCCGACGTGTTGTGGGCGAGCGTCGCCTCGGGCCGCCCTGTCGTCGGGTCGGCGAGGAGCAGGCCCGTCTGGAGGAGCACCTGGAAGCCATTGCAGATGCCGAGCACGAGACCGCCGCGGTCGCGGAACCGCACGAGCGCGTCGCCGAGCCGCGTCCGCAGTTCGAGCGCGAGGATCCGGCCGCTGGCGATGTCGTCGCCGTAGGAGAAGCCGCCGGGGATGCAGAGGATCTGGCAGTCGTCGGCGATCGCGGGCCGTTCCGCGAGTGCCCGCACGTGCACGCGCCGAGCGATGCCACCCGCCCGCTCGAAGGCGTGCGCGGTCTCGTGGTCGCAGTTGGTGCCGGGGGCGCGGAGGACCAGGGCGCGGGGCGAAAGCATGTCAGGCGTCCTCCCCATGCCAGGCGCGGGCGAGCCGCTCGAGGAGCACTCGCTCCACGGCGCCTGCCGTCGTCGAGATCGCAAGCGAGGGCTCCGCCGTCACCTCGCCGACCCACGCGAAGGGGACGCCCGCAAGCGCCCGTGCGAACGCGTCGGCGTGCTCGGGCCGCACGGCACAGACGAACCGTCCCGGCGTCTCGCCGAAGGCCAGCGCGAGGTCGTGGCCCATGGCATCGCCCGCGGCGGGCACGGCCGCGAGGTCGAGCCGGGCGCCCGTCGCCCCGCCAATCGCCATCTCCGCCACCGCGGTCGCGAGGCCGCCGTCGGAGACGTCGTGACAGGCCGCGACGAGGCCGGCCTTGTGGGCCGCCGCCACGCCCCGCACCGCGGCCAGGCAGGCCGCCACGTCGACCGTGGGCACCGCACCGCCGCTGACCGCGCCCGTGAGTTCGAGCTGGCTCCCCGCCACGTCCGCCCGCGAGACACCGACGACGGCGAGACGGTCGCCCGCGGTCTTGAGGTCGGGCGTGACCGCGAGACGCACGTCGTCGAGCTGCCCGAGCGCCGTGGCCAGGAGTGTCGGCGGGATCGAAATCTCGCGGGGCGTGCCCGACGCGTCGGTCCAGGCGAAGACGTTGTTGAGGCTGTCCTTCCCGCTCACGAACGGGGCGGCGAACGCGATCGCGATGTCGTGGCAGGCGCGGCAGGCCTCGACGAGCGTGCCGAGCGACTCCTCCCGCCGCGTGTCGCCCCAGCAGAAGTTGTCGAGCAGCGCGATCCGGTCGGGATCGGCGCCCGCGGCCACGACGTTGGCGATCGCCTCGACGATGCCACCGGCGGCCATCTGGTAGGGATCGAGCGGGCCGAGACGGTGCCTGAGGCCGACCCCGAGCGCGATGCCGCGGTGGCGTCCGAGCACGCCCCGGATCACGGTGCCGTCGGCGGGGCCGGCGCCGGGGCCGAGCAGCGGCTTCACCACCGAACAGCCCTGCACCTCGTGGTCGTACTGGCGGATGATCCGCTCCTTGCTGGCGACGTCGGGCAGCGCGAGCACGGCGAGCAGCGTGTCGGTGAGCGGCCGCGGTGCCGCCCAGGTCGCCGGTGCGGCCGTCGTCGCCGCGTGCCGCGAGATGAGCCGCTGCTTCGGGCGTCCTTCGTGGAGGAAGTGGCAGTCGAGTTCGCCCGCCACGCGGCCCTGCCAGCGGAGCACGATGCGGCCCGAGCCGGTGAACGTGCCGATGGCCGTGGCCTCCACGCCCTCGTCGGCCGCGATGCGGGCGATCGCCGGCCAGTCGGATGGCGCGACGGCGAGCACCATCCGCTCCTGGGCCTCCGAGATCCAGACCTCCGTCGCCGAGAGTCCCTCGTACTTCAGCGGGACGCGGTCGAGATCGACCTCGGCGCCGAGCGTGGCGGCCATCTCGCCGACGGCGCTCGAGAGACCGCCGGCGCCGCAGTCGGTGATCGCGTGGAACAGACGCTGCCGCGACGCCTCGAGCACGAAGTCGCAGAGCACCTTCTCGTGGATCGCATGGCCGATCTGCACGGCGCCGCCGCTCTCGGTCTCGCTCTCGCTCGTGAGCTCGATGCTCGAGAAGGTCGCGCCGTGGATGCCGTCGCGGCCGGTGCGGCCGCCCGCCACCACCACGAGGTCGCCGGCCTGCACCGCCCCCTCGGCATTGCCCCGCGGCATGATCCCGACCGTGCCGCAGAACACGAGGGGGTTGCCGATGTAGCCGGGGTGGAAGGCGACGGCGCCCGCGATGGTGGGGATGCCCATGCGATTGCCGTAGTCACGGACCCCCGCGGCCACGCCCGCGAGCAGCCGCCGCGGATGGATCACGCCCGGCGGGATCGCGTCGGCCGGCGTGTCGGGCGGCGCCACGCAGAACACGTCGAGGTTGGCGATCGGCTTGGCGCCCAGCCCCGTGCCGAGGACGTCACGGATCACGCCCCCGAGCCCGGTGGCCGCGCCGCCGTAGGGCTCGATCGCGGAGGGATGGTTGTGCGTCTCCACCTTCACGCAGATGTCGTGGTCGCCGTCGAACCGCACCACGCCCGAGTTGTCGCGGAACACGCTCACGCACCAGTCGCGGGTTCCGAGCGACGCGCGGACCTTCTGCGTGGCGGCGAACACGGTCTCCTTGAGGAGGTTGTCGTAGCGGACGGCGCCCGCGGGCCCCGTGTGGTCCACGCCGCTGGAGAGCGTCTTGTGGCAGCAGTGCTCGCTCCACGTCTGGGCGATCGTCTCCAGTTCGATCTCGAACGGGTCGCGGCCGATCGCGGCGAAGTGCTCGCGGACGGCGTGCAGTTCGCGCACCGACAGCGCGAGGCAGCGCTCGCGGCTGAGCCGCGTGAGCGCCGCGTCGTCGAGGCCCGCGAGCGGGATCGTCTCCTGGGCGAACGACCACGTCCGACCGCCGGCCAGCGAGCGGATCGCGAGCGGCCCCACGACGACGTCCTGGATCGCGTCGTTGGCGAGCGACTTCGCGGCCAGCCGGTCCACGTCGGCCGCCGCGAGCGCCGGCAGCCAGTACTTCCGCAGGCTGCGCACCGTGGCGTGCGGGTGTCCCATGCGGGCGAGCGCCTCCTGCGCGGTGAGGCCCGCCGGGTCGGTGACGCCCGCCCGGGGCAGGACGTGCACCACCGTCGCAAGCCCGTCGCGCGGTGCGGTGAGCCGCGGTGCGGAAGCCTCGTCGACGACGACCATCTCGGTGACGGGATCGGCGAAGAGCTCGACGGCCAGCCGCTCGACGTCCTCACGCGTGAGCGACGCTTCGATCAGCCAGGCCGCCGCCGTTCGGGCCCGGTCGCAGCCCGCGATGCCGAGTTCAGTCGCCGCAGCCGCGACCTCTCGGGCCGTGTGATCGCCGGCGGCATCGACGAGGGCGACGTCAACTTCCCACAGCATCGCGAGTGTCCTTGGCACGTGTGAGGATGGTGATGAGCCGCCGTCGGTCGCCTGCCTCGATCGCCGAGAGCATGCGCTCGACGAGCCCCGCGAACCGGTTGAGCGCGCGGGCGGTCTCGGCGGCGTTGTCGAGGAGGATGTCGGCCCACAGATCGGGATCGCCGGCGGCGATGCGGGTGGTGTCGCGCCACCCCCCGGCAGTGAAGGCCAGAGCTGCGGTGGGCGTGGCGGCGGCGACGGCGGCAGCCACGAGGTGCGGCGCATGGCTCGTCGCTGCGAGGATCCGGTCGTGCTCGCGGGGCGTCATCATGAAGACGGTCGAACCGAGGGCCGACCACAGGCCGCCGACCTCGTCGGCGTCGTGCGATGGTGTGGCTGCCACGGGTGTGACCACGGTGACGCGTCCCGCGAAGAGTTCCGCATCGGCGGCGGCCGGTCCGCGGCGGTGGCTCCCGGCGATCGGGTGGCTGCCGACGAAGCGGCCGCGCCGACCACGCCGGCGACGTTCCCACGCCGCGACGATCGACGCCTTCGTGCTGCCGGTGTCGGTGACGAGCGTGCCCGGCCGCACGGCCGCATCGATCGCGTCGAGGAGTTCCGGGATCCCCGCGACGCCGGCCGCGACGACGACGAGGTCGGCGTCGGCGACGGCCGTCACGTCGAGCGCTGTCTCGGTGACGGCGCCGGCCTTCTTCGCCGCGGCGAGCGATGTCGCCGACCGGCCGATCCCGATCACCCGTTTCGCAAGCCGCCGGGCCAGGATCGCCTTGCCGACCGATCCGCCGATCATGCCCACGCCCACGATCGCGACGGACGGCCACTGGACGTTCATAGGGTGCGCGACGACGCGGGGTGAGGGGGAGGGGGCGTTTTTACCAGATGGCGTGAGCCTGCGTCAGCGGCCCACGAGCCGGATCGGGCGTTGCACCATTCGGCACTGGGCCGTGGGCGAGGTCACGGGCACGACCGCCGAAACGCTCGATCGCGTCGCCGATCAACTCGACGATCGTGCCCGCCGCGGATGTGCCGGTGTCGTCGGGGCCGTCGGCTACGGGGTTTGGGCCGCCGTGGCCGTCCTGGTCGCGATGGTCGTGATCCGCGTGGTGACGGCCTCCGTCGGTATCATTTCCGATGCAGCGAATCCCCGCTGAGCGGAAGCGTCAAGCGGTGACTGGGCCAATGCCGACGAGATGGGTGCCATGAACGTCTCTTCATGTCGCCGAGTCCGTTCGCCCGCGGGGTGGGTGCTTCTCGCCCTCGCCGCGGTCTCGGCCGGGGGCGGCGTCGCGGAGGAGGTCCCGCTCGAGCCGCCCACGAAGCCGACGCAGCAGGAGCTGATGGCGGAGCGAGGGTTCGTTCGCTACCGGGGCGCGTGGCGGACGGTGCAGGAGATCGAACTCATCGAGCGGGCCGAGCGAGCCACGCTCGCCCAGAAGGAGTGGAACGCGAAGCTCGAGCGGCTGCGTCGCCAGGCGGAGCAGCCGTCGCTCGCCGATCGCGCGGCCGAGGAGATTCGCGAGATCTCCGATCCGTACGCCGTGCCGGCGCTGACCGCCGCGTTGGGGAAGGAGCGGGTGTTTCGTGTCCGCGGCTGGTACGTCGAGGCGCTGTCGCGCATCCGTTCGCCGGACGCGATCGCCACGCTCGTGGCCGTGGCGCTCGACCACGTCGATCCCGAGACCCGGATCGCGGCGGTCGAACGGCTCGTGGTGATCGGTCCGCACCTCGCGGTGCCCACGCTCGTGGCGGCGCTTCGCAGCGCCGACAACGCGCAGGTGAACCGGGCCGCGGAGGCGCTCGGCCGCCTCCGCGTGCCGTCGGCCGTGGGGCCGCTCATCGATGCGCTGGAAACGGTGCACGTCGTGACGACGGGTGACGGCACGCCCGAGGGGTCCACCTCGGCCACGTTCACGCCCGCAGGCGGCGGCCTCTCGATGGGCGCTGGGCCGAAGCGGCGGAACGTGGCGGTGCGGAACGAGCGGGTGCTCGAGGCGCTCGTCGCGCTCACCGGCGCCAACTTCGAGTGGGATGCGACCGCCTGGCATGCCTGGTTCGCCAACCGCCAGGCGCCGCCGACGGGCTTCGATCCGCGACGCGGCTGACACTCGTCGCTACGCCGCGCGGCGGCGCGAGAACCACTCCGGCGTGAGCATGAGGATCGCGAGCCGATTCTCGAGGTTCGGTCGAAACACCACGAGCAGGAGCACCGGGAGGTACCAGGCCATGAACAGGCCGCCGTTGTGCGCCTTCCAGAACTGGCTGCCGAGGAGCACGGCCGCGGTGCAGCTCATGAGCGTGCCGAGGTTCTTGGGGGCGGGCCAGATGGCGAGCGTCGCCATCATCGCCACGAAGGCCGCGAGCACCGGCAGGCGGAACACCGCGTCCTGGGCCGGCAGCGCCCAGAATCCCTCGAGCGAGACATCGTTGGGGAAGATCCACCCGAACATCTGCCGCAGTTGGCCCAGGAACACCGCCGTGTCGGGCGAGGTGAACCAGAGCGCCACGACGAGCGCGGCGAGCGACGCCGCCACGCCGAGGGCGAACCTCCGCACGCCCCGCTCCCAGTAGAAGCTGCACCACAATGGAAGGAGGAAGACCGGGTAATAGATCGTGCCGATCGCCAGGCCGATGAGCACACCGGCGATGAACGGCCGACGGTAGGCCGCGATCGCCCAGAGCACGAGCGCCCCAGGCAGCACGTGGTCCACCCGTCCGGTCATGGTCGCGGTGTACGGCAGCATGAGGTAGAGGACGGCTGCGGCGACGCCCAGCCGGGCGTTCTCGAAGTGCCGCCAGCCGATCAGCACCATGCCGGAAACGATCGCCAGCTGAGAGACGATCGCCATGATCCGGGCCGTCGTCTCGTGTACGACGCGGCGGCTGGCGTCACCGGGCTCGGGCGGTTCGTCGGCCCCGTCCGGGGCGAAGAAGATCCGTTGGGTCGAGATCTGGGGCAGGAGGAAGAGGAGCGGGTAGCCGGGGCCGAGCCGGGCGAGCTGATCGGCATCGACCTTCGCCTCCCGGGCCTCCAGGCGGTCGGCCGCGGCGGCCCCCGCCACGTCGTCGCGTTGGGGCCGGGTGGTCAGCACGTGCGCCATGAGAAACGCCAGGAGCGAGGCACCGAGGAACACGAGCCCCCCGGTCGTGAGGTTCGGCTCGAGCATCGGCCGTCGCACCATCATCGAATCGCAGAGCATGCGGACCAGGAACCAGCCCGACACCGCGAAGATCCACACGAAGCCGAGCTGCTGGTCGGAGACGTTGGCCTTGTAGCCGCCATACTCGACGGCGAGCAGCCCCGGGGCCAGCAGCACGAGCCCGAGGACGTCGAGGTTTCGCACGCTCAAGAAGCGGTTGAACTTGAAGAACAGCGCGATCGAGAGGAGCGACGCGAAGTAGAACCACGTCGTGGGGTTGACGCGGTGATACTGGAAGAGGATGTCGCTCATGCCGCCGGCCCGTTCCGGAAACGCTTGCGCCGCAAAGCCTTAGCGTATTGCCGCGGCCGCCGAAAGGAAAGCGCCGCCGCCGTGGCCGCTATGGTCGAAACGGCCAGATCAATGGTGCCAGCGCGACCGTGACGGCCATCACGAGGAGGTTCAGCGGGCCGCCGAAGCGCACGTAGTCGCTGAACTTGTAGCCTCCGGGGCCATAGATCATGAGGTTGGTCTGGTAGCCCATCGGCGTGGCGAACCCGCAGCTGGCAGCCACCGTGATCGCCATCACGAAGGGCATGGGATTGACGCCCAGATCGTCGGCCGTCTGCCAGGCGATCGGGAACGTGAGTACCGCGGCGGCGTTGTTGCTCATGAGCTCGGTGAAGAGCATCGTCACCAGATAGATCGCGGCGAGCACGACCTGGGGGTGGTCGCCGGCGGCCGCGATCGTGGAGCGGGCCACGGCCTCGGCGAGGCCGGTCTTCTCCATGGCACGGGCGAGTCCGAAACTGGCCGCGATGAGCAGGAGCGACTCCCACTCGATCGCCCGTCGCGCCTCGTTCGACGAGATGCACCCCAGGGCCACGGCTGCACAGGCCGCCACGAGCGCCGCCGCCACCATGGGGACGAGTTCGAGCGTGGCGGCCAGCACCATCGCCCCGAGCACCGTGCAGGCGATCCAGGCCTTGTCGTGTCGCGGGGGTGTGGCCCCGCGGACCTCGCTGACGAGGTAGAAGTGGCGGCTCGACCGCTGCCGTTCCACGAACGCCGGCCCGGCCTCCAGGAGGAGCGTGTCGCCCGGCAGCAGTTCGATGTCGCCGAGCTTCTGCCGCAGCCGTTCACCGTCTCGGGCCACGGCGATGACGACGGCGCCGTAGGTTGAGCGGAAGTTGCCGTCGCGGATCGTGCGGCCGACGAGTGGGCAGGAGGGCGCCACCACGGCCTCGACGAGCATCCGCTCGCTCCGCGGCGAGTCGAGCTGGAACAGCTGATCGTTCGCGGGCCGCAGCCCCCGGATCTTCTGCAACTCGACGACCGAGTCGATGATGCCGACGAATACGAGCCGGTCGGCCGCCTCGAGCCGCTCGGTCGGCGCGACCGCGGCCAGGACATGGCCGCCACGGTCGATCTCCATGAGGAACAGGCCGTCGAGATGCCGCAGCCCCGCGGCTTCGATCGTGCGGCCGACGAGCGGGCTGCCAGCCTCGACGAGCATCTCCACCGAGTATTGCCGCGGGTCATCGCTCGTGCTCATCGCGGGTCTCCGATCCTTGAGGAGGAATCGGCTCGCGAACATGAGGTACACCAGGCCGCCCGCGAACAGCGGCACGCCCAGCAGCGTGATATCGAACATCGCGAGAGGATGCCCCCGCTTTCCCACCACGAGCCCGCTCACCACCACGCTCGTGGTCGTGCCGATGAGCGAGCAGAGGCCACCGAGCACGACCGCGTCGTTCATCGGCATCAGCAGTTTCGAGACGCTGAGGCGGCGTTTCCTCGCCCAGTCGCGGATCGCCGGCACCATCAGGGCGACGATCGGCGTGTTGATGACGAACGCCGAGAGCAGGCCGGGCACCGCCATCGTGCGCAACTGGGCCGCCGCCAGCGTGGAAGGACGGCCGAGCGCCCGATCCACGACCGAGACGAGGGCCCCGGTCCGCTCGACCGCGGCCGCCACCACGAACAGCGCGGCCACCGTGACCATGCCCTCGTTGCTCATCCCCATCAGCGTTTCCGCGGGCGTGATCACGCCCGCCGCGAGCAGCACGACGACGGCCCCGATCATCGTCATGTCGGGTGTCCGCTGCACGAACAGCAGCATTGCGACGGTGACGAGCACGACGACTGCGGTGAGCGTCGCCTGCCAGGTACCGAAGATCGTTTCGGGGTTCATGCACTGGGCTCCGGTGGCCGCCGCATCCCCCGCGGCCGCGCAGCACTTTCACCCCGTCACCGCGGGGACGCAAGCCCAGTCGCCGCGTTGCCCCGGCTGTTGGCGGTCGGGGCGCGGCGCGTGGTAGCCTTTCGGTCCGTTCGCCACGCATCCGGAGGCATCGTCGATGATCGACCAGTTGCTCGCGGGAAACGCCGAGTTCGTCGCCGGGGAGTTCACGCCGCACGAGGACTACTACCGTTCGATCGCGGCGCGGCAGTCACCGAAGGTGCTGTGGATCGGCTGCTCCGACTCGCGCGTGAGCGAGGACGTGATCACCGGGTCGAAGCCCGGCACGATGTTCGTTCACCGGAACGTCGCCAACATCGTGGCCTTCAACGACGTGAACATCTCGTCGATCCTGGAGTACGGGGTCGTGCACCTGAAGATCGAGGACATCATCGTCTGCGGGCACACCCGCTGCGGAGGCATCGCCGCGATCGAGGACGGCGTCCACGAGAACTACATCGCCGACTGGCTGTGCATCGCCACCGGTGCCAAGGAGGCGGCCGACCGGGTCGCCCGTGAGCGGAAGCTGTCGCGTGAGGAGAAACTCGAGATCCTGACGGCCGAGAACGTCAAGCTCCAGATCAAGCACCTGCAGAACCTCGCGCTGATCCGCAACATGCATGCCAAGGGGTCGCTCCCCCGGATCCACGGGTGGCTCTACCGGGTGGAGAGCGGCACGATCGAGGTGCTCGTCGATGGGCGGAAGGGGAAGCCGACGCGCAAGGCCGCCGCCAAACGGTCACGGAGTCGGTGAGGCCGCCTGCGGAGCGGATGGCTTTTTGACACCCCGAAGAGCGTCAAATCACCTTCGGAGTCCGTAAGCAACCTTGTTTCGCTGAACTCCCGTCCCGATAATCTCCGAGGGGTTTAGGGGGACGAACTCGTCGCCCCCGCTCTCTTCTGGAGGAGTGATCATGAAGCGGATTGCCATTTGCATGCTCGTGCTGACCGTGGTCGGCGCTGGCGTCTCGTACGGCCAGCAGGTTCGCCAGGTGAGGCCGCAGTCCACGCGGACGTATCGCAGTTACTCGGTCGCACCGTCGGCTCGGACCCGCGTCAAGAACGAGGCCACGTGGCGCCATGCCGATGCGAAGCCCCGCGGTGACTTCCACTCGGGCCGCTGATCGCGTCGCGTCTCACGACCGTGAACGCCGTTGTGCGGCTTGCCGCACGACGGCGTTTTCGTTTCGAGCGGGCGGCTCGGCACGCCGCCTCAATCCATGCTGACGTCACCGATCGGAGCGACGCCGAGCCACGCCCGATCGAGCGCCTCGCTCGATGCGAGGCCGTAATGACGATCGAGCGAAACCGTCGCGCCGTCGAGTGATGCATCCTCGACGAACTGCATGAACGTGCCGATCCCGCCCCGGGCGATGAGCCAGCGGACGAGGGCGACGCTCTGGCCGTAAAACACACGCTGCCGGCCGGTTTCGGCCGGGTAGTCGGCCATCGCGAGAAAGTGGGTGGCGGACCACGCCATGCCGTCGCGCCTCGCGGCGGCGAAGTCAGCGTCGTGCCCGGCCTGCTTCTCGGGCGCGTCGAAGAGCACCGCCAAACCTTCGTCAGCCCAACGAGGGGGCGGCGCGAGCGGGAAGCGATCCGCCAGCACGACGTGGACGAGTTCGTGAGCGAGCGCGTCTGGCACACCGTCGGCCCCGTCACTCATCACGTCGATTCTCCGCAGGGAGACGGCATCGCCCGCGAACTCGATCGACGTCGCCCCGCTGGCCGCCGCCGGCGGTCCGCCCACGGCATGCTCAAATGCTTCGGCCGACTCATGCACATGAATCTCGCACGGCACGGCCCACGGCCGCGGTGCCGAAACCCCGAGCAACTCCGCAAACACACGGCGCCGCACCTCCTCGGCATGCCGTCGCACGACCTCGGCCCGCGCTGGCGAGACTCCGTGAACCTCGATGCTGCGAGTCGCCATGGTCCGCGACGGCAGTTCGATTCGGCCGGGCCACGCGGCCTGCGTCGATGGGGCCAGTGTCGCGATGGCAGCCGACATGACGAATACAGCGGCGTGGCGCTGGAGCCCCGAGGCTTTGGCAGAGAGCGTTCCGCCCGGTCGGCGGACCTTCTTTGCCACGGTCGGGATGAACAGCACGCGATGCACGGCAAGCCTCCGCCGGATTTGAAAACCCGGACGGATGGACAAGGGGAGCAGATGGTGTGCCGAATCGGGCATTCGGAGGCCCGATCACTCGAAGACCACCGTTTTCTCGCTGAAGTTGGCCGGATGGCGACTGGGTAAAGTGCCCCCGGACGGGCCTCGATGCCCAGGGAAAGGGCACGGCTGCCCGTGCCCGGCGCACCTGGTGACGGGGCCGCGATTTCGGGAGACGGGGCTACGATGCCCGACGTGCCCCGGAGATTGCCTCGGCTTCCGAATGCGACTCTTTCCGTGCGATCGCTATCCGCTTCCACTTCCGCCCGGGCATCGGTTTCCGGTGGAGAAGTACGCCCTCCTTCGCAGGCGGCTCGAACGCCACGCGGCCTCCGGCGTGCCCTTCGTATTCGTGGAGCCCCACGCCGCGACGGACGACGAGATCCTGAGGGTCCATGATCGCGGCTACGTCGGCCGCGTGTTCGCGGGCACGCTCTCGCGAGACGAGGAGCGCCGGATCGGCTTTCCCTGGAGCGTCGGCCTCGTCGAGCGGTCGCTGCGGAGCACGGGGGCGGCGGTCGATGCCGCGGCAGCGGCCCTCGAGGATGGCGTGGCCGCGAGTCTCGCTGGGGGCACGCACCACGCGGGCACGAACTGGGGCGAGGGCTTCTGCGTGTTCAACGACACGGCCGTCGCGGCCCGCGAGATGCAGGCCCGGGCCGCCGTCTCGCGGGTGCTGATCCTCGACTGCGACGTCCACCAGGGGAACGGCACGGCGGAGATCTTCGCGGCGGATCCGAGCGTGTTCACGATGTCGATCCACGGCGACCAAAACTTTCCGCTGCGGAAGCACCCGAGTTCGCTCGACGTGCCTCTGCCGGATTTCGTCGGTGACGCCGAGTATCTGGCGGCGCTGGAGCCGGCGCTGGTGGCGTCGTTCGATCGTGCCCGGCCGGAGCTGGTGCTCTACATCGCCGGGGCCGACCCGTATCACGGCGATCGGCTGGGCAGGCTGCGGCTCACGAAGCAGGGCCTTCTGGCCCGCGACCGCATGGTGCTCGACGCGTGCCGAGAGCGGTCAACACCGGTCGCGATCGTGTGCGGCGGTGGCTACTGCGCCGACCTCGAGGCGATCGTGGACATCCATGCCGCCACGATGCTCTTGGCGGCCGGAGCGTGACCGGCCTCACTCATCGTCGTCGGCCCGCTCTGGAGCTGCCGCCGCGCTCCTGTTGCCGAGGCTCCACGGGCCGGTGCCGTTGGCCACGAGGAACAGCATCGTGCCCATGAGGGCCAGGTTCTTCATGAAGGAGATCACTTCCATCTGCATGGTCGCCGGCGGCGTATCGGCGGGCAGCTGCCAGAAGTCGTGGAAGTAGTAGGTGGCGGCTCCCAGGAACACGAGCAGCAGGAACGCCCCAAACCGGCCCATGTAGCCAAGCACGATCGACAGGCTTCCGACAATCAGGAACGCGATCGCGCCTCCGAGGAGGATCGTGGGGGAGGGCACGCCCTCGGCGGCCATCTTCTCCACGGTTCCATTGAAGTTGAGGATCTTCCCTGCGACGGCGCTCAGCAGGAAGATCGCCGTGATCATGAGGCGGGCGAGGACCGAGAGGAATCCGCGGACGGCGTACATGCAGCGTCTCCGAGATCGCACGCCCCGGAGGTCGGGGCGTCGGTGCGGGCTGGAGGGTAGCACGCCGGGGACGGCGCGGAGAAGACGAGCCGGGGCAGCCAAGCTGCCCGCCGAAACGCGAGCGGGCGATCTCACCTCGAGAACCCGCGACCCGCGGTCGTCAGGAGGTCACGGTCGCCGAGCTGTCGTCCGCCGCGCCGCCTGCGCGTTGGGCGGTCATCTCTCTGGCAGCATCGGACGCCATACGGCGACGGCGTCGCCGACGCACGTCCAGACCTGCGACGCCAGCCAGCCCCGCGCCCGCGATCGCCAGCGTGGACGGCTCCGGAACGGGGGCAAAGGGAATGGACATGGTCGCCGAGGCGGAGATCAAGCCGGTGTTCACGGGGGTCTGGCTGAAGATCAGGTTGATGCTCGCGGTCGTCGGATCGGGTGTCAGCGACGGATTAAACGATCCCGCCGTATAGAGGTCGCTGATCAAAAACTGCCGGTTTCCCGGGCTATTCACCACGGTCGTGATCGACGACGACACGAACGTCTCGAAGGTGCCGTTGCCAAAGGCGAAACTGGATCCGCTCGTGGTCGTGAACGATAAGGTACCGAGAAACTGGGTCGGCAGACCGGCGAAGTAACCCGATGACGCCGCGGTCGAGAGAAAGTTGCCCAACTGGAAGGACGTGCCCGTAGCGATGCTATTGGTAGGGGACCCATCAACCATTTGGTGCGCCGACATCAGCGAAGCCCTGAACTCCGATCGACGCGGCGCTCGCGGTGGAGCCGCAGGTCGCCATCGCAGCGACCGCCGCGAGGAAACAGGCTGCGCGGCCGACCAGGGGGGAAGAGCGAAGCATGAGGAACCGCCTTTCAGGCACGCGTGGAAAACAGGTCGTATGTCTCGATGTCATTTCGTT
>Ga0233425_10001702_pt1 | contig 47371 bp, 51 predicted proteins | sample Watercolumn_Towu_2_FD_181712 | JGI IMG/M metagenome (GOLD analysis project Ga0233425, IMG submission 181712) | Freshwater microbial communities from Lake Towuti, South Sulawesi, Indonesia - Watercolumn_Towuti2014_140_MG | ecosystem: Environmental > Aquatic > Freshwater > Lake | place...
ACCGCTCGCAGCGTCCCGAGACGCGCGCCGTGCACGCGGGCCGTGACGCATCGCGCAGCCTGTCGCCCGCGATCTGGTCGTCCACCACGTGGTCGTACGCGGGGCTCGAGCAGGGCGAGGCGCACACACGCACGCTGCACGGCACGGGCTACTACTCGCGCTGGGGCAACCCGACGACCGACGCCTTCGAGCGCGCGATCGCCGAGATGGAGGGCGCCGAGTCGGCGCTCGCGTTCGGCTCCGGCATGGGCGCGATCGCCACGACGGTGCTCGCACTCTGCGGCACCGGCAGTCACGTGGTCGCGCAGTCGTCGTGTTATGGCGGCACCCACGCGTTCCTCGCCGGGCCGTGTGCGCGCCTCGGCATCGAGGTCACATGGGTCGACGGCGCGCGGCCCGGCGCATTTGCCGAGGCCGTGCGGCCCGGGCGCACGATGCTGGTGATGGCCGAGTCGCCGTCCAATCCGCGCACGCAGATCGTGGACCTCGCCGCCCTCGGCGCGATCCGCGGCCCGTACACGCTCGTGGACTCCACGCTCGCCACGCCGCTCGGCCAGCGCCCCCACGACTTCGGCGTGTCGCTCGTGCTCCACTCGGCCACCAAGGGCATCGCCGGGCTCAACGACGCGACGCTCGGCGTCGTGAGCGGTGACCGCGAACTCATCGACGCGATCTGGTCCTACTCGGTGCTCCACGGCGCGACCGCCTCTCCCCACGACGCCGCCGCGGCGCTGAAGGGCCTGCGCACCCTCGACGTGCGCCTCGATCGTCAATGCGCGACCGCGCACCGCCTCGCCGAGTGGCTCGAGTCCCAGCCCGCGGTCGCGGCCGCGTGGCACCCGGCGCTCGCGAGCCACCCCCAGCACGATCTCGCGGTGCGCCAGATGCGCCGGCTCGGCTCGGTGCTCTCCATGGACCTGCACGGCGGGCGCGAGGCGGCGTCGCGGCTCATGTCGCGACTGCGCCTCGTGCGCCCGGCGGTGACGCTGGGTGGGCCCGAGACGCTCGTGTCGCACTCGGTGTCCAGCACGCACGGCGCGCTCGGGCCCGAGGCGCGCGACGCGGCGCTCATCGGCGAGGGAACGTTGCGGATCTCGGTGGGCCTCGAGGCCTTCGAGGACCTCCGCGACGACCTCGCGCGGGCGATGGCGGACTGACGCCGGCGACGTTCGCCGGTTGCGGCTGTTAGCGCTCTTCCTTGAACACCACGTGCTTGCGCGCGATCGGGTCGTACTTCTTGAGCTCGATGCGCTCGCGGGTGTTGACCTTGTTCTTGCGCGTCACGTAGGTGTAGCCCGTGTCCGCCGTGGAGCGGAGCTTGATGATCGGACGGCGGTCCTTGCTCTTGGCGGCCACGTCAGACCTTCTCCCCTGCGCGACGCATCTCGGCCACGACCGACTCGATGCCGCGCTTGTCGATGGTGCGCAGGCCCTTGGCGCTCACGTGCAGGGTCACCCACCGGCGCTCGGACGGCAGCCAGAAACGACGCTTCTTGGCGTTGACCCGCCACCACCGCTTGGTGCGGATGTGGGAGTGCGAGATGGAGTAGCCCTTGGACGGGACCTTGTCCAGCACGTCGCAGCGATTTGGCACCCCGCAAGCGTATCGGGGTCGCCGCTAGCATGACGAGCCGTGAAATCAGGCATCCACCCCGAGTATCGGTTCGTCGTGTTCCAGGACGCGTCGGCCGACTACCGCTTCCTCACGCGCTCGACCGTCAAGGTCGACCCTTCGCGCACGGTCGAGTGGGAGGACGGCAACACCTACCCGCTCGTCAACCTCGAGATCTCCAACGCGAGCCACCCCTACTACACGGGCCAGATCAAGATCATCGACTCGGCCGGCCGCGTGGAACGCTTCAACAAGCGCTACGGCGCCCGCAAGAAGCCGGTCAAGAAGAAGTAGCGGCCCGCGGCGCCGCCGGCACGGCCGGTGCCGCGTCGGATCAGCGCCCGCGCACGACGGTTGCGCGACCCCGCAGGCTCCCCACCGAGGTGGCGCCGATCAACGCCATCGTGCGTGAGATGCCCTGCGTGAGGTGGTCCACGACCCACCGCACGCCCGCCTCTCCCGCCGCGCCGAGCCCGTAGAGGTATGGCCGGCCGCACATCGCGGCCCGTGCCCCGAGCGCGAGGGCCTTCACCACATCGCTGCCGCGGCGCACGCCGCCGTCCACCAGCACCTCGATCGAGTCGCCCACCGCCTCCATCACCGGGGGCAGCAGGGCGATCGGCGCCGGCGAGCCGTCCAGTTGGCGGCCGCCGTGGTTGGACAGCGCGATCGCATCGATGCCCATCGAGGCCGCGATGCGCGCGTCGTCGACGCTCTGGATGCCCTTCAGCATGAGCGGCAGTCGAGACTCCTCGCGGATCCACTCGATGTCGCGCCACGACAGCGTCGGGTCGAACTGGGAGTTCACGTAGTCCGAGAGCGTGATCGCCCGCGTGCCGTCCACGTCGGCGCGACCGGCCACCGCCGAGAAGGTGATCGGCTCGCTGCGCAGGAACCGCCAGGTCCAGCGCGGGTGGCGTACACCGTCCACGAAGGTGTCGAGGCCGATCTTGGGCGGCAGGGTGAAGCCGCGCCGCACGTCGCGCTCCCGCCGGCCGAAGACGGCCGTGTCCACGGTGAGCATGATCGCGCGGTAACCCGCGTCTCGGGCGCGCGCCACGAGCTCGCGCGACAGGCCGCGGTCCCGCCAGACGTACAACTGGTACCAGGTCGGCCCGGTAGCAACCGTCGCCATCTCCTCGATCGAGCGCGTGCCGAGCGTGGACAGCGTGTACGGCAGGCCGGCGGCGCCGGCGGCGCGGGCCACCGCGAGCTCGCCGTCGGGGTGCGCGATGCGGGTGAACCCCGTGGGTGACAGCGCGAGCGGGTACGGCACGGTCTGGCCCATGATCGTGGTCGAGGTGTCGACCTGCGAGACGTCCACCAGCACGCGGGGCTCGAGCCGCACGTCGTCGAAGGCCCGCGCGTTGTTGGCCAGCGACCATTCGTCCTCCGCGGCTCCGTCGAAGTAGTCGAACACGCCGCCCGGCAGGGCGCGACGCGCGAGCACCCGCAGGTCCGCCACGCTGCCGCAGCGCGAGAGCCGGCGACGGTCGGCGTTCCAGTCCCAGCGGCGCAACGATACGACGGAGCGCAGCGCCCTCAGCACGCGGTCACGCTACTCAGGCGAGCGCGTCGAGGATCGCGTCGATCTCTTCGATGGTCGTGCGCGGGTTGACGATGCACATCCGTAGCAGCGTCTCGCCGCCCCAGGTGGTCGGCACGACGAATGCCCGACCCTCTGCGAGCATGCGGTCGCTCCACCGCTGGTAGTCCTGCGGCGTCCAGCCCACGCGGCGCACCACGAGGATCGACAGCTCGGGCTCCAGCAGCAACTCGAGCCACGGCCTCGCACGCACGTGGTCGGCGGCGACCCGCGTCACCTGCAGCGTGATCTCCATCGCCTCCTCGTACGCCTCGGTGCCGTGCGTCGCGAGGCTGAACCAGAAGGGCAGTCCGCGCGCGCGGCGCGTGAGGTGGTGCGCGAGATCCGCCGGGTTGGCCTGCGCGTCGCCGAGATCGTCCTGCTGCAGCACGTCGAGGTACTCGGCCTTCTGCGTGTGGGCCGCGCGCGCCACCCGCGGGTCGCGGTACACGAGCGCGCAACTGTCGTAGGGACCGAAGAGCCACTTGTGCGGGTCCACGATGAAGCTGTCGGCCCGCTCGATGCCCACGAACAGGTGCCGCACGCTCGGTGCGCACAACGCCGCCGCACCGTATGCACCATCCACGTGGAACCAGGCACCCAGATCCGTCGCCACCTCGGAGGCCGCGTGCAGGTCGTCGATCACGCCCAGGTTGGTCGTGCCCGCGGTCGCCACCACGGCGCACACCCGCGCCCGTTGCGCATCGGTCAGCGAGGCGATGCTCGCCCGCAGCGGCTCACCCGACAGGCGCCCTTGGGCATCGGGCTCCACCCGCAGGTGCTCGGCGTCCATCGCCGAGATCGCGAGCGCCACGGAGGAGTGTGCACCGCCCGAGGCCACCACGATCGGTCGGGTGTGCTCCATTGCGCCGCCGGCTCGCGCGCGCCATCGCCAGCGCGCGGCGATGAGGGCCGAGAGGTTGCCCGCCGTGCCCCCGGCGACGAACACCCCACCGGCGTCGGCGGGAAATCCCGCGAGACCCGCGACCCACGCGAGGGCCTGGTTCTCCGCATAGACGGCGCCGGCGCTCTCGAGCCACGAGCCGCCGTAGATGTTGGCGGCGCTCAGCGCGAGGTCGAAGAGCACCGACGACTCCGTCGGTGCGCACGGCACGAACGACAGGAACGACGGGTGGTCCACGCTGATGCATGCGCGGGCGAGGTGTTTGGTGAAGATCTCGAGCGCCCTGAGCCCGCCGACACCCTCGGGGGTGATCGTCGTACCGACCTCGCGTTGCAGCACGCTGAGCGGCTTGGGCCCGTCGAGGCGGGGTGGGTCGAGCCGCACGCGATCCAGCGCGTAGGCCAGCACGGCAATGGCGAGCTTCTGGCTGTCCTCGTCGTGGTAGTGCATCCAGTACCCGTCGGATTCGTCGGGGATCTGGTAGTCAAGACGATTCACGCTCGTGACGATACGGCGCGGCGACCGCGTGTATCCTCCCGGCATGCGTCGTCTCGGGCTCGCCTCGCTCCCCGTGCTCCTCGGCGCCGCCGTGCTCGGCGCCTGCGGCGGGTCGGAGTCGGCCTTCGATCCCTCCGGGCTGTCCGCCGAGGCCGCGCGGGGCTACGAGATCTCGATGAACGCCGGGTGCGGCTCCTGCCACGGGGCGGGCGGCGAGGGCCGCGTCGGGCCGAAGTGGGTGGGCCTCTACGGCTCGAGCGTCGCCCTCGGGGACGGCACCACGGTGACCGCCGACGAGGAGTACCTCACCGTGGCGATTCGCCAGCCCGCCGCCCAGCGTCGCCGCGGGGTGTCGGGCGTGATGCCCGCGAACAACCTCAGCGACGAGGAGACCGCCGCCGTCGTGGCGTTCATCAAGGAACTCGCCAACGGCTGATCAGGCCAGCGCGACGATCTCCAGCCAGGTCTCGCTGAAATAGTCCACCTGCCCGTCGGGCATCACGAGCACCTTGGTCGGCGCGAGCCGCCGCACGAACTCCTCGTCGTGGCTCACGAACACCATCGCGCCCTGCCACCGCGACAGCGCCTCGGCGATCGCCTCGCGGCTGGCCGGGTCCAGGTTGTTGGTCGGCTCGTCCAGTAACAGCAGGTTGTGGCGGCCCACGAGCATCATCGCGAGGGCGAGCTTCGTCTTCTCCCCGCCCGAGAGGGTGCCGGCCTCCTGGTGCGCCTTGTCGCCCGTGAGGCCGAACATGCCGAGCATGCCCCGCAGTTGCGTCTCGGTGAGCCCGAGCGACACGGGCGCCTGCTCGCGCATGTGGTCCACGAGCGAACGCTCGGGCACGAGGTTGTCGTGCTCCTGGGCGTAGTAGCCGACGCTCACCTTGTAGCCGAGCTCCACCTCGCCGTCGTCCTGGGTCGTCTCTCCCGCGAGGATGCGCAGCAGGCTCGTCTTGCCCGCGCCGTTGAGCCCGAGCACGAGCAGGCGCTCGCCGCGGCCGAGGTCGAATCCCACGCCGTGGAACACGTCGGGACCGCCGTAGCCCTTGCGCAGCTCGTGTGCGACGAGCACCGTCTCGCCGCACGGGGGCGGCTCGGGGAGCCGTACCTCGCGCGCCTTGGCCGCACGCGGGGCCTGCACGCGACCGGCCTCGAGACGCGCGATGCGCTTCTCGACAGAGTGCGCCATCGCGGCCTTCGTCGCCTTGGCGCCGAATCGATCCACCACGCGCTGCAAGCGGTCGATCTCCTTGGACTGCTGCACCGCGCGCCGGGCCTGGCGCTCCTCGTCGGCGGCTCGCGCGCGCAGGTACTGCGAGTAGGTGCCGCGGTACTCGTGCAGCGTGCCCTCGTCGGCCTCGTCGGGCCGGTCCAGGTGCAGCACGCGGGTGATCGCCTCGTCCAGCAACTCGAGGTCGTGGCTGATCACGAGCAGCGCGCCCTTGTAGCCGCGCAGGAAGTCGAGCATCCAGGTCTTGGCGTCCACGTCCAGGTGGTTGGTCGGCTCGTCCAGCAACAGCGTGTCGCTGCCGCCGAACAGGATCCGCGAGAGCTCCACCCTGCGCCGTTCGCCCCCGGAGAGCACGCCGAGCGGCAGGTCCATGCGGTCGGCGGCGAGGCCGAGCCCGTCGGCGATCGCCCGGGCCTCGGCGCCCGCGGCGTAGCCACCCTTGGCGGCGAAGGTCTCCTCGGCGCGCGTGAAGCGCGCGATCCGCTCGGCGCTCGGCGATTCCTCCAACGCGATGCGCAGTTTCTCCATGCGCACGAGGTCCTCGTCGATGCCCCGACCCGAGAGCACGTGCGAGATCGCGGTGCGGCCGTCGAACGCACCCGCGATGCGGGGGTCCTGCGGCAGATAGCCGAAGTCGCCGCGGCGCATCACGGTGCCGCCGCGCGCTTCGCCGGCTCCACCCAGCACGCGCAGCAGGCTCGTCTTGCCCGCGCCGTTGCGCCCGACCAGGCCCACCTTGTCGCGGGCGGCGAGGGTGAAGGTCGCGTCGCGCACCACCGTGCGCGCGCCCACCTCCACCACGAGGTCCTTCACCTGGAGCACCCGCCGAGTCTCGCAGGGCCGCGCGCCATCGAGGCGGACGCGCCCGTACGCGTAGCGTCGTCGCCGTGAGCGGCGCGTCGGACATCCTGCTCGGCGCGGCCGTCGCGGTCGCGAGCCTGATGCTCGCGACCTGGGCCGTGAGCCTCGTGGTGCGCGACGCATCCATCGTGGACCTCGTCTGGGGGGCCGGCTTCGTGCTCGTCGCGTGGGTGGCGCGCTGGCTGGGCGGGTCGGATGCGCCGCACGCGTGGCTGCTCGTGGTGCTCGCCACGCTGTGGGGCGTGCGGCTCACCGCGCATCTCGCGCGCCGCAACCTCGGCAAGGGAGAGGACTTCCGCTACGTGCGCATGCGCGAGAAGCACGGCGAACGCTTCCCGCTCGTGAGCCTCGGCACGGTGTTCGGCCTGCAGGGTGTGCTCATGTGGGTCGTCGCGCTGCCGCTCCAGCTCGGCCAACGCCCGGGCGACCGTGGCATCGGCCCGCTCGCCGTGCTCGGCGTGGTGCTGTGGACGCTCGGCGCGTCGTTCGAGGCGGTCGGCGACCGCCAGCTCGCGCGCTTCCGCCGCGACCCCGCCAACGCCGGTCGCGTGCTCGACACGGGGCTGTGGGCCTGGACGCGCCACCCCAACTACTTCGGCGACGCCTGCGTGTGGTGGGGCATCGCCCTCGTCGCCGCCGACGCCGGTGCGTGGGTCGGACTGCTCGGCGCCGCGGTCATGAACGTCCTGCTCGTGCGCGTCTCGGGCGCGGCACTGCTCGAGCGCAGCCTGCGGCGCACCAAGCCCGGGTACGCCGACTACGTGGCTCGCACCCCGCGTTTCGTGCCGCGCCCGCCGCGGCGCCGCGGCGCCGCGGCCTGACGCTCGAGACGCCGCAGCGTCCGCAGCATCGCCCGCAGCGTCTCCTCGCGCCACAACGCCACCACGCCGGCACCGCCCGCAGAAGCGGGACGGCGTGCCCGCATCGCCACCGCCGCCCGCTCGAAACGGGCCCGCTGGCGCCGCGCGAGCGCCGCCGTGGACATGCCGCGGCGCTCCCGCAACACGAACTTGGCGAGCAACTCCAGGCGCGCGTCCCGCGGATGCGCGACGGTGGCGTCCAGCCAGACGCGGACCTCGCGCGACCCGGTGGCGGTGGTGGCCCACACGGTGCGCGGCCCACCCTGCGCGCCCGGCTCCTCGCGCACCGCGCGCACGAGGCCCGCGCGCCCGAGGTCGGCGATCGCGCGGTACACGAGCGGCCGGCGCACCCGCACGACCGAGGCGAGACCCGCGTCGGCCGCAAGCTCCCGCGCCACCGCAAAGCCGTGCCGCGGCGACTCATCCAGCAGGCACAACACCATTTCGTCCAGCAGCGAGCGGCTGATTAGTCTCATTGAGACTATGAGGCTACGGCGGGTGCGGCGTGGCGCACCGCTCCTCGGCACGCTCGCCGTGCTCGCGGCGCTGGTCGCCCTCGCGGGGTTCGTCGCGGCCCCGCCGTCGGCGGCGGCGCCCACGCCGACGGACCCGCTCCGCGGCGAGATCGTCGTGTCGGCCGCGGCCTCGCTCACCGACGCCTTCGCGCGCATCGCGCGCGACTTTCGCCGCGCGCACCCGGGCGTGCGCGTGCGGCTCAACCTCGCCTCCTCGTCCTCGCTCGTGGCCCAGATCCAGGCGGGGGCACCGGTGGACGTGTTCGCCGCCGCCGACCTCGCGAGCTTCGACCGTCTCGCGGCGTCGGGACTGCTGGCGCGCTCGCCCGTCCCGTTCGCCCGCAACCGCATGGCGATCGTGACGAAGCCCGGCAATCCCCTCGGCATCCGCGGGGTGGCCGACCTTGCGGGCGTACGCGTGGTCGCGCTCTGCGGCCGCACCGTGCCCTGCGGCGCGTTCGCCGCCACGGTGTTGGCCCGTGCCGGCGTCGCGCTCCCCGAGACGCGCGTGACGCGCGGCGCCGACGTCCGCGAGACGCTCGGGGCGGTCGCGACCGGTGACGCGGACGCCGCGGTCGTCTATGTCACCGACGCCCTCGTTGCCGGTGCCGCGGTCACCACGGTCCGCATTCCCTCCGCGGTCAACGCCGTCGCGGTGTACGGGATCGCCACGGTGCGGGGCACCCGCCAACGCGCCACCGCCGACGCCTTCGTCGCCCACGTGACGGGCCCGGCGGGTCGCGCCGCGCTCCGGGACCTCGGATTCGCAGGGCCGTGACGAGGGGCGGGGCTGCGCGGCGCCGGGTGCGGGCGCCCCGCGCCGTCGTCGTGGCGGCGGCGCTCGGCGCGGCCTTCATCCTCGTGCCCTTCGCGGGCCTGCTGCGCCAGGTGCGGTGGGCCTCCTTCGCCGCGGACCTCGGCGGGCCGGCGCGCTCCGCGTTGCTGCTCTCGCTCGCGTCCGCCGTCGCGGCCACGGCGCTCGCGCTCGTGCTCGGCGCCCCCCTCGCGTGGGTGCTCGCACGCATGGACTTCCGCGGGCGGGCACTGCTGCGTGCCCTCGTCACCCTCCCGATGGTGTTGCCGCCCGTGGTGGGCGGGGCGGCACTGCTCGCCGCCTACGGTCGCTCGTACGGGCTGCTGGGTCGCTGGCTGTTCGACACCGCGGGCGTGCAACTCACCTTCTCGTGGTGGGGCGTCGTCGTGGCCGAGGCGTTCGTCGCGATGCCGTTCCTCGTGCTCGCCCTCGAGGGCGGCATCGCCTCGGTGGACCGCCGCTACGAGCAGGCCGCTGCGACGCTCGGTGCGGCGCCCACGACGCGACTCGCGCTCGTCACCACGCGGCTGCTGCTGCCCTCGCTGGCGGCGGGCCTCGCACTGGCGTGGGCCCGGGCGCTCGGGGAGTTCGGCGCCACGATCACCTTCGCGGGCAACATCGAGGCCCGCACGCGCACCGCGCCACTCGCGGTCTACCTGCTGCTCGAGTCCGACCCGCGGGCGGCCTACGCGCTCAGCGCGGCGCTCGTCGCGGTGTGCGTGAGCGTGCTCGTGGTGCTGCGGGGGCGCTGGTGGGGGACGCGCCGATGACGGTGGGTCTCGAGCTGGACGGCGAGATCCGCCGGGGGGACTTCGTCCTGCGTGCCAGTCTGCGGGTGGGCGACGAGACGGTGGCGCTCACGGGCGCCAACGGCGCGGGCAAGACGACGCTGCTGCACGCGATCGCGGGCCTCGTGCCGCTCGCGGCGGGGCGGCTCGCGGTGGGAGCGCGCGACGCGACGGGCGCAGCGGGCGCGGCCGGCTACACCGTGCTCGACGCCCCCGACGCTCCGAGCGCACCGTTCGTACCCCCGCATCGCCGTGGCGTCGCGATGGTGTTCCAGGACCACCTCCTGTTCCCCTTCCTCGACGCGCGCGACAACGTGGCGTTCGCGCTGCGGCGTGCGGGCGTGGCGCGGGGCGAGGCCCGCGCACGGGCGGAGGCGGCGCTCGCGGACTACGGCGTGGCGCACCTCGCGCGTGCCCGCCCCGGGCGGCTCTCGGGTGGCGAGGCGCAACGCGTCGCGCTGGCCCGCGCGCTCGTGGGCGGCCCGCAGATCGTGTTGCTCGACGAGCCGCTCGCGGCGCTCGACGCCGCCGCGCGGCGCGACAACCGGGCGTTGCTGCGCGAGCGGCTCGCGGCGATCCGCGGGCCCAAACTCCTCGTCACGCACGACCGCGAGGACCTCGCGGCGCTGTGCGCCCGCGAATACCGACTGGAGCGGACGACGGGATTCGAACCCGCGACCCTCACCTTGGCAAGGTGATGCTCTACCAACTGAGCCACGTCCGCGTCTAAGGAGTGGAGTCTAACACTCGCTCGGCGGGGGCCCACGGGTCGCGACGCGCGGCCGTGGGTGCGGCGAACCACACCACCCCCGCGAGCGACACGAGCACCACGAGCCCGCCGATCGCCTGGGCGAGCGACACGGTCTGGGCGTAGACGAGCCACGCCAGCACGCCCGAGACCACGGGGCCGAGCAGGCACACGAGCGCCGAGACCGTGGCGTCCACGTGGCGCTGTGCCCACACCATGAGCCCGTGGCCGGTGGTGCCGGGCAGCAGGATCATCGTGCCGATGAGCGCCGCGTCGCGCCACGAGAGCGCGAGCAGGTCGCGCGAGGTGACGAGCGCCCACGGCACCGTGACGAGGAGCTGGCACACCGCGACGCTCCCAAGGAACGACCAGGTGTCCACGGCGCCCGTCGCCGAGCGCAGACGCTTCGAGGCGAGGAAGTACACGGTCCAGGTGGCGGCGTTGACCAGCGCGAGCGCGTCGCCCCGCAGCGTGGCCCCGCCCGTGCCGCCCGCGCCGAGCACCATCACCGCCACCCCGACGAACGAGGCGACCGCGCACCCCACCTGCACCGCCCGAACCCGCTCCCCCAACAGCCGCGGGGCGAGGAACAGCGTGAAGGCCGAGGAGACGTTGCCGATGAGCGTCGCGTTGGCCACCGAGGTCGTCATGAACGCGGTGAATCCCGTGATGGTGGACGCCCCGAAGAAGACGCCCGGGAGCAGCGCGACGCGCAACGACGCCGCGGTGATGCGCCCGCCCCGCCCGCGCGCCACCAGCCAGAGCACGGGCGGCCAGGCGAGCGTGCGCCAGAAGATCGTCGAGTTGATCGAGACGTCGACCGCCTTGGTGATGATCGGACCCGCGCCCCACGCGACGACCGCGACGACGACCGCGAGCACGGGTGCCGCGGCGAGTCGACGCCGCGCGCCTGCGAGTGGCGTCACGCGCGCCGCCGCGCGCCTGCGAGTGGCGTCACGCGCGCCGCCGCGCGCCCGCGGGGCTCCTCACGCCCCGGCGGGGCGGGGGCGCGTGTCGATGCGCAACACGACCACGCCGCCCTCGACCGAGATCGCGGCATCGCCGATCATCGCGAAGTCCATGAAGTCCGTCTGCGCCTGCGCGATGAACGCCTGGCGCTCTTCGCCGGCCACGGGCGGGAGCGGCCGCTTGCGCACGGCGAGGGCGCGCTCGCGGAAGCGACGCACCATCGCCTCGGGGTCGAAGGCGTCGGCCACGCCCCGAACCTACTGCGGCTCGACCGCGGGCCCCAGCACCGACTCGGGTCGGGTGCGCACCTCGTCGAGCATGCGCTGACGCGTCGCCTCGTCTGCCTCGACGAAGGCCCGGTCGCCCATCACCTCGAGCGGCGCGAGCGCGGGCGACTCGGGCGTGCTCGCGTGCCAGGTCCACCAGGTGAGTCCCGCGAGCGCGAGGCCCACGGCGATCATGCCGAGCGCGACGAGCGTCACCTCCGACAGCGCGAGCAGCGCGACCACGACGGGGCCGAATCCCGGGCCGGGCACGCGATCCACCGTACCGCTCAGGCGTGGCGGTCGAGGAACGCGCGCAGCGGCTGACCCACCTGTTCCAGGTCGATGAGGAACGCGTCGTGGCCGTGCGGCGAGTCCACCTCCGCGTACTCGCACTCCCCGCCATGGCGCACGATCCAGTCGCGGATCTGTCGCTGCTGGTACGACGGATAGAGGATGTCGCTCGAGATGCCGATGCTGAGCGTCGGCGCGGCGATCCGCGCCATCGCCGCCGCGAGCCCGCCGCGGCCCCGCGCCACGTCGTGCAGATCCATCGCCTTCCCGATGACGAGGTAACTGTTGGCGTCGAAGCGGCGGATGAGCCGATCGCCGTGGTGGTCCAGGTAGTGCTCGACCTCGAAGCGGTCCCACAGCCCGAGGCCGCCCTCGGGCGTCGCCGGGTCGGCCAACTCGCGCCCGAAACGGTCGGTGAAGACGTTGTCGCTGCGGAAGGTCACCTGCGCCACCATGCGGGCGATCGCGAGGCCCTGCCATGGGCCCTCGCCGACGGTCGCGTCGTAGTAGTCGCCGCCGCGCCAGCGCGGGTCCAGCCTGATCGCGCGACGCCCGATCGCGCCCCAGGCGATCTGCTGCGCCGTGGACTGCGCGCACGTGGCGATGGGCACGAGCGTGCGCACGCGGCTCGGGAACATGATCCCCCACTCGAGCACCTGCATGCCGCCCATCGACCCACCCACCACCGCGTGCCACACGCGCACGCCCAGCTCGTCGGCGAGGCGCGCCTGCGCGCGCACCATGTCGCGCACCGTCACCACGGGAAATCGCGAGCCGTACGGTCGGCCGTCCTCGGGGTGCGCCGACGCCGGGCCCGTCGAGCCTTGGCAGCCGCCGAGCACGTTGGCGCACACCACCCACCAGCGATCGGTGTCGATCGCGCGACCCGGCCCGATCATGCCCTCCCACCAACCCGGCGTCGGATGACCCTCCTGCGCGCGGCCCGCCGCGTGCGAGTCACCCGTCCAGGCGTGGCACAACAGCACGGCATTGGTGCGCTCCGCATTCGGCGCACCCCACGTCTCGTAGGCGATCGTCACGCCGGGCAGCGTGCGCGCCGAGTCGAGCGCCACGGGCCGCTCCAGGTGCACGAAGCGCCGCGAGCCGTGCGGGGCGCCCTCGTGCCACGCTCCGGTCGCCGGGTAGTCCGTCCGCGCCATGTCACCTCCTTGTCCCGCTGCTGCGGGACCACATCCCCGCCGCGAGGCGGGATGGCACCGAGTGGCGATCCCGGTTGCCGGACCCGTGAGGGTCGCTCTTGATGTCGTCACGCCGCGGACGCGGCGCGCCCGTCATGGTAGCGGCGTGCGGTGCGCCTCAGTCGCCGGGCGGCAGGCCGCGAAAGCGGTGGCGGTTGCGCGCGACCCACCCGTAGGCGAGCCGCGCGAGCCACGAGACGGGTGGCACCGTCATCGCGAGGCCCACGACGCGCCAGGGGCCTCCCGCGTGGCGCAGCAACGCCGCCACCGCGAGATGCCCGCCGCAGATGCGCCGCGCGCCCGCGCGCGGCGCATCCACCCACTGCAGCGCCGCACTGCACCGTGCCGCGGTGAGCCCGAGCGCCGCGAGATCGCAGTCCTGCCACGCCACGACCGTGGGGTGTCTCGGCAGTCGCCGCCGCACCCACGCGGCGCAGCGACGACAAAAGCCGCACGCCCCGTCGTACACGAGCACCGGTCCCGTCGCGTCCGGCCCCGTCATCTCGCGCACGATACCGTGACGCCGATGTCGCGCGGATCGGCCGATCGGCGCCCTCCGCATCGCGCACTGCTCGCGCCGCGCTGGCTCGCGCTGCACCTGGCGGTGGTCGTCGGGATCGCGGGCTGCGGGGCGCTCTCGGCCTGGCAGTGGCGGCGGCACGTGGAACGGGCCGACTTCAACGCCGCGCTGGTGGCTCGCGGCGAGATGTCCGTGGCCGAGGCCGCGGCGCTCGTGGACGCGCCCGCGGCCGCGGTGGCATGGCGGCGGGTCGTCGCCGAGGGCGAATGGGTGCCCGACGCGACACTCGAGGTGGTGAATCGTTCGCAGGACGGCCGCGCCGGGCGCAACGTCGTGACCCCGCTGCGCCTCGCCAACGGCACGCTCGTGCTCGTGGTGCGCGGCTTTGCCCCCCTTGATGTCGCCGTCGCACCGCCCCCGGCGGGGCCCGTGCGCGTCGGTGGTGTGGCACGCGAGTCGGAGCGGCGCCGCCGCGGTCAGGTCGCCGACCCGGCCGCGGGTGCGCTGCGCGAGGCCCAGCGCCTCGACGTGGCGCGACTCGCGCCGCAGATGCCCGGGCCCGTTGCGCCGTGGTGGCTCGAGGCCCGCGACGCCCGGCCCCCGGACGACGCCGCGCTCTCGGCCGTCCCCGTGCCCACCCTCTCGGGTGGGCCGCACCTCTCCTATGTCGTGCAGTGGATCATGATCGGCGGCTTCATCGCGGCGGGCTGGGTGGTGGTGGTGCGCCGCCGACTGCGTGCCGCGGGCGGCGGGGCACGAGCATCCGACGCACCGCCCACGGCGCACTGAGGCTCATCCGCGCCATCGCGCCCGCGACGCGACGCGCGGGCACCCACGTGGCCATCAGCGGCGCCCACGAGCGCGCGGGCATCCCCGCGAGCGCGTCGAAGAACGCCGCGGCCTCGCGCCCGCGCAGCGCGAGCAGGATGCCCATGCCGTAGCGGTGCAGGCGTCGCGCGCGGCGCGCGGCGCGGGGCCACGCGGCGCGGCGCCCGAGGCGCGCGAGGCGCGGACCCGCTGCACCGTCCACCATGCCCCGGGCGAGGGCCCGTGCGACGCGCGGGGCGGCGGCGAGCGAGACGGCGACCGAGTACCCCGTCACGGGATGGGCGTAGCTCGCCGCGGCGCCGAACGCCACGGCCGCCCCCTCGGAAAGCGGCAGCGTCTCGCCCATCGGGATCACGACCCGTTCCGTCGCCACCGCGCGCGCCACCACCTCGGCGCCGACGCGCCGCTCGAGTCGGTCGCGCAACAGTGCGGCATCCAGCGGCGCGGTGCGCACGAGCGAGGTCTCCTCCAGCAGCACCGTGCCGTCGGAGAACCCCAGCGCGTACAGGAAGGTGGGATCGGCATCGTCGTGCGCGCCGGGGGCGGGGGTCCAGTCCATGAAGGTGCAACGCCCCGCATGGTCGGGCGCGGCCGACTCGGGCACCACCACGCCCCAGGCCGACTGCACCGCGCGGCGCCCGCCCCAGCGGTGCGTGCCCAGCAGGCTCCGCGCGCCGCTCGCGTCGACGATCGCGCGGGCGTGCAGCTCGACGGACGTCGCACCCGGCGCCGGCTCCACCGCGAGCGTCACCGCGCCCCCGGCCTGCGCGACCCGCGAGTCGAGCGCGCGGCCCGCGCGGACCTCGACGCCGGGGTGCGCGAGGGCCCGCGCGAGCGCGCCGTTGTCGATCGCGACGTACGCGCGGTCCACTTCGCGAGCGACGAGACCCCGCAGCACGGGTCTCGCCCAGCGCGTGCGCACCGCGGCCCGCAGCGCGTCGGCCTCGTAGACCCCGAGACCCGCGAGCGCGAGCCAGTCGTCCTCCCACGCGCCGTACGTCTGGTGCCAGGGTGCGGCGGGGTCGGGCGCGACGAGCACCACGTCGAGGGCCATCCGCGCACACGCGCGGGCGGCCGCCCGGGCGGCGGGACCCGCGCCGACCACGAGCACGTCGGCGTCGAGCGGCGCCCCCGCGCCGCGCGTCGTCACGCGAGCTTGTCGACGAACGCTTCGAGTTGCCGCAAGTTGCGGCACTCGTGCACGCCGTCGGTGTGCTGGCCGTACTCCCCCACGATCGAGTCGCCCGTGTTCCAGTAGGAACGGGGTTCGGGGTTGAGCCAGTAGACGTACCGCGCGCGCACGTGCATCTCCTTGACCACCCAGGACTGCGCCGCGTGGTAGTTGTTGCGCGCGTCCCCGAGCAGCAGCACCGTGGTCTTGGGTCCGATCTCCTTGCCCCACCGGTTCCAGAAGACCTCGAAGGCGTGCCCGTAGTCGCTGTGGCCGTCCACCCACACGACGTCGGCCTCCTCGTTGACCCGCAGGATCGCCTCCTGCACGTCCTCCGTGCCCTTGAAGAAGCGGGTCACCTCGTCGATGCCGTCGATGAACACGAACGACCGCACCTTGGAGAATTGGTGTTGGATCGCGTACACGAGCATGAGCGTGAAGCGCGCGAACGCCGCGACGCTACCCGAGACGTCGGCCACCACCATCAGCTCGGGCTTGGCCGGGCGCGGGTACTTGAACTTCGGCTCGGCGGGCACTCCCCCGTAGGACAGCGAGTGGCGCACCGTGTTGCGAAAGTCGAGCGGACCGCGGCGGCCGTGACGCCGCTTGCGCGTGAGGCGGGCCGCGAGCTTGCGCGTGAGCGGGTACAGCGCCGCGCGCAGCTGGGTCATCTCGTCCTTGCTCGCGTGCATGAACTCCACGTCCTCGGGCAACGGCTTGCGCAGCGTCTTGGCCATCGCCCCCGCCCCGCGGTCGGCCACGAGCCGCCGCCGGATCTCGGCCTCGATCTCCTGCGTGAGGCGCTCGATGCGATCGGCGTACTCGTCGCGCTCGAGTCGCTGCTCCAGCGCCGAGAGCTCGCGGCCGGCCTCCGCGGCGTTGGCCGCCATGAGCTTGGCGAGCATGTTGTCCAGGTCGAGGTTGCGCAGCGTGCGATACAGGTAATAGGTGCCGCCCACGGGTCGGCCCGGCTCCATGCCGGCATATCGCCGCACCGATTGTCGCGCAAGTGCGCGTATCGCGCCCTGGTCGCCGCGCATGAGCGCGCGCAACAGCATCTGTGCGAGCTCCTCGGCGGTGAGCGTGTCCAACCCCCCGCCCGCGCCGCCGCGACCCTGGCCCTGGCCCTCCCCCGTGCCGGTGCCCGCCGCGTCGTGTCGGTCCTGCTCCTCGCGCCAGAATTCGTCCAGCCCCGCGGTCGCGTCGTCACCCGCAAGCCGGTACTCGGGGCCGCGCAACGAGAAGTACACCTCGAACACCGTCTCGAACACGCGCCAGTGGGCCGCGTCCTTCACGAGCGTCGCCCCGAGCGCCGACTTGAAGGCGTCGCGGTCCTCGATCGGGATGACCTTCACGGCCTCCATGGCATCCAGGTTTTCCGTGAGGCTCACGGGCAGCCCCGCCTGCCGAAGTTCCTGCACGAACCCGGACATGAGGTCCAGCACCGGCACGGCGGGTCCTACTTGTCGACCGAGAGCTCTTTGGCGGCCTTTGCGATGTCGCTCTGGTACTTGAGCAGGATGTGCAGCGTCTCCTTGGCCTGCTCGGCGTCCACGTGGTCGATCCCCAACAGGATCAGCGTGCGGGCCCAGTCCAGCGTCTCGCTCACCGACGGTGCCTTCTTGAGGTCCAGTTGGCGGATGCTGCGCACGATGCGCGCGATCTGGTCGGCGAGGTTGTCCGACACGTCGGGCACCTTGGCCAGCACGATCGCCTTCTCGCGCTCCAGGTCGGGGTAGTCCACGTGCAGGTACAGGCAGCGGCGCTTCAGGGCCTCCGACAACTCGCGGGTGTTGTTGGAGGTGAGGAACACGAGCGGCACCTGCGTCGCCGTGACCGTGCCGAGCTCCGGGATCGACACCTGGTAGTCGGACAGCACCTCCAGCAGGAGCGCCTCGGTCTCCACCTCGACGCGATCCACCTCGTCGATGAGGAGCACCACGGAATGCTTCGCTCGGATCGCCTCCAGCAGCGGTCGCGTGAGCAGGAACTCCTCGGTGAAGATGTCGTCCTCGACCTGGCTCCAGCCCTCGCCGGTGCGCTCGGCCTGGATGCGCAGCAGCTGCTTCTTGTAGTTCCACTCGTAGAGCGCCTTGGACTCGTCCAGGCCCTCGTAGCACTGCAACCGGATGAGCCGGGCGCCGGTCATGTCGGCCACGCTCTTGGCGAGCTGCGTCTTGCCGGTGCCGGCGGGCCCCTCCACGAGGATCGGCTTGCGCAGGCGTTGTGCCAGGTACACGACCCCTGCGATGCCCTCGTCGGCGAGGTACGACACGCGGCGCAGGCCGTCGCGCACCTCCGCCACCGATGCGAAGCCCGTCGTCACCCGTGAGACGCTATCCCCTGCGAGACTGACGCCGTGCCCCGAGCGCATGTCACGGTCGCCGCCGGCACCGCGACCAGTCGCGCCACGGGCCTCATCCGCGTGATCGTCTTCGGCGCCATCGTCGGCCAGACCGCGCTCGCCGACGCCTACGACGTGGCCAACAACGCGCCCAACGTCGTGTACGAACTGCTCCTCGGCGGGGTGCTCGCCGCCACGCTCGTACCACTCCTGAGCCGCCACCTGGACCGCGGGGATGACGAAGCCACCGACGCCGTGGTCGGCACCGCCCTCGTGGGCATCCTCGCGCTCACCGTGCTGGGCGTGCTGCTCGCGCCGGTCGTGTTCAGCGTGTTCACCCTCGACCCGGCCGCCGGGGTCGACGCCGCCGCGTTGCGGCGCACGGGCACGGACCTGACCCGGGTCTTCATGCTCCAGGTCGCGGGCTACGGCGTCACCGCGCTCGCGACCGCGCTGCTCAATGCGCGGCGGCGCTTCGCCGCCGCCGCGTGGGCCCCGGTGCTGACCAACACGGTGACCATCGCGGCGCTGCTCGGGCTGCGGGCCGACCTCGGGCGGCGTCCCGCACTCGCCGACGCCGCGCGCGGCGGCGACGCCTTCGGCTGGCTGGCCCTCGGCTCCACGCTCGGCGTCGGGGCGATGGCGCTCGTCGTGGTGGTCGCCGCGGTGCGGGGCGGATCGCGCCTGCCGTTGCCCCTGCCGCGCCTGCGCCATCCCGCGGTGCGCGAACTGCTGCGCGCCTCCGCGTGGTCGGTGGCCTACATCGCGACCAACCAAGTGACGCTCGTGGTGGTGAAGAACCTCGCAGCGCCCGGCAGCGGCGGCGTCGACGCGTACGCCAAGGCCTTCACGATCTTCCAGCTGCCGCACGGCCTCGCCGCCGTCACGATCGCCACCACGGCGGCGCCCGAGCTCGCACGCCTCGCCGCGCGCAGCGACGACGCGCCGCACGATCCCGCCGCCCGCGGCGAGTTCGTCGCGCGATTCCTGCGCGCCACGCGGGCCACGGCGTTCCTCGCGCTGCCCGCCTCGCTCGGGCTGTGGGCGCTCTCGCGGCCGATCGTGGCGGCACTGCTCGAGCGCGGCGCCTTCGACGCCGCGGCCACCACCGCCACCTCGCGCGCCCTCACCGGCCTCGCGGTCGGGCTCACGGGGTTCTCGGTCTACCTGCTCGCGCTGCGGGGCTTCTACAGCCACGGCGACACCCGCACGCCGTTCCTCGTCAACGCGGGGCAGAACGCGCTCAACGTGCTGCTCGCCGTGGTGCTCGCCGGGCGATACGGGGTGCTGGGCCTCGGCCTCGCCTTCTCGGGGTCGTACCTCGTGGCGGCCGCGGTCGCGCTCGCGATCCTCACCCGGCGCCACGGCACGCCCCCGGTCGGGCGCGTCGTCGCTGGCCTCGCGCGCATGGCGCTCGCGGCCGGCGTGATGGCGCTCACGGTGCGTGCCAGCCGCGAGTTCGTCCTCGGCGCGTCGGACGCGTCGGGCACCGTGGCGGTCGCGCGGGTGCTGGTGGGCGTCGTGGTCGGCGTGGTCGCCTACGCCGCGCTCACGCTGGCGCTGCGCGTGCCCGAGGCGCACTCGATCGCGCGGGGACTCCTCAGTCCGCGAGCAGCACGAGGTCGTCGCGATGGATGACCTCCGCGGGCAGGCCCTCCGCGAGCTCCCCGCTGCGGCGACCCCGCGCGGCGCGCGCATCGTCCGCTGAGACTGCGGCGATCCCGCGCGCCACGAGTGCGCCCGCCCCGTCGTGCACCTCCACGGCGTCGCCGGCGGCGAAGTCGCCGCGCACCTCCACCACGCCGGCATGCAACAGCGACGACCCGCGCCGCGCGAGTGCACCGCGCGCGCCCTCGTCCACGACCAGCACGCCCGCGGGCCGTGCGGCGAACGCGATCCACAACTTGCGCGCCGGCAACGACCGATCGTGGGCCACGAACTGCGTGCCCACCCCCGGGGTGCCGGCCACCGCGTCGCGCAGCACGCCCGCGCGGCCGGCCTCGGCGATCACCGTGCGCACGCCCGACCACGAGGCGATGCGCGCGGCGGCGAGCTTGCTCGCCATGCCGCCGCTCCCCCGCTCGCCGGCGCTGTCGCCCGCGCGCACGCTGAGCAGTGGATCATCGGCCTCGACGCGCTCCACGAAGCGGGCCGACGCATCACGGGCGGGATCGGCCGTGAAGAGGCCGCGGGTGTCGGTGAGCAACACGAGCACGTCGGCCGCCACCGCGTGCGCCACGAGCGCCGCGATGTGGTCGTTGTCGCCGTAGCGAATCTCGTCGCTCGCGATCGCGTCGTTTTCGTTGATCACGGGCACGCATCCCAGCTCCAGCAGCCGCAGCAGCGTCGCCCGGGCGTGCAGGTACTGCGTGCGGTCCACGAAGTCGTGCGGCACGAGCAGCGCCTGGGCGCCCACGAGTCCGTGGCGCGCGAGCGCCGCGTCGTAGAGCGACATGAGCCGACTCTGGCCCACCGCGGAGAGCGCCTGGAGCGTGAGCACCTCGGTGGGCCGCGCTGCAAGCCCGAGTGCGCCGACGCCCCCCGCCACGGCGCCCGAGGTCACGACGAGCACCTCGTGGCCCTCGCGGCGCAGCACCGCCGCCTCGTCGCAGAGCCGGTCGATGGCGTCCACGCGCAGCGCTCCGCGCGCGTCGGTCACCGACGAGGTGCCGATCTTGGCCACGATCCGCAACGTGCCGCTCATCGTCGCCTCGATCGGGGACGGCTCATCATCGCGTCACTCGGGGGTGTATGAGAAGGTGAATGCGGCGATGTGCACGGTCGCGCCCTCCCGTGCGCCGGCGCGCGCGAGCAGCCGCGGCACGCCGAGGCCCCGCAGGCGGTCCTCCACGTAGTCGAGCGCGTCGGGGATGGTGACGTCGTTGAGTGCGACGGCGCGCTCCACGTCGCGGCCGTGCAGGCGGTACTCGTTGGGGCCGAGCGGTTCCACGCGGGTGCCCTCGGGCTCGGGGCGCAGCACGATCTCGGAGGGCTCGGGCGGCGGTGCGACGCGCGCCTCGGCCACTATGCGCGCGAGGCTGCCGAGCACCTCGCGCACGCCCCGGCTCGTCACCGCGGACATCGCCGGGTGCGGCCAGGCCGCGAGCGCCGCCGCGTCGGCCGCGTCGGCCTTGTTGCCCACCACCACGCGAGGGCGCTCCAGCAACTCGGGGCGGTACGCCCCGAGTTCGGCCAGCAACACCTCCACCTGGCGCAGCGGCGGCGTGTCGTGCATCGGCACGAGGTCGGCCAGCACGCACAGCGCCCGCGCCCGCTCCACGTGGCGCAGGAACTGGTGACCGAGCCCGCGGCCCTCGCTCGCACCCTCGATCAGGCCCGGCACGTCGGCCATCACGAACTCCGTGGCGTCGTCGAGGCGCACCACGCCGAGGTGCGGCTCCAGCGTGGTGAACGGGTAGTCCGCCACCTTGGGCTTGGCCGCCGACACCGCCGAGATGAAGGTGCTCTTGCCCGCATTGGGGAAGCCCACGAGCGCGACGTCCGCCATCAACTTGAGCTCGAGGCGCAGCCAGCGCTCCACACCGTGCTCGCCCTGCTCGGCGAACTTGGGTGCGCGGCGCGAGTTGGAGAGGAATCGCGCGTTGCCCCGCCCCCCGCGACCGCCCGGGATCGCGCGCCACCGCGTGCCGTGCCGCGCGAGGTCGGCGAGCACCTCGCCCGAGTACATGTCGCGCACCACCGTGCCCACGGGCACCGCGACCTCCAGGTCGAGGCCGCGGCGGCCGTGCAGGTTCTTTCCCTTGCCCGACACGCCGTCCTCCCCCCGTCGGTGGGGATGGTCACGAAACGCCACGAGCGACGCGAGGTTGTGGTCGGCCACCAGCCACACCGCGCCGCCGTCGCCGCCGTCGCCGCCGTTCGGCCCGCCGTGCACCACGGGTCCCTCTCGACGGAAACTCACGCACCCGGCGCCACCGTCGCCACCGCGCACGTTGAGCTGCGCCTCGTCCACGAACGCGCTCACACGCTCATTGTACGATCGGGCCGCATGACGACGCGGGAGGATCCGCGGGCGACCGCGTGGGCGAGCACGATGCACGGCCACGCGAGCGACGACGCGAGCGACGTGCGCCTCGCGCACGCCGACTCCTGGGCGGGCAGCGGCGTGGCCGATGCGCAGGGACGCGAGCGGCGCGAGGCGCACGAGCACGACACGCTCGCCCCGCTCGCCACCCGCGCCTTCGGCGCAGGTGAGCGGGCCCGCGCCGAGGAGCCCGACCCGCTGCGCACCTGCTTCGAGCGCGACCGCGATCGCATCCTCCACGCCGCGTCGTTTCGCCGCCTCGCCGGCAAGACGCAGGTCTTCGTCTTCCCCGAGGACCATCAGCGCACCCGCCTCACGCACGCCCTCGAGGTGGCGCAGGTCGCCACGGCGGTGGCGCGCGCGCTGCGGCTCAACGTCGCACTCACCGAGGCGATCGCGCTCGGCCACGACTGCGGCCACGGCCCGGGGGGGCACGCGAGCGAGGACGCCCTCTCGCCCTACGTGGAGGGCGGCTACGACCACGCCGTCTGGGGCGCCGACGTCACGCTCACGCCGCTCAACCTCTGCCGCGAGACCCTCGACGGCATCCGCAACCACTCCTGGTCCCGACCCGCCCCCGCCACGCCCGAGGGCGAGGTCGTCTCGTGGGCCGACCGCATCGCCTACGTGTGCCACGACTTCGAGGACGCCGCCGGTACCGGCATCGTGGCGCCCGAGGCGCTGCCCTCCGCGGTGCGCGAGACCTGCGGCACCACGCGCGCGGTGCAGCTGCGCGCCTTCGTCACCTCGATGATCGACGTCGGGCGCGCGAGCGGACGCATCGGCATGGGTGCGGTGCACGCCGACGCGCTCGCGGCCTTCCGCGGGTTCAACTACGACGCCATCTACATGCGCGAAGCCTCCCGCGCGCAGGCCCGCCAGGTCGTCGACCTGCTGCGTGCGCTCGTGGAGCACTACCACGCGCACCCCGCGCTCATGGCGCCCGCGTTCGACGGCGCGCCCGTCGGGGACCCGCGCTCGGCCGAGGCGCTGCGTTCGGCGGTCACCTATGTCGGCGGCATGACCGACCGCTTCGCGTGCCGTCAGGGCCTCGCGGTGCTGGGGTGGGAGGCCTCCCGCCTGCCCCGGGGTATCGACGTCTGAGCCCGTCGGCGGGTGACGCCCGCGGAGCGCGCGTGCGGGATCTTTGGATCGACACCGACACCGCGTCCGACGACGCGGTCGCGCTCATCATCGCGCTGCGCCATCCGGCGGTGCGGGTGCGCGGCATCTCCGTCGTGGCGGGCAACGTGCCGCTCGAGTCGGGCGTGCGCAACGCGCTGCACGTGCTCGCGACGCTCGGGGCACGCGTGCCCGTGCACGCCGGCGCCGACCGACCTCTCGCCCGTCCCTACGCCTCGGCCCAGGAGGTGCACGGCGCCGACGGCATGGGCGACCTGGGCCTCGACCTGCACGGCCGCGCTCCCGACTCGCACGACGCCGTGCGGGCCCTGCTCGCCCACTTTCGCACCGAGCCGGGCACCACCGACCTCGTCACGCTCGGCCCGCTCACCAACGTGGCGGTGGCGCTTCGCATCGAGCCCCGCCTCGCGGACTGGGTGCGGCGCTGCGTCGTGATGGGTGGCACGGGCGTCCTGCCGGGCAACGTCACCGCCCTCGCCGAGTACAACGCGTGGGCCGACCCCGAGGCCGCCCGCGTGGTGTTCGAGTCCGGCATGCGCCTCGAGATGGTCGGGTGGGACGTCTCGCGACAGGACGCCGTGGTGGACGACGGCCTGGCCGCCGAGCTGCGCGGGCTCGGCCCGCTGGGTCGCTACGCCGTCGACATCCAACGCACGGTGCGCGAGTACTGCCGCACGCAGACCGGACTGGACGGATTCGACCTGCCCGATCCCATCGCGATGTGCGTGGCGATCGACGGGACGCTCGCAACCCGCGAGGTGCGCGCGCCCGTGGAGGTGCACCTCGGCCACGGCGACGCACGGGGCCAGACGATCGTGCACCTCCCCGCCACCGCGGGTCCGCAGGTGCGGGTGGTGTTGCGGGCCGACCGCGCGGCCTTCGTCGGGATGTTGCGCGACGCGCTGCGCACGCCGGGAGCCGTCGGCTAGGCGACGGGCACCACGTCCACGACCCTGCGGCCGCGACGGCTGGCGAACTTCACCGATCCATCCACCAGCGCAAAGAGCGAGTCGTCGTTTGCACGGCGCACGTTCTTGCCGGGATGCACGCGGGTGCCGCGCTGGCGCACGATGATCGAGCCGGCCGAGATACGAGTGCCGTCGAACACCTTGACGCCGAGGCGTTGCGCGTTGGAGTCGCGGCCGTTCCTGGTGGAGCCGCCACCCTTGGTCTTCGACATGGTCCCGTAGCCTCCTCAGCCCTTGGTGATCGAGGTGATCTGCACCACGCTGTAGTGCTGGCGGTGGCCATAGCGACGGCGCTGGTTGGTACGCCGCTTGTAGGTGAATCCCTCGATCTTCGGGCCCGCGGCCTCGCCGACGATCTTGCCCTTCACCGACGCCTTGGACAACTGGTCGGGGGTCGCGAGCACGGTCGCGCCGTCCACGACGAGCACGGGCTCGAACGACACGACGGCCCCGGCACCGCCCTCCAGCAGCTCGACGCGGACCTGCTGGCCCTTCTCGACGCGCTCCTGCTTGCCGCCCGTGGCGATGACTGCGTACATGACGGTCCGTGATGCTATCGGGCTCAGTCCAACATCGCGAGGTCGAGGGTGATCCCACGGCCCTCGCAGGTCCGACAGGTGTCGGCGAAGCTCGCCAGCAGACCCTCGCCGATGCGCTTGCGCGTCATCTCCACCAGTCCGAGGTCGGAGATCTCGAAGACCTGCGTGCGCGTCTTGTCGCGCGACAGGGCGTCGCGGAAGCGGTCGACCACGCGACGGCGGTTGTCCGTGATCTCCATGTCGATGAAGTCGATCACGATGATGCCCCCGATGTCGCGCAACCGCAGTTGCCTGGCGATCTCGTCGGCGGCCTCCATGTTGTTGGCAAAGACCGTGTCCTCGAGGCTGCTGCGGCCCACGTTCTTGCCCGTGTTGACGTCGATCACGGTGAGCGCCTCGGTGTGCTCGATGACGATGGAGCCCCCCGACGGCAGCCAGACCTTGCGGTCCAGTGCCTTGCGGACCTGCTCGTGGATTCGGTGCTCCTCGAACAGCGGCAGGCCCCGCTCCTTTGCATCGTGGTACTCCACGCGTTGCCGGAACTCGGGGTTGAAGTCGCCGATGTAGCGGGCGATTTCGGCGTGCAGTTCGGGGTCGTCCACCACGATGCCGCGGTAATCGCTGTTGAACTCCTCGCGGATGACGCGCACGGCGATGGAGGGCTCGCGATACAGCAGGCTCGGACCGTTGGCGGCACGCGAGCGGTCCTTGATCTGCTCCCACTCGGCGAGCAGACGCGTCATGTCGGTGCGCAACTCGTGCTCCGTGGCGCTGACCGCGGCCGTGCGCACGATGACCCCGTGCTCCTCGGGCTTGATGCGCTCGAGGATCGAGCGCAGGCGCCGACGGTCCTGTTCGGGCAGGCGCTTGGAGATGCCGTAGGTCTTGGAGTCGGGCACGAGCACCACGAAGCGGCCCGGGATCGACACCTCCTGCGTGAGGCGTGCCCCCTTTGCACCGATCGGGTTCTTGGTGACCTGGCACATGATGAGTTGACGCGAGTGCAGCACGTGCTCGATGCGCGGTGCGGCTCCCTGCTCGACCACGTCCTCCTTGTCGAACTGCACGTCTCCGCGATACAGCACGGCATTCTTGGGCGTGTCGATGTCCACGAACGCCGCCTCCATGCCGGGCAACACGTTCTGCACGCGGCCGAGGTAGATGTTGCCGAGGATCTGCTCGATGTCGTCCTGGTCGCGGCTCACGTAGTGCTCCACGAGACTCCGGCCCTCGAGCACCGCCACCTGCGTCACCCCGCCCCGCCGGTGCACGCACATGAGGTAGCGCCCGACCGGTCGACCGTCGCGTTCCTTGCCACGGCGCCGCTCCAGCAGCTCGGCCTCCATCTCCTCGTCGCGCGAGCGATCCCGACCGTCACGCTCCCCGCCGCCGCGGCGACGCCGACCGTCGCGACCGTCACGGCCGTCCCGATCACGGCCCCGGCCACCCCGGCGACGATTGCGGCCGCCGCGGCGCCCCCGGCGACGTCGGCCCCCGCGTCGATCCCCTTCGTCGCGGGTCTCGCCCTCGCGATCGCTCCCGTCCCGATCGTCTCGTTCGGGCGACTCGGGCGCGGGGCGACCGTCGCCGATCCGCGGCGCGGGGCGACTGTCGCCGATTCGCGGCTTGCGCACGAGCGCGCGCTCCGCCGCATCGTCGTCGTACATGCGGCCCTCACGGGGCAGCTCGGGCAATTCCTCGGGACTTCGCCCCTCGAACTCGTCGGTCATCTTCTTGGCTCTGCGACTCTCTGGTCCTCTGCGATCCGTGGAGGCGCGGCACGGGCCGCGCCGCGCATGTCGCGCCAGCCGAGGCCGTCGCGTCGTGCGCAATCAGGCTACTGCCGTACTCATCCCTTGCGACGCATGTGGACGCTCACGCTCATGGCCGTCAGCAGGGCCGTGGCCGTCAGGTGCGAGCCTCCGTAGGACACGAATGGCAGCGGTACCCCGCTCACGGGCACCATCCCCATGGTCATCCCGAGGTTGTAGAACACCTGCCAGAGGATCATTGCGAAGACCCCCGAGACGAAGAGGCGGTCGAACGGCTGTCGCGCCGCGGAGGCGATGACCCACAGCCGCCACAGCACCACGGCGAACAGTCCGATCACCACCAGCCCCCCGACCATGCCGAACTGTTCGGCGATCGCGGAGAAGGGGAAGTCGCTGGCTTGCACCGGCACGAACTTGCCGTTGGTGAGGGGGCCCTCCAGGTAGCCCTTGCCGAAGAGTCCGCCGCTCGCGACCGCCCGCTTGGCGTAGCGCACCTGCAGCACGATCTTGCGCAGCGCGGGGTCCGTCGAGTCTTGGTTCAGCCACGCGCGGAACCGCCCGATCTGGTACGAGCTGACCACGCGGCCGACCACGGTCAACGCCACCGTCAGCACCGACACCCCGATGACGGCCAAAAAGTACCGCCGCCGCGCGCCGGCCACCAGGAGCACGCCCGCCACGCCCGCGACGAGCGCCGTGGCCGAGCCCAGATCGGGCTGGAGGACGATCAGCCCGACCGGCAGGGCGAGTAGCCACAGTGCGACGGTGAATCGGTGGTAGTCCATGCGCGCCGAGAACGAGTCGGCCGCGTATGCGGCGACCACGACGAGCACCGAGTGCTTGGTGAACTCGGCGGGTTGCACCGAGAACTGCCCGAGGTCGAACGCGAGACGTGCGCCGCGGGTGACCGCGCCCGAGACCAGCACGAACGCCAGCAGCACGATCGTGGACGCGTACCACAAGATCGCCCGCTCGCGCACGAGATCGTGGCCGATCGCCAACACCACGACGAACACCACGACGAACACCACGAGGTATGCGAGCTGGCGTTGCGCGTAGTAGGAGGGGTCGACGCCGAGATCCTCGAGTCGGGTGCGCGTCGCCGAGTAGACGGTGAACACCCCGATCACGCCGAGCAGCGCCATCGCGCCGACGAGGACGTGGTCGATCTCCCGCCACGGCACCGCTCCGAACCCCCGACGCAGTCGATCCACGGGGGTGGGCGGTCGCACCGTGCCCCGAGCCAGTGCCATCACTCGCGACCTTCCGACGCGACCGACGCAAGGCACGTCGGGTTGCGCAACGAGATGCGCGGAGCAGCCTCGTACGAGTCCAGGCCCAACGGGTCGGCGACGAACACGTCGTCCACGCGGTAGTCCCCCACGAGTGCGGTGAAGACGCACTTCACGACGGGCGCCGCGGCCTGCGAGCCGTAGCCGGCCTTCTCGAGGTACGCATACACGCTGAAGGGTTCGGCCGCCGACAGGCTGAGGGCCCCGAAGGCCGAGGAGTCGTTCCACGGGAGGTTCTTGAAGCCCTGCGCCGTGCCCGTCTTGCCGCCGATCGGCAGCCTCGCGTGGGGGTAGTTGCGAAAGAGGTTCTCCCCCGTCGCTCGGTGGTAATAGTCGAAGTCCACGCCGGGCCCCGTCACGACGCGCCGCAGCCCCGCCACGATCGGGTCCCGCACGTCGCTGCGCATGGGGATGAGGTCGGGCGAGAGGTCCAGCAACTCCTGCACGCGCGTCGCGCGCCGCACGTCGACCCGCCCGGGGCGCACGTTGGGCGTACCCGGAGCGAGCAGGGCGTTGCCGACGCGGGGCTCGTGGACGCGACCACGGTTGGCGATCGCCCCGTAGGCCCGGGCCATCTGAAGTGGCGTGGCCGAGAACAAGCCCTGACCGATCGCAAAGAGCACCTGGTCCCCGACGTAATACGCGCTGCCCTCCTCGTCGGTGATCGCGCCGAGGTCGGCGAGGCGTCGCTTCAGTTCCTTGCTCGGCACCGCACCCGCGTACTCGTAGGGCAGGTCCACGTTGGTCGGCGAGCCGAAGCCAAACTTGCGCATCTCACGCTCCAGCACGGGCTCGTAGCCCCGCTCGGTGAGGATCTGCTCACCGATCTTGTAGAAGAACGTGTCGCTCGACACCGCCAGGGCCGACTCCACGCCGACCTGGCCGTAGCGACAGGGCGCACCCGTCGCGCGACACACCGAGTTGCGGAACACGCACTTCACGCCCTGCTTGCACCGGTCCTCGGGGATGCTCACGAGCTTGTACGTGCCGCGGTCGTCGAAGCGGTAGTCGTCTCCGCCGGGGAGTTGCCCCGTGTCGAGCGCCGCGTAGGCCACGAACGGCTTGAGCGACGAGCCCACGTTGTAGCGGCCCGAGACGGCCCGATTGACGAGGATCGACAGGTCGGGGTCCTCCGTGCGGGGGAACACGAGCGCGAAGCGGTCCCGCGACACGCCTCCGGTGAACCAACGGGGGTCGAAGCGCGGGTACGAGGCCATCGCCGCGATCTCGCCGGTGCGGTGGTTGAACACCACCACCGAGCCCGCGGGCGCCTTGTAGTAGTTGACCGGCTCGTACTGCGGATCCAGCGTGCCATCGGGAAGGCGCACCTCGCCCGCCGCCACCATGCGACGCACGAGCAATTGCGTCTCGAGTGCCTGCTCCACGAACTGCTGCAGGCCCAGGTCGATCGTGAGGAGCAGGTCCCGTCCCTGCAGGGGTTCCACCCGCTCCAACTGCCGCAGGATGTTGCCCACCGCGTCGACCTCGTAGCGCACGTAACCGGGCGTGCCCCGCAGCTCCCGTTCGTAGTACTGCTCCACGCCGTACTGGCCCACGCGCTCGTTGGGGTCGTAGCCCTGCGCCCGGAAGTAGGCGAGGTCCCCCTTGAGGATCGCACCGAGATACCCCACCACGTGGCCGCCCACGGCCCCGTAGGGATAGGTGCGCCGCCACTCCTCGCGCACGAAGAGCCCCGGATAGTCCTGCTTGCGCTCCATGAGGAACAGCGCGGTCTCCTCGGTCACTCCCTCCTTCACCGGCAGCAACTCGTAGGGCCCGTAGCGCTCGTCGCCCAAGCGCGAGAGCAGCGTTGGCACCGGTACGCCGAGCGGTCCCGAGAGTCGCGTGGCGAGCTCGAGGCGCACGTCGGCGCGGCGCACCGCGCCACGATCGATGCTCACGACGAGCGTGCGGCGGTTGTCGGCCATCACGCGCCCGGCGGCGTCGAAGATCCTTCCCCGTTCGGGGATCAGTTTGATCGTGCGGGTGCGCACCTCGCCGATCACCTCCTCGACGCCGCGGGAGGAGACCGTCTGCAGGAACCACATGCGGATCGTGAGCGTCCCCAGCAGCACCACCGCGACCAGGCCGAGCAGGCCGAGCCGCCGCGGTGTGCCGACCTGCGTCATCCCGATCCCTCGGCGGCGGTGCTCGAGGCCCACCGTCCCACCACGAGCGCCATCGGTGCGACGGCGAGGTGCAGCCCCGCGACGATCACGGCGACCGTGGCGACGCGCGGATGAACCCAGCCGTCCAGCCCCACGAGCGTCTTGAGCACGGGGTGGATCGCCTCCCCCGCCGCGCTCGCTGCGGCCATTGCGACGATGCGGGTCCACCACGGCGGATCGCGCAGCGGCAGGAGCAGCATGCCGGCGATCGCACCCGCGATACCGAGCCCGACCGCTCCGAGGCCGACGACGTCACCGAAGGCGAGGTCCGCGACGAGCCCGACGACGAGGCCGCCGAGCAACCCGTCGGCGGGACCGCGCGCGACACCGATCGCGACGGCGACCAGCAGCGCGGGCTGGGCGGCGACGCCAAACGGGCGCAGGTCGGTCGCCACGGTGGACTGCAGGGCGGCTGCGAGCAAGCCGACCAAGACGAGCCGCGCCCAGCGACCGGCGAGGAGCCGCACGAGGAGCTTCATGACGATCCGCCGCTCAGGGTGCCGGGCGCTCGGTGACGGGTCGGTAGAGCAGCACCCGCAGGAAGGACAGGTTGGAGAGGTCGGCCACCGGCTCCACCTCGAGGATCGGGCCGGCCGTACCCGAGCGCGCCACGACGCGAGTGACGGTGCCGACGACGACGTCGGGCGGGGCGAGGCTGCGGGAGCCGCCCGCCGTGACGATCGGGGTGCCGACGCGCACGTCCCCGAGACGGGGGTCGTTGCTCACGAAGCGCACCGTGGGCAGTCGGCCGGGGCCGCGGCCCTCCACCACGCCCGTCTCGCGCACCGCGAGTTGCCCGAACGCGGGCACGGTGATCGACGGCGGCCCGCGTGGCACCTGGGGCAGCGTGGTGACCGATGGGGTGAAGCCGGCGATGGTCGTCGTGGTCGTGGTCGTCGTCGTGGTGGTGGCCGGCGCGCCATCCGCGGGCTGCTCGCCCTCCACGGCCACGACCGTGGACGCCGTGGCGCGCTCGGCGGGGAGCGTGGTGGTCGTGCCCACCTGCGGTTGTCTCACGATCTTGACGGCCAACGCGAAGTCCGGGTCGGTGATGAGCATCACCACCGCACGGCCCTGCGAGGCACGCACCACCTTGCCGATCAGGCCCGCGGCGTTGAGCACCGGCATGCCGGGCTTGATGCCGCTTTCGCTGCCCTGGTTGATCTCGATCGTCTGCGCGAAGTTGCCCGGCGACTCACCGATCGCCTGGGCGGTGACCGTGCCGATGCCCGCGAGCGTGGGCAGGCCGTTGAGCGCGAGCAGCTCCTGTGCGAGGCGCACCGACGCCGCAGCGGCCACGGCGGCACCCTCCTGTTGGGCCACGCGCTCGCGCAGCACCTCGTTCTCGGCCAGTACGTCGCCGTAGTCGCGGATCCCGTGCACGGCGTTGGACACGGGTCGCGTCACCACGCGCACGGCGCCCTCGAAGGGACGGAACACCACGAGGAACGCGCCGCGTACCGCGCCGATCGCCGGTGAGTCACGGAGACTGAGCGTTGCGAGCCCGAGGCTCGTGAGGACGAGCAGCGCGATCGCTCGCCGACGGGTCGTCGCCTGGGTCGCCACCGGTTGCGGGTCGTCCGACTATCGCCGCCGAGGGACGATCTAGAGGCTCTCGCCGCTGGAGACTTGCCCTCGCATCGTATCCAAATTATCCAGCGTCAACCCGGCACCCAGCACCACGGCGAGCAGGGGTTCCGGGGCACGCACGGCCTGGATGCCCGTCTCGTGCGTGATCCGCTCGGGCAGCCCCGCCAGCAACGACCCGCCCCCGGCGAGCACGATGCCGCGCGAGATCACATCGGCGGCCAACTCGGGCGGAGTCTTCTCCAGTGCATTGCGCACGACGTCCACGATCCCGCTCACCACGGGCTCGAGCATCCCGCGCACGTCCCGCGACGACACGACCTGTGCACGGGGCAGGCCCGAAATCGTGTCGCGGCCCGTCACGTCCGCTTCGATCTCAGAGGTGAGCCGCCACGCCGAGCCGATGAGCTTCTTGACCTCCTCGGCGGTGGCGTCCCCGATCTCGAGGTTGTGGTCCTTGCGAAAGCCGGCGACGATCGCGGCGTCCATCGCGTCGCCGGCGACCCGGGCGGACACCGCGGTGACGATGCCGCCGAGCGAGATCACGGCCACCTCGGTCGTCCCGCCGCCCACGTCCACGATGAGGTTCGCGGCGGCGAGGTGTATCTCGAGACCCGCGCCGATCGCCGCCGCCATCGGCTCCTCGATGATGAAGACGGGCCGCCGCGCGCCGGCGAACTCCGCGGCGTCCTGCACGGCGCGGCGCTCCACGCCCGTCACCTCGGACGGCACCGCCGCGATGACCCGCGGTCTGCCCCAGCGGGCGCGGATCGCCGTCTGCATGAATTCCTTGAGCATCCGCTCGCAGACCTCGAAGTCCGCGATGACGCCCTCCTTGAGGGGCCGCACGATGCGCACGGAGGAGGGCACCTTGCCGGCCATGCGCTTGGCCTCGGCCCCGACGGCCAGCAAGTGACCGGTCCGCGAGTCGAGCGCCACATAGGACGGTTCGTTGAGCACGAGCCCCTCGCCCTTGACGTAGATGAGCGTGTTGGCCGTGCCGAGGTCGATCGCGATGTCGCGGCCCAGCGTCAGCGGGTTGGTGCCGGCCACGATCGGCTACCGCGCGAGTCGGGGAAAGAAGATCGCGATCTCTCGCTCGGCCGATGCGGCCGAGTCGCTGCCGTGGACGAGGTTCTCGGTGTGGATCGTGCCGAGGTCCCCACGAATCGTGCCGGGGGCGGCGGCGCGGGGATTGGTGGCTCCCATCGTCGCCCGCACGATCTCCCACACGTCGGTCGGACCCTCGACCACCAGCGCCACCACGGGGCCGCGCGACATGAACGCCACGAGCTCCGCGTAGAACGGCTCGCCGACGTGCTCCGCGTAGTGCCGCTCCAGCGTGGTGGCGTCCAGCGTGCGCATCTCCATCGCGATGATCCGCAGGCCGCGACGCTCGAAGCGCGACGCGATCTCTCCCACCAGGCCGCGCTCCACCGCGTCGGGCTTCAGCAGCACCAGCGTGCGGTTGGACACGGCAATCAGGCTACGGCCGAAGGTGGGCGCGCGCACTTCCCACGACGTACAGCGAGCCCGTGATGAGTACGGCGTCGTCCTCGCCCGCGTCGGCGAGGGCGGTGTCGCACGCACGGGCCACCGACGGCACGGCGAGCACGCGCTCGCAGCCGAGCCGTCGCGCCACCTCCGCGGTCTTCTCGGCGTCCATGCCGCGCGGCGAGGGTGGTGTGCACGCGATGACCAGGTCGTACTCGTCGGCGCGCAACGCGAGGAGCATCTGCTCGGGATCCCTGCTGCGCAACGACCCCGTCACGAGGATGCGTCGTTCCGCGGGACTGAAGTCGTCGAAGAACACCTCGGCGCAGGTCTCGGCGCCCGCCGGGTTGTGCGCGCCGTCCAGCACCACGAGCGGCCGCCGTCGAACGACCTCGAAGCGCCCGGGCATCTGCACGCGGGACATCGCGTCGTCCAGCACCTCGCGCGAGACCGGGGCGTCGAAGAATTCCTCGGCCGCGCAGATCGCCGTTGTGGCGTTGACCCCCTGGTGCGCACCGTGCAGCGGTAGCGAGACCTCTTGGTGCAGGGCACGGGGCGTGCGCACGTCGAGCAGGCGCCCGCCCACGGCGAGGTCGTTGCGCTCGCAGTCGTAGTCGTCTCCGCGCAGCACGCGGCGGGAGGCGGTCTCGGCGAGGAAGATGCTCCGCAGATCCTCGTTGACGTCGCCCAACACGAGGGTGCTCGCGGGCTTGATGATCCCCGCCTTCTCGGCCGCAATGTGCGCGAGGGTGGGGCCCGCGTACTCGGTGTGGTCGAGGGCGATGTTGGTGACCGCGGCGACGTGCGAGTCCACCACGTTGGTCGCGTCCCACCGCCCGAGCATCCCCACCTCCACGACGGCCGCGTCCACGGCCTCGTCGGCGAACCACCGCAACGCGACGGCGGTCATGATCTCGAAGAAGCTCGGCGTGACGCCGCCGAGGACTTCGAGGTCCGCCACGGCGGCCACGTGATGGGCGAACACCTCGTCGGAGATCGGCGCACCGCCGATCGAGATGCGCTCGTTGATGCGCTCGAGGTGCGGGCTGGTGTATGCGCCGACGCGCAGATGGTGGGCCTCCAACAGGCGCGACACGATCTGCACCGTGCTTCCCTTGCCGTTGGTACCCGTCACGTGCACGCTGCGGTAGGCGTGCTCGGGGTGCCCCATGCGGTCGCACAGCACCCGAATCGCGTGCAGCGACGGCTCGGCCACGCGGCCGGTGCGCTCGAAGCTGGAGTGTGCGTCGAGGTACGCGAGGGCCTCGTCGTACCTCACGGGCCGGTCGCCCGGGTCAGGAGGCGGCGCGGCGCTGTCGCGACGGGCGCACCGTCCGCGCGATGCGGGTGGGGGCCGAGATGCGGCGCACCGCGTCGGCGTCCAGCACGACCTTGGCGACGTCGGTGCGCCCCGGCAGGTCGTACATGACGTCCAAGAGCACCTCCTCGAGGATCGCCCGCAGGCCCCGCGCACCGGTGCCGCGCACGAGGGCGAGGTCGGCGATTGCGTCGAGCGCGGCGGCCGGGACCTCCAGCGCCACGTCCTCGAACTCGAAGAACTTCTGGTACTGCTTGATGAGCGCGTTCTTCGGTTCGGTGAGGATCCGCATGAGCGCCGGCTTGTCGAGGCTGTGCACCGCGCCGACCATCGGCAGGCGCCCGACGAATTCGGGGATCATGCCGAACTTGAGCAGGTCCTCGGGAAGCACCTGTGCGAACAGGTCGCCCGGGTCTTTCTCATGTTTGGACTTGACCTGCGCATGGAATCCGACGCCCTTCTGGCCGATGCGCGAGGCGATGATCTGGTCGAGCCCCGCGAACGCTCCGCCGCAGATGAACAGCACGTTGGTTGTGTCGATCTGGATGAACTCCTGGTGGGGGTGCTTGCGCCCGCCCTGCGGGGGCACCGAGGCGATCGTGCCCTCCAGGATCTTGAGGAGCGCCTGTTGCACGCCTTCCCCCGAGACGTCCCTGGTGATGCTCGGGTTCTCGCTCTTGCGTGCCACCTTGTCGATCTCGTCGATGTAGACGATGCCCGTCTCGGCCCGCTTCACGTCGAAGTCGGCCGCTTGGAGGAGCTTTAACAGGATGTTCTCGACGTCCTCGCCCACGTAGCCCGCCTCGGTGAGGGCGGTTGCGTCCGCGATCGCGAACGGCACGTTGAGCATGCGCGCCAGCGTTTGGGCCATGTGCGTCTTGCCGCACCCCGTCGGGCCGAGCAGCAGGATGTTGCTCTTGGCGAGCTCGACCTCGTCCTTCGACGTGGTGCCCCCCTGCTGGTACTGGATGCGGCGGTAATGGTTGAACACCGCGACCGACAGCACCTTCTTGGCCCGGTCCTGGCCGATCACGTAGTCGTCGAGGAAAATGCGGATCTCCCGCGGGTTGGGCACCTTCTGCAGGCCCACCTCGGCGTCGCCGGTGAGCTCCTCGTCGATGATCTCGTTGCACAGGTCGATGCACTCGTTGCAGATGTAGACGCCCGGCCCGGCGATGAGCTTCTTGACCTGCTTCTGCGTCTTGCCGCAGAAGGAGCACTTCACGACCTCAGCGGAGTCCCCGAACTTCGCCATCGCCGGGCTCGGTCAGCGGATGGCGCCGCTGCGATCGGCCAGCTGGCGCGACGTGATGACCTCGTCGATGATGCCGTACGCCTTGGCCTCCTCGGCCTCCATCACGAAGTCGCGGTCGGTGTCGCGGTGCACGCGCTCGATGGACTGGCCCGTGTGCGTCGCGAGGATCTGTTCCAACAGGTCGCGCATCCGCAGGATCTCCTTGGCCGCGATCTCCAGGTCGGTCACCTGCGCGTAGTCCACCTGCCCATAGGGCTGGTGGAGCAGGATCCGCGCGTGCGGCAACGCGAGTCGCTTGCCCTTGGTGCCGGCCGCGAGCAGCACCGCCGCCGCCGAGGCCGCCTGGCCGAGGCAGATGGTCGCGATGTCGTTCTTGATGAACTGCATCGTGTCGTAGATGGCGAACAGCGCCGTGATGTCGCCGCCCGGGGAGTTGACGTAGACGTTGATGTCCTTGTCGGGGTTCTCGCTCTCCAGGTGGATGAGCTGGGCGCACACGAGGTTGGCGATGGTGTCGTCGATCGGCGTGCCGAGGAAGATGATGTTCTCCTTCAGCAGGCGGCTGTAGAGGTCGTAGACCCGCTCACCGCGGCTGGTCTGCTCGGTGACGTTGGGGACGTAGTAGTTGCGGGTGATCGAGCGATCCGTCACCTCACCCACGCTACTTGTGCCGCACGGCCCGACTCGGGATCGAGCGCGCAGAAGGTCTACGCGTGCGTGCGTCCGAGCACGTGCTCGTTGTCCAGCGTCGTGCCCCGCTCGTCGACGAACGTCGCCTTGTGCAACAGGCGGTCGATCGCCTCCGACTTGGCCATCTGGACCCGCAGGTCGGTGACGGCGTCCCCCGCCTCGTACTGGCGCTTCACCACCGACGCCGAGCGTTCGACCTGCGTCGCGATCCGCTCGTACTGCTCGTCGAGCTGCTGCTGCGTGACCTGGATGTCCTCGGCCACCACGACCGCCCGCAGCGCGAGATCCACCTTGACGGCGAGGCTCGACTGCTCCCGCAGCGCCTCCACGAACTGCTCGCTGGTCTGACCCGAGATCGCGAGCCAGCGTTCGATCGGGATCCCCTGGGCCTCGAACTGCCGCGCCGTGTGCTCGATGCGGGCGCGCAGGTCGCTCGCCACCATCGACTCGGGGGCCTCGATCCCCACGAGCGCCGCCAGCGCGGAGGTCGTGCGCTCCACGACCTCGCGTCGCGCCTGGGCGAGGCGGCCCTCGGCGAGTCGCTCGCGCAGCGAAGCGCGCCACGTCTCGACGGAGTCGAACTCGGCGAGGTGCTCGTCCACCCACGCGTCGGTGAGCTCGGGAAGCTCCATCTCCTGCACGCGCGTGACGGTGACCGAGAAGTCCGCCGGGTCGTCCATGCCCGAGGGCTTCGCGGAAAACTCGAGGTGCGCCCCCGTCTCGACGCCGACGAGGCGGTCGTCGAGACCCTCGGCCACCCAGCCACGCCCCACCTCGTAGAGCCAGTCGGTCACGTCGAGCCCCGGGAGCGCGACGCCGTCCCGCGCGCCGCGCAGCGTCAGCGTCACTTGGTCGCCCCGCGCGACGGGGCGGGCGGCGTCGCGCAGGGTGCCGTGTCGGCGGCGCTCCTGCTCGATGGCGTGCTCCACGTCTTCGTCGGGCACCTCGAGGCTCGTGAGCGTCACCCGCAGCGTGTCGTAGCCCTCGACCGTCACCACGGGACGCAGCTCGCAGGTGGCGTCGTACGCCACGTGGTCCCCCTCGTCGGGACTCGTCACCTTCACCGCGGGGGTCGCGACGATGTCCAGGTCGTGCTCGCGCACCGCGGCAGCCAGCGTGGAGGGCACCGCGTCCTCGCGCGCCTGCGCGCGGGCCGCGGCGAGACCCATCTGGGCCTCCAGCACGCGACGCGGGGCCTTGCCGGGTCGAAAGCCGGGGATGCGCACCTCCCGCGCGATCTTGCGGAAGGCCCCGTCCACGAAGCGGTCGAACTCGACCTCGTCCACGTGCACCGACAACTTGACGGTGGTCTCGTCGATGCGCTCGATCGAGGTCTTCACGGCGCGGGGCAGTGTATCTGTGGCACACTGAGCCCGTGCCGTTCTGGAAGCCCCACGCGCTCGCGAAACCCCACGAGGGACAACTCGACCTGCACATGGGCGACGAGGTGCGACTCATCGTGGACGTCGCAGGGGCCGCTGCGGGCACCGAGGGTCGCGTCATCCTCGCGAACGGCTTCCAGTGGCAGCGCTATCGCGTGCGCTTCGCCAACGGCGCCGAGATCGGCGACCTCGACCACCGGCACCTCGAGCCGCTCGGGCGCGCTGCGAAGCGGCGGGCCCGCGCGGCGCGCCGCGCCCGCTGACCCAACCCGCGGGCCGCCCCGCCGTGACGGCCGCCCCGCGCGCATCCGTCGCCCGTTTCCCCGGCGTGCGCGACGGGTGGGCGCGCTTCGACGGCCCGGCCGGCACGCAGATGGTCGACGTGGCGATCCGCGCGATGCACGACTGGCATCTCGGGGGCTCCAATGCCAACACCGGCGGTGCGTTCGGGGCCGCGCAGGACTGCGACGCGCTGCTCGAGCGCGCCCGCGGGGTCGTCGGGGGGCTGCTGGGCGCCGATCCCTCCGGCGTGTGCTTCGGGCCCAACATGACCTCGATGACGCTCGCGCTCACGCGGGCGATCGCCCGCACGCTGCGACCCGGAGACCGCGTCGTGGGCACCCGCCTCGACCACGACGCCAACGTCTCGCCGTGGCGCATCGCGTGCGAGGACGCGGGCGCCGAACACGTGCTGGTGCCCTTCGACCCCGACACGGGTCGTCTCGACATGGAGGCCTTCGCCCGGCTCGTCACGCCGCGCACCCGTTGGGTCGCGGTGACGGGAGCGTCCAACCTCATCGGCACGATCCCCGACCTCGCCGCCGTGGTGGCGATCGCGCGGACGGTCGGGGCGCGCACCTTCGTCGACGCGGTCCACCTCGCACCCCACCGCGCGGTGGACGTGCGTGCGATCGGCTGCGACGTGCTCGCCACCTCGCCGTACAAGTGGTACGGCCCGCACGCGGGCGTGATGTGGATCGAGCCGTCGCTGCTGGACTCGCTCCCCGTGGCCAAGGTACGCCCCGCGGCCGATGCGGGCCCGCGTCGCTTCGAGACCGGCACGCCCTCATTCGAGGCCATCGCCGCCACCGAGGCCGCTGCGCGGTACCTCGCCGAGGAGACGATGGCACGCGTGGAGGCCGCCGAGGCCACCACCTTCGCGCCGCTCCTGGAGGGACTGCTCGACACGCCCGGCGTGCGCGTGCACGGTGCGCACGAGATGCACGACCGCACGCCCACCGTGGCCTTCACCGTGCGGGGTCGCCACCCCGACGAGGTGGCCGATGCGCTCGCGCGCGACCGCATCGCCGTGTGGTCGGGCCATTCGTACGCGGTCGAGGCCGTCGGGCAGCTCGGCCTCTCGGAGTCGGGGGGCGTCGTGCGCGCGGGCGTGGTGCGCTACGTGGACGACGACGACGTGGCGCGCCTCCTCGCCGCGGTGCGCGCACTGGCCTGACGCGCCCCGCGCCGTAGGCTGGCGTCGCGCGGGAAGTGGCGCAGCTTGGCAGCGCGCCTGGTTTGGGACCAGGAGGCCGGGGGTTCAAATCCCCCCTTCCCGACGATGACCCGCGTGCAGCGTGCCCGCGACCCGCGATGACGCACGATCCGCTGCTCGACGACGCCCGATACGTCTCGTTCACCACCTTCCGCCGTGACGGCCGCCCGGTGCCGACGGCGGTGTGGATCGCGCGCCACGGCTCGGGCTACGGCTTCACCACCGAACTCGACTCGGGCAAGGTGCGCCGCCTCGCCCACACCCCGCGCGCCACGCTGCGCATCTGCGACGTGCGCGGGCGGGTGGCCGACGGCGCCGACACCTGGGAGTGCACGGCGCGCGTCGTGGCGGGCGCCGACGCCCTCGCCGTGCGCGACGCGATCGCCCGCAAGTACGGGCTGACCTACCGGCTGTTCGCGGCCTACATGTGGGTCAACCATCTGCTGCGCCGCACCCGCAATGCCGCCCCCGACACGGCGGTGGTGGTCACGCTCGCGTAGTGCGGGCGGCTCAGCCCACCCGCACCATGTCGGTGCGCAGTGTGATCGCATCCAGCACCTCGGGGATCGGCCGCACGCCGATGCCCGGGCCCTGCGGCACGTCGATTGCTCCCTCGCGCAGCACGAACGGCTCGGTCACGTCCCGCGCGAAGTAGCGTGCCGACGCCGAGGTGTCGCCCGGCAGCGTGAAGCCCGGCAAGGCCGCGAGCGCGAGGTTCGCGGCGCGGCCGATGCCCGTCTCGAGCATGCCGCCGCACCACACGGGCACGCCGCGCTCGAGGCACAGGTCGTGGATGCGGCGTGCCTCGAGGTACCCGCCCACGCGGCCGGGCTTGATGTTGATGATGCGGCAGGCCCCCGCGTCGAGCGCGCCGCGCGCGACCTCGAGCGAGGTGATCGACTCGTCCAGGCAGACGGGGGTGCGCAATGCGCGGGCCAGTACCGCGTGACCCCACACGTCGTCCTCGGGCAGGGGCTGCTCGATGAGCAGGAGATCGTGCGAGTCGAGATGCGCGAGGTGCTCGACATCGGTCACGGCGTACGCGGCGTTGGCGTCCACCTGCAGCGGCACCGAGGGGCCGAACTCGCGGCGCACGGCGGCGACGGGCTCGAGGTCCCAGCCCGGCTCGATCTTGAGCTTGATGCGCACGTACCCTTCGCCCAGATAGCCGCGCACGACGCGCAGCAGCGTCGGGATGTCGGGCTGGATGCCGACCGACACGCCCGAGGGCACCCGCGAGCGGATGGCCCCGAGGTGTGCGGCGAGCGAGACGCCCGCGAGTCGCAGGTCGCGATCCAGCAGCGCGGTCTCGAGCGTCGCCTTGGCCATCGGATGACCGCGCACCGCCCGGGCCGCGTCGCGGAACGCGGTCGCCGTCGTGTGCGGCCCCACGAGCGGCAGCAGGAACCGCCGCAGCACGTCCTCGCAGCCGTCCACGTACTCACTCGAGTAGCCGGGGTCGGCCATCGCGACGCACTCGCCCCACCCGTCGGCCCCGCCCGCGTCCTCGTCCCCCACGACGCGCAGGTACAGCAGTTCGCGTCCCGTCTCGGTGCCGAAGCTCGTGCGAAACGGCGCGACGAGCGCGATGCGCGCGCGGCGCACCTCGACCCCCCGGATCACCCCGTCCTCCCTAGCGCGTACGCGCCGGCGCGGGTGAACCCCACGATCGCGAGCCCGTCGGCCGCCGCCGCGCGCAACTCGGCGCGCTGGCGGTCGCGCCAGCGCGCCGCAGCCGCCCGGTCGGAGCGACGCAGCGACTCGACGTCCTCGGGTGTCTCGATCGTGCGTGCCGTGGGCTGCGCCCAACCGCCGCGCGGCCGGGCCTCGCCACCGTCGGCGGCGGGCGGGACGCCCGACACCTCCCAGCGCACGAGCAGTCGATCGGTGTGCTCCCCCGCGTTGATGCCGTCGTCGATCGGGCCGTAGAAGTCCTCGCGGTGGCCCGTCACGCGCGCACCCAACTTCACGAGGTTGAACACCGCGTTGCGCCGCACCAGTGGGTCGAACGTCCAGGTGATCGCCTCCAGGCCGCGCTCGCGGGCCCAGTGCCACTGGTGACGCTTGAGGGCCTCGCCGTGTCCCCGACCCGCCCGGTCGGCCACGACACCCGTGAGATGCGAGTGCAGCGACGCCCGACCGTCGTGGAAGTGCCCGAGGAACCCGAAGGTCGACCCCACGGGTTCGTCGTCCTCCCAGAGCACGGCGGCGTAGCCGCCCGCATGCACGGCCGCGATCACGACCTCGGTGGGCACCATCCCGCGCATCGCCCAGACGCGGTCGGCGACCTCCGTGACGACCCGCGCACCCTCACGGTCCTCCACGAGTTGGATGCGCACGCGGGGCGACACCGCCCGAAGGCTACCGATCGGGCAGGATTGGGCCATGTCCGACCCGGTCACCGTCACCGTCGTCACCCACCCCGTCGCGGCCGAGGCGCTCACGCACCTGCGCGACGAGCAGACGTCCAACCAGATCTTCCGCACCGAGATGCGCCGCCTGTCGCTCGTCGTGGTGGCGGAAGCCACGCGCGGCCTGCCCACGGCACCGCGCCAAGTGCGCACGCCACTCGCCACCACCGACGGCGTGACGCTCGCGAGTCGCCCCGTGCTCGTGCCCATCCTGCGCGCGGGCCTCGGTATGTTGCCCGCCGCGATGGAGCTGCTGCCCGACGCCGACATCGCCGTGGTGGGCGTGCAACGCGACGAGGAGACCCACGCGCCGAGCGAATACGTGGCCAAGTTGCCGACCCGCCTCGACGGCCGCACCTGCCTCGTGCTGGACCCGATGCTCGCCACGGGTGGCTCGCTCGCCCACGGCTGCCGTCTGCTCGCGGACCGTGGCGCCGCCCAGCCGATCACCGTCGCGTGCGTGCTCGCGGCGCCCGAGGGCATCTCGCACCTGCGCGCCTCGGGCATGCGCCTGCACATCGTGACGGCCGCGGTCGACAGCCACCTCAACGAGCGGGCATTCATCGTGCCGGGCCTCGGGGACGCGGGCGACCGACAGTTCGGTCCCCCGCACTGACGCGCCGCCGCCGAGCCGCCACGCGTTCGTCGGCGCCCACCCACCGCCGCGCGCGGCGGCGTGTCTACCCGAAGAAGGATGCCGCGACGTCGTCGAACAGCTCGAGGTCCACGGTGCGCGTGAGCCCGCGCGTCTCGCGCATCGGGACCCGCTCGATGCGGCCGCTGCGCAGCACCACCATGTCGCCCCATGCGCGGTCGCGTACCGCGTCCACCGCGGCGAGGCCGAAGCGCGTGGAGAGCACTCGGTCGTAGGCAGTGGGCGTGCCGCCGCGCTGCAGATGACCGAGCTGCACGACGCGCGTCTCGTAGCCCGTGAGTCGGGAAAGTTCGGGCGCCAAGTGGTGGGCGACGTTGCCGTGCATCGGGCGGCCGTAGCGGTCGAGCGGCGCGGGCGGCAGCTCCAGCGTTCCCGGCACCGGCCGAGTCCCCTCGGCCACGACCACCACGGAGGCGTACCTGCCGCGGTCGTGGCGATGCGTCACGATCCTCGCGACCTCACCGATGTCGAAGGGCCGCTCCGGGATGAGGATCGCCGTCGCGCCACCCGCGATGCCCGCGTGCATCGCGATCCAGCCGGCGTCGCGACCCATCACCTCCACGATCATCACGCGGTCGTGGCTTTCCGCGGTGGTGTGAAGTCGGTCGATCGCGTCGGTCGCGATCTGCACCGCGGTCTGGAAGCCGAACGTCGCATCGGTGCCGACCACGTCGTTGTCGATCGTCTTGGGAACGCCCACGAGCGGTAGCCCGAGTTCCTCGTGGAGCATGGACGCCACGGTGAGCGTCCCGTTGCCGCCGATCACGACGAGCGCTTCGAGCCGCAGGTCGGCGAAGGCCTCGCGCAGGCGATCCCGTCCGTCGGGAGTGTCGTACGGGCTGCCCCGGCGCGTCCCGAGCAGCGTGCCCCCGCGCGGCAGGATGCCACGCACCGCCGTGGTGTCCATCTCGGTGAAACGCCGCTCCAAGACCCCGTCCCACGCGTCGTAGAAGCCGAGCACGGTGTGGCCGGCCACGCCGTGGCCCTTGCGCACGACCGCGCGAATGACGGCGTTGAGTCCCGGGGAGTCGCCGCCCGCGGTGAGCACCCCGATGCGCATCGCTACGAGCCCTCGACCCGGCGGGCATCTTCGACGAGGTTGATCGCGTAGATCACGTCGTCGAGTGCGTCGGCGGCCGACACGGTCGGGAAACGCAGCGGATTGGACGCCGTGACGCAGGTCGGCAGCGGTGCCAGCAGCGTGGACGGCTTTGGGTGACAGAACTGCACGATGCTGTGACGCTCGCCCGCGTACCCGGGGGCCGCCACCACCCGGTGCCAGCCGATGGGCACCACTCCGTTGGTGAGGCGCTCCAGCATGATCCCGGAGTTCACGACAACGTGGCCGCGCGGGGGCACCGCGTCGATCCAGCGGCCCTCGTGGCGCACCTGCAGGCCGGGTGCCGTGGCGCGCGGGAGCGCGGTGATGAGATTGATGTCGCCGTGCTCCGCCGCCCACACGTGGCCGTCGGCGGGCACCTCGCGCATGCTCGGGTAGTGGATCGCCCGGTTCAGCGAACAGCCGTCGTCCACCATCTCGTCGAAGAACGCCTCGCCGGCGCCGAGCCCCACCGCGATGATCCGCAAGAAGCGCGTCTGCAGGTCGATCATCGCGTCGTGGAAGCGATAGAGCGCCGCGGTGATGCCCGGCACCGAGGACTCGGGCAGCACCTGGTCGGGATAGGCCTGCGGATACTTGCGGCGCATCGGGTGGCCCGGCGGCAACGGCCGCGCCCAGTTGAGCATCTCCTTCCAGTCCGGTGCGTCGCTGGACTCGGCGGTCTCGACGAGCAGGCCCGTGTAGCCCGTCTGACCGTTGGCGCCCGCTGCCACGAAGCGGCGCTTTTCCTCGACAGGTCTCGCGAAGAAGGTCGCGAGCATGCCGTAGGTCTCGTCCAGCATGTCCTCCGACAGATCGTGGCTCGTGTAGACGAAGCCCGTGGCGAGGCTGCGCATCACGCCGTCGACGACCGCCTTGCGCTGCGCGGTGCTGCCCCGCTCGAACGCGAGCAGATCGACGTTGAGGATGTCGTCGGGCACGTCTTCACCCTATGGTGCTCAGCGGTACGGTGGCGGTCGCCATGAAGGCCGCATCATCGCCCGACGGCGAAGCCAGGGAGACGTACACGAGAGTCGGGGCGCTGTCGTTGTATGCCCGGCAGTGGGCCGCGCCGAACCGTCGGCCGTCGATCGTGCTCGTGCACGGTCTTGCCTCGAATTCCCGCCTGTGGGACGGTGCCGCCGAGGCGCTCGCCCGGCGCGGCTACCACGTCGTCGCCGTCGACCAACGCGGACACGGCCGCAGCGACAAGCCCGACGACGGCTACGACATGGCGACGGTCGCAACCGACCTCGCCGGACTCATCACCGGTCTCGGCCTCGAGCGGCCCGTCGTCGCCGGCCAGTCGTGGGGCGGAAACGTGGTGGTCGAACTCGCGCTGCGCCGGCCGGACCTCGTGCGCGGCGTGTGTGGCGTCGACGGCGGGACGATTCAACTGCGCGACCGTTACGCCGACTGGGAATCGTGCGCCCGTACGCTCGCGCCGCCGGACCTCGCAGGCACCTCGTCGGCGAAGTTCGAGTCGATGATTCGCAGCGCGTACCGCGGCTGGCCCGTGGCTGCGGTGCGCGGCACACTCGCCAACATGGAAGTGCTGGACGACGGCACGATTCGCCCGTGGCTCACCTTCGAACGTCACATGAGGGTGCTGCGCAGCCTGTGGGACCACCGCCCCCTCGACAGCCTCTCGTCGCTGTCGCGCCCGCTGTTGCTCACCCCAGCCAGCGCCACGGAGCCCATCGCCTCATCGCAGCGAGAGTCGTTCGCGCGCGTCGCCTCGCAATCGCCGAACGTTCGCGTGCACTGGTTCGCACCTGCCCACCACGACGTGCACGCGCAATACCCTGATCGTTGGGCCGAAGTCCTCGACGCCAACATCACCGGGGGCTTCCTCGCATGACCGCACTGCCGCGGATACTCGCCATCATGGGCTCGGGCGAGACCGCCCCGACGATGGTGTCCACACACCGCCGACTCGTGTCGTTGCTCCCCCAGCCGGTGCGCGCCGTGGTGCTCGACACGCCCTACGGATTCCAGGAGAATGCGCCGGATCTCGCTGCGCGCGCCGTGGACTACTTCAAGACGAGCGTCAACGTCGAGCTGCGCGTGGCAGGGCTCGCGCGACTCGTGCCGTCGAGCGACGGGGAGGTGCCGAATTCAGCGCTCGTCGAGCGCGGGTTGCGAGCCGTGGAGGACGCGCACTACGTGTTCGCCGGCCCGGGATCGCCGACGTACACGATTCAGCAGTGGGTCGGCACGCCGCTACCGGGACTGCTCGCCGACAAACTTCGCCGCGGCGGGGTGATCACGTTCGCGTCGGCGGCGGCACTCACTCTCGGCGCGCGAACCGTGCCGGTGTACGAGATCTACAAGGTCGGACTCGACCCCTTCTGGCACGAGGGTCTCGGACTGCTGCGTGATCTCGGCATCAACGCCTCGGTGATTCCCCACTACGACAATGCCGAGGGCGGCTCGCACGACACTCGATTCTGCTATCTCGGCGAGCGCCGCCTGCGCGTGCTCGAATCGCGGATGTCGAGCGACGAATTCGTGCTCGGGGTCGACGAACACACGGGGCTCGTGATCGACCTCGAACGCGAGTCGGCGGCGGTCGTCGGCAACTCCGGCATCACGCTGCGCAAGGGCGGCCGCGAGGTGAGGCGCACCGCAGGCGACGTGCTCACCCTGGCCGAGTTGCGTTCGCCCGAGTTCACCGTTGGCGTGCGGGTCGTGGCTCCGCAACCGCACAGCGGCGAACCCGACGCACCGAGCGAACCCGTCGCCGGCGCGTCGCTCGCGGCCTCGACGGGCGCCTGCCGCGCGGCGTTCGACGATGCAGTCGCGCGCGGCGACGCCGACGCCGCGGTGACCGCGCTGCTCACGCTCGAAGCCGCCATTCGCGCGTGGTCGGCCGACACGCTGCAAAGCGACGAACGCGACCGGGCGGTGGCGGCGCTGCGCTCGATGATCTCCCAACTGGGCGAAATCGCCGTCGTCGGCCTGCGCGACCCACGCGACGTGGTCGGGCCGTTCGTCGACGGGCTGCTGGCGCTGCGTGCCGCGGCGAGAGCAGAAAGGCGGTACGACCTCTCCGACCTGGTTCGCGACCGCTTGCTCGCCGCCGGCGTCGAGGTCCGCGACACCAAGGACGGCGTCGAATGGGCGCTCAAACCGCAGTCGTGAGGGTGCCGAGAGAGGCTGAGCGGGCGGCTCACCTAGGCGCACCAACCGTATCCAGTAGCGGTAGAGGGACATGACCGACTACTCCACGATCTACATCAACGGCAAGTGAACCCCAGCCACTTCGCACGACACCATCAACGTCTATGACTCCACCGACGAGTCGGTGATGGCCACGATTCCCGCCGCCACCGCCGTCATCTCGGGCGCGCTTTTCGGGTCAGCCCATTACTTCGGTACCCCGGGTGGCCCGGTGGGTGTCGTGCTCGCCGGCTTCCTCGGGTGGTTCCTCGCCAAGTCAGTCTTGGAAACACGTGGGATAGGTTTGGCGTGGTCCGTTCATTTCGTTCTGGACGTCATCATCTTCGTCGCCATTCTCGGAGGCCTTTGATGGAAGAGCCAACAAGGGAGAAGTTCTACGAGAAATATGCGTGGGTAATTCTTTTCGTCATAGGAATTCTGATTTTCTTCGGCGGAATCCCTCACATGTTTGGAAACAACTCCGACCCAGAACTGGTCGAAATAATCAGCGGAAAGACGATACAAGAACTGAAATCCTCGACTCCTCTGTTCTTTGATTTGTACAACTTCTATTTCAGTGGTGGAGGATTGTCTGATGTGGGGGTCGGGTTCTTCCTGATCGTCGTTTCGATGTTTGCATACAGAACGGGACAAAAATGGGCTTGGTATTCTTGTTGGTTCGTCCCACTGTTCTTCATTGGTTGGCTATTCCTCATTTCACCTCTTCCTGACCTGGCGCAATCCATGATGTTTGTTCCGTTGATACTCTTCGTCGTTTCTAGTCTTCTCGGGTTATTGTTGCCAATCAGAAAGTTCATTCCAAAGAAATTGCATCGGATTGGTTTCAGTAAATGACTGTTGCAAGGGTGTCCGAGAACTGCCCGTCATTCAT